>Ga0187890_10000986_pt1 | contig 20712 bp, 22 predicted proteins | sample June2016WEW_21_1_FD_133005 | JGI IMG/M metagenome (GOLD analysis project Ga0187890, IMG submission 133005) | Peatland microbial communities from SPRUCE experiment site at the Marcell Experimental Forest, Minnesota, USA - June2016WEW_21_10 | ecosystem: Environmental > Terrestrial > Soil >... | reverse complement strand
GACTGGCCAGGTGGCGTGAGATGCGCGTGTCGGCGCGCTCGCTCGTGGTGGGCGGCGGCACTGCAGTCGCGCCCGTGTCAGCGTGCGTGCTCTCCGGCGACGCCACCGCGCGCGGCGTCAGGCCGCCGAGGTACACGATCCTGCGAACGCCCGCGCGCGCTGCCGCCGCAGCGAAGCTCTCGGCCGCGACACGCTCGCGCTCTGCGAACGTCGAGCGCTCGGCCACCGAGCGCTCCATCGAGTGGATCAGGTAGTACGCGAGCTCCACGCCCCCGAGCGCCTGCGCGAGCCCGTCGCCCGTGCGCACGTCCGCGCGCACCACATCCACCTCTCCAGGCTGCCATCGCTCGCACGTGAGCATCGGCGCCAGCGCCAAGCGCACGCGCTCGGGGTCACGGCCGAGCGCGCGGAGCGCGTGTCCGTCCGCGCGCAACCTGGGGACGAGCAGCGAACCGACGAACCCGCTTGCGCCGGTGACTAGGATGCGCATCCACTCAGATGATGACGCGGTCGCGCGCTGCGCGCACGTGACGCCGTCGCGCCGTCCGCGCACGCAACGCAGTCGCACGCTCCGCGCACGGAACGCAGTCGCGCCGTCCGCACACGCAACTCTCGGAAAGTGCGGCGTGATCCGGTCGATTGTCACAAGAACGTGACCGATCGACGGCTATTTCCGGGTAATAGGATTTGTCTGCGATTTGCGGGATGGGGGTCGGGCGTCCCTTGAGTGGTCAGCCGTTTGCTGCTTTGATCGCGGCCGTCCCGTTCAATCCGACTCGTCGCCCGGGGGGTATGTGCTGGTGCAGGCAACGCAGTCCAAGCGAGCGCCGAAGCGCGCGACGCACAAGGTTAGCTGTGATGAGTGCTACTTCCGGGTCAACCTGCTGTGCGCGCTCGATCTGTCAGAGCCGTGCGCGACCTTCCGACCCAACGACGCGCAGCTCAAACCGCCGCAGCAGCTGCGCTTCGTGTTCCGCCAGGAGCGCCGCACGCGCGCCGCGTGGGCGTTTCCGTCCGCCCAGGAGCAGGCTGCCCTCCACGGCTAGCGATACATATCTCCTCGCCCGTGCGGGTATGATTGAGGCTAGACCTGCAAGCTTTCGGCAGAGGCGGTGGCCACAATGGCAGCGAAAGACAGATTCAGCAAGGCCGGCGAGGCCGCGCGCACGGCGCAGCAGAGCCGGTATATCCAGCGTCTCCTCGATGACGAGGACCTGCGCTCCAATCTGCTCTCGGCGTACGCGGCGGCACGCAGCGCATACGGACGCATGAGCAACGGCAAGCCCGCCACACAGGCGCTGTTCGAGGATCGCAAGCTCCAGCAGGAGCTCACGAACGCGGCCAACGCGCTGCGTCAGGCCAGCAACTCGCTGCGGGAGCCCCCCAAGCCGGTGCGGCGTAAGCGCGGGATCGGACGCTCGCTGGTGCTGCTCGCGGTCGGCTCCGTGGCAGCGCTCGCGCTCAGCGAGAGCCTGCGCTCGAAGCTGCTCGACCTCCTGTTCGGGGCAGAGGAGGAGTTCGACTACAGCCCTACCACCGCTCCCGAGACACCCGCGCCTGCGGGCGTCGCCGGCAGCTGAGCCGGTCGCCGTATCGCCGCGCCTATGAGCACGGACACCGCCGTCATAGAGGACCGGGACGCCGCCCAGGACGCGGGCTCGCAGACGCGCGCGAGCGACGTGCGCTCCCGGTCGCTGACGGGCGAGAAGGCCCGCAGGATCATCGACGCGATGCGTCGCAGCGTCGCGCAGCGGGGAACCGCCGCGTCGACGTTCGACCACGTCTCGCGCGAGGCCGGTGTCTCCCGGGGCCTGCTGCATTACTACTTCGGCACCAAGGAGCAGTTGCTCGCCGAGGCCGTCAGACGCGACTGCGAGCTGCGCCTCGAGCGGCTGGAGCGGCAGCTGTCGACCGCCAAGACCGCAGATGACTTCATCGACCTGATGGCTCAGAACCTGCAGGAGACCGTGCGCGAGGATCCTGACTTCGTCACGCTGGTGTTCGAGCTGTTCACCCTCTCGCGTCGCAATGCCGACATCGCCGTCGAGTACGCGGGACTGATACGCAGCACTCGCGAACACGTCGCCGTCATGCTCGCCGCCGCGCAGCGCGAGGGCGTGCTGCGGCTGCACGCCGAGCCCGAGGCGGTCGCCGAGATCCTGTTCTCCCTGGGAGACGGCCTCGCCCTGCGCCTGCTGACCGAGCCCAAGCGCGATTTCACCCACACGATCCACGCCGGCATCACATGTGCGCGCGCGTTGTTGACCGATTGACGCTCCTATAATCGGCATCCGCCATGCCGATCTACGAGTACAGACGACCGGACGGCACCACGTTCGACATCCAGCAGTCCTTCAGCGAAGACGCGCTCGTCGTCGACCCCGACACGGGCGTGCCCGTCGAGCGTGTGCTGCATGCGCCCGCAGTTCACTTCAAGGGCAAAGGCTTCTACAACACCGACTACGGCACGCGCAATCGCCAGCGCGAGACCGCCGCTGCCGCCGCCGAGAAGTCCTCCTCGGAGAAGTCATCCTCGGAGAAGTCATCCGGAGAGAAGTCATCCTCAGACAAGTCTTCCGGGGAGAAGTCATCCGGGGAGAAGTCATCGTCAGGCGGGTCGCCCTCTTCCTCGGATGGCAAGAAGAGCGATAAGGGCGCCGCCAAGTCCGGCGACTCCAAGTCCGGCGACTCCAAGCCCGTCGCGGCCAAGAGTTAGACAGACCTCGCAGGTAAGAGTTGGTCGCGGCCAGTTGGTCGCTGCCTCGCCAGGTTATTTCATCCGGCGCGAGGACTGTATAACCATGGCTATACAGACATCTGCGGGCTCGGCAGGTATTTCACGCGTCGCGAAGCCCGTATGACCATGGCTATACAGATCTCTTTGGGCGCGAATTAACTCACCTGGCGACCTCAGCCGCTCATGAAGCGCGCCACGTCCGCGCGGCGCGCTTCTTCTGAGATCGTCAGGCCTTCTCCGCCGCCGGGCAGCGTCGTCTGACCGGTCGGCTTGAGCACGCGCGTAGGCGGTGTGCCGGTGATTGCCAGCGCGGCGAACATGCCCAGCAGTTCTGTGCCGCTCATGTCAGAGATGATCGCGGGCGGCGCGTGCCATGCGATCCACGGCAGGCGAAAGAAGCTGAACGGCGACAGCAGCTGGCTCTTCATGTCTGTGAACAGCGCCTGCTGGTGTTCCTCGCGCTGGATGTCCGTCTCGTTGGGTGCGCACAGGTTCTCGCGAGTGCGCGCCAGCGCGAGCGCCTGCTTGCCGTCCAGGTGGTGGGTGCCGGAGCTCAGCCGCAGCGTGAAGCCGCCGTTCGCCGAGCCGCCGTCGAGCTTGGAGATGATGCAACCGCCCGTGTAGGTGACACCGCCCATCGCTTCGATCAGCTGCGGGAAGTTTTCGAAGTCGACTTCCACCACGTGGTTGATCGGTATCCCGAGCCAGTGCTTGATCACCGACACCGACAGCGCCGGTCCACCGAACTCGTGCGCGGCGTTGATCTTCTGCAGACCGTGGCCGGGGATTTCGATGACCGTGTCGCGCGGGATCGACAGGCGCGCCGAGTGCCCGCCGCCGGTGCGGATCAGCATGATCGTGTCCGAGCGCCCGAAGCCGGTGGTTTCCGCCCCCGGTTCCTTGCTGTTCTTCTGGCGCCTGTCTGAGCCGAGCACGAGGATGTTGTTCACGGATGTCAGCGGATAGCCCGCGGGATCGAGCACGCTCGCGACGTTCGACGGCAGCGACGTGCGCTCGAAGTGCGAGCTGATCAGGAACAGCACCAGCGACAGCGCGATCCAACCGAACACGAGCCCGATCAGGCCGAGCACGATGCGCTTGCGCGTGGCCCAGCGGCGCCAGCGCGCCACGCCGCTCGTGCGCGCGCCGCCCCTCGGGGCGCGGGGACCGCCACTGCCGGGAGCGCCTGGATCGGCGCCGCGGCGCTCTCCCGCGCGCCCGCCGGTGAGCCCTCCCGCCAGGCGCCCGGGCTGGATCTGGTCGTCCTCGCGCCTTGGCGACAGGCGCGGGCGGGCGCGGTAGCGGGTGTAGCGCGGAGGCTCGTCTCGGTCGTTGGCCATCGAGGGGACCCTATATTTGCGAGATGACCACCACGGAGGCGCCGGTCGGGCGGCTGCTCGTGTGCCCGACCCCGATCGGCAACCTCGAGGATGTCACGTTGCGCGTGCTCGCCGCGCTGCGCGCGGCCGACGTGGTGGCCTGCGAGGACACTCGCCACACGCGCGTGCTGCTCAATCGCCACGGTATCTCAGCGCGGCTGGTGAGCCTGCACGAGCACAACGAACGCGCGCGCGCGGCCGAGCTGGCGGCGCGCATCCGCGAGGGCGCGGTGGTGGCGCTGGTGTCCGACGCGGGCACGCCGCTGGTGTCCGATCCGGGCTTCGCGCTCGTGCGCGAGTGCCTCGCGGCGGGGCTGGCAGTCGAGGTGCTGCCCGGCCCCAGCGCCGTGCTCACCGCGCTCGTCGCCTCCGGCCTGCCAGCCGAGCGCTGGCGGTTCGTGGGGTTCCTGCCGCGCAAGGCCAGCGAGCGCGAGCAGCTGCTCGGCCGCGCCGAGGAGACGCTCGTCGGGTTCGAGTCACCGCGGCGGCTGGCGGCCACGCTCGCGCAGCTCGCCGCGCTCGATCCGGAGCGTCCGGTGGCGGTGTGCAGGGAGCTGACCAAGATCCACGAGGAAGTTCGGCGCGGGTCTGCGGCGGAGCTCGCCGAGCATTATCGCGAGCACGCCGCGCGCGGCGAGGTGGTGGTGGTGGTCGGTCCGGCTGCAGGGAGCGGTGTCACCAAGCCCGAGGTGCTGTCCGCGGTGCGCGAGCTCGTGGACGCCGGCGTGCGGGTGCGGACGGCTGCCACGATCGTTGGCAGGCTGAGCGGTGTGAGCGCTAATGAGCTATATCGGGAGCTGACTGCATCAACTACACGATAAGTGCTAAATCGTGTATGATACTGACATGGATCAGGCGACTACCAGACTGAATGTCACCCTGGACTCTGAGCACGCGGCCAAGCTCTCGATGCTGGCCGAGCGAACGCACGTCCAAGAGGGGACCCTGGCACGGTCGCTGCTGTCGAGTGCGCTCGACGAGGCCGATCCCGACCCGCGCACGATCACAGCTCTGCTCGACGGGATTCCGGGCGCCTTCGAGGAAGCCCAGCTGGGCTTGAAGCAGGGCAGGGAAGGGAAGACCGTCCCGCTCGACGCGCTCTAGTCGGACTCGGCAGAGTGGCACACGTCGAGATGAGCCTCGTCGCGCGCGAGCGGCTCGAGCGGATGATCGTGACGCACAGCCTGCCCGCCGACGCGTGGGTGCGCGTACAGCGGTCGCTGCGTAAGCTCGAGCGATTCCCGTCGATTGGGCGCCGGCTCGAAGGGCAATGGCACGAGCTGCGTTTCGTCGTCGGCCCGTGGCGCTGGCTGTTGATCGTCTATGCGTATGAAGAGGCGATCGACCGGGTGCTTGTCGTGAGCATCCAGGACGCGCGCTCATCCACGTCCGTGACGAATCTGATCACCCCCAGGTAGCGTGAGAGCAGCCGTGTCCTTCTACGTGACCACCCCCATCTACTACGTCAATGCCGCCCCGCACTTGGGCCACGCGTACACGACGATCGCAGCGGACGTGATGGCGCGCCACCACCGCCAGCGCGGCGAGGACGTGTTCTTCCTGACGGGCACAGACGAGCATGGCGAGCCGGTCGCGGACGCGGCGCACGCGCTCGGCATCGAGCCGCAGGAGCTGGCCGACCGCAACGCCGAGCGCTTCAAGGCGCTCGCGCCGCAGCTGCACGCGAGCAACGACTTCTTCATCCGCACCACCGACCCGCAGCACGAAGCGATCGTGCAGCAGGTGCTCTCGCGGGTGCGCGAGAACGGATATGTATACGAGGGGACGTACGAGGGCTGGTACTGCCCGCGCTGCGCGGACTTCAAGGCGGAGAACGAAATCGACGAGGATCGGCGCTGCCCGATCCACCACATCGAGCTGACGCGCGAGCAGGAGGACAACTACTTCTTCAAGCTGTCCGCCTTCCAGGAGCGCCTCGAGGCGCTGTACGCCGAGCGCGAGGACTTCGTGGCTCCGCGCACGCGCTACAACGAGGCGCTGTCGTTCATCCGCTCGGGCCTGCGCGACGTGCCGCTGACGCGCCACAAGCTGACGTGGGGCGTGCAGGTGCCGTGGGACCACGAGCACGTCTTCTACGTGTGGTTCGACGCGCTGCTCAACTACTACTCGGCGCTCTCCTACGCGCCGGTGCCGGCGGGGATCTCGGCGGCGGGCGAGCCGGCGGCGGGCGGCAGCCTGACGGAGCTGATGTGGCCGGCGAGCTACCACCTGATCGGCAAGGACATCCTGCGCTTCCACGCGGTCTACTGGCCGGCGCTGCTGATGGCCGCCGAGCTCGAGCTGCCCGAGCACGTGTTCGTGCACGGCTTCCTGCTGATGGACGGCGAGAAGATGAGCAAGTCGCTGGGCAACGTGCTCGACCCGTTCGCTGTGATCGAGCGCTACGGCCCGGACGCGCTGCGCTTCTACCTGCTGCGCGACGTGCCCTTCGGCCAGGACGGGTCGGTCTCGACGGCGTCGTTCGAGCTGCGCTATGAGAGCGAGCTGGCCAACGAGCTCGGCAACCTCGCCAGCCGCACGATCGCGATGGTGCATCGCTACCGCAACGGCATCGCACCCGCGGTCACGCCCGACCCGGAGCTCGACCGCGACTTTGCGAGTCTTGCCGGCGAAGTCGAAGCGATGATCGACCGCGCGGAGCTGACCGCGGCGCTCGATGCGATCTGGCAGCGCGTGCGCCGGCTCAACCGCTACGTCGAGGAGCGCGCGCCGTGGCAGCTGGCCAAGGACGACGCCCGCGCGCAGGAGCTCGACCGCGTGCTGTGCACGCTGGTCACGGGCCTGCGCGTGCTCGCGGTGCTGCTGCATCCGTACATGCCCGCCAGCACCGACAGGCTGCTGGCGGCGCTGGGCAGCGAGGACCGCTCGCTGGCGTCCGCGCGCTGGGACACGACGCACGCGCTCGGTGAGCCGATCGGGCAGCTCGAGTCGCTGTTCCCGAAGTCCGCATGACTCGCTCGCGCTGACGATGATCGACTCCCACACCCACCTGCACCTGTGCGAGCAGCCCAACTCGGAGCTGGTCGCCGAGGCGGACGCTGCGGGCGTGACGCGCATGCTGACGGTCGGGATCGACGGGGTCTCCTGTCGCGAGGCGCTCGCCGCGGCCGAAGACTTCCCCCAGGTGCACGCGGCGATCGGTCGGCACCCGAACACGGCCAAGGGCTTCGACGACGCCGACCTGGCGGAGTTGCGCGCGCTGGCGGCGCATGAGCGCTGCGCGGCGATCGGCGAGACCGGACTGGACTTCTATCGCGACAGCGCGCCGCCACGCGCGGATCAGCAGCGCGCGTTTGCGGCGCAGATCGAGCTCGCGCGCGAGACCGGCAAGCCGCTGGTCATCCACTCCAGGGCGGCCGAGCAGGACACGCTCGACCAGCTCGCCGAGGAAGCCGACGGGGTGAGCGTGGTGATGCACTGCTTCTCGATGCCCGAGCAGCTCGACGAGTGCGTGCGCCGCGGCTACGCGATCTCGTTCGCCGGCAACGTCACATACAAGAACGCCGCCGAGCTGGCTGATGCGGCGCGGCGGGTGCCCGAGGACGCGCTGCTGGTCGAGACCGACGCGCCTTACCTCACGCCGCAGGCTGTCCGCAAGCAACGAAACCGGCCCGCGTTCGTCATGCACACGGCGGCCTTCGTCGCCGAGCTGCGCGGCGTCAGCGTCGAGCAGCTGGACGTCGTGGTCACGCGCAACGCGGCGCGCGTGTTCGGTTGGGCATGAGCGCCGTGGCCGAGGGCCCCGTTCAGCTGAGCGTGGAGCCAGGCGCGCGCGCGCGGCCGCACGAGCCCATGCAGCCCGATGGGCCGGTGCAGCCCGATGGGCCGGTGCAGCCGAGCCTGCGGCGGATGCGCCGCTTCGGCGTGCGCCCCGACCGCGACCTCGGCCAGAACTTCCTGGTCGACTCCAACATCCTCGGCGTGATCGGCCGCGCCGCCGCACTCGAGCCGGGCGACGTGGTGCTCGAGGTCGGCGGTGGCCTGGGGGTGCTCTCGGAGTACCTGGCGCAGCGCACCGCGCACGTGCACGTGGTCGAGATCGACGAGCGATTGCGCGCGGCGCTGAGCGACGCGACCGACTCCCACGCCAACGTCACCGTGCATTGGGCCGACGCGATGGCGCTGGATCTCGCGGCGCTTGAGCCCGCTCCGGACAAGGTCGTCGCGAACCTGCCCTACGGCGTGGCCGCGAGCGTGCTGCTGCGCACCATCGAGGAGCTACCGGGCGTGCGCACGTGGGTGGCGATGGTGCAGCGCGAGGTCGGCGAGCGCCTGGCCGCGGGGCCCGTGGGGCGCGGGGGGGCGGGACCCCACAAAAGCGCGTACGGCGTGCCGTCGGTGCTCGCGCAGCTGGCATGCGAGGTGGAGGTGCTGCGGGCGATCCCGCGCACGGTGTTCTTTCCCGTGCCGAACGTCGATTCGGTGCTCGTGGGGATGCGCCGGCGGGAGGCGAGCGTGGGCGGCGAGGGCGGGGGCGCGGGGCCGGGCGCGGAGGCGGCGGAGGCGGCGGAGGTTACCCCGGCGCTGCGCGCGCTGGTCGCGGGGGCGTTCGCGCACCGGCGCAAGACGCTGTCGGGCTCGCTCGGCCTGGCGGACGCGTCGAGATCCCTCCCGCCCCGTTCGCGCGAGCAGGTGCGCGACGCACTGGTGCAGCTGGGCCACCCCGCGGACGCGCGCGCGGAGCGCCTGTCGCCGGAGGACTTCCGCGCGCTCGCGCGCATGCTGGAGCTATGAGCGGCGCTCGCGCCGGCGCTGGGGTTGGCCGCGGCCGTGGCGCGGCCAACAGCTCGCTCGCCCCTGGCGTGCACCGCGCGCTGGCGCCGGCGAAGATCAACCTGGGGCTGTTCCTTGGGCCGGTGAGGGTCAGCGACGGCAGGCACGAGCTGGTGAGCGTGATGCAGTCGATCTCGCTGGCAGACGAGGTGACGCTGGAGGCCGCGCCCGCGGGCAGCGACCGCGACGAGGTGATCTGCCCGGGCGTGTCGGTCGCCGCCGGGGAGAACCTGGCGGGCGCGGCGCTGCGCGCGTTCAGGGCGAGCACCGGATGGCGCGCGCCGCCGCTGCGGCTGAGCATCGTCAAGCGGATCCCCGTCGCCGCCGGCCTGGGGGGCGGGTCGGCCGACGCCGCCGCCGCGCTGCGCCTGGCCAGGCACGCGTCCGGGCTGGGCGACGAGCAGCTGCTGCGCACGATCGGCGCGCAGCTCGGCGCCGACGTGCCCGCGCAGATAGCCCCGGGGCGCTGGCTGGCGACGGGCGCCGGCGAGCAGTTGCAGGAGCTGGCGCCTCTGCGATCGCGCTTCGGCGTGCTCGTGCTGCCGCTGGCCGCCGAGCTGTCCACCGCGGCCGTGTACGCGGAGGCCGACCGGCTCGCGCTGGCGCGCACGCGGCGGGAGCTCGAGGAGCGCCGGCGGGAGCTGCACGCGGCGCTCGAGCACGGCGCCCCGCTGCCGGCCGCCACGGAGCTGTTGCACAACGACCTGCAGCGCGCGGCCGCGTCGCTATGCCCGCAGATCGCGAGAGCGCTCACGCAGGCGCGCGAGGCGGGAGCGGAGCTGGCGCTCGTCAGCGGCTCCGGCCCGACCGTGCTCGGACTGTTCGTGCGCGCCGGACGCTCCCCCGACGGCGGCCTCGTGCTGGCGCAGGCGGCCGCAGCGAGCCTGGCGGACCGCGTGCCGCCGCCGATCTACGCCGCGCCGGTGGACGGCACGTTCGCGCGCGCGGTCACGCTCGGCACGAGCAAGCGACGCCTGCGTGCGTAACAATCCCCGCAGGATCAAATGACTAGGTCGCAGATCAACGAGCTGGTGGCGGCGGGAGCCGGAGTGATCAGCCTTGTGCTGTTCGCCGGGCTGGTGCTCGTGCCGGTGTGGTCGTCCTACTCACGTGTGTGGGAGCGGCTGGCCGCCACCGTGCTGTCGCTGTACGTGCTGGCGGTACTCGTCGGTGCCGGGGTGGTCGGCGCGCTCGCTGCCGTCTACCTCTGGGGCTGACTGGCGTGTCAGATCTGGCGGCGCTTGACGCGATCACCGAGGCGGTCGAGTCGGGGGCCGGCTTGCCCGAAGTGGTGCGCGCGGCCGCCAAGGCGCTCGAGGCGAGCCTCGCTGTGACCGATGCGTGGGGGGCGACGCTGGCGGTTGCCGCGCGCTCGCCCGCCGAGGAGCGCTCGCTGCTCTCGCAGGGCGAGGGCGTGATCAGCGCGCCGCTGCGCGTGGCGGACACGGTCGTGGGGACGCTGCACATGCGCGTCAAGACCGCGCCGAGCGACTCGATGCGCCGGCTGCTCCTGACGATGATCGCCTCGGAGGTCGAGCGCGTGAGGGCGCCCGAGCGGGTCTCGGAAACAGCCTCCGCGGACTTCCTGCGAGCGATTCTGAGCCGCGAGCTGACCGACCGGGGGGAGCTGCTCGAGCGCGCCAAGGAGCTGTCGCTGGCGATCGAGGACGGGGCGAGCATGCTCGTGGCGCGCGCGCATCCGCAGTCGCCCACCGACGAGGGCTGGCGCGGACGCGTGCGCGCGGTCGCCGAGCGGGGTGCGCGCGCGGTGGCCAGCCGCTCGATTGCGGCGCTGTCCGAACGCGACGGGATTGCCGGCGCCGAGGTGCTGGTGCTGGTGCCCGGTGGCGAGGAGGCAACGGCGGCGCGCGCAGCGGAGGCGGTGCTGAACGAGATGGAAGCGAGCCTCGCGGGCTACACGTTTGCGCTCGGGCGCAGCCGCGTGACCGCCGAGCCCTCAGAGCTGCCGCGTGCGGCCAGCGAGGCGCTGCTCGCGGCCAACGTAGCCCAGGGCTCGTCCGACGGCGCGGCGCTGGCCTTCGAGGAGACGGGCGCCTACCGGCTGCTGCTGTCGGCCATGAGCGAGAACCCGAGCGAGCTGCAGCGCTTCTACGCGGAGACTGTCGAGCCGCTGGTGGCCTACGACGAGCAGTACGAGACCGAGCTCGTGCGCACGCTCGAGACGTTCCTGGAGGCAGACGGCAACGTCGCGGGCACCGCCCAGCGGCTGTTCACGCACCGCCACACCATCTACTACCGCCTGGAGCGCGTGCGCGAGCTCTCGGGCCTCGACGTCAGCTCGAGCGACGGCCGCGAGAAGCTCAGCCTCGGCCTGAAGTCGATGCGCGTGCTGGGCATCGCCTCGGCCGGCGGCCCCGCCTCGGAGGCCGGCGCCGAAGCCGGGCGCGTGCCCAGGCGCTCGGGCAGGCGCACCTAGCCTTCGGGCGTACGTGAGACGCCCTCGACACGCGGTGTATAGCGATGGTTATACGGTCTCTGCTGCGTGGGATACTCTCGACACGGAGTGTATAACGATAGTTATACGGTGTCTCGTGTGTGGGATACTCTCGACACAGGGTGTATAACGATGGTTATACGGCATCCACGTCGGGAGTGAGTGAGTTTCAGAGGCGCGCGCCGAACTCGATCACATAAGTGGCGCCGCGACCGCTTGTGTCCAATACTGCCGGCACGGCCGAGGTGGACGCCACGCCGGCGTCGCGGTATTCGCCGCTGAGCATGATTTCGCGGTGCGGCGGCGAGTCCATCCATTCCTGCACGATGTGCGCCGGCGTCGTATAGCTGCCGGTGCCCCACGCGATGTTCTGCCCGACCGCGACCTCGGCAGCGTGCGCGGGGTAGCGGGTGACCGTGACCAGCGACAGCGGCGTCCGTCCCGACGGGCCGACGTCGGCGAAGTAGTCCCGGCGCACCATGCTTCCGACCTGGCTGGCGGCCACGTGGCCCAGTTCGCGGTTGGCGTGCAGCGGGCGCAGACCGCGCGCAGTCCGTTGCTTGTTGACCAGGCACAGCGTCGCCGCGTCGACGGCGCCGAGGTTCGCGACGGTGGGGCGCAGGTTCGCGTCACGGCACGCAGAGCCGGCCGTGTCCGCCCCGGCGGTGTCCGCCCCGGCGGTGTCCGCTGCGAGGCCGCCCGCGCACGCCAGCACGGCCGTCGCAAGCGCGCCCGCGCACGCCAGCACCGCCCCGGTCGGCACGGTTCCCAGCTTGCTCCCGTGTCTTGTCGTTGCCCCCGGCAAGTGACGGAATACTTGCAGGACCAGTGGATGGGCGCGTTGCTGCATTGTTAACGTGGTTATCGGCAGCGCTTGGCAGGGGATCTCCCGACTTGCCTCTCGCGCTCGCTCGAACCGCGCCTCAGCACCGCGTCGGCCCGCTCACCAGCGGGATCACCTGCGACCATGTGGTGCCGTTGGGGAGTGGGGTAATAGGCAGCCCGGAAGACTTTGGCTCTTCAAGTCCTGGTTCGAGCCCAGGCTCCCCAGTTAGTTCTGTGTCCCCACCAAGTGCGAACATATGTTCGTGCCAGGTCGGGGACCCAGATACTCGGAGCAGGAAGCACGCAGCGCCGTGGCTGCATCGAGTTGCTACGCGGATGTGCTCAGACGATTGGGCATGCGCCCGGCGGGCGGCAATCACCGAACCCTGCGCAGGTACGTCGAGCAGGTCTGGCAGATTCCCACCGATCATTTCGACCCCGATCGCGCTCGCAACAACGCGCTCCAGAAAGCTCCCATCCCCTTGAGCCTCATCTTGGTCGAAGCTTCGACTTACTCTCGCGTGCATCTCAAGGCTCGGTTGTTCAAGCAGGGTTTGAAGGCGCGCGAGTGTGAGCTGTGCGGCCAGGACGAAATGTGGCGAGGCCGGAGGATGGCGTTGATCCTCGACCATCTCAATGGCATCGCCGACGACCACCGTCTCGAGAATCTGCAGATCGTCTGTCCCAACTGTGCTGCGACTCTCGACACGCATTGCGGCCGGCAAGATCGCCTCGAGCGCGACCCACGCCCATGTCTGCATTGTGGCGGCGAGTTCTGGCCAGCGTACGCATCTCAGCGTTACTGCTCGCGGTATTGCGGTGTCCGGCGCAAGGGTGACGGACGCGCACGACCTGAGCGGCGCAAGGTCAGTCGTCCGCCCTACGTGCATCTGGTCAGAGAGGTCCGGGTGCTGGGCTATGTCGGCACTGGACATCGCTACGGCGTGTCCGACAACGCGATCCGCAAGTGGCTGCGCCAGTATGAGCGGGAACGAGCGGGCGACTCGCGGCAGCGCGCTGCCACTGGAATAGCATTGCTCGGGTGAGCGCGCCCACGGTTCTGATCCTTGCTGCGGGCCAGGGGACGCGCATGCGCTCGAAGACGCCGAAGGTGCTGCACGAGCTGTGCGGCCTACCGATGGTGCTGTGGCCGGTGCGCGCGGCGCTGGAGGCGGGGGCGGGCAGGGTGGTGGTGGTGGACTCGCCGGAGCGGGCGATCGAGCGGCTGCTGCCGGACGGCGTGGAGCTGGCGGTGCAGGAGCAGCCGAACGGCACAGGCGGCGCGGTGGCGGCAGCGATGGCGATGCTGAGCTCGACGGAGGGACCGGCGCTGGAGCCTACGGCGCCGGTGGTGGTGCTGAGCGGCGACGTGCCGCTGGTGAGCGCGGAGGCGATCGGCGAGTTGATCGACGCGTATCGCGACAGCGGCGCGGCGGCGACGATGGTGACGACGGTGCTGGAGGACCCGACTGGCTACGGGCGCGTGGTGCGCGACTCCAGCGGCGCGGTGCGGCGTGTGGTGGAGACCAAGCAGCACGGAGACGCGACGCAGGCGGAGCGCGAGATACGCGAGGTCAACACGGGCATCTTCGCGTTCGCCGCGCATGCGCTTGAGGCGGCGCTGCCGCGGCTGAGCACTGAGAACGCGCAGGGCGAGCTGTACCTGCCGCAGGTGCTGGACCTGCTGAGAGCGGACGAGGCGACGGTGGCGGCGCACGTGGTGCAGGACGAACGGCTGGTGCTGGGTGTCAACGACCGCGCGGGGCTGGCGCGCGTGCGCGCGCTCGCGCAGGCGGCGATCCACGAGCGCCACATGCGCGCCGGCGTGGGCATCGTGGACCCGGCGGCGACGGTGATCGACGTGGACGTGCAGATCGGGCAGGACACGCTGATCGAGCCGTTCACGACGATTCGCGGCGCCACGCGCATCGGGCGCGAGTGCACGGTGCGCCACTCATACCTGGTGGACTGCGTGCTCGAGGACGGCGTGAGCGTGGGCCCGTTCGGCTATCTGCGCCCGGGCACGGTGCTGCGCAGCGGCAGCAGGGTGGGCACGTTCGTGGAGGTCAAGAACTCCGACATCGGCCCCGGCGCGCGCGTTCCGCACCTCTCCTACATAGGCGACGCGGATGTGGGCGAGCGCACGAACCTGGGCGCGGCGACGATCACCGCCAACTACGACGGCCGCGCCAAGCATCGAACGACGGTCGGCGCGCGCGTGCGCACGGGCGTGGACACCACGCTGGTGGCTCCTGTGACCGTAGGCGATGACGCGTACACGGGCGCCGGGTCGGTGATCACCGACGACGTGCCGGCGGGCGCGCTGGGCATCGCGCGGGCGCGCCAGCAGAACGTCGAGGGCTACGCGGAGCGGAAGGCGGGCGGCGCGGGCGGGGCGGGTGGGGGCGGGCGGTCCCAGCCAAAATGACCGATCAGACCAGGATGTTTACACTTCCTCTCCAGATGAGTGCGATCGACACGCGCACCGACTACTCGCGGGCGAGCCTGCCGATCGATTACAACAAGCGCCTGATGCTGTTCAGCGGGCGCGCCAACCCGCAGCTGGCGACGGACATCGCGGACAAGCTGGGGGTGGACCTGGGGCCGGTGGAGCTGAAGACGTTCTCCGGCGGCGAGGTGTACTGCCGCTACGAGGACTCGATCCGCGGCGCGGACGTGTTCATCGTGCAGCCCACGTGCAGCAACCCGCAGGCGGGGGTCACCGCGAACGACTCGCTGATGGAGCTGCTGTTCATGATCGACGCCGCCGTGGGCGCGTCGGCTCACAGGGTGATCGCGGTGACGCCGTGGTTCGGCTACTCGCGCCAGGACAAGAAGTCGGCGCCGCGGGAGCCGATCTCCGCGCGGCTGGTGGCGCGCATGCTGGAGGCGGCGGGCGCCGACAGGGTGCTGACGATGGACCTGCACGCGGGCCAGATCCAGGGCTTCTTCCAGATTCCCGTGGACCACATGACGGCGCTGTTCATGCTCACGCAGTACTTCACCGACCTGGGCCTGCCGGACCTGGTGGTGGTGGCGCCGGACGCGGGAAGGGTCAAGCTGAACAAGAACTTCGCGTCCAAGATCGGCGCCGAGCTGGCGATCCTCGACAAGGAGCGCCCCGCGCAGCAGGTGGCGGAGATCGGCTACGTGATCGGCGACGTGAAGGGCAAGACGGCGGTGATCGTGGACGACATGATCGACACCGCCGGCACGCTCAAGGCGGCCGCCAAGACGGTCATGGAGGAAGGCGCAGCGCGCGTGTACGCAGCGGCGACGCACGCGGTGTTCTCGGGCGACGCGTTCGAGAACCTCGCCGAGTCGGGGCTGGAGCAGATCGTCGTGACCGACACCATCCCCATCGCTGCCGCGCGTCCGGACAACGTGCGCGTGCTGCCGTGCGCGGAGCTGCTGGCCGACTCGATCCGGCGCATCTTCGTCGACGACTCCGTCAGCGAGGTGTTCGGCGGCGAGAACCAGCTGTTCTAGAGCTCGTGCGCCTTGGCGCGGGCGTACAGCAGCGCCAGCGCGCGGTGCTCGGCCGCTGCGGGAAATGGATGGCGCTCGCGGAACGCATAGATCTGGATCAGCGCCGGACCGGCGTCGAAGGTGACGATGTCGATGTAGGACTGGCGGTGGACGGTCTTGCGCCGTTCCGGCGTGTTCGGGGGCGAGGGTGCGAACGACACGTTGGTGTAGTCCTGCCTGAACCTCAGCGCGACGCTGCCGTCGACCCCGGATAGAGGGTTGGCGAGGTCTGTCAGTCGCGAATCGCTGCCGAGCGCATCGCTGGCGAGGCCCAGGTGGCCGAGGTTCTCGATGCGCACGTAGCACGCGATCCCGCGGCGGCTCCCGATCACGCGCAGCTGCGCGAGCGCTTCACGCGTGCTCGTGCCCGGCGGTTGCGAGCCGCCGACGCGCGCGATCACCGTCGAGGTGACGAAGCCGTCCCCATATTGGAGGCTTGGCGAGTTGACCCCGATGACGTCGCCGCGGGTGGGCACGCCGCTGCACGCGGCGGTCTCGGCGCTCAAGCGCCTCTCGCGTTCCACGCTTTCCTCTGCCCTTCCCCCTATGCTCCACGCGCCCGGCAGGTCGGCGTCGCGAAGGTTGACCTGCCTCGCGAACGCCAGCACGCGGGCCTGCGTGAGCCCTGCGCCGCCGCCGCTCCCGCATCCGCCGAGCAGCCCCACCGACGACAACGCGAGCGTAAGCCACACAGCCGCGATTCGCCGCAGCGGCTGCTCCTGTCCATGACGCTCGCGGGGCACGTGCCTGATTGTGTCGCCTGCCGCGGCGCTGTTGTGTGGGGCGATACGGCCTGCACATGTGCAGGCCGGCCGGACCGCGCATGCGCGGTCCGGGGGAGGTCGCATGCGACCTCCCCAAGGCAGGGCCGCATGCGGCCCTGCCCGGGTGGGCACATGTGCCCACCCGCCATCTAGGCAAAACAGGTACATGTACCCACCCGTCATCATCTCGATCGTGTCCTCCCCGATCGCGACCCCTGCCACCCCCGCCGCCCCTGCGGCGGCTGCGCGCGGCCCGCGCGCATGGTGGCGGGGCCTGGCGTCTGCTCAGCGCCGCGCGCTGCGCGTGCTGTTCGCCGTCGCTGTGATCGTGGTGCTCGTCGCAAGTGGCGTGCTTGCGCGCTTCCTCAGCGTGGAGAATGCCGAACGCGCCGACGACCTTGCGCTGATCCAGGCTGAGGCCAAGGGCAACGCCGCTGCGATGCTCGAGCAGCTGAGCGGCTGCCGCCAGAGCCCGTCGTGCGTGGCCACTGTGAAGGCCAACGTGAGCAACCCGCGCCTGCGCAGGTCCGGCGCCGTGAAGATCCTGCAGCTGGAATCCAAGACCGCGTACTCGCTGTTCGCAGTGACCGGCAAGACGCGTCTTGCGTGGACGGTGATCGGGTCGCTGCCGGTGGTGCAGTGCGTGGACGTGCGCCGCACCGGCAACTTCCTCAAGGGCATCAACGTCACGCTGATCGCGCTGAGCGCTCCAATCGACAACGAAGGCACCTGCTCGAAGCGCTCGAAGAGCGAAGTGGAAGAAGAAGAAGCCACAGCAGCAGAACGATGAGCGGCGATTGCTAGAGTCTGCACTCGCTCATGGCCAACACCACCAGCAAGCTCAACGTCAACAGCCGCCACGCCGCCGGCTCGCGCGCCGTGCGCCGCCTGCGCCGCAGCGGGCGCGTGCCCGGAGTGCTGTACGGCGGCGGCTCCGAGTCGCTGGGCTTCGACGCCGACGAGCGCGAGCTGCGCCACGCGCTCGCCGGCTCCGGCGCCGTGCTGGACCTGAGCATCGACGGCAGCAAGCCCACGCCAGTGGTGCTCAAGGAGGCCCAGCGCCACCCCGTGCGCGGCGAGACCATGCACGTTGATCTGCTGCGCGTGAAGCTCGACGAGGCGATCCACGCCGTAGTGCCGCTGGAACTGACCGGCATCGATGACGCTCCCGGCGTCAAGGAAGGCGGCGTGCTCGAGCAGATCACGCGCGAGCTCAACGTCGAGGCGCTGCCCACCGCCATCCCCGAGTCGATCGTGCACGAGGTCGGCGAGATGCAGATCGGCGAGACCATACTGCTCCGCGCGCTCAGCACGCCCGAGGGCGTCACGCTGCTGGACGACCTCGACGAAACCGTCATCGCAACGCTGTCTCCGCCGCGGCTGCAGAGCGAAACAGCCGAGGAAATCGAAGCCGAGACAGAGCTCGTCGGCGAGGCCGGCGCGCAGGGCGAGGCCGGCGAGAGCGCCGGCGAGGGCTCCTCCGGCGAGGAGTAGCACCCCCTGCGACGCCCGTTCGGCGGCGGTGGCAGCGGCGGAGCGATCGACTGGCTGATCGTCGGACTGGGCAACCCCGGCCGCGAGTACGCCGGCACGCGGCACAACGTCGGCTTCGCGGTCGCCGACGCGCTGGTCGAGCGCTGGGCGTTGGGAAAGGCCAAGGACCGCTTCCGCGGGCGCATCGCCGAAGGTCGCGTGCGTGCCGGCGCGCCCGGCGCATCGCTCGGTGTGGGCGGGCCCGCCGGCGGCCGGCAGGCCGGGGTGGGCGGGTCGACCGGCGGGCGTGCGCCGCGCGTGGCGGTGCTGTGCCCGCAGACGTACATGAACGACGCCGGGCGCTCCGTCGGCCCCGCGCGCGGCGCCTTCAAGCTGCCGCTGGAGCGCGTGCTGGTGGTGCATGACGAGATCGACCTGCCGTTCGGAGACGTGCGCACACGCCTGGGCGGCGGGCTGGCGGGGCACAACGGGCTGAAGTCGCTCAAGCGCGAGCTCGGCGGCGCTGACTTCATGCGCGTTCGCGTCGGCGTCGGGCGCCCCGACTCCACCGACCCGCACATCGTCTCCGCGTACGTGCTCGCGCGATTCCGCGAGGGCGCCGCGCAGGTGGCTGAGCTCGTCGACCGCGCGTGCGAGCACGCCGAGCGCGTGGTTCTGGGCGAGACCGGGTCCGCACATGCCGCGCCCGGTGGCGGCGCGCCCGATGGCGGCGCGGCCGATGGCGCCGCGGCCGGCGAGGAGCGGTGATGGCTGCCGGCACGGGCGCGCTGCGCACGCTGTTGGGGCTCGCGCAGGACGACGAGCCGACGCTGCGGCTCGCGCGCGACGGCGGCCATGCGTTCGTGTCGGCGTCGCTGCGCGCGTACGTGATCGCTGCGCTGGCTGAGATCGACGCACACGCGCGCGCGCGCCCCACGCTGGTGGTCGTCGGCGACGACCGCGCCGCGCGCGACCTCGCGGGCGACCTCGGCGCCTGGCTGGCGCCGCGGCGCGTGCGCTACTACCCCTCCAGAGGCGTCGCCTACGAGTCGCACCTGGCGCCGCCCGCGCACCTCGTTGGGCTGCGCGTGGCAGCGCTCGACGCGCTGCTCGGCGCCGGCGCGGCGGCGGGCGGCGCGGGGGCCGGCGGCGCGGGGGCCGGCGGCGCGGGGGCGGGCGGCGCGGTCGGCGCGGGGGCGGAGGCGCCGGAGCAGCCGGTGGTGGTGGTGAGCGCGGTGGCGCTGTCGGAGAAGGTGCCCGACCCGCAGCTGCGCCCGCGCTCGTTCACGCTGCGCGTGGGCGAGCTGCTGGACCTCGACGAGTGCGCTGCTGAGCTCGTGAGCGCGGGCTACGAGCGCACAGATCAGGTCGAGGAGCGCGGGCAGTTCGCGCTGCGCGGCGGTCTGCTGGACGTGTTCCCGGCCACGGAGGAGCGCGCGGTGCGCGTGGACATGTTCGACGTTGAGATCGAGTCGCTGCGCTGGTTCTCCACGTTCACGCAGCGCTCGCTCGGGGACACCGACGAGGTCGAGATCGCGCCCGCGGCGGAGCTCGCGCTCGAGCACCGCGAGCTGGCGGAGCTCGTGGCCGAGCAGATGCCCAGTCGCCCGATCGCCGGCGCCGGCGGCGGTGCCGAGGGCAAGGCCGGGGCCGGCGCCCGGGGCGAGTCCGGGTCCGGCGGCGATGACGCCGAGCGCCCGGACATCGCGGAGCTGCTGCCGGTCGATCGCTTCGGCGCGCTGCTCGACCTGGTCGGCGCGGAGACAGAGCTGGTGGTTGCCGCGGAGGAGGATCTGGAGCCCGTGCTGAACGATCTGTGGAGCGACGTGTGCGCGGCGTTCGGCGACGAGGACGCGCACCACCTGTATGTGAGCCCGCAGAGCATCCGCGCGACGCTGGCCGAGCGCGCGCGCATCTGGCTGTCGGGGCTGTCGAGCGGACAGGACATCGAGCTGCGCGCGCAGTCCGCGGACACGGCAGCGCGCTCGCTGGGCGAAGCCGAGCCGGAGCTCGAGAAGCTCGTGCGCTCGGGCTACAGGACGGTCGTGGCGTTTCCCCGCCGCGGCGAGGGCGAGCGCGCGGCGTACAACCTGGGGCGCCTGAAAGCGACGTGGCTGGGCGAGGGGGTCGGCGGCGGCGACGGCGGCGGCGCTGCTGACGGCGGTGGCGCGAGCAGCGGCCGCTCGGCCGTCGGCTTCCAGCCGCTGGAGCCGTCGCTGCGCTTCGCTGCGGCGTCGCTGCGCGAGGGCTTCGTGGCGCCGCAGCTGAAGCTGGCGGTGTTCCCCGAGCACCGGCTGATGCGCCGGCGCGCCGGCCGATCGTCGAGCGGCGGCGCCGGCACTGGCCGCCACGGCGGCGCTGGCGGCGCGCGCCGCGGCGCGCTGCGCTCGTTCACGGAACTGCGCACCGGCGACATCGTCGTGCACGAGGACCACGGCGTGGCGCGCTTCGCTGGCTTTGAGACGCGCACGGTGGCAGACGTCACGCGCGACTACCTGTACCTGGAATACCAGGGCGATGACCGCGTGTTCGTGCCCACCGACCAGCTGGCGAAGATCTCGCGATACGTGGGCGCGGGCGCCGGCTCGCATCCGCCGCTGAGCAAGCTCGGCGGCACGCGCTGGGAGACGATGAAGGCGCGCGCGCGGCACGCCGCGCAGGAGCTGGCGGGCGAGCTGCTGAGCCTGTACGCCGAGCGCAGGCGCCGCAGTGGCCACGCGTTCGGCCCCGACTCCGACTGGCAGCGCGAGTTCGAGG
>Ga0187890_10000983_pt1 | contig 20761 bp, 21 predicted proteins | sample June2016WEW_21_1_FD_133005 | JGI IMG/M metagenome (GOLD analysis project Ga0187890, IMG submission 133005) | Peatland microbial communities from SPRUCE experiment site at the Marcell Experimental Forest, Minnesota, USA - June2016WEW_21_10 | ecosystem: Environmental > Terrestrial > Soil >... | reverse complement strand
TCACCTTGATTTGCACGGCGCCATTGACGACATGCGCATTGGTCACGATGTATCCATCGGGTGAAATGATAATGCCGCTTCCCACGCCATGCTCGATCTGCGGTTGCGTGGGCTGGGGTTGCATGGGCCCAAAAAACTGTTGCAGTCCCGGCGGAAGACCATGCATGGGGCCTTCGGAGGTCTCGGCCTCGCCTGTACCCCGCGCGGTGACAGCGACATTCACCACAGCGGGAGTGACACGCGCCGCGACTGCCTCCATAGCATGGTCGAGCGAGGTCAGCGCCTCCACGCTGTTGTCGTCCAGGGCCGATGCCGCATGAACGCTTCCGTGGCCAGCGAAGACTGCCGCACCCAGCGCGAAGGCTCCGGCGACTGCCGCAAGGGCAGCCATTTTCTTCGCAATTTCTACTAATTGATTAGTTGATTGAAACATCGGAAATTTCTCCTTATTCACGGTTATGGTTTGAAGTTGAGCGCAATTGCAGTTGCGCCAGACTTGCGATCAGATCTGAACGATCAGCCAGCCGTTGGCGATCGGTACAGCGGCAAACGAGCTTCGATTCTTTTGAGCGACGGCGAATACGATTTGCGGCGGAGTCTCGTCCTCTGTCCACGTAGCAAGGACAACCCACGCCTGCACGTTCTGCTGCTGAGACGGTCCGGCATTCACCTTTCGAGCGGTATTCCGCAGAGGTTTCCCAATAGATGCAGATAAAGCCGGCCGCTGAAGCATGACCGCTTTGACCAATTGAGGAGAACCGGCAAATCGACGAGGTGCCGTTGCGCCAACACTCACGGGCCTCGCAGCGAACGCCTGCGCCCTAGATGATCGATCATGGGATTGACCATGCGGTGCAAAGGTCACAAGTTGCGGACTGTGAGCCAGGCTCATTGCGACAACGATAACGCCGAGCAGCAGCCCGGCAGTTGCGAGCGCGGTTTGCCTCCCGCCCATCGATTCAGGAGGCTGGCTCAATAGGCGCTGGATACGGCGCACCAACTCCGGACGTCGTTCCCATGCTCCCAGGGCCAGCGAAAGGCTGCGTTGAAGCATGGAGTATTCGGCAAGGTGCGTCAGGCAGAGAGCGTAGGTCTTCCGAGCGCCGCCAGAGCGCAGAACGCGGTCGTCGCAAGCAAGCTCGCGCTCCGCACAAAGCCGCCGTTCCACCCACATCAGCACGGGGTTCAGCGGAAAGATTGCAAGCCCCACCTTCTGCAATAAATTGGTCCAGTCGTCGCCGCGGCGGAGGTGTTCCATTTCGTGTAAAACCACCTGCTTCAACTCCTGCGGGGAAAGCCTCTCCAAGAGTGTGGGAGGAACGAGAATCCGGGGTCGAAAGAAACCAAACACGCTGGGTCGCTGGACCTCAACCGAAGTACAGAGCTCAGCTCTTCGGCCTCGCTGCTCGTTGAGAACGGCCAGCAGTTCCTGGTCGGTAGATCTAACTGGCGTGGCCCGGTTTGCCAGTCTGCGCAGGCGGATAGCGCTCACAATCAGTTGCGTGCCTCTCCAGACCGAGAGCATCCCCCAAAGGCCGGCGAGGGCAACACTCCAGAGCAGATCGAGACGAATCGCCGAAGCTTGCACTTGGCCGCTGTCGATCGCGTGTGCTCTCATCGAGGGGACAAAGTGCAGCAGGACCAGCAGCAGGAAGACGTTCATCCAAATCATCGAGCGGGATGCAGCGCAAAGCCTGGGCAGCAGCCGCAGGCAGACCATCACGCAAGCTGCTAGAACGGAGCCTTCCCAAATGGCGGAAACAAGGGCGCTTGCCGCGGCAGCGGAGATGGGCGAGGCGAGTTGAAAGAGTGTCTCCATCTAGGCCTCCTCTCGTGCATCGTCCCGCGCATTTGCAATCGCTTCCTTCAGCCTGTTCAATTCGTCCGGGCTGATCTCGTCGTCCCCCAGCAACGAGAGCAAGAGCCGCTCTCGCGAGTTTCCGAAGAACCGTTGCAACACGTGGCGAACTTCCGTCCGGCCAGCCTCGATCTCTCCGACGCACGAGCTGTACAGAAACGCTCTACCCTCCTGCCTGTGGCGAACGTATCCCTTGGTTTCGAGAATCCGAATCGTCGTCAGAATGGAGGTGTACGCAAGCCCCTCGTCCGTGGAGAGCGCGCCAACCATATCAGCAACGGTCGATTCTCCTCGATCCCAGAGGATCTTCATCAGTCGGAGTTCGGCTTGAGTGAGCGTGATGGATCTTTTTGGCGGCATCGTGATGCAAATCCCCAGGAGTGTTCCTTATCTCCCGCTGCTACATAAGACGTACAACTAATGAATTAGTTAGCAGGCGCCTTTAGTGGCCCGTGCCGTCGGCGAGACCGATCTTGATTTCTATTTGCTACTATCAATCCTTGGAGATGCGGAATGGAAGACGGCATCGAAAATGAGCAGCCACCCGAACGACCCACTCCAACAACTGAAGCTGCTACGGAGGGCAACGTGTCTGGATTGATGCCTGCGCCGGAGCACGGCCACGGCCATGAGCATAAAACCGGAATTCCCTGGCTCGACGCTGTCATCGCGGCCAGCGTCGTCTTCATCTCGCTCATCTCGCTGGTCGTCTCGATCGAGCACGGCAAAAGCATGGAGCGCATGGTGGAGCAGAACCAGAAGCTGATCGCCGCCAGCACCATGCCGCTGCTGAAACTCGCCAATAATATGGGATCTGCAACCGCTCAGCCTGAAATGCGAGTAACCATCACCAATGGGGGAGTTGGCCCGGCGGTTATCGACAGGTTTGAGGTGAGCTACAAGGGCAAGATCTATCCCACGAAAGATGCTCTTCTCCGCGCCTGCTGCGCCGATGCCTATTTCAAGGCGTTAAAGGAGGGAGACACGAAAGTTTACTACGCCTATGTTTCTTCACGTATTCTTCCCGCCCGCGAGGGGATTGATGTCCTCACCATCGAGCCGGACAAGGCCGGCATGGACCTCTATAATTCGTTCTTTCGTGTAATGCATGGGGACAGCATGTCATTTCACGCCTGTTATTGTTCGGTGCTCGACGAATGCTGGGAGACCAACTTCAACCAAAAGCGCCCGCAGGCAGTGAAGGAATGCAAAGTCTCGCCGGACGAGAATCTCTGGTAAAGAAAAACTGACGGTCTATCTATGAAGATTTTTCTCACAGGCGCCACCGGATTCGTCGGCCATCACGTCGCGCGCGCAATGGCCGCTGAAGGCGCTGACCTCCGGCTCCTTGTCCGCAAGACCAGCAATTTGGCCAATCTCGAAGGCATCCCCGGCGACACCGTTGTTGGCGACCTTGCCCGCCCTGAGACCTACGCTTCGGCCCTCCCTGGCTGCGACGCAGTGGTCCACGTAGCTGCCGACTACCGCCTGTGGATTCGCGATCCCGAGGCCATGTACACGGCCAACGTCGACGGGACGCGTGATCTTTTAAAGCTCGCCCGCGAGGCAGGCGTCAAGCGCTTCGTCTACACCTCGAGCGTGGCCACTATGCACTTCCACAAGGACGGCACGGTGATCAACGAAGACACGCCCGTCTCCTTTAAAGACATGGTCGGCCACTACAAGCGGTCAAAATTTCTCGCCGAGCAGCAGGCCATCGCAGCAGCCGAGGACGGCCAGCAAGTCATCATTCTCAACCCCACCACCCCCATCGGCCCCAACGACGCGAAGCCAACACCCACCGGCCGCATCTTCGTCGATTTTTTGAACGGCAAATTCCCCGCCTATATGGAAACAGGCCTTAACCTCGTCGATGTAACAGAGGTTGCACGCGCGCACGTGGCGGCACTTACCAAAGGCAAGCGCGGCCATCGTTACATTCTCGGCGGCGAAAACCTCACCCTCAAGCAGATCCTGGATAAAATGTCGGCCATCACCGGCCTGCCTTCGCCGACCATGAAGATCCCCTTCGCCATAGCCGCGACCTATGCCTTTTTTGAGGAATGGATCACCGGCCGCATCCGTGGCCTTGAGCCCCGTGCGACGCTAGAAGAGGTCCGCATGGGCCGCAAAAAGATGTACGCCAGCAGTGTCCACGCCCAGCAGGAGTTAGGTTTCCGCCTCCTCCCCGTCAACCCCGCCATGAAAGCCGCCATAGAATGGTTCCGCGCCAACGGCTACGCACCGTAAAAGAGTGAAAGGAGAAATCGCTTGAAGTTAGCACAGGTTTTCAAGAAACGCGAGCCGCACATCGGCAGGCTGCTTTACGTCTTGTTTGCCACGAGCTTTTTAAATGCGATTGCTCATCTTGCTACGATTGGGGCTTCTAAGGTCCGCTCGGAATCTGTCATTTTTCTCGTGGGCTATACAGTCTTCATCATAGTCTGGCCTTTCTCGATGATCGTGCGACTGCATGAGCTCCGCCTCAGCTCGCTTTGGATTTTGCCGATTCTGATGCCGCCGTTGGTGTTGGTGCTTTCCTTACGCGAGGATTGGGGATGGGTGCCCCTAGTAGCGTTTGTTGCCGCGCTGGCTGTTCAGGTGCCGCTAGTTCGGCTTTCGCCACCTAAGGGAAATGCTCAACCTGATCTACCCCTTCCATGACCCGCACAGCCATCATCGCCGCCATGCCCGCCGAACTGAAGCCGCTCGCTCGCAGCTGGCGGCACCAACGCCAAAACGGCGTCGATCTCTGGCGCTGGAGCTTTAACGAAGGCGAATGGATAGCCGCCTGTGCCGGAGCCGGCACACAGGCGGCCACACGCGCCTTCGCCGAAGTTGAAAAGACTGGCCCAATCGACAAAGTCATCTCCACTGGCTGGGGCGGTGCCCTCCGAGAAGAACTCGCCCCCGGCCAAGCCCTCGACGTCTCTGCTGTCATCGACTCCCGCACAGGCGAGCGCTTTGTCGCCGCCGTTCCGCTGAAAGACTGCTGTCTCGTCACCAGCCCCAAGGTCGCTGACGCTCACGAGAAGCTGCGCCTCGCTGAAACTTACTCTGCCGCTCTCGTCGACATGGAGGCATCCGCCATTGCTCGCCTCGCCCAGATGCGCGGCATTCCTTTTTATTGCATCAAGGGAATCAGCGACGGCTACTCCGAACATCTTCCTGATTTCAATCGCTTTATCTCGCCCAACGGCCATTTTCAGACGCCTCGTTTTGTCTTATTCGCGATCTTGAGGCCCAAGCACTGGCCCGCCCTCATCCGTATGGGCGAAAATAGTAAGAAAGCCGCACGCGCAATTGCAGACTCTCTAATCGATCTACTGGATAAAGATGGGCAAATCAGAGAACTCAATGGCTACCCAAGCCACAAACGCTGAAAGCCACAGCGGAACCAAAATCCCGACTACCATGCGAGCCGTAGTCTATCGCGGCATCAACGACATGCGCGTCGAAACCGTCCCCGTTCCCGCAATCGGGCGCGGTGATCTGTTGGTCAAAATCGCCACATGCGGCGTCTGCGGAACAGACTTAAAGAAGATCCATACCGGTTCCCACTCCGCCCCACGCATCTTCGGCCACGAGATGGCCGGAACTGTGGTCAAGTTAGGCGAGGGCGTCACCAGATTCCGCCTGGGCGACCGGGTCGTTGTCCACCACCACGTTCCGTGCGGAGAGTGTTATTACTGCCGTAAGCAGACCCCGGCTCAATGCAAGCTTTACAAAAAAGTAGGCTCAACGGCCGGTTTTGAGCCCTCAGGCGGCGGTTTCGCCGAGTACATTCGCGTGATGGACTGGATCGCCTCCAGCCGGGGCGTCGTGCCCATTCCCGACGGCGTGCCCTTCGAGCAGGCAGCCTTTCTGGAGCCGGTCAATACAGTTCTGAAGGGCGTAAAAATGCTCAATCTGGCCCCCGATGACACGGTACTGGTGATCGGCCAAGGCCCCATCGGTCTGATGCATGCCGCGTTGGCCAGCCGCACCGGAGCCCGCGTGCTCACCTCAGATTTCTACCGTGAGCGCCATGCCATCGCCGCAAAGTTCGGGCTTCATAATCCGATCAATGCCGGTACGGAAAACGTCATCGACCGGGTGTTTGCCGAGACCGAAGGCCGCGGTGCAGATGCCGTCATTCTTGCCGTTGGCGGCAACGCCCTGATCAAAACCTGCATGTCCGCGGTCCGACCGGGCGGCAATGTGATGCTCTTTGCCCAGACCCAGTATGGAGAAGCCGTCTTCGATCCAGGCCAGGTTTGCATGGACGAAAAGACCCTGCTCGGCTCCTATTCCTCCTCCTTTGAGATTTTGGAGGGGGTCACCGGCCTGGTCTTCGGCGGGTATGGCGACGGATTTGATTTGACCCAGCTCATCTCTCACCGTTTTCCGCTCGAAGATGCAGTTAAAGCGATTGAAGTTGCTTCAACCCCCAAAGCCGACTCCATGAAGATTATGATTGAGCCTGTGCCCGGCGCAGGTCGAAACCGATGAATTTGAGCGCCAGAGGTCTGGTTGTTGCCTACGCCTTTCCACGGAATGGGTCCATGGATTGGGCCACAGAACGCAACAACTGGGAGACTGAGCAGCTCCGTAGCCGCTCGATGAGGGATCGATGCCAAAGAGCGTAAAGGACGCCATTCAACGCGGCCGTACGACGGTCGAGGATGTTTTGCAGGTCGGCCGCAACACCGTTGAGGACGTTCTGCAGGTCGGCCGCAACCGAGTTGGAGAAGTCCTCCATGTTGGCCGGAACACGGTTGAGGATGTTATCGAGGTCGGCCGCAAAACCGTGGACGATGTACTACAGGTTAGCCGTGGAACCATGAATGCAGCGGTTCTGCACGGGCGCGAGGATGTTCGTATTGAGCGGGTTCCGGTTCCCGAAGCCGGACCCGGTGAGTTGATCGTGAGTGTCGGCGCGGCGCTCACCTGCGGCACGGATCTCAAAGTTTTTCGCCGAGGCTATCACGCACGTATGATCGTGCCCCCGGCTCTCTTTGGCCACGAGCAGGCTGGAACAGTCGTACAGGCTGGCGAGGGGGTTACCGATTTTTCATCTGGCGACCGCGTGGTTGCGCTCAACTCCGCACCTTGCGGCCAGTGCTACTTTTGCGAGCGCGGCCAGGAAAATCTCTGCGACGATCTGCTCTTCAACAACGGCGCATATGCTGAATTCATCCGCATTCCAGCCCGCATCGTGGCCAAAAACACTCTCCATATTCCGGACCACGTTCCTTTGGAGCACGCAGCCCTCACCGAGCCGCTGGCCTGTGCTGTCCATGGTTTTGAAGATTCGCGTCCCCATCCTGGCGACACGGTAGCGATTATTGGCGGTGGCCCTCTCGGATTGATGATGCTGCATGTCGCAGCCCTCGCCGGCTGCGAGGTGATCGCCGTCGTCAAGCATGATGGACAGGTCGAGGCTGCGCGCCAACTAGGCGCAGCCCACGTGGTGCAGACCGGCAACATTCGCAAGGCCATCCGCGAAACTCGCGAGCTCACGCACAAAAACCGGGGCGTCGACATCGCCATCGAGGCTGTCGGCGTGCCCGAGGCCTGGGAAGAGGCGGTCGAAATGGTGCGAAAGGGCGGCACGGTCAATTTCTTCGGCGGCTGTGCAGTGGGTACTCACGTTTCGCTCGACACCAACCGTTTGCACTATTCAGACATCACCTTGCGCGCCACTTTCCACCACACACCCGCCATCTGCCGCAAAGCTCTCGAGCTGATCGCCGGCGGCCGCTTCCAGGCCGCAGCCTTCATCACAGGACACGCACACCTCTACGAACTCAACCGCGTGTTTGAGAAGCTTATGAAGCGCTCGAGCGAGATTAAAACCGCCATTGTGCCCTGAGGTGATGCCATGATGAGGGAGACTTCAGAACCAGACAACGTATCACGCGGCACGGCCGCATCGTTGTCGGAGCAGCAGCAGGAGCGTCGGGAATTGCTCCTTGAGCGGGGCTGGTCGGCTCTGCCCCAGAACTATCGCATTCCTGCCACCCCGCCCACGTTGGAACAGGCCAGAGCCTGGTGCCGGCAGTTGGCCGAATCCCACTATGAAAATTTTCACGTTGCCACTTGGTTTCTGCCTAAGGATCTGCGCCCGCATTTCCATGCAATCTATGCCTACTGCCGCGTCTCGGACGACATCGGCGATGAGGTGCTTGATCCAGAACAGGCCTTGGCGCTGCTTGACCTCTGGGCTTGCGAACTGGACGACTGCTATGTTGGCCGCACGCGACATCCGGTCTTCGTAGCCTTGGCCGAAACCATCCGCGAGTGTTCTATCCCCAAAGAACCTTTCGCCGACCTGCTCGTGGCATTTCGCCAGGACCAAACCGTCAACCGCTTTAACACTATGGCCGATGTTCTAGCTTATTGCCGCTATTCGGCGAACCCCGTCGGAAGGTTGGTGCTCTATGTCTGTGGCGAGCACGGAGAAGAGAATATCCGGCTCTCCGATGCAACCTGCACCGCGCTTCAATTGGCCAACTTCTGGCAGGATGTGAGCCGCGACTTCGCCAAGGGCCGCATCTATATCCCTCAAAAGGATATGGAATCGTTTGGTGTCACCGAGGAATACATCGGCGATGGCGTCGTTACGCCGGGCTTTCGCGCTTTGATGCGTTGTGAGGTCGAATATGCGCGCAATCTGTTTGAGGAGGGGCTTCCGCTGATCGGCCAGGTAAATCGCGATCTGGCGATTGAACTGGACCTTTTCAGCCGGGGCGGGCTGGAGATCCTGCGTGCCATCGAGCGTCAAGGATATGATGTGCTCGGCAAACGCCCCGCGATCTCGAAAGCCACAAAACTCGCTTTGCTTCTGCGAGCGGTCAGCGGCAAGTTTCTGCCCTTTTTGCGCCTTGGCCACATGAGTTGAAGGTTGACCGCGTGACGCACGATCCAAAATTGAATGAAGCCTATGCCCTCTGCCGTGCCATCGCGCGTCGTGAGGCAAAGAACTTCTATTATGCCTTCGTCGCCCTGCCCGAGCCGCGCCGCAATGCTATCTGCGCGATCTATGCTTTCATGAGGCAGGCCGACGATCTTGCCGATGACGAGTCTATCACCCGTGAAGAACGCCGCAGGCGTCTCAACGCCTGGCAGGCGAACTGGCGCGGCGTCTGCCACGGCGGCGATTCCTCCGATCTGATTTTTGTTGCAGTTCGCCACGCTGTTGAGCGTTTCTCCATCCCCCTCAACCTGCTCGATGAATTGGTAGACGGCGTTACCATGGACCTCGATCGTCCCCTTTCAGGTTCTCATCCTGAGCGAGCGCAGCGAGTCGAAGGACCTGCTTTTCCTATTTCAGCCGCGATGGTCACAGAGCAACCGCTCGACACCTATGCCACCTTCGTCGACCTTTACCGATACTGCTATCTCGTGGCGTCGGTGGTGGGCCTAGTCTGCATTCGCATCTTCGGCTATACCGATCCTCGCGCCGAGAAGCTGGCTGAAGAAACAGGCATAGCATTTCAGCTTACCAACATTCTTCGCGATGTCGCCGAGGACGCAGCACGCAATCGGGTCTATCTTCCTCTGGAAGATCTCGCCGCGAACAATGTTTCACTTGACTCATTCTTGCATCGCGAGCCCGGCGCACCTCCCACGGCCAGCGAACGCGCGCTGTTAGTCTCTATTACTCAGCGCGCCGAGAACTTCTATCAATCCGCGCAAAACTTGTTGCCCTTGATCGACCGCGAAAGCCGTCCTGCACTATGGGTGCTGGTTTCGATCTATCACGGCCTGCTCAAGCGCATCGAAAAGGCGAACTACGATGTATTCACCACCCGCGCCGCCGTACCTATGTCGCAAAAGCTAAGTATCCTTTCAGCGGGGCTTGCGCGTATGGGATGGGCGCGTTTGTTCCCTTGAGTCGACTATCAAGCGGTTTTGAAAGAGCACCATTCTTATTGTGTTGCAGAAACAGTGATAACAGCGGGCTTGGCCGCTAACGGAACATGATGCATCCCGGGCAGGAAAAACTCCGAGAAAGCGCGCAGCGATCCGTCACCGTCATCGGCGCCGGCGTAGCCGGCATGAGCGCTGCCTGCGCCCTCGCCGAGGCAGGCGTCCGCGTGCGACTTGTAGAGGGCCGCAGTTATCTTGGCGGCCGCGCTAGTTCCTATCTGCATCCCGGCGTGAACGAAGTGATCGATAACTGCCAGCACGTCCTCTTCGGCTGCTGCACCAATTTAATAGGTTTTTATCGCCGCATCGGCGTAGCTGATCGGATTCACTGGACCAGTGAAATGACGATGATTGAGCCCGGCGGTCGCAGGTCGCGACTCGGCCCTTTCAAGTTAGGTCCACTTAGTCTGCCCGCACCGCTGCACGGCGCACCGAGCTTCCTCAACGCAAGGGCCTTCACGTTCGCCGACAAACTTGCGCTGGGCCGCGCCATGCGCGCGATGGTGCGGCCGGAAGCGATGAAAGACACGCGCGAAACTTTGAGCGAATGGCTCCGCCGTCACAAGCAAACGGAAGGTGCGATTAATCGTTTCTGGCGCCTCGTGATCGCTAGCGCTCTGAACGCAGAGCTGGATTCGATCGCCGTTCCCTATGCCGCTAAAGTCATTCGCGAGTTATTCCTGAATTCCGCCGAAGCCGGCAGCATGGGCATGAGTACGGTGCCCTTGAGCGAGTTATATGCTGGAGTAACTCCATTCCTCAACGAGCGCGACGGCAGCGTACTGCTCAATACGCATGTCGAAGGCGCGGCCTGGGATGAAGCAACTGGAAAATGGCTGATCTGCACGCGTACCGGCGAGTTGATCTCGGATTACATGATCTTGGCTCTGCCCTTCGAAGCAACGCAAAAGTTATTGCCCCACCTGCCGGCCGAAGAGGGCGCTGAGAAGCTGGCCCGCCAAATCGAGCGCCACGAGCATTGGCCTCTTTGCAGCGTCCACCTCTGGTTTGATCGCGAAGTAACGGATCTCGAACACGCGGTGTTCCTGGACCGTGAGATCCATTGGATGTACAACAAATCGCGCCTGCAAACGGGCCGCGGCGGTCATTACATCGAGTTGGTCGTCAGTGCCACGCGGGCCTTTGCAGCTTTGCCGCGTGAGGTCGCGATCCAACAAGCGCTCACCGAGCTTGCGGAGTTCCTACCAACAGTGAAAGAAGCCAAGTTAGAGAAGGTCGCCCTGATCAAGGAAGTCCGGGCTACCTTTGGCGTTCCTCCCGGCATCGATGCAGCGCGCCCTCAAGCCATTTCCCCTTGGCCCAACTGTTTCCTCGCGGGCGACTGGGTGCAGACTGGGTGGCCTTCAACCATGGAAAGCGCTGCCCGCTCCGGACATACGGTTGCTCAAGAGCTTGGCCTCAACGTGGGAAATCCGATGAACTGCGTTGAGCCGGATCTGAAGCCACGAGGATTGATGCGGCTGCTGAGCCCCACTGTTCCCTGATCTCTTCTCTTCAGTGGGCCAGGAAGTAGACCCCAATACAAACCAGCACAGCCGAGGTCCAGCGTCTGCGATCCACATTCTCTTTCAGGAAGAGCTTGGCGGCAATCGCGTTCGTCACCAGCGTGAGTGAAGCCGAAGCGGGCGCTACCAGGCTCACCGGAAGGTGGTTCAGCGCCATCAGCAAGGCAAAGAAGGCGAGCGCCAGAAAAGCCACGCCGGCAAAAAAAAGTGGGCACGTCAGAACGGCTCGAATCGCGCCCTTGAGTCCTGTGACTGCACGAACCTCATCCAGATCGCCGATCGACTTCATCGCTGCCGCCGTCAGCACCTCGCCCGTAGTTGAGGTGAGCACAACCGCAGCAATCATAGCGATAGAGGCCCAGAGACCGGGTTGCGAAGCAGAGAAGGGAATTGTCATCGCACCTGCTCCTCCAGCGCCGGTTGCTCCACTTCCGCGAGGATCGGCGATTCAGATTGCGGTCTTTCCGTCAGCGACGGCCCTTGCGCAACGAAACCTACGCCGACAGTAATCAGCACAATCCCCGCCCAGCGCTCCAGCGAAATTGCCTCATGCAACCAGAAGCGCGAGAGCAATGCGACCACCACATTGCCCAGGCCGGTCGCAGGCAGAACAAAGGTAAGGTCTGCCCACGAGAGTGCAGTCAGATAGCTGGCAAAGAAACCGATCAGCAGCGCAATTCCAACCGCAATCCAGGGAGTGAAAACTGCCGCGATGAGCGAAGAAGGATGGGCCAGGGTGATCGCCGGCAGCTTGGACATTCCCCGCGACAGACACGAATCGCCCAACGGAGCGCAGATGGATACCAGCCCCAGAATCATGTACTGCCGTGGCAGAAGTCGGTGATGAGCCATCAGTTGTGTTAACTTTCTCTAGGTCAAGCACCTCATAAACGAGGGCGGAGGCCATTGCGCCGCCCACGATGAGGCAATCTGAAGCAGCTACTACGCGCCTGCGCTCGCCGGAGCAGGTGGATCGGCCGGGGTCCTGCGTGCCGTCTTTACCATCTTGTTGCGTTGCGCGCGTAGTTTCATGAAGGCCTTGGCCTCGACATAAAGCCGGGGTAGATCGCGATTCACAAAAGCCTTCCACACTACGCGGAAAGCGGCCTTGGGCCGGAAGTAGTACTCGTCGTAAAAGCGATGCACCATCTCCAGAACGTAGTCGGTCGGCAGGCCAGGATACTCGATGTGCGCCATCTGGTGGCCGCCCTCGTCCATCATCGCAGCGGTGTTGACGATGAAACCGTTGGCCTTGGCGTAATCGTAAAACTCGGTCCCCGGATAAGCGTGCGCGATCGACACTTGGATCGTCTCCACATCCAGCGACTTGGCAAAGTTGATCGTGTTGCGGATCGATTCCTTGGTTTCTCCCGGCAGCCCTAGAATGAAGTCTCCGTGGACGGTCAAGCCAAGGTCGTGGCAATCTTTTGCGAAGGCCCGCGCGCGCTCTACTGTTGCGCCCTTCTTGATGTTCTTCAAGATCTGAGGGTCGCCCGATTCGAAGCCCACAATCAGCAGACGGCAGCCAGCCTCTTTCATCGCCTTCAATGTCTCGCGATCCGTGGTCACGCGCGATGTACAACTCCACGTGATGCCCAGCGGCTTCAACTTGGCGCACAGTTCAACCGTTCGCGGCTTCTGAATGTTGAAGGTGTCGTCGTCAAAGAAAAACTCTTTCACATGCGGAAAGTTTTCTTTGGCCCAGGCCAGCTCGGCGGCTACATCATCGGTAGACCGCTTGCGCCAGGCATGTCCGCTGAGAGTCTGCGGCCACAGGCAGAAGGTGCACTGCGCCGGGCAGCCGCGCGTCGAATAAAGCGCGATGAAGGGATGCAACAGGAAGGGCACGGTATAGCGTGTCACGTCCATGTCCCGCTTGTAGATCTTGGTCGCCCATGGCATCGCGTCCAAATCTTCCACTTGTGGCCGGTCGGGGTTGTGGACGATCTTTCCGTCCAGCCGGTAGCTGATGCCGAGAATCTCGTTCAGCGGCTTGCCCTGGGCAAACTCCACCACAGAGTAATCAAACTCGCGGCGGCAGATGAAGTCGAGAACCGGGCACTCGTTCAGGGCGCGGTCCGGGTCGGTGGTCACCGGCGGCCCGACAAAAGCGATACGGATCGACGGATTGGCGGCCTTGATAGCCTCGGCCAGGTGTTGATCGCTCATCCAGCCCACCGTCGAGGTGAACAGCACCAGGAACTCGTACTCCTTGCAGATCTTGATGGTTTCTTCGGCGGAGACATGATGCGGGGGCGCGTCGAGCAGCCGGGAACCCTCCAGCAATCCGGCCGGGTAGGTCAGCCAGACAGGGTACCAGTAAGACTCGATCTCGCGCGTGGCCGGCCAGCGCGATCCCGCGCCACCGTCAAATCCCTCAAACGAGGGTGGGTTTAGAAATAGCGTTTTCAAAGGCATAGACATCTCCATCATTCTAACATTTCGCCATTTTCTTCCGAGTCCGGCAGAATATTCGGTAGCTACCTTTGGCTGGAATTGCCTTGCGTTCAGGCCTCAGCTTACTTCGAGTGCAATTCGGCCAGCCAATCTCCCATGTGGCCCAGCGCGCGCAGCAGGCTCAGCCTTGCCTTGGCCAGATCGAGTCCGGCATCCAACGCGTCCTCGAACTTCTGACGTTCGTCGATGCGCGCCAGTTGTTCAGCCTTCGGGCTCAATTGCGGCTGGGCGCCAGGACCAGTCCCCGCCCCATTACCTAACTCCAATTGTGTCAATACTGCCTTGAGCTGCTCGTCCGCGATCTGTTGTTTTAGACTCGCAACCTCGGCTAAAGTGTCCAACTCCCGCAGGCTGCCGGTCAGTTCCGCAATCTGCACGTCGTTCTGGCGCTGAGCCTGCTCGGCTTCCACAGTTGCCCGCAAAGCCTCGGCTGCAGTCTCTTTGGCTTTGGCGCGAAGCGCAAAATCAAAAAAAGGAACGTTGATCTGAACGCCGAAACTAACGTTGTTTGGGGTGAAGTTATTGTAATAAGTGGAGTAGCTGTTGAGTTCGTTGGAGTCATAGTTATACACGGCCCCGAATCCGATCTGTGGCCTGCGCCACAACAGGTCGTCCCCCTTAGCCTGAAACTGCTTGGAACGCGCTTGAGACCCAGCGGCATCAATTCCAGGCAGGCGGCGAGGAGCTTCATCCACGGAGACTGCGGGAATCTCGGGAATACTTGATGGGTCCGGCAGGATAGAGCCCACGGGCAGCGCAGCCAGAACGGCAATTTGCTTGGCGAGAGTGCTGGCGCGAGCTTCTAGGTGAAGCCGTTTCAGTTTAAGCTGCGTGGCTGTGAGACGGGCTTGCAGCAGATCGAGCGTGGAGTCAACGCCCGCATCGACACGCTGTTGGCCGATCTTCTCAAGATTTGCAGCGAAGGTTTCCTGCTGCCTGGCAGCCTGCAATTCACGATTGACCGCGTCAAGCTCAATGTATGTGCTGGACGCATCGAGAGTAACCTCTTCGCGCGCATCCTTGAGCCGTAAGTTGGCGGCATCAATCCCAGCTCGCGCGCCCTTCAGGTATTCGCGCTGGGCATAACTGAAGACCAGCGACTGCATAGATGCGCTTCCAACGGAGGGCTGGCCGGTTGGAAAGCCATGAGAATAACCTACATTGGAGCCAATCACGAAATTCGGGATATACGCGTCCTGTGCCTGTTCGAGCGCTGCCTGCGCCTTCCTCAAATCTGCCTCGGCCAGTTTCACGGCGCTGCTATTGTGCTGCGCCAGATCCACGACGGTCGCGAGCGAAACCTGGGCCGAAACCAGCGCCGGCGCTGCGGCCAGCGCCACCCCAATCAGCATCTTCGCCCAGTTGCCCAACGGATTATCGCCTTTCCTCACGCGCTCTCAACCTTCAATGCTTCAAGTCCAGCGCCGGCTTGTATTCATGCGCTAGTGCCAGTGCAGCCGCGCGCTCGCGGCTGGCCCCTGCCGCGTCTCCAAGCTGATCCATGAGCCGGGCCAGCCGCGTGTGAGCGACAAATGCCGGCGCCTCCTCTGTCTTTCCCGTGCCTCCCAGATAATCCTCGAGCATCTTCACCGCAAGCGGCGTGTCGCGGTTGGCGCTGTGCAGCACGTCTGCTCCGTTGTAGAACGCCACCGAGGCGCGCTTGTCCCGCTCCGCCGCGCTCTGGCCGCTGCGTACCGCCGACTCCATCTCCGTCCAGCGCTCCCGGTGGCGATAGAAGCCGGCCAGCGACATCCATTGAATCGCCGGGTGCGGCGACTTCGCGATGGCGGCCTTGAAATCCCGTTCGGCGGTGACATAGTCCTTGCGCTGCTCGGCTATTTCCCCTCGCAGTTCGATCGCTCTCACCGGATCGAACTTATCCAGTTGGGCGGCCACTCCCTCTGCCTTGTCCATGCCTCCGCCCACCGCTCCCGGTGCTTCATAGTAGAAATGCCCCAGGTCGGCCAGTGCCGCACCGTTGTTGGGGTTCAGCCGTGCGGCCGCTTCAAACTCGGCACGCACCCGCTTGGCCAGCGAATAGGCACTTAAAAATGAGGCACGACTTGCCTTCTCTCCCAAGGCACGAGCCAGCCACATGTGGTCGTCCGAGTTTTGTCCATCCAGCTTGACTGCCTCTTCGCAGTCGCTCGCAGCGCGATCCCATTGCTCCAACGCGAACTCAACACGGCACTTCAGGTTGTAAGCTTCAGCGCTGCCTCCTGCCTTGATCAACCCATCCAGTGCTGTGATCGCCTTGTCCGCCTCGCCGGCCTGCAAGGCCGCGTTGGCCTGTGCAAGCTGCGCGCCTGCCCCGGCCTGTGCAAACGCGAAAACCCCCGCGGCCGCGACCACGCCTAGTCCCGCGACAGTAAGCCTCGCCGGTATTCTCACCGTACGACCTTGATGGGGATGCCCTCCTGGAGGGGCTGTCCGCTCGATGTTCCGGTCGCCACGATATCTCCCTCTTCCACTCCTGAGAGAATGGCCACCTGGGTCAGATTGATAGTTCCGATGGTTACGTAGCATCTCCGCAAAACGTCGTTCACCACTTTGTAGACATAGGTTTTCCCGTTCTCAGAGTGCAGCGCCTCGCGAGGAATGCTCAGTACATTTGGATCGCTCGACAACGTCACTGTTACCGTTACGTTGGTGTCCGGCAGCAGTTCGCTGTCCGTATCGCCGATTTTCACCAGCACCTCGCCCACGCTGCGCGTGCCCAGATTGATTACTGTTACCGGCGTCCGCTCAATGTGTCCGTTCCACGCGCGACCCGGTTTGGCGGGCCACTCAATTTTGATCTTCTGATCCACTGCAAGGCGCCCGATCTCCGGCTCGTCAAAGTAAGCCCTTATGCGCTCGTGGTGCAGGTCGGCCAGTTGAAGCAGCAGCTTGCCCTCTTCAACAAACTCCGTCCGTTCGGCATCGAGGCTATATACCGTCCCTGCCGCCGGGGCATGAACCTCCGTCTGTGTCACGACCTGCCGCGCGGCTGTCAAGCTTGCCTCAGCATCGGCCAGAGCAGCGCGTGCCCGCTCAACCTCGGCAGGCGAATAGCGGCTCGTTGAAGTCTGATCCAATGCGTGGAGACTTGATTCCGCCGACTCAAGTCGCTCGCGCGCCGACGCCACCTCGCTGTTCGAAGCTGCCCCGCTGGAATTGAGTTTGGTCAGCGCATCCAGGCTGCGCTGCGCCTCATCCCGTTCCAACCGCGCGTGCGCCACGTCGGCTGCAGCCATTTGCTGTTCCAGACGGGTTCCGTTGTGGGTTGCAGCCTCCAGAGCCGCTTGTGCGGCTTTGACGCCGCTCTCGGCCGCGGCCTGCCTGGCAAGCGCCTGCGTATCGTCCAGCAGCAGCAGCCGTTGGCCTGCGGTCACCTCGTCCCCCGGCTGCACAAACACCGCCTTGACGGTCGTTGCAATAGGGCTGTGGACCTCGTAATTCACCTCGGGCTCAACCCGGCCATTGGTGCTGATCGTGCTCACCAAAGGCACATGAGCCGCCGCCGCCACACGTACCGGCAGACGATCCCGAGTCAGCGAACGCACCGAGAAAAATACTACAATCGTCAGGAGCAGGGCGCCAATCCAAAGCCAGCGCCGATCTAATTGCTTTCTTTCAAGAGTCATTCGGGCAACCAAGGTCAGTATATAGGACTCAGTCACATGGCCTTGGGCTCAGAGGCTAAGGCCATGTGAATCTCGCCAGCCACTGCTCTACCTCGTACAATCGATCCATGCCCGCCGAACCGAAATACGCCTCGAATCAAGCGGCGAAATCTCCCCGCTACACCGACGATCATGCCAAAGCCGGCCTCGATTTTCCCTTTCCGGCCATCGAAACCTGGCCCAACCAGTTTCCCGGCTATGAAATCCTGATCGACGACCCGGAACTGACCTCGGTTTGTCCAAAAACCGGCCTGCCCGACTTCGGCCTGCTTACCATCCGGTACATGCCACGCCGTCGCTGCCTCGAACTCAAATCGTTGAAGGAGTATCTGTTTAGCTACCGCAACCTGGGAATCTTCCAGGAAAACATCGTCAACCAGGTCCTCGAAGACGTAGTCAAGGCCAGCGACCCGGTCTGGGCTGTCGTCAAAGGCGAATTCCGTCCCCGCGGCGGCATCGGCACCACTGTTGAAGCACGCTGGCCGAGACCAAAAGATTAATTTGGCTGCCCCAGGTCCGGGGTTCCCTACGGACAGGTCTTCGTCCGTGGGGTGGAGACCCGGATTCTCGGACCTGGGACAGAAGGATCGGAAGTCACGAACCCATCAGTAAACCTTGGGCCTATCCGGGCCCCGTGTGATATTCGTGAGGAGTCCGGCAGCGAAGCGATACCAACTCCCTTGGCAACCATCTCCAGCACCCGTCGCCCGCGCATCTCCCCTGCCCAGGGGACGCTCGTGCTGCTCATCGGCCTCAACCTGCTCAACTACATCGATCGATACATCCTGCCCGGCGAAGTCTCCCTGATCCAGCACGAATTCCATTCCACCGACCAGCAGATGGGCGCGCTGACCACTGCGCTTTTCATCTTTTACATGTTTGCTGCGCCCCTCACCGGCTGGCTAGGGGACTGGTTTCCGCGCAAGCCGCTCATCATCGCCGGAGCGGTGCTCTGGAGCCTCGCCACATTAGCCACCGCCTGGGTCCACGACTACACCACCCTCTATATCCGTCATGCGCTGGTCGGCGTGGGTGAGGCCACATTCGGCATCTTCGCTCCCGCCGTGCTCGCGGACTTCTATCCCGACCGCGACCGCAATCGCATCCTCTCCATCTTCTATTTGGCGATCCCGGTAGGCGCTGCTCTCGGCTACTTGGCGGGCGGACAATTAGGCCCCCTCTGGGGCTGGCGAGCGCCCTTTTTCCTATGCGCGATTCCAGGTCTCGTCATCGCCGCGCTTTATGGATTTTGGGGTCGCGAGCCGGAAAGGGGAGCCTCTGACCGCACCAAGCCCACCCGTGAGAAAATCACTTTCCCAAAGTCCGTGCTCGCATTTCTTCTGAAAGCTCTAAATCTCTTCACCAATCCGGCCTATCTCACTGCCACCTTTGGCCTTGCCACGCTCACCTTTGCCATGGGCGGAATCTCGGCCTGGGTCCCGGAGTTCCTGCGCCGCTCAGCCGGACTGTCGGTCGGAGCCTCCAGCCAGGTCGTCGGAGCTATCACCGTCATCGACGGAATCGCCGGAACTCTCATCGGCGGCTGGATCGCCCAGCGCTGGCTCAGCACCAACCACCGTGCTCTCTACCTGCTCTCATTCTGGAGTGTCGCCCTGACATTGCCATGCGGAATGCTGGTCTTCTTCGGCCCATCGGCTTGGGCTGTGCCCGCGCTCTTCGCAGCCGAATTCTTCCTCTTTCTCAACACCGGCCCACTCAATGCCGCCATCATCAATTCAGTCTCAGGGCCCATTCGCGCCACAGCCATCGCCTGCAATCTCTTCATCATTCACTGCTTCGGGGACACCTTCTCGCCGCAGATCATTGGCCTGCTTTCCGACTGCTTCCAGAGCCTGCGACTGGCCCTCGGAGCCACACTCATCGCCTTGGTAGTCTCCGGCATCATCCTCCGCTTCGGCGCCCGCTTTGCCCCACCGCTCGAAGAATCAAACTGACCATGGAAGACAAGATTCCAATGAATCTCACTTACATGGTTGATAAAACAAGACTCCAGCTAGTCTCATAAATATGGGTGCCCCAGGTCCGGATTTTCGAACCTGGGAATCCACGAACCTTACCTTGTCGGCGTCACTTCTTTATCCCGCGAATTCATAAACGTCCGTCCGCCGCCCTGCGAGCGCAGATTGGGATCATGGACGGGCGGCCGGCCATCTTCCGCGTTAAAGCCGCGAACCAGCTTCGGATTAGGTCTGAACTTCGGCGGCCCGCCATAGAACTGCCGCGCATGGCTCACCATCATCCCCGCCCGCCCATGCATCGGCCGCACAATCCCCCGCACATGCACATCCATATCGCGATACTTATTCAGTTCGCCCACATCCCCGCGATCTTCCCAAAGGCTTACGATGGTGAACCGGCACTGATCGTCCGGCGTCTCGGGCCTGCAGATATCAAGAAACCGCGTCCCATCCGGTAACTCGACCAAGTCATAGACATGCGCCGAAATGCAGACATCCTTGTCGACAAGCTTGGTAGCTTCGTCAGCCGTTACGCACGGCTTCACCTTGCCGGCAAACGCCATTCCCGGCGCAATAAAACACAGCAGCAACACCCAGCTCGATCGCCGAAAAATCAAAGCAAGCCTCCAAAGATGATTGGCGCAATCCTAACGCGAATCCGCAGGGAAGGGAAGCGGTATTTCAGAAGTTCCAATCAGTGTCGAATTGCAGTTAAGTACGCCCAATTCCGGGGCGACGGGCAAACGGTAGAGTAGAATTGCTGTTGGCTTGAGTGGGATGGAGCTTATGGCAGTTGCAAAGCGATTCATTATGTATACAACGCGGTTCTTTGCGGTCATAGGCCTTTTCGTAGCCCTTTCTGCCGTCTGGATGTATTGTTTGCGCGAATCTACGCTTTCGATCTGGTGGCATTTAACGCGTGGAAACCAGATAGCTTATCAGGGGCGTACTATGACGTTGCCCCTTATGTGGCGAGTGGACCAATCGCAAGTTTTTCGAGGGATACGGCTTGAAAGAGCCTATATAGGATCATGGTTCACAGACAGTTTGGGGATTCTTTCTCCTTCGCCCGACAAGGCCGGTGTTTTGGATGACGCGTCCGCACTAGGGTGGCAAGCCGAGTTGGGAGCCAGACACGCTCACAACCAGTCGACGCATGAAAGTTCCGAGGTCCTGTACGCGAAGTCAATGAACTTCTATTGCGTTGCCGACGAGGTAGGTTCCTCCTGCAAAGCCGCAGGCACCGACTGGCTGATCTTGTTTGGAGGGAGACCCCAGTCTCAGCGGGAGGCGCGAGGCATATTGAAGTCGATGCAATGAAGCGGAGGTCGTGCGGGCTTGACTTACTCGCTGAACCTATCG
>Ga0187890_10000981_pt1 | contig 20778 bp, 19 predicted proteins | sample June2016WEW_21_1_FD_133005 | JGI IMG/M metagenome (GOLD analysis project Ga0187890, IMG submission 133005) | Peatland microbial communities from SPRUCE experiment site at the Marcell Experimental Forest, Minnesota, USA - June2016WEW_21_10 | ecosystem: Environmental > Terrestrial > Soil >... | reverse complement strand
CGCCACCCGCGCGGCCGTGCAGGCGTTCTTCGTGGCCGCCACCGGAACCGGGGCCGAGGTGCTGCATGAACCGCGCCTGTGGTTCGATTACCACGCCAGCTACTACGGCGCCTTCGTACGCGACCCCGACGGCAACAACGTCGAGGCCGTCTGCCACGCGCCCGGGTAAGCCGTCCAGGCCCGCACGCGCCGGGTAAGTCGTCCAGGCCCGCAGGGACACCGCGGGCCTGGACCGGGCCCATGACCCGGCCCAGGCCCGCGGTGTCCGCGCCCGCCGGTGGGTTACCGGCCGGGCGGGGGTTCCTTGAGGGTAGCGATGAAGCGGGACCACGCGGCCCGGCTGAAGACGAGCGTGCCTTCCTGCCTGGCCTTGGAGTCGCGCACCACGACCGCTCCCGGCAGGTTCCCGGCGACTTCGACGCACTGGCCGCCATTGCCACCGCTGTGGCTGCTCGTATGCCAATTGGCACGGGACAGGTCGATGCCTGAGAGGGTCATCCCGCACCTCCTTCGTGTTGTCTGGGTCTCGATTTACTAAACCTATTCGGTTACGTCGGAAATTAGCTGAATCCCTTGGCCACCTGCGCAATCAGGTCGATGGATTGGCCCGTGCCCAGCGCTTCGGCACGGAGGTGATCGAACACCACTGTATAGCGCCGGACCTCTTCCTCATTCTCCAGGAAAAGACTGCCGGTAAGGTGTTCAAGGTAGACCACGGCGGGGTCGGCGGCCTGCGGGAATTCCAGAATTGTGAAGGGGCTGATGGGCTGCACCTGGGCCGCCGCGCCGAACGGCAGGACCTGCAGTGTCACGTTGGGCTGCCCGGCCACGTCGATGAGCCGGCCCAGCTGGGTGCGCATCACGCCGGGGCCGCCCACCCGGGCCCGCAGCACATTCTCGCTCAGCACCACCCACAGGTCGGGCGGTTCCGGCTGATCGAGAGTGGCCTGGCGATCCATCCGCAACGCCACCTGCCGGTCGATGTCCTCGGCCGGCGCGGCAGTCGGCGCGGTGCCCAGCACGGCCCGCGCGTATTCCTTGGTCTGCAGCAGGCCGGGGACCACCATGCACTGGAAGTCGCGCAGCGCCGCCGCCTCGGATTCCAGCCCGATATAGGGCTCGAACCAGGTGGGCAGCACCCGGCCGTACGTGTGCCACCAGCCCTTGCGCCGTGCCTCACGGGCCAGCTGGACGAGCGCGTCGGCTTCCTCCCCGAGCACGCCGTAGATCTCCAGCAGTTCCCGTACGTCTCCCGGCCGCACGCTGATCCGGCCGGTCTCCATCCGGCTGATCCGGGTCCCCGAGCAGTCGAGCCGCTGCCCGACGTCTTCGCAGGTTAAGCGGGCTTGCTCGCGCAGGCGACGGAGCTCGATGCCGAGGCGCTTGCGGCGGACGGTGGGACTGGGACTCGCGGCCATGTTTACTGTGCCTCCGGGTCTGAACCATGGTGCGGGCGGGCTACGCACGGTAGAATGGGGTATCGCATAATACGGTTAGGCATCTTGCACAACGGCGTGGCTTGATGCATGCTGGGGCACAATGCTTTGACGCATGATACGCGCCCGCACTCCTGGAGTGCCGGTACTTAACCGCTGAGGTATCCGACTCCGGCGAGGTGATCCGCGAGATGCCCCGGACGGGTACTGGCCCATTCCCTGCGCAACGTTCCAGCTTTCCGATTCCCGGCAGCCACTATGGCTTCGTGACCCGGGACACCCAGTTCAGCGGGGCCCCTTACCGGGGCTCCCACGGCCCGGCCGCGTCCGGCCAGTACGGCCTGGCCGGACGCGGCAGCTATTACGGTCCGGTCGCAGTGCCGGCCCACGGCGGGCCAGCCCACGATGTGCCGGCCCAGGATGAGCCGGCCCACGACGAGCCGGCCCGGCCCGCGCAGTGGCCGCTCCAGTCCCGGCTGGAACTGGGCGCGCTGCCCGGCGCCGTGCCGTGCGCCCGGCTGCACGCCCGGCTGGTGGTCACCGAGTGGGGCCAGGCCCTCCTCGCCGACAGCGTGGAACTGATCGTCTCGGAACTGATGACCAACGCCCTGCGCGCCTGCACCGACACGGTCGCGGGACGGCCGGGCTACGGTGCCGACGGGCGGGCGGCGTCGCTGGGGGTGCGGCTCGCGTCCGACCGGCGGCAGGTGCTGGTGGAGGTCTGGGACGGCGCCCCCGCACCGCCGGTGCCCGGCCAGATAAGCCACGACGGCGAGACTGGCCGCGGCCTTTTAATGGTGGAGGCGGTCAGCAGCCGCTGGGGCTACTACTACCCGTCCAGCCGGCCGCGCACGAGTACGCCGGACGAGCGGGCCGCCAAAGTCGTCTGGGCCCTGATTCAGCCGGGAGCGTGAGCGGCGCGCCGGCTGCCCCGCCGGCTAGTTCGGCCGGCCTGCGCCTGCGATCCGTTCCCGCACAGCCAGTACCGCGTTCCAGCGGGCCGCCCCGGCCAGGTCCCGGGCCCGCTCCGCGAGGGTGTAGTCCGGCCGGGCCGCGCTGTCGGCGATGGCGCGGTCCAGGTCATGCCCGGACCGCTCCAGCACCGTGTCGAAGTCCCGCCGCATCGGTTCGAGCAGGCCGTAACCGAACGAGCGGTAGAGCCGCGGATAGTACGGCTTGAACAACCGGGCCCGCTCGTGCAGCCCCGAGGAGTAGGACATCATGTCCTTCGGGCGCCGCCGGATGTAATCCGGCAGCAGGTCCGCGAAGGCCTCGCGCAGTATCCACTTGTCCTGCCCGTCCCGCTGCTTGAACTTGCGCGGCACCCGCATGGCCAGTTCCACCAGGGACAGGTCCAGGAACGGCACGCGCAGCTCGGTGCCGTGCCCCATGCTCGCCCGGTCCAGGCGCTGCAGCTCGGTCCGGCAGAGGTTGCGGATCTTGTGCTGGAACAGCCGGCGGGCCTGCTCGGGGCTGGCCCGGAAGTACATCGGATAGCCGCCGAACAGCTCGTCGGAGCCATCCCCCGACAGCACGACCTTGACCCCCATCTGGTGGATTCGCCGGAAGAGCGGGACCGAGACCACCTCGTTGATGATGTCGCCGTACTCGGTCAGCTCGCCCAGCCGGATGGCCTCGCGGATGTCGGCCAGCCGGATGTCCCGGGGCCGCACCTCGATCACCTCGTGGGGCACGCCCAGCTCCGCGGTCAGGCGGCGTGCGTACGCCAGGTCTTCGCTGGCCGGGGCCCCGATGGTGAACGCCACGCAGTCGGGGTGCATCTCGCGCACGTGCAGCAGGGTGAGGCTGCTGTCCAGCCCGCCGGACAGGATGACCCCGACGGTCAGGCCGGTGTCCACCCGCACCCGGATGCTGTCCTCCAGGGCGGCCCGGACCAGCTTGGCGGCCTCGTCGGGATCCTCGACCGGCGGCTGGTCGTCGCCGAGCCGGAGGAGGTCCACGTAGGGCTCCAGGGCGGGCCCGGCGGCCGCATCCGTGCTGCCGGCCTGGGCAAAGCCGCCCTCGGCCCACCCGTGATGCCCGGGCGGGACCTCGCTGACCGGGGCGCCGGCGCCGGCGAGCGCCTTGATCTCCGACGCCACGTGCAGGCAGCCGCCGTGGCGGGACCAGTACAGCGGCTTCACCCCGAGCGGGTCACGGGCCAGGTAGACCCGGTCGGCCGCGGTATCGGCCAGGGCGAACGCGAACTCGCCCCGCAGCCGGCTGACCGCGCCCGCGCCCCACTCGAGGAAAGCCTCCAGCACCACCTCGGTGTCGCTATCGGTGCGCAGCCGGTGGCCCAGGCTGGTGAGCTCGGCCTGGAGTACCCGGTAGTTGAAGACCTCGCCGTTGTAGCACAGCACCCACCGGCCGTCGGCCGAGGTGAAAGGCTGGATAGCCCGCTCGGCGTCCACGATGCGCAGCCGCTGCGTACCGGCCAGCAGCCGCTCGGTCAGCAGGGTCTCCTCCACCTCGCCGCGCGGCGCCAGCGAGCCGATCATCTGGCGGAAGGCCGCACGGTCCGGACGCGGGCCGAGGATGAGCGCGATGCCGCACACGGCGTCAGTCTCGTGCGCCGCGGCCGACCGCGGCCGGGCTCAGGCACAGATGCCAGGTCTGGCCTTCGTCGATCGTGTTGACCTCGCCTGCCTGCTGGCGCTCCAGCAGCAGCCCCTCCAGCACGTGGGCCGCGCCGAACCGGCGGAACCAGGCCATCTCGATGTCCACGGCGTATCCGACGCAGTGCGCGCTGGGCAGCGTGGCCGTGTACCCGAGCGCGCGCAGCCGGCGCTGCTGCTCGATGCTCCGGGCCAGGCTGGTGACCCACAGCGGGGGCGTTCCCGGCGCGGCCGCGGCGAAGTCGGCGGCCAGCTGGTTGAGCAGGGTCAGCGTTTCCCGCGGGGCCCGGGCGAAGCGCAGGCCCGCGGTGCGCGGGGTCCTGTCGGGCCGCAGCCGGCGGTCGGCCGCGCGTACCGCGCGGACCGGCAGCGTCCGCGCCTGGCGGCGGTAGCGGAAATGAAGCTCCCCGCCGCGGCGCAGCGGCTCGAGATCGACGAGTTCGGCCGAGTGGAGCAGATCCGAATCCGTCACGAAAGCCCGGGTTGATCCCCACCACATGACGTCGATCAGGGCGAAAAGGTGAATCCGGATATGGGCCACCAGGTCGGCGGCGCAATTGCGGGCGTCCGGCTGATAATGGCGGATCTCGCGGCGCAGCCGGTCGATGGCCGCGGTACTGCCTTCCGGGCTGGCCGCCAGCACCGCCGTGAGCACCGGGTCCGCCAGCCGTTCGGTGAGCACCTTTTCCGCTTTGGCCAGATCCTCCAGGCCGGTATGGCCGGCGATCTCGATCAGCAGATCGGCTACGGCGTCCCGGTACCGGGCCAGATCTGGTCCGGAATGCGGCGCGCCTCCAGAAGCGTGCATTGACGAAGAGTAACACATCAATGACAATCGGTAACGAGAGGGCATCGGTCCGTTGTGGTCCGGGCGGGCTGGCAGGATCGGGGTACTAACGGTGCGGCTCACCAGTGCCGCGCGCGCAGGCCAGAGGAGTGACTGTGGCAGAAGCCGAGGATTGGAATAGCAAGATCATCGCCGAGTTCCGTGCCAACGGCGGCAAGGTCGGCGGCCCGTTCGAGGGGGCGCCCCTCCTGCTGCTGCACACCGTCGGCGCCAAGAGCGGCCAGCCGCGGGTGACCCCGGTGATGTACCGGGACCTCGGCGATGACGGCGTCGCGGTGTTCGCGTCGAAGGCGGGCGCCCCGACCAACCCGGACTGGTACCACAACCTGCTGGCCAACCCCCAGGTCAGCGCCGAGATCGGCACCGGCACGGTGGAGGCCGTCGCGCGGGTGGCCGAGGGCGAGGAGCGGGATCGCATCTGGCAGGCGCACAAGCTCGCGAACCCGGGCTTCGCGGACTACGAGCGCAAGACGACCCGGCAGATTCCCGTGGTCATCCTAGAATCGGCCCGGTAGGGGCGGGTCCAGGCCACCTTGAACCGGCCCGGTAGGGGCGGGTCCAGGCCACCTAGAGCCGGCCCGGTAGGGGCGGGTCCAGGCAACCTGGAGCCGTACCGCCAGCTCACTGTTTGAATCGCCCATTACTGCCGGGGGGCCGGGGAGCCGGGGAGCCGGGTCTGCCTCCGACCACGTTGCCTAGGATGCGAGGTGATGAGCGGGCGCTGGGAGTTCTGGATCGACCGGGGCGGCACGTTCACCGACGTGGTCGCCAGGCGCCCGGACGGCCGCCTGGCCGTCCGCAAGCTGCTCTCGGACGACCCCGGCCGGTACGAGGACGCGGTGCTGGCCGGCATCCGCGGGCTGCTCGGGGTGCCGGCGGGCCAGCCCATCCCGGCCGCGCAGATCGGCTCGGTCCGGCTCGGCACCACGGTGGCCACCAACGCGCTGCTCGAGCGGCGGGGTGAGCCCACGGTCCTGGTCATCACCCGGGGGTTCCGCGACGCGCTGCGGATCGGATACCAGAACCGGCCGCGGATCTTCGCCCGCGAGATCATCCTCCCCGAACTGCTGTACAGCCGGGTGATCGAGGTGACCGAGCGGGTCGGCGCGCACGGCGAGGTGATCGCGGCGCTCGACGAGGAGGCGGTCGCTGCGGACCTGGGGGCCGCCTACGCCGAGGGGCTGCGGGCCGTGGCCGTGGTCTGCATGCACGGCTACCGCTACCCCGCGCACGAGGCCCGGATCGGCCAGATCGCCCGGGACATCGGGTTCGCGCAGGTTTCGGAGTCGCACGCGACCAGCCCGCTGATGAAGCTGGTGTCCCGCGGGGACACCACGGTCGTGGACGCCTACCTGTCCCCGATCCTGGCCCGCTACGTCGACCACGTGGCCGGTGAGCTGGGCGGCACCCGGGTGCTGTTCATGCAGTCCAACGGCGGGCTGGCCGACGCGCGCCGCTTCCGGGGCAAGGATTCGATCCTGTCCGGCCCGGCGGGCGGCATCGTCGGCATGGCCCGCACCGCCGCCGCGGCCGGCTTCGGCCGGGTCATCGGCTTCGACATGGGCGGCACCTCGACCGACGTGTCGCACTACGCCGGTGAGTTCGAGCGTCAGTACGAGACCGAGGTGGCCGGGATCCGGATGCGCGCGCCCATGCTGAGCATCCACACCGTCGCAGCCGGCGGCGGCTCGATCCTGGCTTTCGACGGCAGCCGGTACCGGGTCGGGCCGGACTCGGCGGGGGCGGACCCAGGACCCGCGTGCTACCGCCGCGGCGGCCCGCTCACCGTGACCGACGCCAACGTCATGCTGGGCCGGGTCCAGCCCGGCTACTTCCCCCGGGTGTTCGGGCCGGGCGGGGACGAGCCGCTGGACGCTGGGCTGGTGGCCGGCGGCTTCGCCGCCCTGGCCCGGCAGATCGCGGACGCGACCGGGGACCAGCGCAGCGACGCGGAGGTGGCGGCCGGGTTCCTCGACATCGCCGTGGCCAACATGGCGAACGCGATCAAGAAGATCTCGGTCCAGCGCGGCTACGACATCACCCGGTACGTGCTCGCCACCTTCGGCGGCGCCGGCGGGCAACATGCCTGCGCGGTCGCCGACGCCCTGGGCATGACCGAGGTGCTCATCCACCCGCTGGCCGGGGTGCTCTCCGCGTACGGCATGGGCCTGGCCTCGGTGACCGCGATGCGGGAGACGGCGGTCGAGGCGGAACTGTCCGCCGGCCTGCTCACCGGGCTGGACCGGGTGGCGGGGGACCTGGAGGCCGCGGCGCGGGCCGAACTGGAGGCCGGCGGCGTCCCCGGCGGCCAGGTCCGCCGCACCCGCCGGGCCCAGCTCCGCTACCAGGGCACCGATACCTCTCTAACGGTTCCGTTCGGTCCAGTGGACTCCATGATGGCGGCCTTCGAGGCGGCCTACCGGCAGCGGTTCTCGTTCCTGATGCGGGACAAGCCGGTGATGGTGGAGGCGGTGTCGGTGGAGGTGAGCGGGGGCGGGGGCGGGGGCGATCACCCGGACGCTCCGGCCATCGTGGATCCGGCGGATACCGGGGTCACCCCGGCCACCGGGCCAGTCTCAGTCACCTCAGTAACTCCAGTCACACCAGCCACGCCGGGCCCCGGGAGGACAGGGGACCCGCCGCCCGCGGCCCGGGTCCGGATGTTCACCGGCGGTGAGTGGACCGAGGTGGACCTCCGGCCGCGCAGCGGGCTGCGACCCGGCCACGTGGTCCCCGGGCCCGCCCTCATCACCGAGGACTTCGCCACGACCGTGGTCGAGCCGGGCTGGCAGGCCGCGGTGACTGCCCGGGGGGACCTGCTGCTGACCCGGCCCGGCGGGCGCCCGGCCCAGCCCGCGGCCGGTACCAGCGCCGATCCGGTCATGCTGGAGATCTTCAACAACCTGTTCATGTCGGTGGCCGAGCAGATGGGCGTCAGGCTGCAGAGCACCGCGCACTCGGTCAACATCAAGGAGCGCCTCGACTTCTCCTGCGCGCTCTTCGACGCGGCGGGTCAGCTGATCGCCAACGCCCCGCACATGCCGGTCCACCTGGGCTCCATGGGCGAGAGCATCAAGATGGTCATCAGCCGTAACCCGGGGGCCATGAAGCCGGGCGACGTCTTCATGCTCAACGATCCTTACCACGGAGGCACGCACCTGCCCGACATCACGGTGGTCACCCCCGTGTTCGGGGAGGGCGTGTCCGCCGATGACGGGCAGGACATCCTGTTCTTCGTGGCGTCCCGCGGGCATCACGCTGAGATCGGCGGTATCACGCCCGGCTCCATGCCCGCCTTCAGCACCCGCGTCGATGAGGAAGGCGTGCTCATCGACAACTGGCGGCTGGCCGGGGGCGGCGAGATGCGTGAGTCCGCCACCACGGAGCTGCTCACCTCGGCGGAGTTCCCGTCCCGGAACCCCGTCGCCAACCTTGCCGACCTGCGGGCCCAGATCGCCGCGAACGAGAAGGGCGCCGCCGAGCTCCGCCATCTGGTCAGCCAGTTCGGCCTGGACGTGGTGACCGCGTACATGGGTCACGTCCAGGACAACGCGGAAGAGGCGGTCCGCCGCGTCATCGCCCGGCTGCGGGATGGCGAGTGTGCCTACGAACTGGACAACGGCGCCGTGATCAACGTGGCGGTGCGGGTGGACCAGCAGGCCCGGACCGCGGAGATCGACTTCACCGGCACCTCTGCGCAGCTGCCGGGGAACTTCAACGCACCCTCGTCGGTCGCCATGGCCGCGGTCCTGTACGTGCTGCGCACCCTGGTGGACGACGAGATCCCACTGAACGCCGGCTGCCTCAAGCCGGTCCGGGTCATCATCCCGCCCGGCAGCCTGCTCGCCCCGGCCTACCCGGCGGCGGTGGCGGCCGGCAACGTGGAGACCTCCCAGGCGGTCACCGGGGCGCTGTACGCGGCGCTGGGCGTCATGGCCGAGGGGTCGGGCACCATGAACAACGTCACGTTCGGCAGCGGGGATTACCAGTACTACGAGACGGTGGCGAGCGGCTCCGGCGCCGGGGACGGCTTCAGTGGCACCTCGGTGGTCCAGACGCACATGACCAATTCCCGGCTCACCGACCCCGAGGTGCTGGAGTGGCGTTTCCCGGTCCGGCTGGAATCGTTCGAGATCCGCCGGGGCAGCGGCGGCGCGGGGCGCTGGCCGGGTGGTGACGGCGGCCGCCGACGGCTCCGGTTCCTCACCCCGATGACGGTGAGCACGCTGAGCAGCCACCGGCGGGTCCCGCCCTACGGCATGGCCGGCGGCGCCCCGGGCCAGCTCGGGCACCAGTGGATCGAGCGGGCCGATGGCCAGGTGACCGAGCTGGCCGGATGCGACTGTGCCGAGCTCGGCCCCGGGGATGTATTCGTGCTCGAGACCCCGGGCGGTGGGGGTTACGGCTAACGCACGCGCTCCGCGTCCGGGTCGAGGTCTTCGGTCTGCGGCTCGGCCGGCTCTGGGGCCTCCGGCTCCCGCAGCGGCCGCAGCGCCGCTTCGACCCGGGCCAGCTCGTCCAGCATCGCGGTCGCCGCCTCGGTCATGACCTCGTTGGGCTGCAGCTTCTTGTCCGCGTCCAGGAACTGCTGGACGAACGGGATGTTCACCGCCTCGAAGAGCGGTGTCATCTTGAGCGTGGTCAGCACCTGCTTGAGCATTTGCACCGCGCGGGTTCCCGCCCCCACGCCTCCGTAGCTGGCGAACCCGGCCGGCTTGTAGTGCCACTCGTGGTTGAGGTAGTCGATCGCGTTCTTGGTCGCCGCGTTGAAGCCGTAGTTGTACTCCGGGATCACAAAGATGAACGCGTCGGCCCGGCTGATCGTGGCGCTCCAGTCCTTGGTGTGCTGGTACTCGTACTGGCGCAGCCGGGGGTGCCGGGGCTCGTTGAACATGGGCAGGTTGACCTCGGCCAGGTCCACCACCTCGACGGCGAAGTGCCCGTGCGCGGTCGCGCTCGCGGTGATCCACTCGGCCACAGACGGGCCGACCCGGCCCGGGCGGGTACTGCCGATGACGACCTGCAGCAACGGCTGGCGCATGTGGTGACTCCAGGATGAGAGGCGATGGTGGCACGCCGCGTTTGAGCGTCGCGCCGCGGCCCAGTATTCCGGCGCGCCAGGAGGACCGGCTATCCGGGGTGCGCGGGCGGGTGTGTGAGTATCGGTCCATGGCTGAGCAGCTCACCACGGGGGCGGCGCACTGGCGCCGGGTCAGGCGGCTGCTTAACGAGCGCCGGCCGGAGCTCGCCGCGATGGCCGCCCGGCTGTACCCGGACCTGCCCCGGGTGGCCGGCACCGACCTGCTGTGCTGGCCGGGCTGGCTGCCCGCCGCCCCGCTGGACCTGAATGAGGTGCCGCTGGCCTGGGCCAGCGTGCCGCCGCCGCCGGTCGCGGACGGGACCGGCGCGGCCGCCGCGCACGTGCTGCCGCAGCTCGCCGGCGGCCAGGCGTACCCCACGTACGCGGCGGCGATCGGGGCGCTGGACCGGCCGGCCCTGTTTGAGAACCGGGTCTGCTACCGGCTGCTGGACGCGGAACTCGCGGGCGTGCCGGGGCTGCGCTTCGGCACGGCCCGCTACTTCGACGCGGTGAACCTCGGCCACGCCGTGGCGCACGAGCTGACCGCGGCCTGGGCCGCCTCGGGGACCGCGCCGGACGGGCCTGCCCTGGACGGGCCTGCCCTGGACTGGCCTGCCCTGGACTGGGGCGTCCTGCCGTTGCGCGCCTCGGTGGGTGACCCCTGCGCGCTGCCGCGCCGCTGTGCTCTCACCGCCGTCACCACCCTGACCCTGCGCCGTGCGCCCGGCGGCGCGGCGTCTTTCCTGCTGCACTGGCGGGACCCGGCCCGGGTCAACCACGCGGGCGGCGTCTACCAGGTGATGCCCGCGGGCATCTTCCAGCCGGTCACCGCGGTACCAGCCGCGCAGTGGCACGACCTCAGCCTGTGGCGGTGCATCACGCGCGAGTTCAGCGAGGAACTGCTCGGCGGGTCCGAGGAGTACCCCACCCCCGGCGGGCGGCTTGACTACGGGCAGTGGCCGTTCCACCGGGCGCTGGCCGCCGCCCGGGATGCGGGCACCCTGCGGGTCAGCTGCCTCGGGCTGGGGGTCGACCCGCTGACGCTGGCCACTGACATCCTGACCGTGGCCGTCTTCGACGCGCCCGTGTTCGACCGGATGTTCCACGACCTGGTCACCGAGAACTCGGAGGGCCGGGTGGTGACCCAGGATGGCTCGGCCGCGATCCCCTTCACCCGGGCCAGCGTGGATCACTTCACCGGCGGGGGCGTGCCGCTGCAGACCGCCGGTGCGGCCCTGCTCCGGCTGGCCTGGCAGCACCGGGACCTCCTGGGCGTCCAGGAGCCGCAGAAGGGCTAACGTCCTCCGACCCTGGGGCTGGCCTGGCCCAGGGTGATGCTCCCTACCAGGAGCCGTGTCCCTGGTTGGCGGCGCGCAGCGAGTTGACGTACCCGGCCCGCTGCCACGCGGAGCCGGCGATGTCGGCCGGAGCGGCCAGCTTTCCGCGCAGGCTGTCCACACTGCTGAAGTCGTGGCGCTTCATCCAGTCTTGCAAGCCCTCGAGCAGCGTCGCGGCGTACCCGGGCCCGTTGCGCAGCAGCGCCGATGTGGTCATCACCACGTCCGCGCCGGCCAGCAGGTAGGCGGCCACGTCTTCTGGTTTGCCGACCCCGGTGCTGGCGCTGAGCGAGGCCCGGACCCGGCCGGCCAGCCGGGCGATCCAGGCCCGGGGCAGCCGCCCCTCGGCCGGGTGGGACAGCCCGAAGCCCACGCTGATCGTGAGCGTCTCCGGGTCGATGTCGGGCTGGATGAACCTATTGAACAGCACCAGGCCGTCCACGCCGACTCGGTCCAGGCGCAGCGCCATCTCCCCGGGGGAGCTGAAGTATGGGCTGAGCTTCACCGCGACCGGCACGCTCACCACCGCCTTGACCGTGGTCGCGATCTCCACGTGCCGCTGCTCCACGTCGCGGCCGGAAATCATGGGGTCGCCAGGCAGGTGGTAGATGTTCAGCTCGATGGCGGCTGCGCCCGCGTCCTGCAGGGCCGCCGCGTAGTCCGTCCACCCTCCGGTGGTGACCCCGTTCAGGCTGGCGATGACCGGCACGTCGACGGCGGCCGCGGCCCGCTCCACCAGGCTCAGGTAGCGGCGGGGGGTCACGTCGGCTTCGGCCTCGGAGGGGAAGTACGACAGCGATTCCGCGAAGCTCTCGGTGCCCGCCTCAGCCAGGGCCTCGTTCTCTCTTGCCTCCCGCTCGACTTCCTCCTCGAACAGGGACGGGAGGACCACGGCGGCCACCCCCGCGTCGGCCAGCGCGCGCACCCCATCGACGGTGCTCGCCAGCGGCGACGCGGATGCGACCAGGGGATTACGCAGGTTCAGGCCCATGTAACGGCTGTTCAGATCCATCATTTTCCCTGTGGGTGATTATTCAGTGGCGGCCACCGCCCCGGCGGTCCGGACGGCCTTCTCCTGCCGTGCCGGCTCGTCCCGGGCCGTGGCAGGCTGGGCGGTCGGTCGCGGCACGATCAGCACCGGCCGGTGTGCCGCGTGCAGCAGCCGGTGGGAGACGCTGCCCAGCGGCAGATGCGGCAGGTCGTGGCGCCCGCGCGCACCAAGGACGATGATACGGGCGTCGTAGTCGTCGGCGATTTCCAGGATCCTGCGGGAGATATGCCCAAACCCGGCTTCGCGGATGTCTCCCTCGGCGGTGATTCCCTCAGCGCGCAGGTCTTTTACCAGACCGGCCACGAGTTGCTCGCCCTCACCGTCAGCGCAGTCCACCCGAATCCGGCCGAACCGGCCCACGGCGAACTCGTGCACGTGCAGGACCACGACCTGATCGCCGGTGTCCCGGCTGAGTTCGCGGGTCATGTCCGCGGCCGCCTGGACGTGCTGGGCGGCGTCCACGGCTAGCAGGATCGTCTTGTTCATGATCACTCCTCGGGTGCTGGCACCTGCGCCCAGCAGGCACCGCCCACGAAAGTCGGCGGCACCCGCCGCACCACGGACCAGTGTGGCGCCGGGAGGATCTCCGTCCTGGCGACGGTGGGTCTTACGGTCCCACGAGACCGCCCTGTCCCATCAGCTCCCGGCAGGCCTGCCACCGTCCTTGGTCCTGCACGGCGGGTGTCACATCACTAGAGTGCTACCCCCCGATTCGTGCCAGCAGGGTCATTCGGCCCGGGATCGCGGGCCGCTGGTCCCGGGCGCGCGGCTGTCCCGTCCAGGCAGGCTTGGGGCCGAAGGGCCGTAGCTTCCTGCCGCCTTCCCGGCGAGGCTGGGGAAAGAGGCGAGGCTGGGGAAAGAGTAGAGCAATGACGGCGGCTGGGAGGAGACCCATGGCCACGAAGCCGGTAATCGCAGGCACGGATGGTTCACAGGAGTCCCTGCGGGCGGTGGAATGGGCGGCCCGCGAGGCGATGCTGCGCGGAACGTCGCTGCGGATCGTGGCGATCCCGGTGCTGCCTCCGCGGATGAGCCCCAGCCCCGCGACCCGTGACACGGTGACCGGCCTGATCGAGCATTCCATGACCCGGGCCCTGGCCGCGGCGGCGCAGCGGGCTGCAGGGCTGGAGCCGGAGCTGGCGATCCAGACCCAGCTGCTGACCGGCGCACCGGCCGAGGTCCTGGTGGGGGCCGGGCGGGACGCCTCGATGCTGGTGCTGGGTTCCCGCGGCGCCGGGGGATTCAGCGCGATGATCCTCGGCTCGGTGAGCAGGTATGTGGCGACTCACGCGCCGGTCCCGGTCGTGGTGGCCCGCGAGGAGACCATGGCCGCGCACCGAGAGGTCGTGGTAGGCGTCCGTGACCCGGCCCAGTCCGGTGCGGCCCTGGCCTTCGCCTTCGAAGAGGCGTCGCTGCGGAAAGCGCGGCTGCTCGCTGTGCACGCCTGGTCCTGGTCTATCCCTGGGCACGCGGAAACGGCGGAAGAGGAGAACAGCCGCCTGGAGAGCGCGGTCACCACCTGGCGGGAGAAGTTCCCCGAGGTAGAGACCCGATGGGAAGTGGTGCACGCGCACCCGGGCCGGGTCCTCTCCGGCGCGTCCGCCCGCGCTGACCTGGTGGTTCTGGGCAGGCATGCGCGTAGTCAGCCACCCACCCCGGGGGTCGGCTCGGTCACTCACGCCGTGCTGACCCACGCCCACGGTCCCGTGGTATCGGTCCCGGGGGATTAGCCCCCGCCCGGTCCCAGCCGAGAGGTCTTAGTCGACCGAGAGGTCGTTGTCCTGCAGCGCCGCGGTGGTCAGCCAGTCGCTGGCGTCGTGGACGACGGTTTGCACGGCCGCCCCTGCCTCGGCCAGGGCCGCCTGCGAGACGCGGTAGTGGTGGCCGCAGAGCCACATTTCCACGGGAAGCGGTCGCGCCGCACTGGCCGGCATGATGATCTTGACCTGGGGTCTCGCTGAGCAGCAGCACGACCGGCCCGCCACCGCGGACGGCGGCTTCGCGGACCTCAGGGCGCTGCCGGCGGGATGCCCGGCGGCAGCAGCCCGCTGCTCGGCGTCGGTGGCACCTGGCTGCACGTTTCTCCGGAACATGACACCACCGTCGCACCCCGGCCGCCCGTCCGGGGAGGGGCGTTGCTCCCTCCGACCCGGGGCGAAAGGCCCGGTGCGTTACGGCCCCACCCCCGCCACCCGCCGGCCGTTCTCCAGGTAGTGCGGGCCGCCGGGCCGGAGGGCGGCGCGCACCCGCCGCCGGATGGGCTTGCGCAGCAGTTCCAGGGCGCCCCGCGGCGGCTCAAGCAGGTATTTCGAGATCTCCTCCGGCTGCAGCACGATCGCCGCGAGTTCTTGCTCCGGCAGCGTTCCGCAGTCGAACAGGAACCGCAGCCCGCCCGGCTTGCCGCGGCGAGGTGGCCGGAAATCCACGCACGCGAGGCGGCCGCGGTGCACGGTCAGGCCGCATTCCTCCCGCACCTCACGCTGGCAGGCGGCCCAGGGGGTCTCACCGTCGGCCTCCATCACGCCGCCTGGGATGGTCCACCCGGACTTGTAGACCGGCTTGAGGATGAGCAGCCGCCCCGCCCGGTCGAAGATCAGCGCTCCGGCCGACGCCGGGATGGCCGGAAGCGGCTGGCCGTCCAGTGGCGCGGTCACGGGACAACGTTACGACCCCGGGGGGCAGGCTCGTGCATCAGGTCATCAGGGCGCTCGCGATGCGCAGTACCTCTGCGACCGGGCGCCGCGGGGTGGCCGGCCCGGGCGGGCCGTGGCCCAGCCTGAGGGCGAGCTGCGGGTGCTGTCCGCCGAGGCTGGTCGCGGACCCCGGTGCGTGGATGTCGAGCGCCTCATGCAACGGGTCGGCGACGGCGCCGTGCTGGGTGGCCAGCAGCAGGACCCGTTCCAGCGCCTGGCCGGCCCGCAGCCAGTCCACCCGGCCAGCGGTCGCCGTGGCGAGCACGGCCTCCCGGCCGCGCGGGAACAGCGTCGCGCCCTCCAGGGCGGCCGCCTCGGCCAGGGCGGCCAGGAGGGGTGCGCTCAGCAACGGCCCCGTACCGCGGCCGGGTTCCGCGTGCCGGCGCCACAGTGCCGCGTAGAGATCCAGTTCCCGGGCCCGCGGGCGGTGCGGGCCGGCCAGCCGCACTGTGGCCAGCAGCCGAGGGTCCACCGGGTCCGGGAGCAGCCGGGTGACGGGTTCTGCCTTCGCGCAGGTGACCGCCAGGCGCAGGTTGAACAGTGCGGCCCCGCAGGAGATGTGCGCCGCGCGCCCGTCTGGGTCGGTCCGCGGCGGCAACTGGGCGGGGTCCGCGTGCAACTCGATGACCGCATCGTCCGGCCGCACCAGGAACCACCAGGGCTGGCTGTTGCGAAACGATGGCGCCGCGGTCGCGGCCTCGACGAGGAGCGAGGCCAGCTCCGGCGTCAAAGGCAGATCACTCATGGCGTCCTCCTCCCGGTCCTCCCCTTAACAACGGATGCACGCGTCACGCTGCATCCAGGACACCGCGCCCGCCGCCGCGCCGTCAGGGCCAATGGTCCCCGTGGGCGTAATAGCTGGCCCACGGGCCAGCCCGGACCTCATAGGCTGGTCCTGTGCTGGGTATTCCTGACCGCAGCCGTGGCTGCCTGTTCGACCTGGATGGTGTGCTGACCCAGACGGCCACGGTGCACGCGGCCGCCTGGCAGGAGATGTTCGACGATTTCCTCCGCCAGCGAGCGCAGCGCACCGGCGAGCCGTTCGTCCCGTTCGACCCCGTGGCCGACTACGACAAGTACGTGGACGGGAAGCCCCGGGCCGACGGGACCCGCTCCTTCCTGCGGGCCCGGGGGATCGAGCTGCCCGAAGGCAGCGACAGCGACCCGCCCGGGACCGCCACGGTCGCCGGACTGAGCAGCCTGAAGAACCAGATCGTGCTGCGCAAGATCGCTGATGGCGGGGTGCAGGTCTACCCGGGCTCAGTCCGCTACCTGCACGCGGTGGGTGAGGCCGGGCTGCGCCGCGCCGTGGTGACCTCCAGCGCCAACGCCGCCAGCGTGCTCGCCGCGGCCGGGATCAGCGACCAGTTCGACGCGACCGTGGACGGCGTGGTGGGGAAGAGGGAGGGGCTGGCCGGGAAGCCGGCCCCGGACACCTACCTGTACGCGGCCCGCGTCCTGGGGCTCGCGCCCGCCGACGCGGTGGTCTATGAGGATGCGCTGGCTGGGGTGGCTGCCGGGCGGGCCGGCCACTTCGGCTTCGTGGTCGGGGTGGACCGGGTCGGGCAGGCTGACGCGCTGCGCAAGGCCGGGGCCGACATCGTGGTCAGGGACCTGTCCGAGCTGCTGGACGAGAGGTGATCCAGCACCCGGCGTTCCCGGTCGAGCCCTGGTGCCTGCGGGAAACCACGCTGCACCCCGAGATGCTGCCCCAGACCGAGTCCGTGTTCGCGCTGGCCAACGGGCACATCGGGTGGCGGGCGAACCTGGACGAGGGGGAGCCGAACGGCCTCCCGGGCTCCTATCTGAACGGCGTGTACGAACGGCGCCCGCTGCCCTACGCCGAGGCCGGCTTCGGCTTCCCCGAGTCGGGCGAGACGGTGATCAACGTCACCAACGGGAAGCTGATCCGGCTGCTGGTCGACGACGAGCCGTTCGACATCCGCTACGGCGAGCTGCTCGGCCACGAGCGGGTGCTGGACTTCCGGGCGGGCACGCTGACCCGGCGGGCGGACTGGGTGTCGCCGGCCGGGCGCCGGGTGCGGGTCAGCTCGGTCCGGCTGGTCTCGCTGACCCAGCGCTCGATCGGCGCGATCAGCTACCAGGTCGAGTCGCTCGACGGCCCAGTCCGCGTGGTGGTGCAGTCCGAGCTGGTCGCCAATGAGGAGCTGCCGCCCCCCGGCGGCGATCCCCGGGTCGCGGCGGTGCTGGAGCAGCCGCTGGAGCCGGTGGAGCAGGGCGCTATGAGTGGCCGGGCGGGGCTGATCCACCGGACCAGGCACAGCGACCTGACGGTGGCGGTCGCGATGCAGCACGCGGTGGCCTGCGACGCGGACACCCACACCTGGACCGAGACCGGGCCGGACCTGGCCCGGCTGACCCTGAGTACCCGGCTCCAGGAGGGACAGCCGCTCCAGCTGGTCAAGTTCGTGGCGTACGGCTGGTCAGGGACGCGCTCCCGGCCCGCCCTGCGCGACCAGGTGGAGGGCGCTCTCGCGGTGGCCGTGCAGACCGGCTGGGAGAGCCTCGCCGAGGAGCAGCGGGCCTACCTGGACGATTTCTGGGCCCGGGCCGACGTGGAACTGGAGGGGGACGAGGAGATCCAGCAGGCGACCCGGTTCGGCATGTTCCACGTGCTGCAGGCTGGCGCCCGCGCGGAGGGCCGTCCCATCCCGGCCAAGGGGCTCTCGGGGAACGGCTATGACGGCCACTCCTTCTGGGACGCCGAGACGTTCGTGCTGCCGGTACTCACCTACACCATCCCCGACGCCGCGGCCCATGAGCTGCGCTGGCGGCAGAGCACCCTGCCCGCCGCGCTCGACCGGGCCGCCCAGCTCGGGCTGCGCGGGGCCGCCTTCCCCTGGCGCACGATCAGCGGCGCCGAGTGCTCGGCTTACTGGCCCGCCGGCACCGCCGCCTTCCACGTGAACGCGGACATCGCGCACGCGGCCGCCCAGTACGCCGAGGCGACCGGCGACGAACAATTTGAGAGAACGACCGGTTTTGACCTGCTCGTGCATACCGCCCGGCTCTGGTCCTCGCTCGGCCATCACGATGGGGTCGGCACGTTCCGGATCGACGGGGTGACCGGGCCAGATGAGTACAGCGCCATCGCGGACAACAACATCTACACGAACCTGATGGCCGCGCGGAACATGCGCGCCGCGGCCGGGGTGGCCCAGCGCTACCCGGAGCGGGCCAGGGAACTTCGGGTCTCCCCGGACGAGATGGCCGCCTGGGTGGCCGCGGCCGACGGCATCATGATGCCCTACGACGCCGGGCGCGGCGTGCACTGCCAGGCGGAGGGATTCACCCAGCACCAGGTCTGGGACTTCGCCAGGACCAGCCCGGACGAGTACCCGCTGCTGGCCCATTTCCCGTACTTCGACCTGTACCGCAAGCAGGTGGTCAAGCAGGCTGACCTCGTCCTGGCCATCCAGCTGTGTCCCGACCAGTTCACCGACGAGGAAAAGGCCCGGGATTTCGAATACTACGAGGCGCTCACCGTCCGGGATTCCTCGCTGTCCGCGTGCAGCCAGGCGGTCGTCGCCGCGGACACCGGTCACCTCGACCTGGCCTACGACTACCTGGCCGAGACGGCCCTGATGGACCTGGCCGACCTGGAGCACAACACCCGGGACGGCCTGCACATCGCGGCGCTGGCCGGGTCGTGGATCGTGCTGGTGCAAGGCTTCGGCGGCATGCGGTACCGGCCCGGCCAGCAACCCGGCTTCGCGCCGCGGCTGCCCGCGGCGCTGACCAGGCTCACGTTCACCGTCATCCTGCGCGGGCGCCACCTGCGGGTGGAGGTGATGCCAGGCAACGCCACCTACATCCTCGATGGCGAGGGGCCGCCGCTGGAGATCACTCATTACGGGACGCCCGTCGCGGTCGCGCCCGGCCAGCCCGAGACCCGGGACATCCCCGCGCTGCCCGTCCGGCCCCGGCCGTCCCAGCCGCCGGGCCGGGAACCGCTACCCCGCGGCCGCGCCGAGACGCCCAAACGCGCCGCGCCGGTGCGCCATGCCCGCAGCCAGCCTGCCCGCCGCGGCCGTGCCGAGCCACCGCAACGACCCGCACCGGCCCAGCCGGCGGGTGAGGCGGCACCGGCTGGGCCGTAACGGCCTGGTCAGCTGCCGACCCGCCGGCCGCTGATCCGGTGGGGATGGATCTGGACGTATACGTCGCGGGCCCCGCCGGCCCAGGGCTGCACGTGAGTGCGAGCCTCGATGCGGCGGACCTGCTCTTCCTTCTTGACCCTCGTGGCGTGGCCGACGAGGAGCACGCTCCAGCCGTGGCTCAGTGCCTCATCGAGCCGGTCCACCTCGAAGGCGACCTGGCAGTCCAGCCGGGCGGCGAGTTCGGTGTCCGCGCCGGTGCGCAGCACGACGGTGTGCCCGGCCATGCCGAAGTTGACGGGCAGGACCACCGGGCCGTCGGTGGTGTCGAACACCACGCGCCCGACCCCTCCGGCGGCCAGTAGTGCGTAGCACTCCGTCGGGTCGATCGCCTGCAGTTGCGGCCGCTCGCTGCCTGGGCCGGACCCGGGCGGCTGCTGGTATCCGGCCCCGAGCAGGGCCTCCGGTGTGGTCTCCAGGGCGGCAGCCAGCTGGCGCAGGGCCGCTCCCGTAGGAGTGGCCGGGTGGTTCTCCAGATAGGCCAGATACGGAACGCTCATCCCAGCCCGCGCCGCAAGTTCCTGCTGACTGAGCTTGAGCTCCCTGCGCCGCTGGCCCACCCGGGCGGCAAGGTCGCCCGGATCCTCAATCGCTGACGCGGTCCCGCCGCTGCCGTTGCCAGTCCCGCCGCTTCCGGTGCCGTACTTGGCAGTCACGGTGTCTTTCCTTCCGGTCCGCGATTCGCTCATGTATGCCACTGCTCTGATCTTGGCCGCATCATGACGCTGCCGGCAGCGGCCTGAGGTCCCGTCAAGCGGGGCCGTTGGCCCTTGGCGGAGGAGCCCGGGGCCAGGTCAGGCTGGTCCAGGAGGGGATGCTGCGATGACAACTGATGCCGGGCCGTCGGGACGGCGGATCATGGTCGGGATCGATGGATCGGCCGCCGCGGCCGCCGCGCTGCGCTGGGCCTTCCGGGAAGCCGCACTCCGGGACGCCGTGCTGCACGTGGTGCACGTGTGGGAGCCCGCGGCCAGGGGACGTGCCCCCTATGCGCCTGGACCGTGCGGCCCGGGCCCGGACGCCGCCCGTCACGAGGCGGAGGCACTGCTCGCCGCGGTGGTCCGGCACGCGCATCACGCGGCGGGCCTGGACGGTAGCGACCGGCCGGGTTTGCTACTGGAGGCAGTCGAGGGACTGCCCGCCAAGGAGTTGCTCAACCGCGCGTACGGCGCGGAACTGCTGGTCCTCGGGGGCCTTACGGCGGCGCAGGACACGGGTGGCCGCCGGCCCGTGGACCACATCAGCCCCGTGGCCCTGGCTTGCTTGCGCGCAGCACCGTGCCCGGTGGTGGCGGTGGCCAGTCCCGCCGAGCAGAGCAGCCCGGCCGAGCGGGCAGCGCGGTCAGGCGGGGCAGCGCGGCCAAGCGCCGTCAGCCGCCGCGGTGCTCGCGCCGGGAGTTCTGCTCGCTGAACACGTGAGCGGCGTAGGCGGCGGCTTGGGCGCGGCGTTGCATGCCGAGCTTGGCGAAGAGGGCGGAGACGTAGTTTTTGACGGTTTTCTCGGCCAGGAAGAGGCGGTCGCCGATCTGGCGGTTGGTG
>Ga0187890_10000980_pt1 | contig 20783 bp, 14 predicted proteins | sample June2016WEW_21_1_FD_133005 | JGI IMG/M metagenome (GOLD analysis project Ga0187890, IMG submission 133005) | Peatland microbial communities from SPRUCE experiment site at the Marcell Experimental Forest, Minnesota, USA - June2016WEW_21_10 | ecosystem: Environmental > Terrestrial > Soil >... | reverse complement strand
GTGCTGCGGGGGTTGCCGCGGGAGCAGGTTTTTGCGCAGATATTGCTGGGCTTCGAGTTGACCAAGGCCGATCCACGATTTGTTGGCTTCAACCTGGTGATGCCGGAAGACTATTACGTGCCCATGCACGACTTCGATCTGCATATGCGGATCATCGAGGCGTTGCACAAGTTCTATCCGGCGACGCATGTGTCGTTGCACGCCGACGAACTTTGGATGGGATTGGTTCCACCCGAGGGCTTGCGCTTCCACATTCGCGAATCGATTGAGCGCGGCGGCGCGGAGCGGATTGGGCATGGGGTGGCCGTCATGAGCGAAAACGATCCGATCGGGTTGCTGCGGGAACTGGCTAAGAAGAATGTGCTGGTGGAGATTTGTTTGACGTCGAATGATGTGATTCTGGGCGTCAGCGGCGATCGCCATCCGCTGCCGGTGTACATGAAATACGGAGTGCCGGTGGCGCTCGCCACCGACGACGAGGGCGTGTCGCGAGGCGATATGACGCACGAATATCTGCGGGCGGTCGAGACCTATGGCTTGTCGTATGGCGATCTGAAGCGCATGGCGCGCGCGAGTCTGGAACATAGTTTTATTCCTGGTGATAGTCTGTGGAGCGATGGACGCAAGCTGCGGCGTGCTGCGGCGTGCTCGAACGATGGATCGTCGGGCGATCGCGTTTCGGCAAAATGTGAGAAGTGGCTTCGGGCGAATGAGCGCGCTCGCGTGCAGTGGCAATTGGAAAAGGCGTTTGCCGAGTTTGAGAAGAAGTTTTAGCGTAGGGTTGTCATCCTGAGCGAAGCGAAGGACCCCTACTCCCGGTGCACATTTTCGGGCGGGTAGGGGTCCTTCGCTTCGCTCAGGATGACAAGTTGTATTTATGACATTGTGCATTTATGACACTAGACCTGTTTGCTCGTGCCGAATCCGCCGCGGCATTTGTGCTTTCTGAGACCGATCTGCGCCCTCAGATTGGGCTTGTCCTTGGATCCGGGCTTGGATCCTTTGCCGATGATCTCACCGACGCCGTCCGCATTCCCTATGCTCACATTCCAACGTTTCCACGCTCTACGGCGGTTGGACATGCCGGACATCTCGTGATGGGCAAGTGCGGCGGCGTTCCCATTACCGTGATGCAGGGGCGGGTGCATTTGTATGAAGGCTATTCGGCCGCCGAGGTCGCTTTTCCTACGCGCGTGCTGGGGCGTACTGGCGTGCGCGCTTTGATTCTTACCAACGCCGCCGGTGGCATTAACTCCGAGTACGGACAGGGCGCGCTGGTTATCCTGCGCGATCACATCAATCTGCAAGGGCAGAATCCGCTGACGGGCGCGAATGACGAGCGCTTTGGCCCGCGCTTCCCCGACATGACTTATACCTACGCCAAGCGCTATCGCGAGATCGCGCTCGAGGAAGCTAAGAAGCTCTCGATTCCGCCGCGCGAGGGCGTGTATGTGGCGCTGGCCGGGCCGAGTTATGAGACTCCGGCGGAGATTCGATACCTGCGCACCATCGGCGCCGATCTGGTGGGCATGTCAACCGTCCCGGAAGCAATCGCCGCGCGGCATATGGGGATGAACGTCTTGGCGATCTCGTGCGTGACGAACATGGCCGCGGGGATTCTCGATCAGGCGCTGGTGCACGAAGAAGTGCTCGAAGTGGGACGACGAGTTATGGGGCAGTTCATCGCGCTGCTGCGGGCCGTGATGCCGCGGATCGCAGAGGAGTTGCAGAAGGCGGGTTAGTCTTGCATCGCACGCAAAGAGAAAGAGCGCAGCAAGCCGCGTCTCTACAGGGATCGATTTTCAATTCGTTTCTTAGAAGATAACCTTCAAGCCCAGCTGGACTACGCGCGGACCACCACCGCCGAGGCCGGGGTTGGTCTGGGCCTGGTCGGGGGTTTGGGTGATGAGGCCTTGTTGGGGAGCTCCCGGGTCCACGAAGAAGTTCGGCAAGGCGAAGTTCGGGTGATTGAGAATGTTGAAAAATTCTGCCCGGAGCTGGATCGTCATTCTCTCGAAAATGTGGAAGCTTTTGGCGAGCGAAAAATCCAGGTTCCAGTAGTCTGGTCCATAGATCGCATTCCGCCCCAGGTTTCCAAAGCTGCCGACCAGATTGTCCGGAGTTGCGTAATCGGGCTGAGTGAACGCCGCACCATTCAGGTATCCAATGGAATCCGGAGCGGATCGCCAGTTGGAGTTGATGGGATTGATTCCGGGAACAAGATCGGGCCGCTGGTGATAGTTGGAAGGTGTTGGATACACGTCAGCGTTCTGCCCGCTGGTATCATTCGCGCTCACGATCGGAACGGGCCGTCCACTCTGCGCGGTCAGGATGGTGTTGAGCTGCCATCCTTCCGCGATCCAATTGGGACCGACCAGTTTGGGCACATCATAGGTGAATGCAGCCGTGAAGCGATGGCGGGCGTCGAAATTCGAGGGGCCGTGCTCGGCGTGCAGGTCGTATGAATTTTGCGGGAACGCGACCGTGGAGAAGTTGAAGTCAATGCCATCCGATGCATCATCCAGCGACTTAGAAAAGGTATAACCGGCAAACCCTGTCAGTCCGTGCCAGCTACGGGAACGGAGCGTAGTTTGCAGAGCGTGGTAAGTTGAAGCACTTACCGTGGAAAGGGAGTCAATGGCACCGTAATTTGGGTTGGGCCGGTTACCAAGGGAGTTAGCCTGATTCAGGTCAAGTAACCGAACCAGCTTTGTTCCCTTACTCCCGACATAGCCGATCTGCAGGGCGAACGCTTTCGAGAGTTCCTGCTCGATGTTGAAGTTCCAGTTCTGAGCGTAAGGAGTAACGAAGTTGCGGGGCGTAACGAAAATGTCGCATGGGTAAGCGCAAGGCGGAGTGGAAAGCGTAAAAATCGGCCCGGGTGCGCTTCCATTGAAGGCTCCGGAATTGAACTGGTAGGGGTAAATAGGTGAAGGACCGATGGGATTTTGCGTCAAGCCCGCTGAAGTTGTGTAGTTGGCGATCAGCAAGTCCTGCGGAACGTAGTCATAGTACAGGCCGTATCCGCCGCGAACGACCGTGTTAGCCCGCGGATTCCAGGCAAAACCGATCCTGGGGCCAAAATTGTTCAGGTCCCTCGCGTAGGCTCCGTTCACGCCATCGGTGCCCTCCATGGCAAGGTTGCCGTCCGTGCCCAGGTTCGACAGCAGATTGTGCGCCTCACTGATCGGTCCGAAGTACTCCCAGCGCAAACCAAGATTAACTGTAAAGTTGGGAGCGACGCGGAAGTCATCTTGCGCAAAGAAGCTCAAGCCATTGTTGTAAGTCGTGCGTTGCGTGTTTCCGTAGTTCGCCAGGGAGCTGTAAGGAGCTCCTAAGTAGAGATTGGCCAGGGTTGTAACTGCCTGATCGCTGCAATAGGTCGCATCGCTGCCCGTAAGTGGGCAATTTCCGCTGCCTTGGCTGCCAAAGACCGAGGACCCGAACTCCAGTTGGCCACGGGACAGATTGTTATTGAAGCTGTCGATGATGATCCGGCGGTATTCACCGCCGAACTTCACGGTGTGACGGCCGCGCATCCAGGTGAAGTTGTCGAGAATCTGGAAGCTCTGGCTGGTTCGCCCTCGCGGAATGCTGTAGCCAGTCGCACCCAGATTGTCGTACACGCCGCCAAAGTCAATCTCCGGCAGACTTAGTTGACCGGTGCCGAAGTTGAAACCGAGCGTGTTCGGATTGAACTGAGCGTCTTCCGTGCTGAACGATGTGCGATAGCGGCTGTATCCGAAACGGACTTCGTTAATCCGGTTTGCACTCGGAGTCGACAGCAGGCTGGCCGATACGACCTGGACGCGGGTCGGGGAAGTTTGAGCGAATTGCGCCAGCCGGGACGCCGCTCCGCCGCCCAGACCGCCGAGTGGGAATACCTGGTAGCTCTGGGCAAATGCGTAACGGCCGGTGAGTTGATAGTGGGAGCTGAGTTGGTGATCAATCTTGGCAATCAAACTGTCTACGTTGTTCTTGTCAGCGACCGTGCCGGGAACGGTGCCAGACTCACCGTTAAAGCCAGTCGGCTGCGGGAAAAGGTTCAAGAGATTGGTGACAGCCGGGCTCGGCGTAAATCCTCCGCTCGGAGGATTGGCGGCCGCAATTTCCTGTGCGAGTTCGACCTGGTTGGGCACGCTTTGTCCGCCCACAGTGCTTGTGTCGGTCGGTACAAGGAAGGTGAAATCCGACCCGACGCGTTCCCGCTGACCTTCATAGGCGCCGAAAAAGAAGGTCTTGTCCTTGATGATTGGTCCACCCAGTGAAGCCCCAAACTGATTGTTGCGAAAGGCCGACTTCACGGCCGGCGTGCGGTTGAAGTAGTTGCGCGCGTCCATGGCGTCGTTGCGAAGGAACTCGAACGCCGAACCGTGAAGCTGGTTGGTTCCAGACTTCGTAATGATGTTCACTACGGACCCGCTATTCCGTCCGTATTCAGCCGGAAACTGGGACTGCAGGTTGAATTCCTGAATGGCGTCAATCGGGAGCAGAGAGGCGGGCGCGCCGCCAATGCCGGTCTGGTTGAGCGCCGAATTATTGAAGAACGGGTCGTTGTTGTCGGTACCGTCCAAGGTGTAGTTGTTGGAGCGGTCGCGGTTGCCGTTGATCGAGAACTGTCCGAATCCGCTCTGAATGGCGGCGACACCCGACGGTTCGACCGTCGCACCAGGAACGAGGGCTACGAGCTTGCCAAAATCACGTCCGTTTAGCGGCAAGTCGACTACGAGCTCGCGGTCCACGACTTCGCCGAGCACGTCGCGGCTTGCTTCCACGAGCGGCGCTTCTTCGGTTACGGTCAACTGCTCGTGTCGCTGCTGCACCTTGGTCAGATCGAAGTTCGCCGTTGTGTCCAGGCCGACATTGACTTGCACATTCTGCGCGGTCGGAGAGAGTCCGGACGACTCTGCTTCTACCGTGTATTCGCCGGCGGGCAATTCGGCCAGCACGTAGGCTCCGTCCTGGCCGGTGGTGGCTTCGCGTCGCAGGCCGGTGGCGATGTTCTTCGCCGTGACTTTCGCTCCGGCGATTACGCTGCCACTCGGGTCGGTGACCGTGCCGCGGATGGATCCGCGAAAGCTCTGCGCCGATGCGGATGTGGTGACTAGCAATAGCGCCGCTGCGGCGATGGTCAGGATCGAGATTGCCAGTATTCGTTGATTAGTGCTGCCTCTATGCATGATGGCTTCCTTCGCGTGAAGTCTTGTTTGCAATCGTTTTTCGAGATCGTGCGTTGAACTCGTTTCGAACTCCTCGTTTCGAACTCCTCGTTCCGAACTCAATGCCCCTTGCGGGGTATGAATAGCGGTTGCGGCGGATTTATGCTGTACGCCGCTGCGAAACTTGCCTGGTTGAGGGCAAAGCTGGCTCGTCCGCGCGAATCGATGAACAGCAACGGCTGTTTGAGTGGCACATCGCTGAACGTGCTGACGAATGGCATCTCGACTTCGCGGCCCGCGATGGTGACCTTCAACTTGTCGCCGCGCTGATAGCCGAGCTGCAGAAAATCGTCAGCGCTGATGTTGGTGATCAGGTTGCCGAACGGACCATCGAGGGCGATCACCTCTCCGGTCAGGCCCTTGGCGTCCAAGGTTGCAGGCTTCAGGTCGAGGCGGACGAGTTGCTTGACTACGGGTCCGACCTGAGTCCAATCGTCGCCGCGCGCGATGTGCGCGCCGACGGGAGAAAAAATATCGCGGCCATGGAAGGTGGAGGAAATCTTTGCGCCGACCATCCAATCAGGGTTGGTGACCTCGCGAATGGCTTCGATGCCATCGCGATCCTCGACCATCGTCATCAGGCCGTTGTCGGGCAGCACGAAGAATTGCCCGCGCTTCGATTTCACCACCACTGCCTTGCGCGAACTGCCCACGGTGGGATCGACCACTACGACAAAGACCGTGCCGGGCGGGAAGTAGGGCGTGGCGCCGAAGAGGAAGCGAGCGCCGTCTCGAATCGAAAAGGGATTGACCTGATGCGTGAGATCGACAATGCGGAGGTTGGGCGTGATGCCATACATGACGCCCTTGCAGAGAGCGACCGAATCATCGACGATGCCGAAATCGGTCATGAAGACGACGGTTGGCGGAGGTTGGACAGCCGAGGGCTGCGCCAGAAGAGGGCTAGCGAGCAGAAACAGGGCGAACCACAAACAGAATATTCGCGCCGATTTTCCCGCTGGGATTGATATCATCTGCATAAAATTGAACCTCCGAAAAGACTACTAGTTTACTAGGGATTAAGAAAAACGCAATCAGTGAGCTCCGTCGCGAGTTCGGCCACGAGCTGCTGGGCAGGTGTTGCCTGTTCCGCGAAGCTTATGATTGTACCCGCTTCAGAGCCGGAACCCAAAGCTTGCTTCCAGCATCTATAATCGGGGCGGCAATAAATATTTGGCAATCAACATTCGGCAATCAATCGGCAATAACTCGACCGAGGAGAGATCCAGCAATGTCCAACGTCATTCCTGAAAAATACGTCGACCTATTCCAGAAGCGCGCATTCGCCAGTCTGGGAACTCTGATGCCCGACGGACGGCCACAGGTCACTCCAGTGTGGTGCGACTTCGACGGCCAATACGTCATCTTCAACTCGGCACGCGGACGCCAGAAGGATCGCAACGTGCGCCGCGATCCGCGGGTGGCGCTGGCCGTTGTCGATCCCGACAATCCCTATCGCTATCTCGAGATTCGCGGCACGGTGGTTGAGATTACTGAAGAGGGCGCCGCCGAACACATCGACAAGATGGCGAAGAAGTACATGGGAGTCGACAAGTATCCGTACTCGCAGCCGGGAGAAGTGCGCGTGCTTTACAAGATCCGGCCGGAGCACACGACGGTGATGGGCTAGATGATGTGCTGCTAGTGGCTCGGACACTCCTGTCCGCGAGCGGTGGCCAATCCCGCGACTGCGTTGTCAGGTCGGATCGGACTTTCTTGCCATCCGCACGCGGACAGGAGTGTCCGCGCCACACGAGCTTTTTTCTCCGATAACCTTTCCTCTCCAAACGAGTCCAACTGATGATGGAACTTCGGAGGATTCTTTTCCGTATTAGAGGACGAGAGTCGAGGGATCCTGGTCGCTGTCTGTTTTCTGGAGGAGGGGTTTATGGAAGTTGAGAAAAGTAGCCGCGATGGTTTGCACGCGCACGCTATTGATGCACACGCCAATAGCATTTCGGCGCAGCAGGTGGTGAAGGCTGCGCACGAAGAACTCCTTCAGTTGATGCGGCAGCGTGCCGAGGTGATGAAGCGCATCGGCACGGTGAAGCAGACTATTGCCGGATTGGCGAATCTTTTCGGCGAGCAGGTGCTCGGCGACGACTTGCTGGAACTGATCGACCGCAAGCCCAATGGCCGTCAGCCTGGTTTCACCAAGGCGTGCCGTAGAGTGCTCATGGAAGTGCGGCGTCCGCTGGGAGCGCGCGAGGTTTGCGTGGAACTGGAACGATATGCCCCGGCAATCATGGCGCGACACAAGGACCCGCTGGCCTCGGTTACGACCGTTTTGAATCGTCTGGTGGATTATGGCGAGGCCCGCAGCCTGAGCAATGACCGCGGCCGGCGAGTCTGGGAGTGGATCAGCGAAAGTGAGCTGCCGGCGGAGGCGGTGCCTTCGAGGAGAACGGCGTGATGCCCAGCCCCTGAAGGGGCGTCCGGTTTCGAAGAACATGCGGCATCGCTAAAGCGATGCCCTGATACGAAGCCAAGTTTTTCAAGAGCCGGGCTACGCGGGCAGCAGCCGTCCTTTTTCCAGATGGCGCGTCACGTGCGCATACTGGGCGGCGTGCGGATCGTGCGTCACCATCACAATCGTCTTGTTGAAGCTTTCATTCAAGCGCTTCAAAATCTCCAGGATGTCGGTCGCTGAATTACTGTCGAGGTCGCCGGTCGGTTCGTCGGCGAGAATCAGCGTAGGGTCGCTGACGATGGCGCGAGCGATGGCCACACGCTGCTCCTGTCCACCCGATAGCTGCTTGGGCAGGTGATGGACGCGATCCTCAAGTCCGACGAGCTTGAGCGCGGTCATCACGTGATCACGACGCTGCTGCGGCGTCATCCTGGTCAGCAGCAGCGGCAACTCGACATTTTCAAACGCCGTCAGCACCGGAATCAGATTGAAGGTCTGGAAAACATAGCCGACGTGCGTGTTGCGCCACTTCGCGGACTGCCCATCGTTCAGGCGAAAAATATTTTCGCCCATCACCAGCAGTTCGCCGGAACTGGGGCGGTCAATGGCTGCGATCATGTTCAGCAGGGTCGTCTTTCCTGATCCTGAAGGCCCCATCAGCGCCAGGAACTCGCCGCCAGCGATGTCGATGGAGACGTTGTCGAGCGCGGTCACCTCGAAGGCATCACGCTTGAAAATCTTGCTCACCGAACGGGCCTGGACGACCTTGCTGCCCACGGCTGGCTGTGTGGTTGGTGTTGTTAATGCACTCATGATTGCCCCTTGATACGAATCTTTTGCCCGTCCGCTAAATCCGCGGGCCCCGCCGTGATTACGTTTTCGCCGCCCACCAGCGAGTCCACCAGATAGCCTCCCGAACGCTGGCCCTGAACGTGAACATCTCGGCGCAGAGTCTTGCCGTTGAAAGCGAGCAACACAAATTTTTTCCCATCCTTATCGCGCAATGCGGCGGTCGGCACGAAGACATAATTCTGTTTCGCGCCGGCGCTTTTATCGTCATTCGCTTTCGCTTTGAACTGCACGGTTGCGTTCATCTCCGGGCGCAGGTAGGAATCGGGTTTCAGAATCTGAACCTTGACCTGGACCGTCGCTTTTTGCCGATTCGCCTCGGGCGACATTTCGGCGATCTCGCCTTTGTAGGAGCGATCCTTGAACGCGTCGAGGGTGACGATGCCTTCCTGCCGGGGAGATAGTTTGGCAAAGTCGTCCTGCGCAATATCGAGCTCTACCTGAATGTCATCCAGATCCGCGAGGGCGACGACCGATCCGCGCGGGCCGCCTTCGGCGCCGCTGGCGAATTGAGCGGTGACCAGTTCACCCTTCTCCGCCGTGCGCTCCAGAATCGTACCGCTGACGGGGGCGCGAATCACCGTGGCATCGAGTTGAGACTTGGCGTATGCCATCTGGCCTTCGGCCTGCAGCAGATCGCCCTTGGCACGTTCAACTTCTTCGGAGCGCGGCCCGAGTTGCGCCAACTTGAAGGCCCGCTCCAGCGAATTCATTCTCTGTTGCGAAGCGTCGTTCTTGGCGATGGCATCGTCGAGACTCTGCCTGGAAGCTACTCCCTGCGCGAACAGATCGCGGGTGCGGTCCAGATTGAGTTTGTCGTTCACCGCGGTCGCTCGCGCTTCCGACAGATTGTGATCCGCTTGCTCAATCTCTTCCGGACGCGAACCATTCTGCTGCTCGAGCAGCCGCGCCTTGGCGCTTCCCACCGCGCCTCGAGCCTGTTCGTACTGGGCGCGGAATTCCTCGTCCTCCAGGCGCACCAGAACTTGACCTTCTTTTACCTTGTCGCCTTTTTCCACGCCGATCCATGCCACGCGGCCGGTGACCTTTGAATTCACGCTGATTTTGTGATGAGCGACAATGTATCCGCTCGCCGAAAGCACGGTGCTGCCTGCGCCGTCGCTGCCTTCCGCCGTCGCTCGCGCCACTTCCACTTCCGGTGTGTCCGAGGCGAGCGCGCGGTACGCCAGCGCGGCCAACCCCAGCAGGACGACCACGGCGATTCCGCCCAGAATGAAGCGGCGCGACCACGCGGGCGGTTCTCCGCCTCCGTCGCGCAGCGAATGATCGATGCGCAGACTCCGCAGGTCGTCGTGCTTGGTGTCCGTAGGTCCGGTGTCCGTGGGCATTGGTGGAGATACGCTCCCAAACTTTTAGTGGTTCAAAATCGATTGCATGAACAATTGTACGGGCTGCGTTCAAAGGCAGCCCCTAAAGGGGCATTTGTTCGGCATCATTGCGGCATCGCTAAAGCGATGCCCTGATACGAATCGGCCGCATCTCCGCCGACAGTGAGACGGGGCAAGCCCCGTCTCTACAACAGATTCTTACGCTCGCAGCGAGGTCAGAATATCCTGCCGCGCCGCGTGCCAGGCGGGCGCGAAGCCTCCGAGCAAGCCCATGATCAACGCAAAGCCCACCGCCGCCAGCGCGACCGTCCAAGTCAGGTGCAGGCTGAAAACCGTTTCGCTGAAGGTGAGGGAGTTGCCGATTCCAGTGCTCATGCCGTTGAACGGCAACACCAACACGATCCCGACAAACGCTCCCAGCAGCGAAAGCAGTAAGGCTTCGATCACGAACGAAGTGAGAATACTGGGGCGCGAAAATCCTATGATGCGCAGGGTTGCGATCTCGCGCGAGCGATAGGCCACGGCCGCGTACATCGTATTCATGGCGGCGAAGCTGGAACCGATGGCCATGATGATCGCCACAAACGTGCCAATAAATTTGATCGCGCCACCAGAGCTGGTTTGCTTCTCGTAATACTCGGTTTCGAGCGTGCCCTCCAACTTCAGGCGCTGATCGTCGCTGACGCGGTGTTTGAGCGCGTCGGCTGCGACCGGGTCGGTGGCCCGCAGGTAGGCAGATGCGTAGCCTCCCTGGCGATCGAAATCCGCGGCGATCTGGTTGACGTCGCCCCAGATTTCCGAATCATAAGCGGTGCCGCCAGAGTCGAATATGCCCACGACCTTCCACTGACCCTTGGCGAAGTCCATGGTGTCGCCCACGTTGGCGCCGGAAAAACGATTGTGAATGGACTGGCCGACGACCACTTCGCGCTGTCCGGGCGTAAACCAGCGGCCTTCGACCAGCTTTGCGCTGGGTCGGAGAGTGAGGCCGGCCGGCATCAGGCCGCGAACTGAAACGTTGACTTCGCCGGTTCCATCCTTGCGGGGCAGCACCACGACGACCACCCATTCGCCCGAGGCGATCGGCTGACCCTCTTTATCCGTGGCGATGCCGGGCAGCGTTTTCAAGGTGGGGAAAAGATTGGCGTCGAAGCCTCCCGAAAGCTCTGCCGTGGAGCCCTTGCGCATGACGAGCACGTTGACCGGATCGCCGCTGGCCATGAAGGCTTTCTTCAGACCCGCCAGCAGCGCCATCAGGAAAACCGCGGTGGTCACGGTGAGCGCAATGCCCAGAGCCGTCATGATGGTGAGGCCCTTGCGCAGCTTCAGGTTGCGAATGTTATAGCTGATCGGAATCGCCATAGTTATCGTCGCTGGTCGTTAGTCGTTAGTCGTTAGTCCTACCCGATGTAGCGCAAGCCCTCCACAATATCCAATTTTGCGGCGTGGTAGGCAGGTACGATTGCGCTCAGTAATCCCACCATCGCTGCGATGAAGATGGCGAGTAGCAAAGTGGGGAACGTCACTTGCATGCCAGCAAGAAACATACCCATCCCCGGCGCGTGCGACATCGCCGAAACCAGTCCGATTGCCAGCAGGCAGCCTAGCGCGCCACCGGTCAAAGCCACCAGCACCGCTTCTCCAATATAAAGCTGCAAGATCGATTGCCGCGTGAATCCTAGCGTTTTAAGAACCGCTACTTCGCGCGTTCGTTCGCGGATCGACATGGCCATGGTGGTGGCCGAGACCAGCAGCGTGGCAAACACCACCGCGAAGCAGATGCTCAGGATAAATGCCTTCACGTTGCCAATGCTGTTGATAAAGTCCAACTGGAAGGCTTTTTCACTCTCGGTTTTTGTGGGCTCCGGAGAATTGCGGAACATGTTGTCGACCGCCGAGGCGATGGTGGAGACGCTCTTCGGAGAATCGGCGAGAATATCAAAAATGCCCGCCTGCCCGTTGGCGAACGAGACCGCTTCTTCAACATACTTCTGATTGAAGTAAACGGATTCAGTGGGCGCGGGCGCCGTGTAGATGCCGCGAATCGTGAGCTCGAGATCGACGGGATAAATGGTGCCCTTGAGCACGATGCGATCGCCGATCTTCCAGCCATGTTTCCGGGCAAGTTGGTCGTCGACGATGGCGCCGGCGCGATCCCTCTGCCAGGCCAGCACTTGATCCGCGGGGATCTTGAAGTCAGTGAAGATCTTGAGGATTTCTTCGGGGTCGGTGCCGAACTGGGCGAACATATTCTCCGGCTTCTCGTCCTGGTAGATGCCTCCAAACCAGTTGTTGGGGGCAACCGCCACCACGCCGGGAATGGCGCGGATTTTCTCCCGGTAGAACAACGGCATGGACTCGGTGAGCGAGACGCGGTGGCGGGTGATCAGGCGCTGGGCGGACTCGGCGCTGAACGTGTCAATGTAGAAGGCGCGCCAGATGGTCATCATCAGAGTCAGCAATAGGAGCGAGAAGGCGATGCTCAACACGGTCAGGAGGCTGCGCCGCTTGTTGCGAAACGCGCTTTTTCTCACGAAGCGAGTTAATGTCATGCGACTCCGGAGGCCCACTGGTTGATGAAAGTTGCAGAGAGGGACAGCCAGCCCCATTTACTTTAGTCCTGAGGATAAAACAGGGGTCGCGGTATGGACAACTGGGTTTGATCTTCCTTTCGCGAATATCTGAGTTGGATCGGGTCACCAGGCTTCGGGATGATGCCGACGAAGATGCAGAGCGTCAGAATCCAAACCGCACGACTATGCAAGTCGTCACGTAACTTCATTTTAGGGTTGCGCGAGTGATAATCTTCTTGGGCCCATGAAAAGTCTCACACGTCGCCGGTTCGGCAGGAGTTTGGCCGGTATCGCCGCGGCCGCCTTTGCCGGCGCCTCTTTCCCGCGGATTGCATTCTCAGAAGCAGCCACGCCTCGTTTGCTGCGATTCCCGCCCAACTTTGTCTGGGGCTGCGCTACCGCTGCCTATCAGATTGAGGGCGCGGTGAATGAAGACGGACGGAAGCCATCAATCTGGGATACTTTCTCCCACACACCGGGCAAGACTTTTCAGGGAGAAACCGGCGATGTCGCCGATGATTCCTACCATCTCTACAAGGAAGACGTGAAGCTGCTTAAGAACCTGGGGGCCAGCGGTTACCGCTTCTCCATTTCGTGGTCACGCATCTTCCCCAACGGGACGGGCCCGCCGAACGAGAAGGGCCTGGAGTATTACCAGCGCGTGGTTGACGAACTGGTCAAGAACGATATATCCCCGTACATCACACTCTTCCACTGGGACCTGCCGCAAGCTTTGCCCGGCGGCTGGCAGTCACGCGACACTGCAAAAGCGTTCGCCGATTACGCCGGATATGTTTCCAGGAAGCTTTCGGATCGCGTCGGTCACTTTTTCACCATCAACGAGTTCACGTGCTTTACGGACCTGGGCTACAAAACCGGGGAGTTTGCGCCGGGCCTGAAGTTGCCGGATGCACAGGTGAATCAGATTCGCCACCATGCCGTACTGGCGCACGGCCTGGCGGTACAAGCCATTCGGGCCAACGCCCGGAAGGGAACACAGATCGGTCTCGCGGAAAATGCCACGGTCTATGTGCCCGTGATCGAGACTCGCGAGCAAATCGAAGCTGCGCGGCGCGCGACTCGCGAAGAAAACGCACCGTTTCTCACGGCAGTCATGGAAGGCAAGTACACCGACGGCTATCTCCGGCGGGAGGGCGCAAACGCTCCCAAGCTGGAGGCCGGCGACATGACAATCATCGGCAGTCCTCTCGATTTCGTCGGCCTCAACGTGTACGCACCGGAATATGCGCGCGCGGACGCATCGCCGGTCGGCTACCGGGTGGAGCAGCACCCGTCTTCTTTTCCGCACATGGCCTCGCCGTGGCTGTACATTGGCCCGGAAGTGATCTACTGGGCGGTTCGCCACGTCAGCGAAATCTGGAAACCACGGGCTCTCTACATCACCGAGAATGGGTGCTCCGCGGACGATGTGGTAACCGCTGACGGACGTATCGAGGACACTGACCGCGTGATGTTTCTGCGCAATTACCTCACGCACCTGCATCGCGCGGCTTCGGAGGGCTACCCGATCAAGGGTTATTTCCTCTGGAGCCTGCTCGACAATTACGAGTGGGCAGACGGTTATAGCAAGCGATTCGGCATTCACTACGTTGACTTCAAAACGCAGGCGCGCACCCCCAAGCTCAGTGCGGAGTGGTACCGCGAAGTAATTTCGCGTAATGCGGTCGAGTGATGCCGCGGAATCGGGCTACGGTCAAGCGATCGTACCCATTCAATTCCTGGGGGTGTAGCACTCTTGCCGTCGCCATGCAATACCCCCGCAGTCGTTGACTTCGCGTTCTGAGTATTCCGACGCTCCGCGAATGTTCGCCTTTTCGCCTCAGTGGCGGGCCGGCCCAATAGCTTTCTGCGGCCTTTCTGAGTACCTTCGTAACTCTCGGTTGGGCCGGTGATGGCGGTATTCTAGCTGTGATTCTCCCCCTGTTCTTAGCTAAATACACATTCAGGGGTAAGTGCGGCTTGTCACCGCGGGGACGACAGTAATGGCGACGATGTTTGGCCGGTTCGAAATCCAGAGCGAGCTTTCGAAGTCAGAGACCGCCTTGATTTATAAGGCGATGGACACGGAAACCAACCAGGTTGTGGCGCTCAAAACGCAGAGCCTGGAGCCGCTGGGCGAGCGCGCGGACGCGTTTGTGGACACGTTGATCGCGGAAGGCGAGAGCACGCGCGATCTCGTCGGCCAGAACATCGTCCTGCTCTACGGCGCAGGCGAGATCGACGGGCAGTTCTGCGCGGCTATGGAGTACATCCAGGGCAACAGCGTGGCCACCATGCTGGCGCGCAAAGAAGGCTTCTCCATCTGGGATCTGCTGGATATTACGCGGCAGGTTTGCGCCGGCCTGGAGCAGGCTGCCTCGAAAGGTGTGGCCCATTGTTCGCTGGAACCCGCCAAGATCATGGTGCAGTGGGATGGGATGGTTAAAATCCTCGGCTACGGCATCTCCAACATGAGCCTGATTGAAGCGGAAGCGGGCAAAGGTTTGGGCCGGCTTATGCCTTACTGTTCTCCGGAGCAGATTCGCGGAGAAGCCATCGACCTGCGTTCGAACCTGTTTACTTTAGGCGCGATCCTCTACGAGATGGTAGTTGGGCGGCCGGCTTTCGACGCCGCCGACCCGGTTGCGCTGGTCAGCCAGATTGAGAATGAGATGCCCGCCGGCCCGTCTGCGGTGAATCCGAAGATTCAACCGGCAGTGAGCGCGCTGATTATGAAAGCGCTGGCAAAAGATCCCGCGGAGCGCTATCAGAGCGCGCGCGAACTGGTGGATGACCTGGAGAAATGTAAGGAAAACGGCAAGAAGGCCGCCACCGATTCCAGGAAGACGACGGCGGCGCCGAAAGTTGTCGTGGATGCCGCGGCTCGCGCGGCGGCAGCCAGCAAGTTTGTCTCGGCAGCGGCAAGCGCGGCCCGGCCTGAGCCTTCCGCTCAAGCCGTTTCGCCCAAACCGGTTTCTCGTATTCCTTCCAAACCGGTTTCTTCCAAACCGGTTTCACCGCGAATCGACGCACCGGTGTTATCACAGAGCAATCCGCCCGCCGCCGAAACCAGAGCTGTCGCAGCGGCTGCCGGCGCAGTGGGCGGAGGAGAGACCGCGAGCGAAGCGGATGCGAAGTTTGGAGCGAACTTCAATTCGAACTTCGATTCGAATTCTGATTCGAGCTCCGATTCGAATTCTGATTCGAATTCTGATTCGAGCTCCGATTCGAACTCTGACTCGAACTCGGGCGCGCGACTTACCGGCGAATTTGCAGTAAGTGCTCCCGAACGCCAGGCTGCACCCGGCCCGGTTTTGTCGGCGGCAGTGGTAGAGCAGGAATCGGAGCAGCACGCGCCGCGTGTGGCGGTCGATCCAATGATGGCCGAGGCAGCGACGGGATCATCGAGCAGAAGTTTTTCTGATCTCGCAGAGATGCCTCCGCTCAAGGAACCCGTTTTCGTGCCGCCAGTTCCCGAGCCCGCCGAGGCAGAGCGTCCGGTGGCGCGGATCTCGCCGAAGAACGAAGAGAAACCAAAGATCCAGCCGCGGGAAGTCGCGGGAAAGGCAATCCATCAGATCGCCACCCTTCCGCCGCAGCTGATGATCTATTCCATCCTGGGCGCGGTTGGACTGATCCTCGTGATCGTGCTCGCGGTCTTTTTTCATGTTCGCTCGGAAGACGATGGTTCGACGGCTGCGCCGCGGCCGACGAAAGTGGCAAGACCAAGCTCACACGCAAGCTCAAGCTCAACCCAGCCGGTGGCCAAGACTCCAGCCGCGCCAATCGAGGAGTCGGCTTCGCCGGTGGGGCCGGTTGTGGAAGCGCAACCGAGCCTTAAGGTACGGCAAGTCGAAAAGCGAAGTGCGAACAGCACTCGACGCGCGGCGCCCGCTCCAGCCCCGGCGCCGGTGGTGATCGCAGGCGAGGCCTTGATCGACTCCAGCCCGCAGGGCGCGCAGTTTCAAATTGATGGAAAAAGCGATCCGTCGTGGGTTACACCGTTTAACGTGCCGGGCCTGAGTCCGGGTAAGCACATCGTATCTGCGAGCAAGTCGGGCTATACGTCCGAGATCCGGTCGGTCGATGTTGCCGGCGGCAGCAAGTCGTCTCTGTTGCTGCATTTGTCGCCGATCAATGCGCTGGTGGTGGCGAACAGCACTCCGCCCGGCGCCAACGTCATCATCGACGGCAAGCCTACCGGGCGAGTGACCCCGGCGCAGTTCGCGGTGGAAAAAGGAAGCCACACCGTTCTGTTGCGCAAGCAGGGCTACCTCGACGAGACGGTCACGGCCGATCTCGGTCCCGCGCAGAATTTCCAGTACTCGCCGGTGCTGAGAGCGCTGGGCAACACTGAGGACATGCGGACCGTCGGCAAGTTCAACAAGCTGTTTGGACGTGGCGGAGACAGCACGGCGGGTATGGGTTCCATCACGATTCACACGCTGCCGAAGGGCGCACAGGTTGCGATCAACCAGCGGGTCCTTGATAAGCTGTCGCCAGTCGACCTCATGGTGGGACCGGGGAACTACATCGTGGATATCACGCTGACCGGTTTCAAGCCAGTCCACAAAGTCGTGAGCGTCGACAAAGGCGGCAAGACCCCAATCGACGAAATTCTCGAGCGGCAATAAGCGGGTAGCGCGGGCACTCCCTCCGGTCTCTCTGGCTAAGAGAGGCTAACCAAAACTGCTGAAAAGCTCGCGGCTGCGCACCGCAGTTGCCCTCAGCGGCTAAACAGCTTGGGGAAAAACTCTGATTCACGCGGGACTTGGGAAGGGCACGACGTTTAGTCGTGCCGTAAGCCATTGAAAACGTGTCCGCGCTTCAGCGCCTGGGGTGAGCCTTTTGCACTGTTTATGACTCTTTCCGCAGCCTCTGAAGCGGCACTCCAACCAGGCCACTTATCGCAGCGGTGAGCCGCTGCGCCACCCAAAATCAAGTGCAACGCCGAGTTTTTCAGCAAGCTGTGAGGTCGTGCCTCACCCAAAACAAATTCATGAAACCAGCTCCAAATCAGGAATGGGCCGCCAGCCTGCCCTCAGGAGGTGTAATCTGGAGCCAGCGGCTCGGGTTCGCCTGTCACTTGGAGCCATGACCCGAATCACAGCCCGCCGGTTCCGAGTGGATGCAGAATAGGTTGAGGCAAGAGGAGTGACATGGCGCCGTCGCAGCCCACGCCAAGGAAGTTGAGTCCCGATCTGTTGCAGGCCCTGCACGGAATCAGATCGGTTCGGCGGTTCCCGAAAGGCTCCACCCTGTTTCAGCAGGGCTCCGCGGTAACCGGCGTTTACGTGGTGGAGAGCGGGGAGGTTCGTGTGCTGCTTCCGACCCCGCAGAGTCAGAGGCAGCTTCTGGAGGTTGTTGGTCCAGGAACCATGCTCGGCCTGAGCGAGAGCATGAGCGGGGAAAAGTATCGGATCACGGCGGAAGCGGGCGAGCCAACGACGGTGGGTTTCATTCCGCGCGAGGAGTTTCTGGAGTTTCTCCGCGAACGCGGCGATTTCTGCATGCAGGTGGTGCGGATCTTGAGCGAAGACTTGCACGCGATTTACCACAAATTTCGCAGCATCAGTGCTCACCCGGGGCGTCCGCGGCACCGCCCGCTGGACGAGCAGTTGAATTAGCTGTCAGCTCTCAGCTATCAGTTACTACACTTACTACACTCTGGTTGCTGAGCTCTTGCAACAGACCGCCCAACTTTTGGCGCTCGCGTTCGCATTTTCCGACGAGGATCCCTGAACGGATAGAACTGAGAGCTGATAGCTGACAGCTAGTTCGCTTTGAAGTTGACCGTGATCTGGGTCTGAATTTCGACGGGCGCGCCATCGAGATAGTACGGCTTATATCTCCACTGGCGGACAGCTTCCACTGCGGCGCGCGCGAGAACGGCGTCCCCACTGAGCACTTTCAGGTTGGTGACGCTGCCCTCTTTGTTGATGGTAGCTTCGATCTGCACTGCGCCTGCGGCATGAATGGCGATCGCGGCTGGCGGATACTTTGGTTGTACCCGCTTGATCAGAAGTCCCTGGGATACACCCTGCGAAATCTTTACCGTTGCCAGCGCGGGCTTGGGAGCGCTTGACGATGACGGCATCAGACCGCTCAGGTTGCTACCGTCGGCGGATGCAACGGCCAGCGGGCTGGGAAGCGGAGTCGTCGGCTCCTCGGCTTCGGCGTGTGTTTTGGCTCCCGCGACGCTCGACTTCACGCGTATTGGCGCCGAATCCGTTGGGTTCGTTTCCGGCTCAGGGGTTTCGGTGTTGTTCGCGGCGATCCGAGTCACCGGAGAATTGCCAGCGCCCGCCGACGGCTTGTCGAGTGGTGCGGCTGTAGCGGTTTTTGGAGCTAAGGTTTGGGTTGTGGAACTTGCCCGGTCATGAGTGCTCGTCGAAGGCGCACCCACTGATGAGGACGTGGGCGCCAGAGCAGGAGCGGGCTGCCCCGAATCGTGGGGCGTGCTTACGGGCTGAGACGCTGGGGCTGGGCTGGGCTTGTCGAGTTTCCCATAGCCAAAGTAGACGAGCGCGACCAGAGCCAGGAGAACCACCGCCGCGGTCAGGATCTTTTTGTTGCGGCCCGATCCGCCGGAATCTTCTTCGTCCAATGCGGCAAAAGAAGGAGCATCGGAAACGGTCCCCGAACTTAACATTCGCGTGCCCGGGTCGGATTCAACCGCCGTGTTCTGTTTCGCGGGCAAAGCCGTTACTTCTCTTGCCGGCGCCGGTGCTGCGGCCGATCCCGGGGCTAAGTTGAAAGCGGAACTTGGACTTTTGGCTGGTGCAGACGCGGCAGCGATTCTTGCGTCGTTCTTGATTGCACTCGGGGAAGCGGGCGGCCGCGCTTCCAGCGCAGGCTCGGCCGCGATCGTACTTTGGGCTTGCGCCTGGGTTTGGGCTTGTACCTGAGTCTGGGCTTGTACCTGAGTCTGGGCTTGCACCTGGGTCTGGGCTGCGGGCGCCGGGACAGGCGCCGGTTGGTCCTCAACTTTTGCTAACGCAGTTATTAACTGAGGCCCAGCCGGAAAGTCCGCCGGAATTGCCGCCGGAAGCGGAGCTTCAAATTCAGGAAGCTCGGTATGGCTTGGCGGTGGAGTAATTGCTGCCGCACCTCGATTCGCAGGTTGGAATGAACTGCCGGCGGAAACCGGAGCCGCTTTTACGGGCGCTGCTGCAACTGGAACGCTGGTAGCGCTGGCGCCGGCAGCATCGGAGTTTTTCCGCAGCAGTCCGCGCGCGACCCGAAGCGTTCCCTTGGCCTGCTCGATGTTGATGGGTTTGGTGAGCACCAGGTTGGCGCCGATGCGATAAGCCTTGGCCACGCCCGCTTGTCCTTCGACCACAGCGATGGCCAGCGAGTTCTGATTGGAACCGGAATTTCTTGCGCTCTTGAAAAGCAGCGAAGCGTTCTGTTCGTTCTCGCAATCCACGACGACGGCGTCGTAACGCTGCGCCATCAACTTCTTGACCGCGGCAAACGGTTCATGAACCGGCTCTACGGTGAAGTCCAGTTCGCTGAACACCTGGCTTACGACGCGAGCCAGTTTTTCATCGGGGCAGAAAAGTAAAGCTTGGTAACCCATAATGAGCTCATCCTAGGTAATGCGGTGGGTACCGGCAAGTTACGGGAGTAATTGAATTGCGGTGAGGGCATCGATGGTCGTTAGTCGTTAGTCGTTCGCGGATTGTCGGAATACAGGACACGCGCAGGCCATCGACTAACGACTAACGACTAACGACTAACGACGTTCTGACCCGACTGCGGTCACGGTTTTTGGAAGTCGACGATCACGACAGTCTGGAAAGGCTGAGCCTTTCCGTCGCGGACGTAGGGCCGATAGCGCCACTGCTTCACCGCTTGGATGGCGGCGGTTGCCAGGGTAGCGTCTCCCTCGACCAGTCGCACGCCCGCAACCTTGCCGGTCTCATCAACGACCTCTTTGAGCACGACCGTTCCTTGCGCGTCGCGCGCTTCGACGGGATATTGTGCCAAAACGCTATGAGCCAGCCGCTTCTCCGCACCCTTGGACGAGAGAATGATCGCGCTGTTTTCGCCGGGCAGTTCGGCGTTGGCCGAAGTCAGAGCGGCGGCATCATTCTTGCTGTCACTGGGCTTGCCGGCCACGGGTTTGGAGACAACCGGTGCAACTGCGGTTGCGGCTCCGGATTTTGCCGGCGTAACTGGCGCGCCCGGGGTCGCTGCCGGCTGGACAGGAGCATTCGCAGCCGCTGACGTTGGTGTTGAACCTGCCGCCGAACCTGCTGCTGAACTTGCTGCGGGATCTGTGACCGCCGATTGTGTCTGATTCAGATCGGCTGGCGATTGCGGCGCAGGCGCCGAGGTTGTGGGCGTGGCCAATTGAGCCGAAGGTTTCGCGGGATTT
>Ga0187890_10000978_pt1 | contig 20788 bp, 15 predicted proteins | sample June2016WEW_21_1_FD_133005 | JGI IMG/M metagenome (GOLD analysis project Ga0187890, IMG submission 133005) | Peatland microbial communities from SPRUCE experiment site at the Marcell Experimental Forest, Minnesota, USA - June2016WEW_21_10 | ecosystem: Environmental > Terrestrial > Soil >... | reverse complement strand
GGGGCCGGGGCGCCCGAGCCGGCGGCGAGGGGGACGAAGAGGTGGGCGAGCTCCTCGGGCCGGGCCGGCTTGCCGAACAGATAGCCCTGGGCGAAGGTGCATCCCAGGTCGATGAGCCGGTCGCGCTGCTCCTCGCGCTCGATGCCCTCGGCCACCACCGTCAGGTCGAAGGCCCCGGCCACGTCCACCACGGCGCCGATGACGGCGTCGTAGCGGGTGCCGAGGGCGTCGATGAAGGACTTGTCGATCTTGACCACGTCGATGGGGAGCCGGGCCAGGGAGTTGAGCGACGAGAACCCCGTGCCGAAGTCGTCGATGGCCACGCGCAGCCCCAGGCGACGAAGGGCCTGGAGGCGGCGCACGGCGGCCTGGAGATCGCGGATGAAGAAGCTCTCGGTGATCTCGAGCACCAGGCAGTGGGGGGGCAGACCGCTCTCGTCGAGCGCGGCGGCCACCTCGGCGATCATCCGGTCGTGCTCGAGTTGGCGGCTCGAGACGTTCACGCTCACCGAGAAGCCCGATGAATCCCCGATGGCGTTGACCCACTGCGCGGCCTGCATGCAGGCGCGGGCCAATACCCACCGTCCGATCTGCAAGATGAGGCCCGACTCCTCGGCGATGGGGATGAATTCCAGCGGGGGCACCGTGCCCCGTTCGGGATGCTGCCACCGCACCAGCGCCTCGACCCCCACCGTCTGGCCGGTGCCGATCGCCACCACCGGTTGGTAGGCCACTTCGAGCTGGTCGCCGAGCAGCGCCTGGTGCAGCGACGACTCGATCTCGATGCGCTCGGCCGCTCGGGCCGTGAGGGCTTCGTCGAACACCTCCACCCGTCCCCGGCCGTTCTGCTTGGCGTGGTACATGGCCGCGTCGGCTTGGCGCAGGACGTCGTTGGGATCGTCGCCGCGCAACCCGAAGGCCACGCCGACACTGGCGGAGACGAAGCACTCCACCCCGTCGAGGACGAAAGGTCTGTCGAAGGCGGTGAGGAGCCGCCAGGCGTAGGTGACGGCCCCCTTGCGATCGCTCACGCCCTCGACCAGCACGGCGAATTCGTCCCCGCCGAAACGGGCCACGACATCACCCGAGCGCGCCGTGGACGCGATGCGCCGGGCCACCTCGACCACGAGCTCGTCACCGGTGTTGTGGCCCCGGCTGTCGTTGACGTACTTGAAATGGTCGACATCGAGGAAGCACACCGCCACCGGCGGTCCCGGGAGCTGGGCGCGGCCCAAGGTGGCGTCCAATTGCTCGAGGAACAGCGACCGGTTCGGCAATCCGGTGAGGTGATCGTGGGTGGCCTGGTGCTCCAACCGGCGCTCGAACTCCCGCCGCTCGGCCACGTTGCGGGCGGTGGCGGTGATGACGAGGCCCTCGGGTGTCTCGATGGGCCCGAGGACGATCTCCATGGGGAACTCCATCCCGTCCTTGCGCACCCCCGAGACGTCGGCCACGTCGCCGATCACGAGGGTGCGGGGGTTGCGCATGAAGTCCTCGTAGTAGCTGCGAAGCGCGCTCTGGACCCGGGGGGTGGTGAGCCGCTCGACGCTCTGCCCCGTCAGCTCGTCGGGCTCGTACCCGAAGAGACGGCCGACTTGGTTGTTGGCTTCGAGGATGATCCCCTCGGTGCTCATCACGATCATGGCGTCGGGGGCGGACTCGATGAGCGACCGGAAGTGCGCGGCGTCCCGGCGCTGGTGCTCGAGGCGCCGGGCGCTCTCGAGCCCGTGGCCGGCGTGGGCGGCCAGCAACTCGAAGGCGGCGACGTCGTGGTCCTCGACGCGCCGCTGCACCCGGGTCCCGCCCACCAGGGTGGCGGCGAGCTCCCCCTCCACCCACACCGGGGTGGCGATGACGGTGCGGAAACCGTCGTCCCGCAGTGCGGGGACCCCGATGCTCTGGGCCCGGTAGTCGTCGACGACGACGGTCCGGCGCTCGGCCTGCACCAGCGCCACCATGCCCTGATCGGAGCGGTGCACGGCGTCCACGTAGGAGTCGGGGAGCCCCCGGGCGTGGACGACCCGGAAGGTCCGGCCGTCCTCGAGGAGCTCGCACACGTTGGCGGCTTCGAACCCGAGCTCCATGACGGCGTCGACGGCCCAGATGAGGATGCCGTCCTCGTCGAGGGAGTCGAGCTGGCGACCGAGGCCCGCCACCCGGCTCCACAACCCGGCCCGTTGTTCGAGCTCGGCCGTGGCCCGCTCCCGGAAGACGAGCTGTCGGGTGAGCTGCACCGAGATCAGATCCGCCGCCCCGGCGGTGGCCAGGATCATGCCCACCCGCAGGACCAGGGTGGCGGTGCCGATGTCCCATCCGGCGCCGGCCAGGGCGGCGAGGTAGGCGCCGACGGTCATGACCGTCAGGGTGATGCGACCCAGGCGCGGGTACGAGACGTTCGCCATGAACACGCACTGCAGGAGGTAGACGAGATAGAGGTCGGAGTGGGTCCCGCCTGTCAGGTCGATGCCGAGCGACACGAGGGCGATGTCGAACATCGACCACGTGAACAACGCGGGCAGCACCAGGCCGCGTTGGGTGAGGGTGTTCCAGGGCAGCAGGGCAATGGGGACAGACCCCGCCACCGCGATCCCGAGGAGCACGAAGAACGGCGCCCGCGAGATCGGGTAGTGCCCGGGAAGCAGCGCATAGAGAAACAGCACCAGGAGCACCGCCACCGTCGACGCCATGCCGATGCGCACCGACTGCAGCCGCACTTCGTCGAGGGCTCCCAACGGTCGCTCGACTCCCACGGTCTCATCGGCCTTCCCGAGGTGCGACACGGGAGACGACACCGGCGACGACACGGGGGACGACACCGGGGGCGCGACGACGTGCGACGTCTCGGGCGGTCCGAGGTCGGTTGAAATCGGGAGCGTTCCCGCCGAGACCGACGACGGCCGAGCGATGCGGCCGGCTGTTCCCACTGCAAAAAATCGTAACGACGGCTTGGGGATTACCAGGGATCGTTGTGGCGACGTTGTGCAACCCGCCGATTCCCACGCCTGGGGCCGGGGCCGGGTCGGGCCCCGGACGGGCCTTTCGGGCCGAGTCGGTGCCGAAGGCGCGTGGCGGCGTCGACCCGGCCTTCCCGGGCCGGGTCGGCCTCGTCGGTTTGTCCAGGGGGGTTGACACAGCACCGCACCCCGGGCAAGCTGGTCGTCGAGAGGCCTCCCACGTGCCCCCCACATGGCGCCTCTCAGGCGACGCAGGACCGGTCGAAACGCCCCCTCCCAACGAGGGGGTGTTTCGCGTCCGGGGGCTCGAGGTCGAGCGACGCAGTACTGTCGTAGGGGTTCGCGACACTTCCCCCAGGTGAACGGCGACTGATCGCATGTCGAAGAAGAGCAAGCAGTTGGTGCGGGAGATGTCGGAGCTCATGGAATGCACCGACCGGCTGCGAACCGTGCTCCTGCACTTCAAGAAGAGCATTGCCAGGGTCTCCTCGCTCATGGAAGAGCGCGACATCACCCTCGCCGAGCTCAGGGGGACGCGGGGGCCGGGGTGGCGGCGGGAGCTGAACGAGGCGCTCGAGGATTTCGAGACGCTTCGTCACCAGGTGCGGGTCACCTTCCTGACCCTGGCGCAAGAGCAGGGCACGAGCATCAGTGAGGCGGGGCGGATGCTCGGCATCTCGCGACAGCTCGCCTCCCGGGTGGCCGCCGAAGCCGAGGACTGACGGCGCCCGACCGCTCCCGGCGGCGCCGCCGGTGGCGGCGTCTCTTCAACTGGTGGGTCGGGAGAGGATTCGAACCTTCGTAGGCATAAATGCCAGCAGATTTACGGTCTGCTCCCTTTGACCGCTCGGGCACCGACCCCTGGGTGACACCATCGCTCGACGAGGGCTGTGCCGGGCTCAGTGTCGATGAAGTGCAGAGCTCAATGAAAATGCAAGTGCTCAGTGACGGGCAGCGTTCGATAGGGCCTACCCGGGGGTGTCCGGGTCGGGTGAGATCGGTGCCAGGCGGCGCAGCAACCCGCACAGCCTCTCGTTGTCCTCGGGGCTCCGCACCGCCAGGCGGAGATATCCGTGCCCGTCCTCGAAACGCTGCGACGCATCCTTCACGTGCACGGAGTGCTCCTCCATGAGACGGTCGACGAGGGCCTCGGTGGCGCGACGTCTGGCGTGCAGCTTGACCAGAAGGAAGTTGCCGCCACTGGCGAAGACCCGTTCCACGCAGTCGAGGTCCTCGAGCTGGACCGTGAAGGCGGCTCGGTCCGCGGCCACACGACGAAACGACTCGGCCAGGTCGTTGCGGTGCTTGAGGATGATCTCCAGGAAGTTCTCCGCCAAGGAGTTGACGTTCCAGATGGGCGTCTCCGACCACAAGGCGCTGCGGACGGCGGGGTGCATGGTGTAGACGAATCCGAGCCGGAGACCCGGCACGCCGAGCGTCTTGCTCATGCTCTTCAAGAGGATGACGTTCTCGAGGCCGGCCTGCTCGACGGCGGGCAGGATCGAGGGTTGGTCCGAGAAGTCGATGAACGACTCGTCGACGATGAAAACCCGATCGGGGTGCGAGGTGGCCATGTCGACGACGTCGTCGGACGCGACGGTGGTTCCCGTGGGGTTGTTCGGGTTCACGATCACGACGACCTCGGCGTCGACCGTGGCCCGGCGCAGGTTCTCGATGTCCACCGCGCCGGTGTCGGCGTAGGTGGCGGCGTCGGGGAAGATCCGGGAGTACTCCCCGAAGGTGGGGGTCGGGATGAGGGCCCGGGCGCCCTCGAAGACCCTCTGCAGGATCGGATAGGCCTGCGAAGCCCCGTTGAGCAGGAAGATGTTCGATTCGTCACAACGCTCGAAATACGACAACTTCCGGTTGAGGATGGCCTGGGAGGAGCCGTAGTTCGACATCAGCACCCCGAGATGGCCCCGCAGCTCGGCGGTGACCGCCGGTGTGGGGAAATAGGTGTTGCGGATGAACGCGAAATCGAGGTGGGGCATGTTCCAGTAGCCACCCCAGGCGTCTTCGAGCGTGGCGCGCCGCGAGGGGGCATTGAAGGCGAACTCGGCGACCATCAGGTCGTTGGGGTCGTCCACCTCCGCCCACGGGTGTTGGACGCGCTCGGCGTAGACGGTGGCGGCCCGCATGTAGATGAGGACACCGAGCAGGAGCTCGTAGTAGCAGTTGGCATCGATCGACCGCGAGTAGAACGACAGCAGCTGGCGGAACGTCGAGCGGGTGAAGTCCTTGTCGAATTTGTAGATGTTGAGGGTCTTGTACTTGTCGGAGAAGTCGAACATCTCGTCTTGGAGGTGCGAGGGGTACACCTGCCTGATGGCGTCGTCGCGGTCGATGCTCACCACCGTGCCGTCGAGCCCGGGGTGGTACCGGTCGACCAGGGCGGCGTTGCCGTGGCGTGTATGGACGATCTGCTGCATGACCCGGGGGTCGACGATGAGGTCGGACTCGATGAGCAGGACGTCGTCGTCGACCGTCGTGTTCTCGAGCGCCAGTGCCATGGAGAACACGTTGTTCGTCACTTCGTACTGGGGATTGTGCACGAACTCCACCTGCATGTCCGAGAACTCGTCCTTCACGGCGTGGACAAGGTCCTGGCTCCGGTACCCGGTGACGATGCAGATGTCGCGCACGTCGCAGTCGCGCAGGCTTCCGAGCAGGCGGTTGAGAATGGTGGTGCCGGCGATCGGCAACAAGGTCTTATGGGTCTGGTCGGTCAGCGGCTGCATGCGCCGCCCCAGACCTGCGGCGAGGATGATGGCCTTCATTCGCTCTCCTTGCCTGGTGAGCCGGCTCGACTCGGCGGGATGGGGTGCGTGGTCACGGCGTCGACGACCCGGGATCGCCACCGGCGAAGGGAACGACATCGGCGAGGACCGGTTGGGACCGCAGGTGCGGGAGCAGGCCCGGCACGATGATGAGGGCCACGAGGCACTGGCACACGAGATAGGTGAGGCCGATGACGTTGATGCTCGGACGGATGTCGAGCGCCACCGCACATGCCGCGATGAGCAGGGTGGTGAGGGTGGCCTGCACGGCGAACACCCGGGCCACCCGCATCCGCACCCGGTTGATGCTCATCCACATGGTGATGGCGATCCGGGGCACCACCGCCAGCGCCAGCAAGCGCAGGAGCCCGACGGAATGGGCCGAGTAGGCCGACCCGAACACCCGGAGCAGGACCGGTGCGCCGACGACGAGGACGGCGATGACCGGCGCCAGCAACATGACCAGGTGCCGAGAGAGGTCGCGGGTGAGCTTCGACAGGCGCTCGGGCTGCCGGGCCGCCTCGGCGACGAGGGATGACCCGACGTTGAACAGGGCGATGTCGAAGGCGCTCGTCGTCACCCACACCACGTAGAAGTAGGCGTTCTCCGCCGCCCCCAGCCTGATGAGGACCAGGAGCTGGATGAGGGTCGACGTGGCCACCCCGAGGAGCCCGGTGAAGTACTCGAAGGTGATGAACTCCCGGAACCGTCGGGGCGACACCACCTCGGTCAGGCCGCCGACCCGGCGATGGGCCGGCAACAGCGAGCCGAAGATGACCAGGTTCATGGCCGGGATGGTGAGCACCATGGGGATGGTCCACGAGGTGAAGATCCCGAGCTTGGGGAGGGTGGCGGCCACCGCCACCAGCACGATGACCTTGACGAGGCCGTAGCTGGTGTTCTCCACCGCTACCCAGGTGGAGCCGCGCAGAGCGATGGCCACGGCATCTTGCAGGGCGAACAGGCACCACACGCCGATGGCCAGCGCGAACCAGATCGCCCCCCAGGGGCCCAGTGCGAACAGCTGGTGGACCAGGCTCAGGTGCCGGATGAAGGGGAAGGCCACGAAGCCGACGACGACGCCACACCCCGCCACCGTCGCATAGGAGCGAACGATGAACCGGTGGTCCTGGCGGCCCGCCGTCGGCAAGAAGCGGACCATGGCGCTGGTGAGATTGAGCTCCGCCGCGTTGGCCAGGACCAGCATCACGGAGATGACAGCGGAGGACGCACCCACGACACTGGCCGAATACCGCCGAGCCGCCAGGACCCAGAAGGCCATGCCCACCAACGACGTCCCCGCCGTGTTGACGAGGAGAGCGGTCGAGTTCCGGTACAGCGGTTGGTGCCACAGGCTGGCGCGGGCGTGCGCGGGCCTCCCCGTTACCCCCCGGACCACCGAGGGAAATGGCGCGCTCTCGGGTTCACAGGTCACGACCACACCCCGTGCCGCCACGGCACGTCTCGCATCGACAGGACCAGGATGGGTGGGTCGTCGCGGGGGCCATCACCCGCCGGTCCACTCCTCGCGCCGGACCACCCCTCCCTGGTCGAGGTAGTTCCAATCCGGATCCGGCGTCCTCCAATCTCCGTACAGGAGGGTCAGCTCCGAATCGTGGTCCGACGGCTTCATCCAGCTCCGGTCGAGAAAATCGAACTTCTCGAGCTGTTGCTGGGGCACGCGGGCCGTCAGTTGGATCGGTCGTCGCTCGTGGGTGCCGTAGACGTGGTACTCCCAGTGTGACTCGATCGGTGACATGCGGAAGAACTCGAACCGGGCCCCGTGGCGGATCACCGTGTGCTCTGTCAGGACCCCGGCGTTGTTGGGGAGGCTGAACCCCCGTCGAAAGCCTGCCGCCACGAGCGCGTCGATGCCGTCCCGCATGAGTTGTTCGTCCTCGTCGGCATAGGCGAAGTCCGCATCCCGGAGGTCGTGACGCAGGAGTCGTCCCTCGCGCGCCCAGCCCAGGAGCATGCCGGACCACACCCAGTACCGGCCCGAGCAGGCGGTGGCACCGAGGACCTCGTTGAGAAGCTGAAGGTCGGCGACGAAGACCCTTTCCCGGACATGTTGGTCGATGGACGCCAAACCCGGTACCCGGCTGGGGATCTCCCCGATCAGCGGCGTCATGATGTGGCGACGGAGCACTCGGCGGTTCTCCGGAACGCGCCGTGCTGTCCGGTAGAAGTCGTACCGACGCTTCATGGCGTTCATGGGCACAGCCCTGGCGGGCGCGGCGCCAGGATTGACGGTTGGTATGCCGTCGGGCGTGGGCACTCGTCTGGTGGTGGGTGCCCTCGCGGTCAAAACGGTCTGATCCACTCGGCGAGGATGGTCCGAAGCACTCGCATACCGTCTTGCATGGTCCGCAGCTGGCTCAAGCCGGTGAACCGTGCCGCCTCGAAGCTGGGTACCTCGACCATCACCAACCCGGCCCGCAGCGAACGAATCGTCAACAGCGTCTCGAACTCGAATCCCGTGCATCGGGGGTCGAGCTCCTCGAGGACGTCGCGCCAGAACGCGAAGTACCCGTAGCAGAGGTCGCTGAGCCTCGCTCCCCACAGGACGTTGACGAGCCGGGTGAGCGCCCAATTGCCGGTGGTGCGAATCCGGGTCAGGTCCGCACTGCCTCCCCCCACGACGAACCGCGTACCTTTCGCCACATCGGCGCCGGTGCGCAGTCCGGCGATGAAGCGCGGGATCTCGGCGGGATCGGTCGACCCGTCGGCGTCGAGCATGACGATGATGTCACCGGTGGCGACGGCAAAGCCCCGCCGCAGAGCGTCGCCTTTGCCGGTTCCCTCCTGTCGCACGATCTTCACGTTCTCCCATCCCGCTCGTGCGACGTCTTCGGTCCTGTCGGTGGACTGTCCGTCGACGACGATCAATTCGTGTATCCACGTCGGGATGCGGGGCAGGATCAGCTTCAGGTTCTCGGCTTCGTTGCGAGCCGGCATCACGACCGAGATCGTCGGCGTGTGGGCCAGGATCCGATCGGCGCGGTACGGGCCGTGTACGTGCGTCGGCTGAAACGGATCCAATAACTCGTCGACTGGATCCAACATCTCGTCGACAGGGTCGGGCGCTGCGACAACCAAGGCGGGGGCGGGGTCGACCATGGGGGGGGCGGGTTCGACCGTCATGTCATCCCCACCCGCGCTGGCGCGTGCGGTGCACCGGGAGGGTCAGGGGTTGTGCACGGGTCGCCGGCACGGCGATGCACTGAGTCCACCTCAGGCGTCGGCTCTCACAATTGTGATGAGTCATCTGGAAATCCCCGTTCTTCCGCCATAACCACTCGATGTGGGTCTCACCCACGTCAGGTGGCAGAGCGTGAGTGTAGACCGTTTCACCGATTTGCGATAGATCGCAAATCTTGCCTTGGAGCAGGAGGTCCGCAGTATTCGCCGTCGGACCGCTAAGTCACATAGTGCGATGAGAATGTCACTGTCCGCTTGATAGACCACGGAACGTGGCGTTCGATCGATCGACTGCGGTCGGTCCCGATACGCGCTAGTTGAGCGGCAAATACCGGTCGTTGCCTATAGAAAGGACTTACGTTCGAGGGCCGCGGGGTTCGACGAGGCCGGGGTCGGGTAGTCACACGCTCTGCTACGGAGCAGGCACCGGTTTTGTTCGAAATGAAACGGTGGGCCGTGCATCCCCGTCGAGCGCGCCGGTGGTGTTGCACCGCGGCGCGCCGTCACCGGCGCAACCCCTGACGCACCAGGTGTTTCCACGTCACACCCGCCGCCGCGGTTCCCGAGGCACCCGTCATGGGGAACTTGTCCAGGCGCTCGGGGAATGGGTAATTTTTCAGAGGTGGACCCTGGGGGAGCGGGAGCCGGGGCCGGGGCGCTGGCACGCGTGGAGCGATCGGCGAGGACCACGGAGTCCGTTTCGGTCGTCATCTGTGCCTATACCGAGGATCGCTGGTCGCTCCTGCTCGAAGCCGTCGACTCGGTCCGCAGACAGACCCGGCGGCCGCTCGAGATCGTGATCTGCATCGACCACAACGATGCGCTCCTGGCCCGGACCAGGGAGCTGTTCTGTGCAGACCGGCGGGACGACGACCTTCCCATCGCCGTCGTGGCCAACAAGTACGACGGCCACCTGGGATCGGCGCGCAACACCGCGGCCGAGGTCGCTCGGGGCGACATCCTGGCCTTTCTCGACGACGACGCCGCTGCTGACGACGATTGGCTCGAAATCCTCCTGGCCCCGTACCGGGACCGGTCGGTCGTCGCCATCGGTGGAGCACCCCTGCCCGTATACGAGACCCGGCGTCCGGGATGGTTCCCCTTCGAGTTCGACTGGGTCTTCGGGTGCAGCTACCGGGGCCTGCCCGAGACCCTCGGGCCGCTTGCGCATCTGATCGGCGCCAACATGTCGGTCCGGCGCCAGGCGCTCGAAGAGATCGGGGGGTTCCATTCGGACAACCACGACGACATGGACATGTGCCACCGGCTGGCCGATCAGAGACCGAACGATCTGGTGTTGTTCGAGCCCCACGCCGTGGTGCGCCATTTCGTGGTGGCCGAGCGGGTGACCTGGAGGTACTTCTGGCGTCGGTGCTTCTTCGTCAATCGTGGCAAGGTCGTGGCCTTCGAGCAGATGGCCGGGGCCGCCAATCTTTCGGCGGAGCGCGCCTTCGTCCTCCAGGCGCTGCGGCGCGGCGCGACCCAGGGTTGCCGTGATGCCTGGCGAGGCGACCTGTGGGGGCTGGCCCGCGCCGCCTCCATCGTCACCGGGGTGTCGTTGGCCGCCGCCGGCCACATCGTCGGCCGGGTCGACCTCGTGCTCCGACGACTGGCTGCGGTCGCCGGCACCCGGCGCCGATAAGCACACGATCCGGGGTCGAGCCGAGCGGTCAGCTCACGTCGAAAGGCCGAAGCTTGATGCCCAGCGCCTCGACCTCGTCCCTATTGGGCACCTCCGGGGCGGCTCGCACCAGGCCCAGGAGCGAGTCCGGTCGGAAGGGGAGGGGCAGGCCGAGCGCCTGACCGGCGCGGAGCCCGGCGTAGAGCACCGGCCAGGGCACGGGGACGAAGCGCGGCGTGGCGCCGACGGCGGCGGCGATGGTTTCGAGCAGGGCGCGGAACCGCACGGGATCGGGGTGGGCGATGCCCAGGGCGAGGGCCGGGACCGACGGCGCGTCGACCACCCGGACCACCGCTTCGACGACATCGTCCTCGTGCACGGTGAACTGGCGTGACCGGGCGCCGACCAGGGGAGTGACGGGCAGCTCCACCATGCGTCGCAGCGATCCGGCCATTCCTCCCCAACCCGGTCCGTAGACGAGGCCCAGCCGCACCACGGCGGCGCCGTTGTCGAAGGCGGCGCGCTCGCCCGCGAGTTTGCTTCGGCCGTAGAGCTGGGTGGTCCCCTCGTAGGCCGACATGGAGGAGACGAAGACGATCCGCTGGAGGCCGCTGCGACGGGCCAGGTCCAGCAGGCGCTCGGTGCCGGCCACGTTGACCGACCACACCGCGTCCTGGTCGACCAGGGAAAGGTCCCAGGCGCAGTGGACCAGCACGTCGACGTCGTCGAGGAGGCCCGGGTCGGGGGGCTCGGTGATGTCGTAGTGCCGGCGGGCGGGGTCGGTGTCGCTGGCCGATCGGACCAGCGCCACCACCGAGGACCCGGCGGCCTCGAAACGGCGTCGGAGCAACGATCCGATGTAGCCGGTGGCGCCGGTGATGGCGACGCGCGGCCGGTCACCGCTCATCGGTGAGCTCCATCGACTCCGCCGCGATCCGATGCGCGTTGGCCATGATCGTCAAGGTGAAGGTGGTGGCGGGAACCGAAGGGAAGACCGAGGCGTCGACCAGGTGGACGTGCTCCCACTCCGGGAGCCGCCCCCATCGATCGGTGCTCAGCCCCGGCCCCGGCCGCGCCCCGTGGCGCCGGTGGGGGAAGCTCCCCCCGAAGTGGTAGCTCTTGCCCGCCCCCGAGACCAGGAGCCGGGGGGTCACGGGCCAGAGGTCGAGGTGAGGAGCAGCCCTCCACATTCTGCGCAGGACCTCCCCGAGCATCGGAGGTCGGGGCCAGTCGTCCTGGGACACCACCAGATCCGGCAGGTCCGTCCCCGGCGCCCGCCCGCCCACGGTGATCCGAACCCGGGGGGATGCCCACGACGGCAGATAGCCGAGGCCCACCGTCAGCCGGCGCAGCAACTGGGCGGTGAGGGGCGCGGCGAGCGGACTGTCGAGGATGGGCGGGAGCGCCGTGAGGTAGGCGGGGTTGTAGGGGTAGAAGTGGATCTGGGCCACGTCGAGACCGCGGTCGTCGAGGCCGACGACCATGTTGAACTGGTTCAGGGTGAACTCGCTGCGGACCCGGGGATCGGGGGTCTGTCGCAGGGACACGGCGGGCAGGGCGAACTGCACGGACTCGGCCAGCGTCACCGTCGTCGGGGGGCGCTGCATCGATCCGAGCACGAGGCGGGTCGTGCCGATGGCACCACAGGCGACGAGGACGCGGTCGGCCCGGAAGCACAGGGGCTCACCCGAGGACCGTTCCCGGACCCACACGTGGGGACCTTCGGTGTCCTCGCCCACACGGAAGGCCACGAGACCGGGGCGGTAGTCGATGCGACCCTGTCGGCGCAGGGCGTCGAACGTCTGGGATGCCGAGTAGATGAGCGAGTACGGGCACCCGGTCATGCACAGGCCGCACCGGATGCATCCCGAGGGTTCGAAGGCCAGCCGGGCCCGCCCCATCGTGATGCCGAGGTGGCGGAGCCGGGATCGCTTGCGAGCGTAGGCCTCGAGCACCATGACCGATCGCGGTGCCAGGGTCGGCAAGGGCGTGGCCTCGGCCAGCAGCGGGAACATCTCGGCGAGGTCGTCCTCCTCGCCGGCGAAGGGAAGATGGGACAGCACCGCCCGGTAGTGCGGCTCCATCGCGGACCGGTCGATCGGCCATGTGTCGAACGAAGCCGACGTGAAGGGCATGACCTGTGCGCCCCACACGTTGCTGAATCCCCCGTACGCCCCCGAGATGACGGTGCCGTTGGCCCGGCCCTGAGCTGTCACTCCGGCGAGCTGCCCGCCGTCGCGGAAGGGAAAGTCGGATCCGTAGCTCCTCTTCTGGGGCAGTGCGTCGGGGCCCGACGCCACGGGCCGGACGCTGATCTCCTTGACGATGGTCGGTGACCAGGCTTCCGAGGGCGCACCGGCCAGCACGTCGACCAGGGCTCGGGTGTCGTCTTCGAGGCGCGTCCCCACGTCGAGCACGATGATCTTGACATCGTCATGCCGTGACAACGCCAGGGCGGCGCCGGCCGCGGCCGGTCCCGATCCGATGATGAGCACAGAGGCCATCAGCGCAGGACGAACCGGTAGGCCACCACCGCCGCGAACACGGCGACGAGGACGACGCTGGAGCGGACCAACCAAAGCCGTACCCGACGGCGCGACCGACCCACGCCCGGGTGGGCGGGGATGGCGTGGAGTGCCGTGACGGCACTCAGCACCAGCAGGAGCGGGATGACCACGATCAGCCCGAAGAGGGTGTTGTCGACCAGGGCCTTCACGGCCCTGCCTCACGTTGGGTGTCGCGATAGCTGAGCCCCATGTTGCCGAGCGCGGCGAACGCCGTCAGCAGCCCGACCACGGTCACGGGGTGCCACCACGCCAATTCGATCGAGACCAGGCTCGCCACGATGACGAGGGCCACCCCGGCTGCGGTCGCCAGCGACGCCGCGTAGGCGGCATCGTGGGTATCGAACCAGCCGGTGAGAGCCCAGCCGGACCCGAGCACGGCACCCGCCAAGATGACGAAGGGCGCGAGGGGGCCGCGCGTGTGGGCGAACACGAAGGCCGAAGCGGCTGCGCACAGCGTGAATGCGATCAGGTCGACGATGACACGGGTCTCGAGCCCACGCTTGGTCATGGCGACCGCTTCTTCGTCGTCTTGTGGGCGGTCACGTGCAAGACATACGCCGTCGACGTCTGGTGTGCAATTCGCGCTTCCTTCGACCCCACGAGCCAAAAGGCGAAATCGCGGATCCAGTTCTGCGGGAAGTCGCCTTGGAAGTAGATCCCGTACTCCCCCTGGCTGCGCGAGAGATAGATCCAGTCGCCGGGCCTCACGCTGCTGATGGCGGTCTCGTAGGACGCTTCGGACGTGAAGGAAGGCCCGGGCAGGGTCGCCTCTTCGTAGCGCTGGATACCTCGGGCGCCCAGGGGGTTGTCGCCGTTGATCACCCACACCGTGGCGCCCACCGGCACGTGGTCGTGGACCCAGTTGGCGGCGGCCACGTCGCCTGGCGCCATGGCCTCGAACGCCTCGTTCCCGTAGCGGGTCACGGGGAACAGAGCCACCAGCAGGCCGACGATGACCAGGCAGGCGACGATGGGGGGCCAGCGCAGCGATGGCGCATCGAGGAGGGCGGCGAGGAATATGGCGCCCGGTGCCAAGCTGAACAACAGGATCCGTAGGGCGACCTCCCCGCCGTAGTTCACGCCGGCGGCGACGAAGACAGGAGCCACCATGACGATGGCGAGCGTCCACAGGGTCCGCCCCCGACGCCACAGCACATAGAAGCCCAGCGCTCCCCCGATCCAGGTGATGAGCGAGGCCGCCAACCGCGCGTACTGAACCTCGATCCGCCCCGACGGCACCATGTTCAGCCGGCCGCCGACACTCGAATCGAGCGACGAGCCGATGGAGCCGACGGCGCCGAAGATCTCACGGAGGTGCCCCGCCCAGTAGATCTTCGCCTCCCACGAGAGCCAGGCGAAGACGAGGACGAGGACGAACAACCACAGCGACTTGAGCCTGGTGCGCCCCGCCACCGAAAGGGCCAGCAATATGACGATCAACGCCAGCGGGGTGAATTGGTGCGAGACGACCACCGCGGCGATGAGGAACAACACGAGACCGAAGAACGCGGCTCGTTGCACGGTGGTGGTGTCGTCGACCACCAACTCGCCCGGTGAGGGATGAGTCGGGAGCCGGGCCAGACCCAAGACGGGCGGCATCACGGCGCCGTAGACCTTCGTCTGCATGAGTCGGCGCACGATCCTGGGCTGCTCGCCTCTGGTCGCGAAGGTGCGCATGGTGATGGCGACGATCGTCAGGAACAGCAGGAGTCCGATGGCCTGCGGGGAGAAGTAGTCCTGATCGATCCAGTTGGACGCCAGGAATATGGGCAGGACCGCCCACCGAGCCCGCGGGGTGCGCAGGCTCACGTTGGCAATGGCCTTGATGGGCACGAGGTAGGCGAGGTTCAGGGCGAGCGGAGCCCAGCGGGCGAACCAGAGGGTCGGCACGTGCATGGCCCGGGCCAGCATCCCGGTGGCCGACATCATGGCGGGCCACGACATGCGGGCGTCGGCGTACGGCAACGTCCGGCCGAAGCGGCCGATGTAGTCGGCAAAACCCGCGATGTCGTAGGCGGAGTCGAACCGGGGAGTCACCTCTGATGCCGGAAGGGTGCCGTGCAACACCAATGCCACGGCCACGATGCAGACCACCATGGCCCCCAGGCGCGGGCTCTCCCGGACCAATTCGACGATGACCGCCGCCACCACGAGCACGAGCCCCACCCACCACAGCGTGGGGAGGTGTGTGACCAGGCCGGCGGCACCGGCCGAGAAGGGGTGGATCTGCGGGATCGAGGCGTGCCAGCAGACCACCCCGACGGCGGCCAACCCTGGGCTCGCCCACACCAGTTCGTCGCGAATGATCGCTTCCGATACCGGTGCGCCGCGGTCGGAACCTTTCTTCGCAGCGGTCTCGTCTTCCCGCGCGACACCGTCAAGAAGTTGCCGGTTCAAGCGGCCCGAGCCTCTCGTCCGTAGGGAGTGGCACCCGTCGATTCCACCGGCGACATGGACACCGTCGGGGAGCGCGCAGCATAGTCCTTGAGTGAACGATCGCCACGCGGGGCGGTCAGTGAGGGGCTAATGGTATGTTCCGCACCATGGATTGCGTCGGGGCAACTACACCAAGTGAGCAAATGCGTCCAGAGACCGTTCGCTCCCGACCGGCTAGGGCCGACTCGTCGGGCCCTGCGGCGGGGGTCGTCCTATGACTCCGATCGTGCTTCGATCTATCGGACCAGGAGGCCCCCATGCCATCCGGTGACGATCGACCCGCCGTGACGAGCCCGGTTCCCCGGGCGGTGTGGGAGTCGGTCCTGCGTTCCGACCGCAACGCCGTGGTCACCCAGTCGCTCGAGTGGCGCGACGCGGTGTTCGCCGGTGGTCGGTATCGGGACGTGAGCCTCCTGTACGAATTCCCATCGGGCCGCCAGGTGGTGCTGCCCATGGCCAGGCACCGACTGGCGCCGAGCAACACGTCGATTGCGTCGTGGCCGCGGGTGTGGGGCTTGGGCGGACCGATCAGCTCCGAAGGGCGCATCACCTCGGCCGAGGCCGCTGCGGTGCTCTCGGACGTGGCCCGGCGGGGCAGACTGTCTGCCGCCATCAGGCTCCGTCACGACGCCGACGAGGCCTGGCTGCAAGAGGCCGGACGGTTCAAGGTGGAGGAGAGCGGTCGCTACATCTTGGACCTCGCGGGTGGATTCGACGACGTGTGGGAGCACAAATTCCGGGGCACGGCCCGCACGGCGATACGCAAGGCGGAACGGTCGGACCTCGACGTCGAGGTGGACCGGACCGGGCGGTTGCTCGATGTCTTCTTCGAGCTCTACGAGAAGACCGTTCCGCGCTGGACGTCCATCCCCCACGAGCCACTGTGGCTGACGAGGGCGCGCGCCAACTGGATCAACCCCACATCACGTCACCATCTGGGCCTGGTCGCCACCCACTTCGGGAAAGGGTGTGCCACGTGGGTCGCTCGGGCAAAAGGCCGGCCCGTGGCCGCGGTCATCGTCCTCAGCTCCGGCGCCTACGCCCAGTACCGGTGGGGTGCCATGGACAAAGAAGGCGCCAATCCGGTGCGAGCCAACGAATGGCTGCACCGGCTCGTCATCGAGGAGGCGTGCCGGGAGGGATACCGCTTCTACGACATGGGAGGGGCGTGGCCCGGTTCCGCGTTGGCGGCGTTCAAGGAAAAGCTGGGGGCGACGTTGCACTTTACCCACTTCCTGCTCGCTGCCCACCCCGCTATCGAGAGCGGTCGGCAGCTCTCGCGTGCCCTGGTCCAGAAGATGACAGGTGGTGACGGATCAGGTCATTGAAGTCGCCAAGTGGGCCCGTTCATGTTTACGCAGGTGGTCAGCGCACTTCCGGCCGCTGAACGCTTCGCCGTCGGGCACGTTACGATCGCCGCCATCACCACAATGAAACCCTTGCGTCGGGTTGTGTTTTGGCCGGTGGCCGCGTCGGCATTGGTCCTCGTCGCCTCGACCCTGATGGTGGGTTCGCCGGCGGACGCGGCGGCGAGGCCTTCGGGGAAGGCCATGCCGAACGCGCCGGTCGGATACCACCGGGTCCTGGCCCAGGACTTCAAAGGCACCACACTCCCGAGCGGGTGGCATCCCTATTACGGCCAGGCCGGGTCCGACACCGGGGGATGGTGGTCCCCGACACACGTGACGGTGGGCGGGGGAGTCCTGACCTTGCGCACCTACAAGGACCCGGCCCACGCCGGGCCCGACAATGCGTGGGTGGAAGGTGGCATCGACCTGTGGCCCTCAGGGGTCCTCACCGACGGCGAGTACCTGGTCCGTTCACGGGTGAGCTCCGCCACCGGGGTGACCGAGGTGATGCTGCTGTGGCCCAACAGCGACAGCTGGCCACCGGAGATCGACTTCAACGAGTCCAACGGCACCAACGAGTCGACCGCTCACCTCATCTACGGTTCGGCGTCGCACCCCCAGACCACGCAATCGGGCACCCTCACCCCGGCTGCGGTGAACCTGACGCAGTGGCACACCTGGGGGGTGATCGTCAGCCCCACCACGATCACCTACACCCTGGACCGCCGGACGTGGGCGACGATGGTCAACCACGAGCAGGTGCCGATGCACCTCGCCCTGCAACAGCAAGTGTGGGCGTGTGGGAACAGCTCGGGGAGAACGTGCCCTTCGGCCGCGACACCCGCTGAGGTCGACATGCAGATCGACTGGGTGGAAGTGTTCGCACTCGGTCACCGGCAGCGCCGATGACGCCTCGGGCTCAGAATCGACCCGGGAGATAAGGCGGAGTCACCGTTTTCGCAGGGCTTGCCGGGAGATGGCAAGCTAATCAGCAGATCAGAAGGACAGCGGGGGGGAAGATGTACGCAGTCCGGCGCATCCGGGCACGCGCTTTGTGTCGCCGACCCCGTCCGCAAGGACCAGCGGTGGCGATGGCGGCGAGGAACTGACCCGTGGGACGAGGCGCTCATAGTCCTTCCCGGCGTCGGGGCTTTCGGTTGGGGCTCGTCGCGGGCCTGGCCGTGGTCCTCGGTGTGACCGCTGCCGTCGTCGTCTTTGCCGCGACGCCCGGCTCGATCACCCCGGTGTCGGTCACCACCCGCCAGCCCCTGCCCTCCCGTGCACCATCTGGCTATCAGTTGGTGGTGGCCGAGAAATTCACGGGAACCGCGATCCCGAGCGGCTGGCACCCTTATCAGGGCCAGGCCGGATCCGATACCGGGGGATGGTGGGACCCGTCACATGTGACGGTCAGCAACGGAGCTCTGACCTTGCGCACCTACAGGGACCCTGCCAATGCCGGTCCCCGCAGTCCGTGGGTGGAAGGCGGCATCGATCTGTGGCCGTCAGGGGTTCTCACCGACGGCGAGTACCTGGTCCGTTCACGAGTGACATCCGCCACGGGTGTGACCCAAGTGATGTTGCTGTGGCCCAACAGTGACAACTGGCCGCCGGAGATCGACTTCAACGAGTCCAACGGCACCAGCGAGTCGACCGCCACCCTCATCTGGGCCACGGCGGCGAAGCGGCATCTGGCCCAGTCACCGGCCCTCGCCATCGACCTCACGCAGTGGCACACCTGGGGGGTGATCGTCACCCCCAGGACGATCACCTACACGGTCGACGGCAAGACGTGGGCCACCATGGCCAACCACGAGCAGGTGCCGATGCACCTGGCTCTGCAACAGCAAGTGTGGGCGTGCGGGAACAGCTCGGGAAGAGCCTGCCCGTCGAGTTCGACACCCCGTGAAGTCGACATGCTGATCGACTGGGTGGCCATCTTCGCACCCAAGCACGGTCAGACCGGCGGTGCCCTGTCCTCGGCGGCGAGGGCCTCTCCGTAGACCGCCCGACCGGGCGGCGCGGTCGTCGACTTCAGTCCCAGCCCGTCAGTTTCTTGGCCACGTCCCGCGAGGCCCGGCGAGCGGTGTCCACGACGGGGTGGGCGGCGAGCAGGAAGTGGTTGTACTGCAGCGTGGCACCGAGTTTCTCCTTGGCGGCGGCCAGCGGCGTTCCGGGCTCGGCCGCTCCCAAGTCGAAGAACCGGTATCCCTCTTGGCACGCCTCCTCGATGGAGAGCCGGTCCAGGAGCTCGTTCGCCTGCAGGGGGGCGGCCAGTTCCTTGTCCATGGCGCGCCGCCAACCCTTGGCATACGACCCGGTGCTCAGGACGATGATGGCCGCCACCGGCCGTCCCTGGGAACGAGCCACCCACGTGGCACAGCCTTTCCCGAAGTGTCGGGCCACGAGAGCCAGCTGGCGAGGGGACGTGGGGTTGCTCATGCTCATCCGCCAGCGGGTGAGCCACATCGGCTGGCGCTGACCGGCGGCCCAGCGCGTCATGGACTTCTCGTAGAGCTCGGAGAACACCCCGAGGAGGCGCCCCGTGCGGTCCACCTCGATGTCGAGGTCCGAGCGCTCCGCCTTACGCACCGCGGTGCGGACCTTGTTCTTGAACTTGTGCTCCCAGATGTGATCGAAACCCCCGGCCAGGTCGAGGATGTAGCAGCCGCTCCGCTCTGCCCGGAACCGCCTGTCGGCTCCCAACCATGCCGCATCGGCATCGTGGCGGAGCCTGATGGCGGCCGACACCTTGGCCCGGTCGGCCACGTCCGAGAGCACGGCGGCGGCCTCGGCCGGGGTGATGCGTCCCTCGGAACTGATCGGCCCACCCACCCCCCAGTCCCGGGGCCACGAGGCGACGGTCGTCCGGTCGGGGGAGAGCCGGTGGCGGGCCAAGGGCAGCACCACCTGCCGGCCCGATGGGAATTCGTACAGGAGGCTGGCGTCGCGGTAGCGGCCGGTGGCGAAGACCGCGTCGCGCCACTCGAGGGACTGCGTCACCACGGCGTCGCGATCGGAACGGAGCACCGACTCCCACACCGCCCGGGGAACGGGGCTCGTCACCGTGGGCCGATCGTCAGATGCCATCGGAGCCTCTGGGCACCACTGCCGGAACCCGAGATGCGATCAGCCCGGGCCGCATCGCGAGTGGGGGTCCGAACACCGCGCGCCCTCCTCGAGCATCAACGCAAAGAGCTACATCCGGGCCAAGACCGTGCACCGTGGGCTTTGACCTTAGTTGACCGCGCAAGATGGGCGTCCTGCCTCATGAAGCCCCGATTTCGACCGAGCGGAATTGGATTACCGCGGCCTACTCACGTGAACTCCCCACCGGGAGGTCCCGGCGGGGCTCCCCGGACCGCCTTGTCATAAGGAGGTCCACCGAACGGGGTCGAGCTCGGCCTAAGGGGGAATAGGCCAGTGCGTGCGCCCCCCGGGATTCGAACCCGGAACCTGCGGATTAAGAGTCCGTTGCTCTGCCGTTGAGCTAGAGGCGCGTCGCCGAAGTGTACGCGAATGCTCTCCGGATCCGGGGAGGGTACGCGATGGCGTCGGGGTGACCGAGGGGACTTGAACCCCCGACCTCCAGGGCCACAACCTGGCGCTCTAACCTGCTGAGCTACGGCCACCATGCAAGGTCCGGTGCGACCCACCGAACACGCAGGGTTACAAGGTTACACGGAGTACGCTGGTTCCCAGCGGCCAGGCCTCAATACCGCTGATCGGCGCGCCTCCGTAGCTCAACTGGATAGAGCGGGTGGCTTCTACCCACCAGGTTGCGGGTTCGACTCCTGCCGGGGGCACGAAAGTCCTGCTCAAGCCCTTCTTGTCGGCGGGTGCGCCCCGGGGCGTGCGCGCACGGGTCGTGTGGGTGTGGCGC
>Ga0187890_10000974_pt1 | contig 20832 bp, 19 predicted proteins | sample June2016WEW_21_1_FD_133005 | JGI IMG/M metagenome (GOLD analysis project Ga0187890, IMG submission 133005) | Peatland microbial communities from SPRUCE experiment site at the Marcell Experimental Forest, Minnesota, USA - June2016WEW_21_10 | ecosystem: Environmental > Terrestrial > Soil >... | reverse complement strand
GGCACGTCTACATCGCGATCCTCAAAGCCAATTCCGGCACTGGCCGTGTGTCCGTTACCGGAAATGTGATCGGCGGAGCCGCCCGGACCGATGTCGGGCTTTCTTTCAACGCGGGCGCTCATCATCTGGTCGTCGCATCGTCTGGTAACGTGATTACGCAGGTGGGGACGCTTACCCAGCATTTTGGTGCCGTCCAGATTTCGCTGGGGACCTGACCGCCCGGGCCATCCGGGACGATGCGGATGTGCGGATCTGGCCGTAGCGCTTGAGCAGTCCGTCGGCCGCCTCGTAAAGGGGCGGGTGGGCCCTGATCGTGCGCACCGCCCACTGGCTCGGCCCGATGCGGGCCCGGTGGGCCAGGGCTAGCGGTGAATTCCCGGTGACGGCTCCTTCGCATACGAACAGGTCGCTGGTCTTGAGTGTCTCCTTGTAACGCTTGGCGCCTTTACCCATGTCGATCAGGCTGATCCCGGTCGGCGCGGTGTCCTCGATCATGCGGACGTGCTGGATCAGGCCCGGTGAGTACTTGCCGAACTCCGGGTCGTACGCCGGGAACCAGTGCGCCAGGTAGTGGCCCGACCTGAGGCCGAAGTGCCCTGCGACCGGGATATCCCCGGCGTAGAGCACTGAGAGCCGGCCGCTGAAATGACCTCCCCTGGTCTCGAAGAGATCATTGATCAGCCGGACGATCCACGGCCGGGAGAAGCGGTCGGTACGGCCGGTCCGCCGGTACTGATCTGACTTCCAGGACATGAGGGCACGCAGCGCGGCCGGGTCCCGCGAGTCGACCACGTGGCGGACCGGGCCGACCTCACGGCCCAGTTTCCGGCCCCGGCGCGCGAGGTCCTTCAGGAACTGCGGGGACTTCGTGGTCAGCTTGGCCTGGTAGGCCTCGAACCCGTCGGTCAGGTCGATCACCGGGGACGGGGCGGTATCCGCTACCCAGCGCCCGAACGGGCGCTGTTCCTGGGCCAGGTGGTCGAAGTGGAACGCGGAGAGACCGCACCCGCGCAGCAGGTCCCGCGCGTTCCACTCAAACCCCCGCGCGTGCACGAGGCCCTGGCAGTCGGTGAGTCCCGCGCCGATCGGCACGCCCACGCCCAGGCTGCGCTTCTCAAACGGGAAGAACCCGGTGACGGAGGGCCCGTCAGACACGACGGCCACCCTCGCGCCCGGCCGGAAGCGGCCGATCGCAGCCGCGAATTCCGGGCTGAGGAACGGGTTCCCCAGCGCCGGGTCACGGCGCTGCATGTCCTGCCACGCCGTGACTTCGGCTAGGCCCAGCTCTTCCGGGCGAACCACGGATATCTGCACGGTCTTGGCCCTTCCTGTGGTGGGTCGGCTCGTCACCGGTGTCCGCTACGTGCGGGCGGTGGACGCGCTCACCCGGCGTGCCGCGAACTGGGCGCCGCAGACGAAGCGCATGAGCGGCCCGAAGGTGGCCGCGGCGGGCAGGCCGACGAAGTACAGGCCGGGCACCGAGGACTCGAAGGAGCCGGACAGCTGCGGGAAGGTGCCGGTCAGCCGGATCTGCTGGCGCAACTCGGGCCCGAGGAACCCCAGCTTGGTGAGGTCCACCCGGTAGCCGGTGGCGGCCAGGACGTGATCGACCCGGAACGTGGAGTGCTGGCCGTCGGCGCAGGAGGTGGTCAGCGCTATCCCGTCGGCGTCCTGGGTCGCGCCGCGTACCGCGTGCTCGTTGAGGATCGGGATCCGGCCGACCACGCGATCGGCCAGCCACCAGGCCCCCAACGGTCCAAGGACTTGTTTCACCAGGCGGAGGCGGGTCTCGGCGGGCAGGTACGGGAACAGCCCCGCGGCGTGACTGAACGGATAGATCCGCCACGTCGGCCCAAGCGGCGAGTGCGGCCGCGGCAGCTTCTCCAGGAAGGGGTTGGTCGGTGTCGCGGGCGGGGTTCCGAACCGCGCGGTGCCGCGGGCCAGCACCGTGGCGGCCGCGCCGGCCTCCCGCAGCAGGGCCGCGCACTCCAGCGCCGACTGGCCCGCCCCGATGACGGCCACCCGGGCCCCGCGGAACCCCGCCAGGTTGTCGTGCTGGGAGCTGTGCGACACGAGCCCGCCGGCGGACGGGCCGCCGGGGGCAACGGCCGAGAGTTCCCCCGGCACGTACGCGAGGCCGGTGATCCCGGTCGCGACCACCACGCGCGGGGTCAGGAGCTCCTCACCCGAGCTGAGCACCAGGTGGAAGCCGTGGCCGGTGCGCCTGAGCTCGCGGATGGTCTCGTCCTCGACGTCCGGCACCAGGCGCTGCTGGAACCACTGGCCGTACCGGGTGAACAGCTGGATCGGCACCACCTGGTCGCCTTCCAGGGGACGGATCCCCTCGCTGAGGCAGTAGTCCGTCAGGCTGAAACCCGGGGCCGGGGCACCCAGGCTGGAAGCGTCGGGCGTGGACTTGAGGCACATGCCCGCGGGCATGTTGCTGCGCCAGCTCGACATGACGTCGCCGAAGACGCGGGTACCGATCCCCCGGGCCCGGAGGTGGGCCGCGACGGACAGCCCGTACGGGCCGGCCCCGATGACCACGGCGGGAGTGCTACTGGTCCCCGTGCTGCTCGCAGCGGCACTGCTGGTCCCTGTGCTGCTAATCCCCGTGCTGCTAGTCACTGTGTGCTCCGTTCTTCGCGTGCTTACGCCGCCAGGCGCCTCGCTGGCGGTGACTGATATCGGACAGGGCGAGGCTGGCGAACCGCGGCAGCATGGCTACGAACGGGAGCGGGTCGTCGGCCGCCAGCCACGCGAACTCGGTACTGCTCGCCCGCCGCGGCGCCGACGAGGGCGCGTAGCCGCTGCCGCGCTGGCCGATCCGGGCGAGCAGGTCGATGTGCTCGACGACGATCCGGCGCCCGTTGACCTGGTCCCCCGGGGGCACGTCCTGGCCGGTCATGTCGAGGTACAGGGCCCGCAGGACATCGATGCCCGCGGCCGTCTGGAACAGGCGGAACTGGTTTCCCATTCGCGGGTTGAAGTCGACGAGCTTGTACTGGCCGTCCCGCCGGTCGTAGCGCACGTCGAGGTCCGCCACCCCGTGGAAGCCCACCGCTTTGCAGAAGCGCCCGGCCAGCTCGGCCAGCGCCGGGTTGGGGACCGTGATCCCGCAGGCCGTGGCGCCGGTGTTCGCCGGCCAGGACCGGAGCTTGACCCCGGTGAAGAGCACGAGGCAGTTAGACCCAGCGTCGCAGTACAGGTGCACGATCCAGTCCTCGGCCACGTCGTGCGGGACGTAGTCCTGCAGGATGAACGTCGCGGAGCCGCCGGCTGCTGCCGCCAGCGCGGTCAGCTCCCCCGCGGACCGGAGCACGGTCGTGCCGGGCACCGCGGGAGCCCGGCGGCGGACCCACGGTTCGGCGTTCTTGGCCACCACCGGGAAGGTCGCCGTCTGGGCGAAGGCCGCGACCGCCTCCGCCGAGGAGACGTAGACCGACTCCGGCGCGGGCATCCCGTGCTGGCGGCACAGGCGCAGCAGCTCGTGCTTGCTGGCCAGCTGACGGGACAGCCCCGGCCGGATCCGCGGGAACAGGAAGTGGCCGGACAGCTCGTCGGCGTGCTCGGCGATGAGCACCGCCGCCTCGTCGTCGACGGGGACCAGGACCGAGGGCTCGCCGATCTGCCGCCCGACGGCGGTCAGCCCGTCCACCAGGTCGGCCGGGTCCTCGTGCCCGGTTGTCCGCCAGCGGAAGTGGCCCGCCGCGTAGCGGGACAGGGCGGCCGGGGTCAGCGGGTCCTCGCTCGTCACGTAGACGGGGACACCGAGCCGGCCCAGCGTGCGCACCGCGGCGACCCCGCCGGAATGCAGGGGGTACCGGCCAACCTTGAGGATCAGCGCAGGAACCCGGCCATGCTCCCTGGTTGTCATGTCACTCCCGCGAATCGCAAGACCACATCACCGAGCACGAGCACCAGCAACGGCACGGAGGCCACGGTGAGCGGGCGGATAAGCCGCGTGGCCCGCGGCCGGGCGACCCGGAGGAACTCGCGCGCCGTGAGCACGGCGATGAGCGTGAACAGCAGGACCAGGCCGAGCACGCTCACGATCGTGGTCGGGGAGCCCCGTCCCCCGTCCGGCGGCAGCGGCCGCGGGTGGGCGCCGGGCGGCCACGCGACCGTGTACACGGTGGCCGCGCTGTTGCTGAACGCCACCCGCACACCGGGCTCCGCGCGCATCAGCCGGTTGAAGCGGCTGCCCCATCCGGCGGGATACCCGGCGGCCTGCTCCAGGTAGGTCTCCTGGGTACGGGTGGCGATCAGGTACGTGCCCGGCCCGGAGCTACGCAGGCCGTGCACCAGGCCGGAGACGCTCGACGGGTGCAGCGGTGCCTGCACGGGAAGGTAGAGAACCTTACTGATGTCCTTGTAGGACCAGGGCATCTCCGGCGTGTTGTCGATCGTGGGCGAGGAACTCAGCCACTGGATCCGCGCCCCCTGCGCGTCGCGGGCGTAGATCCAGTTGCTGGCGGCCACTTCACCGGTCGGGATCTGCTCGAAGGCGTCGTTGCCGTAGCGCACGAGGATGAAGGCCACCGGGAGGATCGCGGCGCACAGGGCCAGCACCGGTATGGCGCGCCAGTTGGCCCGGCCGGCCTTCGGGTCGGCGAAGAAGAAGCAGCCTGCCAGGATGCAGGCGGCCGGGAGCAGGAAGAGATAGATCCGCAGCGCCATCTCGCCGCCGTAGCTCTGCAGTCCGATCGAGAGAATGGGCATGCAGAACAGGGCGATCAGGACGCGGTCGTCGAACCCCTTCCGCCGCCGGCGGAGCAGCCCGAGGATGGCCATCCCCACGATCGCGGCGGCCACGCCCTCCCGGGCGTGCAGCGTGACCAGGTGCACGGACGTGCTGCCCATCAGCCGGCCGCCGACGCTGCTGCTCAGGTTGCCCCCGAGGTTGCCGAAGCCGCCGAAGATGTTGGACATGTGGCCGGACCAGTAGTCCACGGCTGCGAAGCTGACCCAGCCGATCAGGATGACCCCGAACAGGACCGGCAGCCCGGGCAGGGTGCTCCGCCGCACGACCACCAGCGCCGCGGCGGCCCCCACCAGGTAGAACGGTGTCAGCTGGTGGCTCATGGTGGACACGGCGAAGATGGCGATCAGGAGGGCCAGCAGGAAGGCACGCTGGCCGGTGCTCGCGGGCCGGGGCGCGCATTCACCGGGCCGGAGGATCCCGAAGATGCGGCGGTGCAGCCGGGTCAGCCCGGAGACGACGACGTGCGGGTCGGCACTGAGTCCCGGCTGGGTGAACCAGTTCACCAGGATGGCGAGGAACACCAGATAGAGGACGTAATTGAAGGATTGCGGGGAGAGGTAGTCCTGTCCCACCCAGTTCCCCACCGTGAACAGGAGCCCGGCCACCCACTGGGCCCGCCACGGGACCCGCAGGTTGCGCATGATCAGGAAGAACGGCGGGAGGCAGGCCAGGTTGATCAGCATCGGCCACACCCGCATGAGCCCCAGCAGGCCGTGGGTGCCCGCTGCCCCGGTCACCATCGACACCAGGGCGAAGAAGCCGGGCCAGCTGAAGTAGGCGGCCAGGCCCGGGGTCGCGTGCCCGGTGCTGCTGATGTACTGGATGAAGCCGGCGATCTGGTACGCCGTCGGGAACCGCGGCTGAGGCTCGATGAACGTGGTCATCCCGTCGAGGCAGATGACCAGGGCCACCAGGCCGGCCGCGAGCCCCAGCGGATGGGGCCGGGGCAGGGCGACCCCGAGGACGAACGCGAGAGCCAGGATGACCACCCCGGCGATCGCGCCGTGCGGCAGCACGGACAGCAGGCCGAGCCCGTTCATATGGCTGAGGCGGACATGGTGCAGCGAGGCGAAGAACGCCGCGATGCCAGCCAGGCCCAGCACGCCGATGGCCGCGGCCGGGAGAGTGGGCCAGCGGACGGGCCCCGTGGAGAGCAGGCCAGGCCGCCCGAAGGCGATGGTCTTCTCGGTCTGGCTGGTCATGGCCCGCTGACCTCCGGGGTGCCGGCCTCCGCGCCCGGCACGGCGGCCGGCTCCCGGCCGCCAGCCAGGATGCGCCAGAGGCCCGGGATGATCAGCAGGGCCACCGAGCCCTGGCTGATGACCGCGGCCAGCCCCGCGCCGACTGGCCCCATGGCAGTGACCAGTACGACGGTGAGCCCCAGCATCAGGACGCAGCGGGACCCCTGGATGATCGCGACCAGGGAGGTCCGGCTCTGGGCGCGGAGCGTGCCCAGGTAGACCTCGGTCAGCGCGCGGGGCAGCGCCGCCACGGCGAGCAGTTCGAGGACCGGCGCACCGTAGCGCGCATAACCCGGCCCGAACAGGCTCAGCCCCGGGTGCGCGAGCAGGGCCACCAGCGCCGCGCACGGAAGGAGGATCAAGGCTATCTTCCGGAGTGCCTTACGGCAGTTCGCCGCGAGGGTGGACGCGTCGAACGCCCCTTCGACGGTCAGCGACATGGACATGTTGACGCCGATGAGGTCCAGGACACCGCCGACCAGCCAGGCCATGTAGAAGTACGCGCTGAAGCGCACGTCGGCGATCCGCACCGCGACCAGGACCGGCACCAGGTTGGTCGTGGCGAGCAGGAACGCCGATCCGGAGTAGTCACCGGCCAGGAACCGGCCCATCTGGCGGTTCGTGGGCGGGACGCAGTCGAGGGTCGCCTCGGCGTGCCGCGGCACCAGGCGGCGGTAGATCAGCGCATTGACCAGCGGCACGGCCAGCAGCGCTGGGAGCATCCAGGACAGGTAGATGCCCAGGTGGGTCAGGCTCGCCGCGAACAGCACCAGCAGGACGATCTTGACCACACCGAACAGACCGTTTTCGAATAGAACCCACACCGCGCTGCGCAGCCCGGTGAGCACGCTGTCCTGCAGGGTGAACACCGCCCAGACGACCACGGCGCCGATGAAGAACAGGCCGATGACGGGGTTGCCGAGTTCCGCATACGCCGGACCCCACCGATGAATCGTCAACAGGAAGGGGATGGCCACGGCGACCGAAGCCGCGGCGCTGACCAGGTAGGCCTGGGTGATGAGCTTCTTGGTGTTCGATCCGGACTGCGGGATGAACCGGGTGAGCAGGCCGTTGAAGTTGAGCGCGGTGAAACCGGCCAGCAGGTTCATGGCCGCGTACGCGGCCGCGGCCCGGCCCACCACGTCCGTCGGGTACAACCGGGCCACGAGGACCCAGTACAGGAGCCCGAAGATCCCGGTCACCCCGCTGTTGGCGACCAGCGCGTACCCGTTGCGGGACAGGGGGTCGGCCATCTGCCGGCGCACCGTGGACAGGTGCCGGGCCGCGAAGGACGCCGGCCTGGGGCCGGCCTCCGGGGTCAGGCCCGGGCCGGGGGCCGGCGGCCCCGCCCCGCCGGGCCGCACGGTATCGCGCTGCCGGGGCGCGGAGGTGACCTGGCGCGCCGCCTGCCAGGCCAGGGCGGGCCGGCGCGGGCCACCCCGGTGCCTGGCATGCTGCTTGTCCCGGCTGGGAGGGCCCGGGTCGCCGGGCGTTCCCGCGGGAGGCGCGGTGCTACTGGTCACGCGAGACGCCGCCCACAGTGGCCCGGACCCGGCGGGTTATCGCGTAGCCCCTGGTGAGAGCCCGGTCCTTGAGGAAGATCGCCGGGACGTTCCGGCCGTGCGCGACGTCCTGGAAGGTCCACAGGCTCGTGGACCGGCGGACCGTGAGCCGCGGCAGGGCCAGCAGGTCAGCCCGCCCGGTCACCATGGTGTTGCTGACCGCGCAGGCGTAGCCGTAGCCGGCCTCGCGGGCCACCCGGCGGACTCTGGCGCTGGAGTATCCGAAGGGATACGCCAGACCGGGCACGGGTCCGCCGAGCCGGTCCTCGAGGTGCGCTTTGCTCGCGTACAGCTCCTCGCGGAGGACGCTCCCGCGGAGCTGGTCCAGCTGAGGATGCTGCCAGCTGTGCGCGCCGACCTCCATGCCGGCCTGCGCGATCTCCGCGATCTGGCTCCAGCTCAGCATCCGGCCGGGGCGGTGCCCGGCCGCGTGCGGCCCGGCGTCCTGGACCCAGCCGGTGGTGACGAACACCGTGGCGGTGTAGCCGTACTCGTCCAGCACGGGCATGGCCCGGCGGTGGAAGTCCTCGAACCCGTCGTCGAAGGTGAGGACGACTACCCGGTCGGGAAGCCGGCCGGCCTGGCCGGCCATGATCTCCGCCAGCCGGGCCGCCGTCACCGTCTCGAAACCGGCGTTGTGCAGGTAGGCGATCTGGTCGGCGAAGGCCTCCGGGGTGACAGCCAACCGGCTGGTGGTCTCCGAGGACGGCGCAATCTCGTGGTACATGAGGACCGGCACGCGCGGCCGCAGGGCCGGTGTCATCCTGGCTCCCGCGGTCATGCCGCTCTCCGCGTGGTGCGCGGCCGGCCCGGCCCGTGGCCAGCCTGCCGGTTGCGGGCGCGGTGCTGTACCCAGCCCGCCGCGTATCCGGCCGCCGTGGCCCCGGCGCCGGTCACGATCGCCCCCGCCCGGCCCAGGCCCGGCAGGTCGCCACGCAGCGCATCGGCCATGCCGTGTGCCACGCCGGACGGCAGCACTCTGGTCGTGTACCGCCGCTCGGTTGACAGCCCGTCGGCCACGCCCACACTCGCCGTGACCAGGGCCTTGGACAGGCCTTCCGCGTAGCAGCGGGACCGGAAGTAGGAAAAGCGGCACCGCTCGGGGGTCACCAGGTGCCAGATCGTCGCGCGGTGGTCGAAGAGGAAGACCGCTCCCGGGGACTGCTGGCTGACCCTGATGCAGAATTCGGTCTCTTCGCAGCCGAGTGGCCGCTTGCCCGCGGCACGGCCGATCCCGTTCTGGAACCCGCCCGCGATCTCGAAGGCCTCCCGGCGGAACGACGCGTTACCGCCGAGCAAGTTGCGGACCGGGGCCCGGACGACCGGCATCCCGCGGTAGGTGCAGCCCACCACCCAGGCGAACTCCTCGGGGAACCAGGCCGGGCGGGGCGCGCGCCAGTTGGGCAGGGTGAGGCCGCCGACTCCCATGACGGCGGGATTGCCGTAGGAGTCGGCGAAGTACTTCAGCCAGTCTTCGTCGGCGACCGCGTCGTCGTCGAGGAATGCCACGATGTCCCCGCTCGCGGCCGCGACGCCGGTGTTCTTCCCGCCCGACAGGCCTCGCGCCTCACGGTTCTCGATCACCGTGACGTCAGGCAGTTCGGCCGCCAGGGCGGTCAGGAGAGCCGGGTTATGATCGACGACGACAATGGTTTCCAGGCAGGGCACGCTTTGAGTCCTGACCGATTCTACGGCGGCGCACGTTTCGTGCCACCGCTTCTCGGTGTGGGCGCAGATTACGACCGAGATGCTGCCGGTAGAGGACACGTCAGTCCTTGCTCGCGTCGGCAGCTACTGGCACAGTGGGAATCGGGCTGCCGACCGCTGCTGCTTCCGGCACGTTTACCGCTTTGCTGGCCCGCCGTTGCCGTATGCGGTGGCGGAATGCCTCTGCGGTAATGACCTTGAGAATCCGCCAGCCATCGAAGAAGACGCGCAGGTTGCTCACCCCGTGGATGCGCCGGAACTCGTAGCTCGGCACTTCCTGGACGCGCAGACCCGCTTTGGCGACGCGGATATTCATCATGGTCTCGATCTCGAACCCGATGCAATCGAGACCAAGGGCAGGCAAATGCCGGGCCCAGAATGCGTTATAGCCGTAACACAGGTCGGTGTACCGGGTGCGGAAGGCCAGGTTCACCATGCCGCACAGGATCCGGTTGCCCAGCCGGCGGGGCAGGTTGATGTCGTCGCTGCCGCCACTGTTGGCGAAGCGTGACCCCTTGGCGTAGTCCGCACCGGCGACGAGGACCGCGACGAAACGGATGATCTCGGCACCGTCGGTCGAGCCATCGCCGTCGATCATCACGATAATGTCGCCTGAGCAGGCGTCGAACCCGGCCAGCAGGGCGTCACCCTTGCCCTTTCCGGTTTGGTTGACGATTTTGACATCGGGGCGGCACCGGCGCGCGACCGCCAGGGTGTCGTCTACCGAGCGCCCGTCGACGAGGACTACTTCGTCGACCCAGGCGGGCACCGTGCGGAAGACGATCGGCAGATTCCGGGCTTCGTTCTTGACCGGTATGACGACGCTGACGGTCGGGGCAATGGCGAATTCCGCGCCCACCGGCCGGTATCGGCCCTCACCGGGCCGTGAGCATTGATGTTCGACACCATTCACGATGCCGGAGAGTTCCGCAGAAGGCTTTCCGTTTGCGATCGCTGGATCGCCGTCCGGGAACATGGCAATACCCATGTTTGTGGGCCCCCCCCACCATGCGGCCGTCATGTTCGGCGGCAGAACGTGCGCGTCTCCTAGTCCTTAACCGCTTGCACGCAAGTGATTACTTTCAGTTACAACGAATGAAGCCCAGTTACTGCCCCATCGAAGCAATCGCCGTCCGAACCCCGTTGTCCCCCGTGATAACGCACATAGGACGTTCTCGCTTTCGGGCCAGCTGCGACACGCTTGTCAGAGTGCCGTATACGGCCTACCGCTGGATCATCTGTATGGGTGAGATTCCGGCGTAAATGTGGGAGGCAGGGGGATGAATGGCACCCCGCGAGGGCTAAATAGTTTAGTTACCGATGATTTGGGACTCTCTGCCCCGGGCTCTGTCCAGGATGGGCCTGAGGCCGGACTGGGCCGCGGCCTCAGGCGTTGTGGCGGACGCTGGAGGGCTTCCCCGCCACGGCATCGGCCCCCAGGGCCCGCGGCACGATAGCCACGTCCCGCGCGAGGTCGTTCTGGCCACTGGCGGCCCGGTCCCGCTCCACCGCGGAGTCCGCTTCCGTCAGGGCCGGAGCGGGCTCAGCCGGCTGGCCTGCGGTGGGTTCCCCGCCGGCCACCACCCAGTAGTCCACCAGCGTCATACGCACGGTTCGGGCGCGCTCGGCGATCTTGATTGCCCGCGCGGCAATCCCGGCTGCAATGGGACCCATGCGGCGCGCGAGCAAACACGCTCCGCTGACCAGTGCGACTGCAACCAGGCCCCCCCGGGGGGACCAGATCCCTGCCGCCAGCATGATCATCGCGATGAAAGTGATTACTGCGATCGCTGTGACGCTTGCGATGACCAGGCGCGCGAATACGTCGAACCCGCGCAGCAGCCCCGCAATAGCGGCGGTCGGGGCCACGGCGATGAACACGAGCACCAGCACCGTCACCAGCAGCGATCTCGCGCCAGCCAGCTCCGCCACCACCCCCGCTGCGCCTGCCGCCACGGCAGCGCGCACGGACCAGCTGGCCAGCCTGGCGTACTTCGGTGTCATCCGGCGCCCGCGGTCCTCACTTAGGGTGATGGGGGGTACACCAGTCACGATACCGCCGTCTGGGGGGCGCACAATTCGGTGGCCACGTGCCGCCGCTGTAAACCCTGGAGCGCCGGCAGACTAGCGCGCACGTAGACGCTGCAGCGGCGGCGATCGCCGCCGCGACTGAAACCAGGATGGAAGGGTCATCCTGGGGCGTGGTGGCCGGACCAGGGCAAACCGTCCGTCAGGTGAGGGGCCTACGTGCGCAGCTGGACAAGCTGAGACGGGTAAGGCATGAAACAGAAGCGTCATCCTGGCGTATGCCGATGCGGTCATGACCACGAGGCGCACGCGCACTACCGCCCGGGTGATGAGTGCGCTCTCTGCGAGTGCAAGCGCTGGAATCCGCCGCCCGGGCTGTGGCGTCGGCTCCGCCCGAGCCCCCGGAAACCTGCCGCGTTATCGGAGAGCGCGCCGCTGCCCGCTGACGTGCTCGACTCGATGTACAAGCTCGAGACGCCGATTCCCAGGGCTAGTTCGGGCCGCGGAACGGGAGTGCGGCCGACCCTCGTGCGGGGGCGGCGGCCCACGCGGTGGGACGCAACGGGGAGCATCGTAGGGTCAAGGTTCAGGTGGCATCCGGCGCCTGGGTGGAGGCGAGTAACAGGATCGTGAACGGCGTGCCCACAGTTGAAGCGATGTTCCGCTACCCGGTCAAGTCCATGCTCGGCACCCGGATCGAGCAGGCGGAAGTGCTTGCAACCGGCCTGGTAGCTGATCGCGGCTGGGCTCTGATCGACCTGCAGACCGGCAAGGTCGCCAGCGCCAAACAGCCACGCCTGTGGCGGTCCTTGCTGCAGCTGCGAGCTGAGCACCACGAAGGCGCCGGCCGCTCAGATCCTGCCGGAGCGGTAACGATCACGCTGCCGGACGGTACCGCGGTGCGGGCCGGCGATCCGGGTACCGATGAGGTGCTGTCCGGGTTCGCCGGGCGCCCGGTGGCGCTTCGCGATGGGCGTGAACCAGGCGCCGGGATTGACCGGGCGGTGCCCGAAGAAGTGCTCGCCCACGGCGTTGGCGCGGAAGTAGCTTTCGAGTCGCTCGAGCTATCCCAGCAGGCGCCTGGTGACAGCTTCGTGGACTACGCCCCTGTTCATCTCATTACCACCGCGACCCTGGCCGCCGTCACCAGCGCGGCCGGCACGGCACCCGCTCCGCGGGTGTTCCGCCCCAACCTGATACTGGCCACCCCCGGGCTCAGTGGCTACGCCGAGAACGACTGGGTCGGCCGGCAGCTGGCCATTGGCGGCCAGGTCCGGCTGGAGATCTTCCTGCCCACTCCGCGGTGTGCCGTGCCGACGCTCGCCCACGGCCCAGATCCCGGTAATCCGCAGGTGCTGCGCGTCCTGGCCCGGGAAAACCGCATCCCCGTCGAAGGCTTCGGCCGGCAGACCTGCGCCGGCGTCTACGCCAAGGTCATCAGCTCCGGCTGGGTCCGGACCGGCGACGAGGTCCGCGTTGGCCCCGTAACCGCGAGCACGCACCTCTCGTGACCACGCGCAGCGGCGCGGACGGCTTGGGCGGCGCAGCGGGCGTTAGCCGAGGACAGCCAGGCCCTGCAGGTCGACGCACATCCGGTCGTGGACCGTGACGAAGACCATGAGCACACTGTCACAGGTCCGGCAGCGGACGACCGTGCCCGGCGCCCGTAGGTAGACCACGAGCTCGGCGACCGGCCGGGCGTCGCCGCAGTTCCCGCAGACAGTGGCGGCGCTGGTCATCTCGGCGCTGAAGACCTCGTGCAGCAGGCCGCCGATGGCGTTCCCGTCGACTGCTTCCATCAGGTTCCTCCTGTTGCGCCGAACCGCTCGGTTTTCACCCGCTCCGGCGGGTAGCCGGATTGCACCAGGGCCTGGGACACCGTCTCGACGAAGCTGGTCGGGCCGCAGGCGTAGGCCAGCGGCATCTCGGAGGCCGGCCACGCCACCTCGGCCAGCAGGACCCCGTCGGCGCGGCGCGCGTAGCCGGCCCAGCCTGACGGCTGGTGGCGGGTCAGCGTGTGGATGACCTCGACGCCGCGGGCAGGCTGGTCGAGCTCAGCCCGGTAGATCACGTCGTCCAGCGTCCGGGAGGAGTACAACAGCCGGACCGGGACGGTGCTGCCGGTGCGCTCGCGGAGCCGGAGGATGGATCGCAGCGGCACCACCCCCGAGCCGCCGGCCAGCAGCAGGAGCGGGCCGCCGTCCTCGGGCTCCCAGATGAAGTAGCCGCCGATCGGCCCGCGGAGCTCCAGGTCGTCCCCAGTCCGGAGCTCGTCGGTGAGGTACGGCGAGACCTCCCCATCCTCCAGCCGCTCCACGGTGATCGCGACGGGCTCACCCGGCGCCGAGGCGATCGAGTAGGACCGCTCGGCCACGTACCCGTCCTCGTCGGTCAGCCGGATGTCCAGGTGCTGGCCGGCCTGGTGGCCGGGCCAGTCCGGCACGTCGAGCGTGAGCGTCCGCACCGATGCGGTCTCGGTCGTTACCGCGCTGACCTTGGCGACCTGCCAGGTCAGTCGCCTGCGTAGCGCTGTTCCCGCCATGGGTCTCCGTAGATGTGGTAGCCGTAGTTCTCCCAGAAGCCGGGGTCGTTCGTATCGCGCAACTCCAGGCTGCGGACCCACTTGGCGCTCTTCCAGAAGTACAGGTGCGGAACAAGTAGCCGGGCCGGGCCGCCGTGCTCGGGCTCCAGCGGCTGGCCGTCGTAGGCGTAGGCCACCCACGCTTTGCCGCCGGTCAGGTCGGCCACCGGCACGTTGGTCGTGTAGCCCCCGTCGCAGTGGGCCATCGCGAACGGGCCGTCGTGCCCGGCCAGGTCCAGCAGCGTGTCCACCGACACGCCCTGCCAGACTGTGTCCAGCTTGGACCACTTGGTGACGCAGTGGATGTCGACGGTTACGTCCTCGCTCGGCAGGGCGCGGAACTCGGCCCAGCTCCACGTCTTCTGCTGGCCGCCGCGGCCGACGGAGAAGCTCCAGCGGTCCAGGGCCGTGTGCGGAGTCGGGCCGGCCGACAAGACCGGGAAGTCCTTGGTCACGTACTGGCCTGGCGGGACCCGGCCTGCGGTCTGCGCCGGGTCCTGCCGCCTGCGGTGGAATCCGCGCGAAACAGGGCTCATGCCTGCCATCCTCTCATCCCTTGTCCGGCCGGCCCTAGCCTCCGTCGGCGGCGAGATGCGCAATGCGCACGGCCGTCGCGCCGCCGCCGGCCGCGGAGGCGACCCGCTTGATCGACCGGTCCCGGACGTCGCCGGCCGCGAACACGCCCGGGACTGAGGTCTCGAGCGGCAGAGGCCCCCGGTCGAGCGGCCACCGGGACGGACGGGACGGATGAGCGCCGTCCCGGACGATGTCCCGCCCGGTCAGGATGTAGCCGCCTCGAGCTGAACCGCCTTCGGGAGCCACTGGGTGGAGGGCCCGCCGCCGATCAGCACGAACAGTGATGGCGGGGGTGGCCTGGCCTCTATCTCCTTGATCAGATAGTCCGACATGGAATCGACATGGAATAGGGCAGATTGTCCCGGCGGACCACGAGCGTCACGTGCCGGGCGTGCCGGGCGTGCCGGGCCAGGTGCAGCGCCGGCCGCGGAGCGCAGCCGCGCGCGGGCGAGCTCCTCGTCGTCGTGGGCGGCCCTCATCCGCATCACCTCGGGCAGCCACCACACGTCATCGCTCAGCTGGTGGGGATGCCTCTGTAGGCCAGGGCCACCACCAGGTTGTAGGGCGGGTGCCGGATGATTACATTGTTACACTTCTGCCATGAGCGAGCCGCCGGCGCTGTATGAGTGGGCCGGGGGCCGTCCGGCCATCGCCCGGCTGATCGACTGCTTTTACGACCGGGTGGAGCGCGACGACCTGCTCAGCCCGTTCTTCCCGGGCGGGGTCAGCGTGGAGCACCGGGAGCACGTGACGACCTGGTGGTGCGAGGTCTTTGGCGGCCCGGCCGGCTACACCGAGCGGCTCGGCGGGTACCCGGCCATGCTCGCGCACCACCGCGACCTCGCGATCACGGCTAAGCAGCGATACCGGTTCGCGTCGCTGATGAGCCTCGCGGCCGACGACGCCGGCCTGCCCGATGACCCGGAGTTCCGGGCCGCACTCGTGGGCTACCTGGAGTGGGGTACCCGGCTGGCTATGCACAATTCCCAGCCCGATGCCACGGTCGTCGAGGAGGCGCCCGTCCCGCACTGGGGCTGGGGCGTGGCGCCGCCCTACCAGCCGTAGCGGCGATTGCCTGCGCTCGCCGCGATGAGCCTGCGGTGCGTGCGCAGCCAGACGTGCTGTTCATGCAGAAGCACTGGGATGTCATGCGCAGCGACAATGCCGGCGAGTCCTGGCGAGAGGTCTCCGGGAACCTGCCGACCGACTTCGGGTTCCCCATCGACGTGCACGCCCATGAGCCCGGCACCATCTACGTCGTCCCGATCACCAGCGACGCGCAGCACTTCCCGCCCGAAGGGAAGCTGCGGGTCTACCGCAGCCGCACCGGCGGCGACGACCGGGAGCCCCTCACGAAGGGCCTCCCACAGGAGCACTACTACGCCAACGTGCTCCGCGACGCCATGGGGGCGTCACGGCCCCGACGATGATCTGCGAAGGTACCCGCGGGCGGATTTCGAGCCACCCACCGGGGCCTTCCTGCTGCTGCTCGACGGGGGCGAGCCAGTTGATCTGCCCTCGTGCCATGGCGGTCGCCGCCTACCCGGACCAGACCCGCATCCGCCGGATATGTCCCGGCCCGGCTCAGCTGAGCAGCGGTAGCAGATGCTCGGTGATCAGCTCCAGCTGCTCATGGCGGCGCTCGCTAAGCAGCTCGAAGATGAACGCCGTCGCTCCCGCCTCGACCAGCCGACCGATAGTGTCGGCGGCCTGCGCCGGGGAGCCAATTGCGGAGATCTCCCGGAGCTGCTCCGCGGAAACGTTGCGGGTCGACTGGTGGGACCAGGCTGCAAGGGCATCGTCCACCGCCGTCGCCTGCCTGGGATGGACGTTCACGTTCAGGAACACGCAGACGGGGAATGGGGTCTCTACCTGGCGGCCGGCCTCGTCGAGCAGTGCCGACAGCTCGTCGGCCCGGGCGCGGAGAACAGCTGGGGTGACAGCGTAGGTGAGCCAGCCGTCGCCCAGCCGGGCGACCCGGCCCAGGACTCGCCGGGTCCTGGCTGCGGGCGCGGTCACTGGCGGATTGCCAGCCATCCAGATCGGCAGCGGCTGCTGGACGAAGGCGGGCGCGAGCTCGAGATCGTCGACACTGAAGTACTTGCCCGAAAACGAGACCGGGCCGCCGGCGCTGACGGCTCGCAGCCAGTCCACGTTCTCTTCCATCCGCGCGACCTTCTCAGGGTGCGTCATGCCGAACGCCTGAAGTTCCTTTTCCCGGGTAGCGCCCGAGGACTCACCCGGGCAGGCCACCAGAGTCATCCGGCCTCCTGAGAGCACGTCGAGGTTGGCCCACTGCTGGGCTACTACCAGCGGCTGACGGAGCCCCAGACTGGCCTGGCACGCCACACCGAGTCGGATCCGCCGTGTCCGGGCCGCGCACGCCGCCAGCAGGACGACCGAGTCGTAGAAGGGCAGCGAGATCACCGAGTCGGTGACCCACAGATGATCCCACTGTGGCAGCGCGTCGGCTGTCTCGGCGATCCGGAGCAGCTCATCCGGGGTGAGCGCGTGGTTTCCGAGGCGGGTTGGGAGGGCTACGCCGATGTCAACCACGTGTTCGTCTCCGTCCGGTCAGCGTGCTGTGCATGAGGACTACCGCTCCGGCTTGCGCGGGCGGCAGGTGAGCCGGTTGTGCACCCCCATCGTATTGTCTACTATTCAGATCAGATACGTCGATATATAGTGACGTCGGCCCGGGGCGGGCATCCAGAGCCGCCCAGGGCCGGTCGCGTGTGCGCGTGCGGAACCCAGACAGACGACAGGAGCCCGGCCATGAGCACTACCGACCCGGCAGGGGTGCGGGAGCGGGAACCACTCCCGCCTGAATCGGCCGAGCTGGCCGTTCTGGCGGCCATCGAGACCCACTCCATCGATTTCATCCCCGAGAGGGAGAGGCACGGGAAGATCCGCCAGCAGGGGATCTTCTGGTTCCTCTCGAACACGCAGACCCTGAGCGTGGCCCTGGGCTTCATCGGCATCGCGCTGGGCCTGTCCGTCTGGTGGACCATCGTCGCCGTGCTGCTTGGCAATGCCTTCGGCACTGTCTTCATGGCTCTGCACGCCTCCCAGGGACCCAGGCTCGGACTCCCCCAGATGATCCAGTCTCGGGCTCAGTTCGGGTACCGGGGAGTCATCCTGCCGCTGTTCCTCGCGTTGTTCACGTACCTGATCTTCGCCGTGGTTGACACCGTGATCATCAGCCAGGGGCTGCAGCACATCTTCGGCTGGAATCCTGTCCTGGTCGGCGTGGTCATCGCGGTTGTAGCGGTGCTGCTGGCCGTCTACGGATACGACTGGCTGCACCGGGCTTTCCGGGTGCTGTTCTGGGCATCGCTGCCGCTGTGGCTGGTGCTGACCGTGGGCATCCTGACCGGAAACGCCGGCGGGAAGCCTGCACCGCACAGCGCTTTCGGCTGGGTCGCCTTCCTGATCGTTTTCGCCGTCGCGGCCAGCAACAACATCTCCTACGCTCCTGTCGTCTCCGACTACTCCCGGTATCTTCCCCGCGCGACCTCCTTCTGGAAGGTCGTCGGCTCGGTCTACGTCGGCGCATTTCTTTCGCTGTCGTGGCTGGCTGCTATCGGCGCGTGGCTGGCGGCCCACCTAGGGGCGACCGACGCCCTCGTCAGCGTGCGGGACGCCGGGAACCAAATCGCCTCGGGGTTCGGCACTGTGCTGATCGTCGTGGCGGTCATCGCCCTCGTCGCGACGATGGGCGAGATGGCCTACAGCGGCCAACTGGTCGTGCTGACCGCTATCGATAGCATCCGCCCCATCAAGCCGACCGTGGCCAAGCGTGTCGTGACGGCCTCCGTCTTCGCCGCGGTGTGGGCGGTCCTCGGGCTGGTGGTCTTCCACAACATCACCACCACCGTCAACGACGGTCTCGTGCTGTCCCTGTACGTCCTGACGCCGTGGACGGTCGTGAACCTCTACGACTATTTCTTCCTCCGGCATGGCAAGTACGCCATCACTGAGCTGGAGAACCGCAACGGCATCTACGGGGTGTGGGGATGGCGGGGCATCGCCGCCTACCTGATCGGCTTCGCTGCGTCCATACCCTTCTGGGACCTGTCGTTCTACGTCTCGCCGGTGGCCAGCGCCACTGGCGGCCTGGACATCAGCTTTATCGTTGAGCTGGTGGTCAGCGGGCTTTTCTACGCCGTCACCACCAGGACCCTGGATCTCACCGCCAACCAGGCCGCAGTGGATGCCAGCGAGCAGCGGCTGGCCAGCCTGGGCCTCGTCGGGGCCACGCAGGTTAATCCGTGACCGCAGTCAAAGCGCGCTACGACGGGCTGGCCGACTGGTACGACCAGGTCATGCGTGACCCGGGCGACCGGGGGAGCCTGGCGGCCTCCGCCTACGATGCAGTGGCTGACCTGCTGGGCGAGGGGACGGGCACAGTCCTGGACATCGGCTGTGGTACGGGGCTGGCCTCGGAGCGGATCCGCCGGCTCGGGTACCGGCCTTTCGGCGTCGACATTTCCTTCGACCAGGTGCGGGTGGCATGGGGCCGGCTACCGGCCGCTCAGGGCGACGCGGCCGTCCTGCCCATCGCCTCGGGCCGGGTCCCGCTGGCCTACTCGACCTTCGTCTCGTCTGATCTCGATGACTTCGACGCGGCCGTCTCCGAGGCGTTCCGCGTGCTGCGGCCGGGTGGCCGCTACATCAGCGTGTGCCTCCATCCCTGCCTGAACGGCGGGTACTCCGACCCCCAGCCGGATGGGTCGGTCGTGGTGCGCGCCGGGTATGAGGTAACCGGCTACCAGCCTCAGTCGGAGTTCCATACGACGATCAGGAGCCATGTTGGCGCCTGGCATCGCCCGCTGGCCGAGACGGTGAACACCTTCCTGGAGGCGGGTTTCCGCCTGATCCGGCTGACCGAGATCGGGCCTGCGGCGCTGCCCAGCCTGCTCGGCATCACAGTGGAAAAGCCATGACCCTGCGCGAAGGAGCGATTAGTTATGCCCACTGCACACCTGCCCACTGAATCCGCGGCGCGCCGCTGGCCGGACGAGCCGCTGGCCAAGGACCTGGCCCGGCTGCGCGAAACCAACCCGCTGACGCACTGCCTGACCAACCTGGTGGTGACCGGATTCACCGCGAACGTCCTGCTCGCCACCGGCGCCTCGCCTGCCATGGTGATCGCCGCCGAGGAGGTGGCGGACTTCGCCGCGGTGGCCAACGGGGTTCTCATCAACGTCGGCACCGTGACCGAGCCTGATGCCCGGGCCATGCTGATCGCGGCCCGGGCGGCCAGGGACGCCGGAACACCCTGGGTGCTGGATCCGGTCGCGGTCGGCGCCCTGCGGTTTCGCAGCAACGTGGCCGCCCAGCTCCTGGGATTTAGTCCCGCCGTGATCCGGGGGAACGCCTCGGAAATCCTTGCGCTGGCCGGCCTATCGGGCGGCGGTAAGGGGGCTGACTCGACGGCAGGCTCCGACGAGGCTGTCGACGCCGCCCGGGCAGTGGCCAGCCAGACCGGCGCGGTGGTGGCCATCAGCGGGGAGGTCGACTACGTCGTCGCCGGCGACGAGGTGATCGGTGTCGCAGGCGGAGACCCCCTGCTGACCAAGGTGACCGGGTCGGGGTGCGCGCTCGGCGCGCTGATGGCGGCCTTCCTGGGCGTGGCCGACAGCCCGGTGGACGCCGCGGTCACCGCCTCAGCTGTCTTCGGCGCGGCCGGGCAGCGGGCAGCTGCCGAAGTCAGGGGCCCCGGGAGCCTGGCCGTGGCGTTGCTCGACCAGCTGTACCTGCTCGACCCGGCAGAGTGGACGGGGTAACGGCACCCGACGGATTATTCGCCGCTTATTCGCCGCTTATTCGCCGCGCTTCCCGCCGCTGCGCTGGGCACCCGGCCACTGAACACCGATGACCTCATCCCGGGGTGGGCTGACCTAGCCCGGGTCCATCGATCCGCTGATGGGATCCTTCGGCCCGCCGTGTCGCTCCAGCTCTCTAACTTTCGTACCTCGTGGATAAAGCCGCACGGTGGCTGCGTATGACGCGCAGCAGCAATTCGCCTGGCGACGCCATCCTGAGCTCACCCGGTCACCAGGGGCAAGCTCGGATTGGCGCTCCACTCGGTGAGTGAACCGTCGTAGAGGCGGGCGTCAGCCCGCCCGGTCAGCCACAGGGCGAACAGGTCCACCGTGGCCGAGATGCCGCCGCCGCAATAGGCGATGACCGGCTCGCCGCCGCGCACGCCAGCAGCGGCCACGGCCGCCTCCAGCTGGGGAAGTGACTGGAACCGGTTAGTGACCTGATCGACCAGGCCGGCCGCTGGCAGGCTGCTGCTCCCCGGAATGCGCCCGGGACGGCTGTACGCTCCCGGGCCCTCACCGCGGAAAGCACTCTCGGAGAGCG
>Ga0187890_10000972_pt1 | contig 20839 bp, 16 predicted proteins | sample June2016WEW_21_1_FD_133005 | JGI IMG/M metagenome (GOLD analysis project Ga0187890, IMG submission 133005) | Peatland microbial communities from SPRUCE experiment site at the Marcell Experimental Forest, Minnesota, USA - June2016WEW_21_10 | ecosystem: Environmental > Terrestrial > Soil >... | reverse complement strand
CGAGCTGGTCATCTGGGCCACGACGAACTCTCCGGCGAGCAGCCGCCCGAGCCAGGCGGGCACCCGCAGCGGCGGCTTCCCGCCCGCGACCTTGGCCAGGTACGGCAGCCACTCCGCGACCGGGGCGGGGTCGTCGTCCACGACGTTGTAGATGCCAGGCGTGCCATGCTCGATCGCCGCGATCGTCGCCGCCGCGGCATCGGTGATCTCGATGAACGACCAGACCCCGGTCCCGCCGCCGATCACCGGCAGCTGCCGCTTCCGCGCCATCTCCACCAGGAATTCCCCGGTGCCCGGCCCGTAGCAGGTGCCGTAGCGCAGCACGATGCCCTACGGCGCCTCCAGCGGCACAGTCCTGTCCACATACGTCATCGCTGCCAACATGTGCGCAGCCCCGCGCACGGGCAGCCAACCGAGCGGATCTGCCTCGGTCTTCAGCGCACCGCCGGAAGGCTTGTCGGGCGCGGCGCCCGCGTAGCCCTGCGCGATGACCCGGCGAGTGCCCGCCCGCGCCGCGGCCGCCAGCAGGTTGTCGGTGCCCCGGGTCCGCAGCTCGTTCGTGACGGCGAACGCCTTGTCGGGATTGCGGACATTCCGCAGGCTCGCCAGCGCGGTCATCTCGTGCACGATCACCTCTGGCACCACCGCCTGCACCGCCGCGATCACCGCCTCGCGATCCAGCCCATCGACCACCACCGGCTCCGCGCCCGCCGCGCGCAACTGCGCGACCTTACCGGGCATCCTCGTGGTCGCCGTGACCTCATGACCCGCCGTGACCAGCCTAGGAACGAGGTGCCGTCCCAGTGCCCCGGTCGCTCCCGCGACGAAGACTCGCATGATCTTTCCTTCCGCCTGATGCTTTCCCTTGAAGACAAGGCACCACCCGAAGCTGTGACACTTTCCGGCCCCGCCTTCCCAACAGCGCGGGCTCGCTCCCGTCCCCACACCCCTCCCGCAGCTGGGCAGAAAGAATGATCTGCGCGTGAGACGCGTACGGATCCGTCGACGCACTCCTGAGCGCCTATTCGGTAGGTAGCAGACTCACGGTGGGCGGTACACGGAACCCGCTCGCGCTCGGTGATAACGATCGGTTCATCTTCATGGCCGCTAGCGGGCAGATCCGTGATGGCCGCCGACACTGGACTATCAGCGGCATCAAACGCGGGGAACTGAGATCTGCGGAGAACCGCGGATTAGGCGCCTGTTTTGTAAACCAATCTGTAAACGGGACGCGGTGGAACAGGACGGGACGCGGAAGATCAGGCGCGCCGCGGGAGACGGGAACCCTGTCGCCGCCGAGGTCACCGCATCCGGGAGAGACCGCCCGAGAAGGGGAGACGGGCGTCGTGGTGCTCATAACCCAGAGGTCGCAGGTTCAAATCCTGCCCCCGCTACCAGTTCAAGGGCCCTCCGGACATCATCCGGAGGGCTTTTTCGTGGGCTATGTGACCAGCTGTGTGACCAGAGGGCCCGTTAGCTCGCCACCGCTTCGGACTCAAGTGCTGCCCGATAGATGGTCTGACGGCTGACGCCGAATAGAGCGGCGACGTCGACGACGGTGTGCTTGCCGTCCGCGTACAAGCTGGCGGGCATGAGTGATCTGGGAAGCGATGAGCTTGGGCTTGCGGCCGCCGCTCCGGCCGCGGGCGCGCGCCGCGTCCAGGCCCTCGCGTGTTCCCTCCACGATGAGCTCCCGCTGGAACTCGTCAATGGAGACGAGCACGGCCGCATGAGCGCGACGCATTCGTTAGCCGTCCTGAGCGGGGGCGCGCGTCAGTCTGCCCTGGTTGTCTGCTTGCCAACCTTGCGGGATTGGCACCCTAGGCCACAAGGCGCCGGTAAGGTCCGCGGTATCTGCCTTTGCGGACCACAGGTCCGCGCCGGTGAGGGTCGCGCGGGTGAGGCTCGCATGGGTGAAGTCCGCGCAGTGGAGGTTCGCGCTGGTGAGGTTCGCGCGGGTGAGGTTCGCGCTGGTGAGGTCCGCGCTGCTGAGGTCCGCGCTGCTGAGGTCCGCGCCGGTGAGGTTCGCGCCGGTGAGGTTGATGCGCCCCGTACGTCCCGCTGTACGTAGGCGGCGGGAGCATCACCGGGCGCGCCCGCGACGGGGTGCAGGCCGCGTTCTACGCCGACCCGCGGGTGCTGACGATCAGCCTGCACCAGCACCCGGCGACGATGTTCCCGTTCACCGGCCTGCCCGCCGAGGCCTACCCGGGGTACCGCAAGACGACAGATGGTCCCCTGATCATTGCGGACGCGGGCCTGGACTCCATCAGGCGCTGCTGCCAGCACACGGACAGCTGGCTGCGGGAAATCGAGACAAGGCTGCGAGCAGACGTCCCTGACGGCAGCTCTGCTTTCCGCCGCGCAATGTTGCGGATCCTGCCGCTGCGCCACTGCGGCCTATCATACGGTTACGCTCATGCTGGAACCTGCGACTCACACAGTGCATGACGAAGTGGGGGAGCTCCTAGGGAAGATCCGGGACGCAGCGCCCAGCCCCGCCCGTCCGATCTGCACGGCTGAAGCACGTCATTTCGCAATGCGTCTTGAAGCGGCCGCGGAGGAAAACGGCTTCACGGTGACGATCACGGTTACGACGGCCGCTGGGCATCCGGCACGAATCGAGGATCCGGCCACCCTGGCGCTCGAGGTCGATGGCAGGTATTTCATCGGCATGCTTACCCGGGCCGGGTTTGCGTTGTTCCGGTCCGTCCCGGCCGCAGAGTGGAACCCCTGGTGGGTACGGGGGCGGGACACGCGGGCGGGAGAGGACCCGGGCTTCGCGCTGCCGCTGCCCCGTCGACAGGCTGAGCTCGCGGCTGCGGGACGGCGGAGCGGTACGGCTGTTACCAAGGTTGTCCTGCCAGCTGCCCAGGGCACCCTCACCTTGCATTATGAGCGGGATCGCGGCTACCTCGTTGAGATTGACCGTGCAGACCGCGCTGATCAGCTCGTCGTGATTACGGTGAGATTTGGCAGGGAGGACGGCAGCGAGGGGCTCGTCGTGATCCCCGTGTGGCGCTCCGGACTGGCACGTCTTGACGGTTTCTCCCCCGTTGCGCCATGGCAGGCGTCACTGGCTACCGGGGCCCGGCTCCCGGCCCTGACCGCGGTCTCCGTCGCCTCGTCCATCCGCGCCTGCGATCTCCCGGAGAGCAGCAGCATCACGGCAGTAGCGTTCAGCCCTGACGCCAAGACCCTGGCGACCGTCAGTGCGGGGGTGCAATTGTGGAACGCGGTCAGCCACCAACCCGAAGGATTGCCGCTCGGCAGCCCCGACACACCGTCCTCGCTGGCGTTCAGCGCCAACGGCAAAACCCTGGTCGCAGGTTACGAGGACGGCGTGGTGCGGTTCTGGAACGTGATCACCCACCAGCAGATCGGCGCCGCCGTGACGGTCGCTTCGAACAGTGATCAGATTGACGTGATGACGTTCAGCCCCGACGGCCAGACGCTTGCCATCGGCAGCGACGACGGCGTAGTGCGACTGGTGGACGTCAGCACGGGGCAGCCTATCGGCGAGCAGCTCATGGATCCGGGCTTTACCGGAGGGGTCCAGGTCCTGTCGTTCACTCCGGATGGCAGGACGCTGGTGGTCGGCACTGGCAGCGGAACCCTGCTATTGCACGTTGATTACCTTGAAGATCCCGTGGCGTATCTGTGCGGAATGGCCGGCCGCTCGTTCACACCTGCCGAGTGGGCGCAGAATGTCCCGGGGGTGGGATACCAGGATGTCTGCGGCTAAGCATCCACTTCGCAAGCTGATGGTCCTGGAATCTTGATGTTGGAGGACTTGTGCGGGACGGTATCGGCGGCTGGTGGGCTGAGATAGCAGCGAAGGTTGTTAACGGCAGCGAGCCAGGAAAATGGCTGATTAGCCGCAGGCCAATATCGGTGCTGGCTACCGCGGTGCTGGCAACAGGCTGTCTCACCTTTGCCGTGTCTCACTGGCAGGACGCCGATTCATCAGTGCTGGATCTTTCCGGAGACACGGCCTGGCTCGTCAGCACCGTACCCGGCATGGTCTCCGAAGTCAGCGGTTCGGCCGGGGCCCCCGATGCCGACGTGGCAATGGGAGATATCAAGGGTCACTCCGTCCTCGTCGCCCAGGACGCGTCATCGGTGCTAGTCACCGATGAGAACACCGGTGTCGTTCATCCCATCAGCGCATCGAGCTTTACCACGGGAAAGGACATATCGCTCGGTCCGAGAAACTCGTTGGCGATAAGCGATGGCACGGGCATATATGGGGTGGATCCCGTTAACGGCAGGATTTTTTACGCTGCCTCGGTGTCGTCTCCGAACTTGAAAAACATCTCACTAAATACTCCCATCGGGAATGCGGAAGACACCAGTGACGGGACTCTCTGGGTCACGGAGCCATCGGCGGGTGCGGTAGTTCCCGTGCGTGGCGGTGTGGCCGGCCAGCCGGTGCATGTCGCGCCGAGAGGCGACGATCTCACGGTGGCGACAGCCGGAGACGCCGCTGTCGTCGTAGACGGAACGTCAGGACGAGTGACGGGGCTGTCTTCGGTCACGGCCGGCGGCGGAGCCGGGCCGCGGTCGCCTGCCCGCCCGCTTGGCCAGCCTCTGGGCCTGCCACGTGATGGACTAAAGAACCTTGTTCCCTCGCTCCCGGAGGCCGGGCCTGTCGCGGTATTCGCGGCGCCAGCCCTCCAGTTGCTTATTCTTGTCGACGCTGCTGACTTGCGCATAACGACGGTCAGGCTCGCTGGCGCGCATTTTGCTGACGCGCATTTCAGTCCGCCGCTGGCAGCGGCGGGCAACATTTATGTCGCCGACGGGAGCGGGCGCCTGCTTGTGTATGCGGCCGACGGCGGACTGCGACAGGCCATCCGGGTGTCTCCGGCAGCGGCTGACCTGGACGTCTTCACGCGCGACGGCCTGATCTGGGCAAACGATCCGGGCGGGCCCGATGCGCTCGTCGTCGATAATGGCACCGCGCGGATAATCCACAAGTACTCTCTCGATCAGAAAAGAAAGGAATGGAAGGCGTCCGTCACCAGGCATTCGCCCGTCGTTCCCGCAGAGCCGTCGGCGGAACCCGCGCATACGGAACCCACCCCGACAATCCGCGCTCCGGCGCAACCCTCGCGTGGGCAGGCACACACAGCGGCGCCTAAGCCCTCCACAGCGCCGGGCTCCGCCGCACCAACGCCTACGCTTGGGCCAAGCGGCAGCCCCGCGCCCATCCCAGCGGAGACCACCCTAACTCCTACTGCGGTACCGACTACGGCACCAGTCGTGCCCGCACCTACCACACTGGCGCCTGCCCCACCGCCGCCGCCACCGCCACCACCGCCACCACCTCCACCGCCACGACCTCCACCGCCACCACCTCCACCGCCACCACCTCCGCCTCCACCGCCGCCTTCGCCTACTCTTGCGCTGTCCCCGCCTCGGGGATCGCCCACTGCGGGGACCTTGTCGGGGAAAGCGTGACGTTGGCGCAGGATCTCAACTGCTCCAATGGATTGGTCTTATGATCGATGCGAATAACATCACGATCGACCTTGGCGGGCATACCGTCAATGGTACTGGCGTCAACTCGAATGACGGCAGATGCATACAAGCAGGCACTTTCGAGAACGGCGCGCTGAACAACCCGGTGAATATCACAATCGAAAACGGAACGATTGTCAACGACGGATCGGCCGTGTACTTCTTCTCGGCCGGCACGGCCAGCCTAGAGGGCGTCAAAGTAACCGGCCGCGAAGCAGCCTGCGGTATCTTTATCAGCGGCTCCCGGAACGTCCGGATCATGAACAACACGATCACCAACTGCGGATTCTTTATAGCTCAGCCGGACTATGCATGGGTGACTGGCAATACTCTCATCAACAGCCCAGTACAGCAGACCGATTCGCGGCACGTGGTCATCACCGGTAATCAACCCTAATTTCAGGGGACCGGAACCGGCGGGTCGACCGGCAGACCAGCCGATTCACCTTCGATTCCCGTGCAGCAGCCGGATCCCGGCATGGGTGATGGCCCTGACACGGAGACGGCGATTCACAGCGGCCGCGTCTCGCAACGCGGCCCGGGTCGCGTCGCGGTATCGCCAGGCATTGGCCGCTGATTCTTCCGAGGCCGGTCCCGCGGGATCGAACAGGGTGGTTGTCACGAGACCGGAGAGCTTGGTGAGCCCGTACATGCCGCGCTGTCCGGACGCCTGTGCGGCGCGGTTTGCGATCGCGGAATTGGTATCTCCGGGAAAGGGCTCCTCCCCCATTCTGGCGAGCTGCTCGAGCAGGTCGAGCCATGCGCCCGTGATGCGCTGCTCAGGCGTGCCGCGCGTCCGGCGGCGATGCCGCCGGACTCGCGGTGCAAGGAAGATCAGCGCCGCAAGGCACAGGACGCCGACCGCGACCAGTGCCCACGCTATCCACGTCAGGAGCTGCCGCTTCAACGACGCGGGCGCCCTCGCCGGAGACTCGTGGGGAATCGAGCGCGGCGTGACCTGGGATGCCCGGGGCGGCGCGCCGGCCTGGCCGGCCGCCCCGGCGGGGACAGCCACGGCTGGTACGTGCTTCGACTGCGGTGACGGTTTCGGAGTTGGAAAGAAAGGTATCCATCCTGCCCGCGCGAAATCTACTTCCGACCAGACCAGGACATCACCGCCCTGTACACGGTAAGTCTGGCTTGTTCCTTCACGCGAGCCGCGCGTGAAGCCGACCACCAGCCGGCTGGGCAGCCGCAGAATTCGGGCGGCGAGCGTGAAAGCCTCAGCGAACTGGACAGTTGTGCCAGTTTGTGACGTGAGAAACTGCTGAAGATCCCCGACTGCAGCGCCCGCCGATGATTTCGGGTCGTTGGTAAAGTTCCGCAGCAGGTATCGTTCAATCAGCGTGGCTTTCTGGAACGCGCTGGTGGCCGTCCCGATGTCCGTGGCACTGGCGGCGAGGTCATAGAGCCCAGTTGGCAGGTTCTCGGGAAGCCCTAGGTCCTGAGCCGCGCCTGGTCCGGCCGCCGGGCTAAGGGCCGCCAGTGAGGCGGCAGGCAGGCTCGGGACCGGTTCCGAACTGACCGTGAAGTCCATGCCCGGCCGCAGTTGACTGCTGCTGAGCAGCATGCCGGTGTTGACGTCGACCGACAGTCCCGGGTTCTCGACGCGGACCGGGCGGCCAGCCGTGGGGATGAGAACCCCGCTGAGGCCGCCGACCAGGAGATCGGTCCTGACAGGCTGCCCGTGCTGCGCGCCCGACGGCTCTGGTCCCCCGAGACCTGCCAGGGTGAACTGAGCAGATGACGTCCACTGCGCGCCGTCGAACTGCGCGAGGACAGCGATTTGCCAGTTCGCGGCGGTGCCGGGCTGGGCTTGGAACAGGTACTGGCCGGGGCGGGCCAGCCAGCCCGCAACCTGGCTCAAGGGATCGAGCTGGGCAACCTGCTTGACCGGCACCCGCCAGTACTGGCGGGGATCGACGGCGGCCCGGTGGGACAGGGCACCTGGTCCGGCGATGGTCGCCAGCCCGATTATCGCCAGCGTGACAGCGACCGCGCCAAGGCCGGCCCGGAAGCGCCGTTCACGGTCAGTGCGCCGGCGCCAGCCCGTCCTTCCTGTCTCGACCGGGTGAGCGGAGGTGCTAGCGGTGAGGGGCACAGCAACCTGGCGGGGACCTCGCAGGAGAACGGCCGCGAGCCCGGACAGGGTGAAGGCGACCGCCTCGGGTGTATTCGATCCCGAACCGGGCACCGAAAACGCCAGCGCGATGATGAAAGCCACCAGTGGGGGCAGCAGTGGGGCGAGCACCACGCGCGCGCGAAGGATGAATTCGGCACCTACGGCAACGGCTATCCACGTCAGCGTGAACGGGACGACCAGCAACTCCGGCTGCGGCGGCGCGGGCAGCGTGATGTTCAGTAGCTGCGCCCAGCCATTGACCGCGCCCTTCCCAACGGCTGAGAACGCGGCGCCGCTCAGCGCGAACCCCTTGGTCCCGGCGAACAACACGACAGACGCCGACAGCAGCCAAAGCCCGACGGAGATCACCTGATACGCGGCAATCGGGATCCGGCGGTGCGCTGCAGCGGGCACGCCGGCGAGGAAGAGCGGAATCAGCGTCGCGATCGCGACCGGCTTGATCAGCGGCTGGTAGCCGAAGAGCGGGTGGAAGGCCAGTCCTCCCGCAGCACCAGCGATACCGACCAGCAGCAAACGTGCCAGCGGCCAGAGTGAGCCCCGGGCCGCGAACTGACGCGGTGCCAGCGAAAGCGTCACGATCTGTCAGCCTCCACGCGGTAGCAGCGCCGATTTCCACTGGTGCACCGCGTCGGCGGCGGTTGGCGCGCTGAACGCCAGGAGCCGGCCACGGGTAGTCAGCCGCGGATCAGGCTCTTGCCCGGGATGCCCGGCGGCTTCCCGCCCAACGCGGGCAATGATCACCCGCCGGTAGAACTTGAGGAGCCGGTCGAGAACTGGCCCGGGGACTTGGGCGTCCGAGCCGGTTACCACCGTCAGGAGGCCATGATGAACCGTCCCCGGGTCTGGGCTCCGGATCATTTCACTCACCACGGCGGCCAAGGCACGGTCGCCTTCGGCCCGGACCGTAACGAGCGGGTCCAAAAGGCGCCATACATCGGCCTTTCCGGCGCTGTCCAGCACTTTCACGTCGCCGGTCGTGCCAAGATGCACGGGATGGCCGCGCCGCGCGGCGGCGACAAGGATGGAGGCCGTCAGTTCGACGGCGACCTCGAACGCCTCAGCAGGGCTGCGGGCGTAAGAACGGGGACTGGTATCCAGGAGAACCGCAGTGAGCGGACTGGTCGTCTCGACATGCTCGCGGACGAGCAGGTTGTCCAGGCTCGCGGCCACTTTCGCGCTGGCCCGCCAGTGCACGTACCTGAGATCGTCGCCAGGTACATATTCTCGCAGGGTGTGGAATGCCTGCCCGGCAAGAGGCGTGCGCTGCAATACGCTTCCTTCGCCCTGGAGTGACCGGATGGATGGCGTGGCAGGCAATGGATGAATCATCGGATGGACACGAACAGGGACCGGGCCGAAGACCACGGTTACCCGGCGGCACAATCCGAACACATCGCCTCGCTGCAGTGTTAGCGGACCGATTCGCATGAGCCCTCGGTGCTCGCACCGGATTTGCAGGTCCAGCTTCCTGACCTCGCCGCCGGCCAGAAACCTCACGGGCACCTCCCCAACGTCCGGCCCGTAAGGCAAGCACAAGCTAAATCGCGGTGACCGCGATTTAGCCCTGTTCTCAACCGTCACCGTGACCGTCGCGTGTTCACCACGCCGGATGCGGACAGGCGTAACGTCCAAGGACACGCTCAGCCTCGCCGTGCGGCCGACGAGTATCACTGCCATCAATACCGCCGCGCATCCCGCTGCCGCGGGTATCGCGAGATCCGCGTAGCCGACGGCATATGCGATCGCGAACAGGATGACGCTCGCCAGGAGGACACTCCTGCCCAATGACGTCAGCACAGCCTAGAGCCTGGCTACCGAGCGTGGAACGGGTACGGAGCGGAGAAGATCCTCGACGATATCTATAGCCTTGAGGTCGGCTAGCTCAGCATCCAGAGAAAGCATTATCCGATGCGCGAGTACCGGGATCGCCAGCGCCTGGATATCTTCTGGAATCGCGAACTCACGTCCGCAGGCTGCGGCGCGTACCTGGGCGGCCCGGAGCAATGCGATGCTTCCCCTTGGGCTGGCGCCGAGCCGGACGTCTGCCCGGCTTCTCGTCGCGGCTACGAGTCGTACGGCATACCGGCGGATTTCTTCGGTGGCTTGGACTCGACTGCCCACCCGCATCATCGTGGAGACTTCCTCGCCAGTGAGTACGCGGGAGACGCGTCGCTGATGCGAGTCGGGAGCCGCTCCGGTAAGGATGCCCATCTCGGTGTCTTCGTCCGGATAGCCGAGGTGGATACAGAGCAGGAAGCGGTCGAGCTGCGCTTCCGGCAGTGCGTAGGTGCCGTCCAGATCCACCGGATTCAGGGTAGCCACCACCATGAAAGGAAATGGGACCGGATGGGTTATCCCGTCTACGCTGACATGAGATTCTCCCATGACTTCCAGCAAGGCTGCCTGCGTCTTCGGCGAGGCACGATTGATCTCATCGCAGATGACAATATTTGAAAATACAGGCCCGGGATGAAATTCGAATTCCTGGCGTCGCTGATGATATATCGTTACTCCGGTAATGTCTGACGGCAGCAGGTCGGGAGTGAACTGCAAACGTCGGCAAGTGCCGTCTATCGATTCGGCGATGCAGCGGGCCAGCGAGGTCTTGCCTACTCCTGGGACGTCTTCAATGAGCAGGTGGCCGCCAGCGAGAAGACAAGTTACCGCCTGAGTGATTTGTTCTGTTTTCCCGGCGACAACGTTTCCAATGCTCGCGACAATTGCGCGGAACGCTCCCGCGAACCATTCGATGTCGGCTGCGGAGCCGTCGGCGCCGTCGTAAAGCTCCATGCGAGATCCTTAGAGATACATGGTGGGACGGTCCGTATATGTCGGGATGAGGCTAGCCCATCGCCATCACGGTGCGCCACCGAAACTGCCCAGTATCAATGTTCGACCGCGACCGGCTGAACGCATCGGAGCAGAGGCGACGAAAGATGAACAGTGGACGAGCATTTACTCGCGGTCGGCGCCGAGGTGAGTGAGCCAGGTGCGGCAGGCTGGCAAGATTGAGCTATTTGTACTTTTTGGCGGGTGTGTGCACTCTTGCTCAGCTCGCTCGTCTGCAATTGCGTCCATCTGATATGCGCCAAATTGCGAAGCTTGCCCGAACCGCTAAGCCGCAATCTGTGGCGTAACTTCTGAGACAGCCTGAGACTCCGGAGACGAACCTACCTTCCGCCTCTGGGCACCTGACCCAGCGACCGCAAGTGTGCCGGACTCGGCGCTGATCTGACATCCAAGGGCTGATTTGACATCTAAGGACTGTTAGCCATCAGGAATTGAGAGATATCCTTTGCCGACGTGACCGAGGTCTCTGAAGCCGTTATGATCCGGATGGAATCTTCAGAAACCTCGCACGCCCTATCGACGGCTGGGACTTCCGCCATCTAAGACAACTCCAGCAGTTGGCGAGTTGGCTAGAAGTCGAGAAAGCATTCCAGGAAGATTGTCGGCTCAGCCGTCAGATAGACACTCTTGTTAGCACAATCCAGGGCGGCAGCCGAGTCGGAGCATTTGGGCTCGGCAAACACGTCATCCCACGTCCCGGCGAGTTGGACCAGGATGGTGAGGCTTTTGGACGGCGCTACGCTCCGGCGCCGAACATCAAGATCAGGGGCGAGCGTGTCGAGTTGCCCGGTCCTGGTCGAGGCGACCAGGACCATTGTAGCTGAGGCCTGCCGAAAGGCACAGGCCGCGGCAGATGCATCGGACCTTGGCTGGCCGCCGGACTGGGATGCGCTCATTTTGGAAGGCCCGCAATCAACTCTTACCGCTTAGAACTTGGCCAATGGTCAGGACTCTGACAGCCCGCACCCGGCCCTGTTTGCAGCCAAGGCTCAATGGAAGCCGGTGTAAACCGAAAGCCGGTTTCACGCGTCCCCCGGGTTGCCGGGCATCCACATCGGCCGGCGACCCTGCGACCGCCCGCTGCCGGTTTGCGTTTCAACCAAAAAGCCGCGCATGGAGGCTCGATAGCGGCCGTTTGCGCGCGTAGCGTGATGTGACGGGCGGTGCGGGCTTTGCCGGCGCATAACGGTTCGTGACATGCGGACACGACCGCCGCATACAGAGGTGGCCGCAACTAGGGCAATGGTTCGCGGAAAGCCAGTAGCGTCTGGGGAGGCACGGTGGACGGAGAGGAACCCGGGCGGGCGGATGTCATCCTAGCCCGGCTGGACGGGGGCTCGCGGCTGGCCAGCTACCTTCTGGAGGAGCGGATCGGCGCCGGCGGGATGGCCGTGGTGTTCCGCGCGCGTGACAGCCGGCTGAACCGGACGGTCGCGCTCAAGGTGCTGATACCTGCGCTGGCCACGGATGAGGACTTCCGCGAGCGATTCCTCCGGGAGTCGCGCGCGGCCGCAGCCGTAGACGATCCGCACATTATCCCGGTGTACGAGGCGGGCGCGGCCGACGGCGTGCTGTTCATCGCGATGCGGTTCGTCGCGGGCGGGGACCTGCGCGCGGTTATTCGCCGCGAAGGACCGCTGCCGGCACACCGGGCGGCCTCGTTCATCTCCCCCGTGGCGTCGGCGCTGGACGCTGCGCACGCCGCCGGCCTCGTGCATCGCGACGTCAAGCCCGCGAACATTCTGGTGGACACCAGGCCCGGCCGTCCCGATCACGTGTACCTATCGGATTTCGGGCTGAGCAAAGGCGTGCTGTCGTCGGTTGGCCTGACCGGGACCGGGCAGTTCCTCGGCACGCCGGACTACTCGGCACCTGAGCAGGTTTCCGGCCGGGCGGTGGACGGGCGATCGGACCAGTACGCGCTGGCGTGCGTGGCGTTCACGCTCCTCACCGGACAGCGGCTGTTTCCGCGCGACGAGCCCTTGGCGGTGCTCTTGGCGCACACGTCCGAGCCCCCGGCACCGGTTTCCGCCCAGCGTCCAGACCTGTCGGCCGCCACGGATCAGGTCCTCGTCCGAGCGCTGGCTAAGGCTCCGGAGAACCGGTTCGGCACCTGCGGGGAATTCGCCGAGGCGCTGCGGGAAGCCCTCGGCGTGGCGTCTTACATGGCCCAGGCTGCCGGCCCGGCCGCAATCACCGGTGCGGTGACGGCTCCGGAACGCTCGGTGGCCGCAGCGTCGACGCAGACGGCGGTTCCCGTGCCGGCCGCTCCTGTACGGGATGAGGTGAGCGGTAACCCGGTGCCTCCACGGCGTCAACGCCGGCGCTGGTACCCGGGGGTTGCGGTGGCGGCCGGCATCGTGCTGATTCTGGCAGGGGTCGTCGCGGCCATACTCGTGGTCCCCGCATCGCACGGTTCCCCGGGCGCCGGCACGCACTCCACAGGCAGCGGAGCGGCAAACCGGCCGACTCCGGCTAGCGCACCTGCCAGGCTCACACGCGCCGCCCGGCTCGCGGATCCCGGCGGCGAGGGCGTCGTCTCGGCCGGATTTGTCCCGGGCGACGAGATAGCCGCCGTCGACGCCAGCGGGAGCACCTACCTCTGGGACATCGCGACCAGGCACGTCGCCGCCACCCTGAGGGATCCCGGCCATCAGGGCATCGCCACCGCTTCCTTCGACCGCGGCGGCCGGTTCGCGGTGATGGCTGGCCATGCTGGCGCCACCTATGTCTGGGAAATCGTGTCACATCACCGGATAGGCACCCTGCCCGGGCTGAACGCCCTCTTCCTGCTGATCAGTCCCGGAGGTGACACGGTGATCGGCGTGGACGCGAACCGCGACGGAATCGCGCTGACTGACTCGACCCAGGGAGACCAGCTCACCTTCACCGACCCCGACCGCATAGACCTGACCGCCGGGGCCGCGCTGAGCCCGGACGCCAGCACCCTGGCCGTGAACGACACCAGCGGGCGGACCTATCTGTGGGATACCGTGACGCGGACCATGATCGCCACCTGGAAGAGCCCCGGCGGTGTCGCGAATCTCGCAGTGTTCAGCCCGGATGGCAAGACGCTCGCCGACACCGCCGGGGCGGGCAAGGTCTACCTCTGGGACATCCCGTCTCACCGTCTGGCCGGCACCGTCCCCATCCCGGGCCGCACCAGCCTAGGCGGAATGGCCATCAGCCCGGACGGCAAACTCCTGGCTGAGGTAAGCGGCGACAGCGACAAGGTCTATCTCTGGGACCTGTCCACGGGGCAGGAGGTCGCCGTCATCACCGACCCTGGCGGCAAGGGCACGGCCTCCGCCACGTTCAGCCCGGACGGCAAGACGCTGGCTATCGGTGACAGCGACGGCAGCACCTACCTGTGGAACATCCAGCGGGAATAGACGCGCAAGCGTGACACGTTTCTGTGGTCACTCTGTGCGATCACCAGTATGCCAGCCTCATCGCCGATAGGAGCCAGCCGGGGGCAGGGGATCGGTCTTTGTGCCACTTCCGCCGCAGTGATGCCTCGCGGCCGCGCACAGGCAGTCCCGCGATCGGCGGCTGCCGCGAGGCGGACGGCCGCTGGACCGCAACGTGGATCAGTCCGGTGCGCTGTATTCACCTCGGGCGACGCGGACGCCCCGTCCCTGCTTCACCAAGCCATCACGGCCGGCCGAGAACTTCGCCGCGGACTCGTTCGTCTGCCCGGCCTGGCCCGCATGCCACCTGTCAGCCGCAAAGCGAGCTCCGGCCAGGGCTCTCAGGTGTCCCACAAAACCCACAGGTCCGGTTCCCGTCGATGTTCCCCACATAAATCCAACGGATAATGCGGCACTCTGCGGCACACGGTGGCACGGCTGCTAAGCGGTGACTGCGGTCGAGGGCGTCGCGTAGCGGGTCACGGCAGTGGCTGGTGATGTAGCTCGTCAGCCCGGCCGGGGCCCGGGCTGAGGAGAGGGTTAATCAGTTGTCGCACGTTCAGTGTGGTAGGCGATTCCTGCCTTAGCAGGGCTGCCGGGGTGCTGATTGCTGAGGAGACTGCGCCACCCAAATCCCAGAAATGTCCGGGTTACGGCACCGCCAGCGACCAGAACACGTCCACATCGAAGTCGCCGGTCGACGGGCCGGGATCGCCGTAGATCTCCCAGCGAGGGCCGGCCAGCCGGTACCCGTTCGCCTTGCCCCACTCGCGCACTGCCCGATGAGTATCGCCGATTTTGGCGATCGGGCCGGTGTGGGTCGCGATGGCGACGAGCCCGCCCGGAAGCGTCGACGCGGCAACATGACCGGCGGGATCGAATGAGCCGATTACCTGAACGCCGACTTCGACGTTGGGGACGTCGTCCTTGTAGAGCATGATGTTATGCCCCCGCTTGTAGAGCCCTTCCGGGGCGTCGCCCCGAAGAAAGCTCCACACCTTGTCCAGCATCGGGCCCCACATCTTCGGGAACTCCGCCCACGTCGCCGCCGCCACTATCACCGCCGTCGGCGTCGGTTGGACGGTCCTCACGGTCACCTCGACAGTCATGCCGCGGAGCATACGCCGTAGTCGACCAGCCCTGTCCGTCAAAGCGGGGCAACCCCAGGCCAACCGTGCCCCGGCCATGTTTGTCCGGTCTCTGGCGCGATGAGGTGGGCGACATCGAGCGCGGGGACGGGTTGGGCTGGTGGCTGGCGAAGGCCCGCAGGCGGATTGCGAAGGCTTCGCGCCGGCTGGGGTTCCCGTGCTCGGCGATCAGTTCCGCAAGTTAGCGCGCGGCATCGTGATTCCCGGTGGCGGGCGCGATGACGGTCTGGAGGAAGGTGCCTGTGATGCCTTGGGCGGCCTTTGGAGCGGAGACCAGGATGAGGGCGAGCGGGTCGAGGTCCGCGGATTCGATTAGATCGAGGCCAGTGATGCTGCGAATGACCCTGCCGGTCGGCGCTGCAGCAGGTGGGCGGCCGACGGCTATTTCAGCAGTGTCCTGGACGACGCGGGACGATTGAATCTGCGATGCTGGCCCGTGGCATTAAGCGTCGCGATACGCGCGCACTTGGGCAGGTTTCGTCGCGCTTGCCGGAATGGTGACCGTGGCCGGATAGGTGGCAATCAGGCGGCGTAACAAATTGCGGTTTCTACGTTATGATATGTAGCCAATGGGGAATGGGGTGTACCGACGCCTTCCGTAGCCGGGGGGAATCGGGGGAGTGTTCATGATGCGTCGGATTTGGATGCACAAGCTGGGGCAGTGACCTGCCATTGTGATGCTGGCGGGCGCGGCCATACTCGTAATCTCAGCTCCTGTGTGATGCTGTCAGCAATCGGCAGTGTCTGTCGTCATGCTGCTGTGGAGGAGTACATCTCATGCGGAGACTCAGGCCCCGGAGTGCAGCCTTGGCCGCAGTGGTTGTCGTGGTCATGACAGTGGCTGCCTGCGAGGGCAGCAGTAATAGCGGAAAGGTGTCATCATCCAGCGACGCGAAGGTCAAGGGCGGGACGGCGGTATTTGCCTTTAACGCGGGCGGTGGAGCCAACTACATCTTCCCGGTTCTGCCTACGGCCAACTTCAATACCTCGAACTCGCAGGCTTTCCAGTGGCTGATGTGGCGGCCCCTGTACTGGTACGGCGTTGAAGACACCCCGAACATCAACACCAGTCTCAGCATCGCCAATCTGCCGACCTACTCCAACGGCGGCAAGACGGTCACCATCACGCTGAAGCCCTACAAGTGGTCGGATGGCCAACCGGTCACCGCCCGTGACGTGCAGTTCTGGGAAAACCTGGTGGCGGCTGACCCCGATAACTACGGGGCATCCGTCCCGGGCGGCTACCCGGGCAACATCGTCAAGACGACAGTCGTGAACTCCACGACTATCCAGTTCACCACGGACAAGGCTTACAACACTCAGTGGTTCCTCTACAACGAGCTCTCCAACATCACGCCGCTACCGGAACAGGCCTGGGACAAGACGAGCACGACCGGCAACGTCGCCAACTATGACCTGACGAAGAAAGGGGCGCTTACGGTCGACAAGTACCTGAACAGCCAGGCCCAGGATGGTTCCACGTATGCGACTAACCCGCTGTGGCAGACGGTGGACGGTCCGTGGAGACTGACTCATTTTGACACCAACGGCGACCTGACCATGGTGCCCAACCCCAGCTACAGCGGCCCGGTCAAGCCGACGCTCTCGGAGTTCAGGGAGCAGTCCTTCACCGACACCAATGCCGAGTTCGACGCCCTCGCCAGCGGGTCAGGCCTGGATGTGGGCTATATCTCCAACGTCGAGCAGAACGCCCAGCCGCGCCTGGACCATCTCGGGTACACCGAGGCGCACCAGTACGACTTGTCCATCGCCTATGACGCGCTGAATTTCAATAACCCGAAGCTCGGGCCGTTGTTCAAGGAGCTGTACATCCGGCAGGCGCTGCAGGAGCTGATGGATGAGAACGGCATCAGCAAGTACTACTTCGGCGGCGACGGGTACGCCGTCTGCGGGCCGGTACCGCCGAAACCGCCGAACGGCTTTGCCGACGCCTACTCGAAGTCCTGTCCCTTTGCCTATAACCCGGCCCGGGCTGCGCAGACCCTGGCGGCGCATGGCTGGAACGTCGTGAAGAATGGCGTGGACACCTGCAGGTCGCCGGGAACCGGACCAACCCAGTGCGGGGCTGGCATAGCGGCGGGAGCCAAGCTGGAGTTCCCTTACATCTACGTCACCGGCGGCATCGCGTTCCCGAAGTCGCGCGTGCAGATCGAGTCGGACTTCGCGCAGGCTGGCGTCAAGCTGGACCTCAAGCCCTTGCCCGGCAACGAGGCAGAAGCCGAGGCGACATCCTGCACGCCGTCGCAGGCGGCCTGCTCGTGGGGCATCTATAACACCGGGTGGGTCTACTCCCCGGACTACTACCCGAGTGGTGAGGACCTCTTCGAGACCGGAGCCATGGCCAACTACGGCAGCTACAGCGATCCCAAGGCTGATCAGCTCATCCAGGCGACGACGCTGAAGACGAGCGAGGCGCCGCAGCAGGCGCTCGATGCCTATCAGGACTACCTCGTGCAGCAGATCCCGGTGATCTGGGAAGGCGACACGTACGGCCTGACCGAGTACAAGACGGACCTGCACGGCCTGACGCCGTTCAACGTCTTCGACGCGATCAATCCGGAGAACTGGTACTACACGAAGTAAGAGCCTCAGGCCACCCGGTGGAGCGGAAAGTGGCAGGCCGTCTCATGAACCGGGAAGCCGGGCGCCTGCCTTTTTAGCGGCAGCATCGACGGATCGACCGCTGCGCATATGTCCTTCGCCCGCGGGCAGCGCGTGCGGAAGCGGCAGCCTGACGGCGGATTCATGGGCGAAGGCAGCTCGCCGCGGATCGCGGCCCGCTCACGGCCGGCGCGCGCCCGCGGATCCGCCACCGGGACTGCCTCCAGCAGGCCGGCGGTGTAAGGATGCGCCGGGGCGTCGTAGATGCTGGCGGTCGGGCCGGTCTCGACCAACTTCCCGAGGTACATCACGCCCACGCGGTCGGCGATGTAGCGCACGACCGACAGGTCGTGCGACACCATCACGAGGGCGAGGTCATGCTCGGCCTGCAACCGCACCATCAGGTTGAGCAGTTGCGAGCGGATCGAGACATCGAGTGCCGAGACCGGCTCGTCCGCGACGATCAGCCGCGGTCCCAGGGCGAGCGCGCGGGCGAAGCCGATCCGCTGCCGCTGGCCGCCGGAGAACTCGCGCGGCAGCTGCCGGCCGGAGCTGACCGGCATTCCCACCTCCCGGAGCAGCTGGGCGACCCGCTCATCGCGTTCGGTCTTGGTGAACATCCGCTGGACAACCAGCGGCTCGGCCAGGATGGACTGCACGCGCATCCTGGGGTCGAGCGAAGCGTAGGGGTCCTGGAAGACCATCTGCAAGTCGCCGCACTGGGGTCGTCGTGCCCGGCCCCGCAGCCGGTCGGCCTGGTGACCCTGCACCGTGACAGTCCCGGAGTCAGGCTCCTCCAGCGCGACCATCAGGCGGGCTATCGTTGTCTTGCCACACCCGGACTCGCCCACCAGGCCGTAGGTCTCACCGTGGTTGACGGTGAGCGAGACACCGGACACAGCCTTGACCGATCCGACTACCCGGCGCGCAAATCCGCGCCGTGCCGGGAACTCCTTGACCACGTTATCGAGCACGAGCAACGGCTCGGGCTCAGGCGCCGGAACCGGCTCTCGGTCTCTTGCGATGACCTGTACCGGGACTCCGGCAGGCACGCTTTCCGCCGTCAAGTCGCCTCCGGAAGGCGGGCGGGGGTGAAAGCACGCGTAGGCATGCCCGTCGCTGTCGCTTCGCAGGACCGGCATCTGTTCCGAGCAGTCCCGCGTCGCGTAGGCGCAGCGCGGGACGAAGCGGCAGTGCGCGGCGGGGCTGGCCAGATCGGGCGGAGCGCCCGGAATGGTCGCGAGCGCGGTGCGTACACCCACTGTGACTGCCGGGACCGCGGTGAGCAAGGCCTCCGTGTAGGGATGGCGGGTCTGCGTGAACAACTGTGTTCGCGGTGCGGACTCGATGATCTGCCCGGCATACATGACGAGGACCCGGTCGGCATGCTCGGCGATGACACCCATGTCGTGGGTGATCAGCAGGACCGCCATGGCAAGCTCTCGCTTCAGCTGCTGGATAAGGCTGAGAATCTGGTCCTGGATGCTGACGTCCAGGGCAGTGGTGGGCTCGTCCGCGATTAGCAGCCTCGGCTGGCAGGCCAGGGCGATGGCGATGCAGACACGCTGCCTCTGCCCGCCGGAGAGCTGATGGGGGTAGCTGGAGACCCGCTCCGCCGGGCGCGGAATGCCCACCATGGCCAGGAGCTCAAGAGTGCGCCCACGGAGCTCGGCCTTCTTGACCGTGCGGTGGATCAGCAAGGACTCCGCAATCTGGTCGCCGACGCTCATCGTGGGATTCAGCGCCGCCATCGGGTCCTGGAACACCATGCCGATCTCGTTGCCCCTGACGTGCGCCATCGCAGCCTCGGGCAGAGCCGTAAGGTCGCGGCCGTCCAGCCGGACCGATCCGCTGACGATACGGCCGCCCTCAGGCAGCAGGCGAAGTATCGACGCGCCCATCATCGACTTGCCGCTGCCCGATTCCCCCACCAGCCCGACGGTTTCGCCCGCCTCGACCTGGAGCGAAACGCGGTCCACGGCCTGCACGGTCCGACGGGGGAGCACCAGACGAGTAGTGAGGCTCTCGACTTCCAGCAGTGCCATCGGCCTCCTCCCAGGTTAATGCGCCCGAGCTCACCGCTTGACGAGTATTCGCCCGTAGTGTGCCATTATCGGTGGCTATTCAGCACGAGTGACAGCGGATTGGTGCAGGTTACGGTCATGCGTGGTCCTCGCTCGGGAAGACGGGTTACAACCCTAACACCTAAAGAAAACAGACACGAGCGTTGATATTGGCGCGTAACATCCGCCCAATTTGTCCTTCACACACCCTCTGACGTTTACTGAATAGCTACTATTATCTCTGTTAGAGAAACCGTGTGGAGTACCGTGACCGCCTACATCGCACGACGTTTTGCCCAGTCCATCGTGATTCTCCTCGGTGTCACGCTGCTGACTTTCGTGCTGCTGCACCTCATTCCTGGTGGGTCGGCCCGAGGCATCCTCGGCCCGCGCGCCACCGCCGGGCAGATCGCGGCCTTCGAGCAGGCGAATGACCTCAATAAGTCTGTCTTTCAGCAGTACGTGCTTTATCTCGACCATCTGCTGCACGGGAATTTCGGCTACTCCTACAAGCTCAACCAGACCGTGAGCTCGGTGTTCGCACAGGACCTGCCGAAGAGCCTCGCTCTGGTCGGGCCCCCCACGGTCTTGGCCCTGGCCATCGGGGCACTGCTCGGGATCTGGCAATCGCAGCGACGCGACAAATTGGACGACCACCTGATCACGGGTATCGGTTATGTGCTTTACGCCATGCCCGATTTCTGGCTGGCGTTCATCCTCATTGATCTCTTCGCGCTGCGGCTCTTCTGGCTGCCGCCCATCGCCCCGTCGAGTCCGAGTTGGACGGCAGCGTTCACCGACGCCAAGGCCATGATCTTGCCCTGGGCAACTCTCACGCTGGTCTCGATCGCCGTGTTCAGCCGCTACATGCGATCGTCGGCGCTGGACACGCTGTCGCGGGATCACATTCGCACCGCGCAAGCCAAGGGAGCGCAGCGTGGGCGGATACTACGCAAGCACGTGATCCGAAACGCCAGCATCCCGATCATCACACTGATCGGGCTGTCGATACCGGGGCTGCTAAGCGGAGCGATCCTCGAGGAGGTCGTCTTCAACTATCCCGGCATCGGTCTCGCGACT
>Ga0187890_10000971_pt1 | contig 20839 bp, 18 predicted proteins | sample June2016WEW_21_1_FD_133005 | JGI IMG/M metagenome (GOLD analysis project Ga0187890, IMG submission 133005) | Peatland microbial communities from SPRUCE experiment site at the Marcell Experimental Forest, Minnesota, USA - June2016WEW_21_10 | ecosystem: Environmental > Terrestrial > Soil >... | reverse complement strand
TGTTCGAAACATCCAAGGCAAGCAAATCCGCGGCGGGGAGCGGCACGTAGGACGGCGTGAAGGTCGGAATGTACTGGCTCGAAGAACTATCTTCCTTCGAATAATAGCCGCCGAGCATCCATTGGACGCGCTGATCTGCGGGTGAGGCCAGACGGAACTCTTCGACGAATCTGGATACGCGCAGCGACAGAAAAAAGGGGGCGAGCGCGTTTGCATGTGGGTAGGTAGGACACCCTGCCCACCCCGGGAATAGGGAGCCGGGAGCGCAATAGGCGCCGAAGGGAACCGTATAGTCTTCGCTGTCGGCGCTGTTGAGTCGCGACCATCCTGTCGAATTGGTCAATGTTGCGAAATCCAAGTCCCCGTCAACGCTGACAGAATAGATCCGAGAACTCTGCTCGTACGGTTGAGGGAAGAGGCTGTTCGTCGTAAAGCGACCATGTAGCGGCTGTAGCGTGGCGCCGTTGAGAGTCACTTCGGTCATATTGGCCGCGTCTATATCCTGCGTCAGGATCGCCGCGCGCACGGCCAGGCGATCGGTCGCCTGCCACAGAAGCGTGGCCAGACCGCCGCTCTCCGTCGAATGGTTGACGTCCTGTGTGCCGAGAGCGGCATTGTCCACATATCCGGCATCGTTCTTGAAGAACCCGCTTATTCGAACGGCCAGCGTGTCGGTGAGGATCGGCAGGTTGACTGCACCGTGCGTACCCCAGCTCGGCTTGCCGCTCCCGTCTGTGTCTTCCGAGTCGACGCCCATTTGTGCGCCAAAATTGGCCAAGTCCGGCTTGCGCAGGACGTACTTCACCAACCCGCCCATGGTATTGGCGCCGTAGAGCGTCCCCTGAGGACCCTTGATAACCTCCACGCGGTCGACGTCATAGGGATTCAAATCGAGCCCATACATCGCCCCGCGCGCGCCCGCCGTGGAGTTTCCGACCGATAGATCATCAACATAGGTACCGACCAACGGGCCGGTTGTGGCGTTGGAGTAACTCGTGCTGAGACCCCGCAGGACGATCGTCCTGAATCCCGGTGCGCCACCCGCCGCAACCGAGAGCCCCGGAACATAGTTCGCCAAGTCAGACAGCGAATTCACTTGCAGTGACTGCAGCCGGTCGCCGGTGACGGCACTTACCGACGCGGGTACGTCCAGGAGCCTTTCGGAGCGCTTCTGCGCCGTCACCACGATTTCTTCCAACGACGCATCGTCCGTCGCGGCGATGACGCCGGAAGCGGTGACCGCACACGATACGACAACTAGTGCTCGTCGAAGACATGCCTGCATAGTCGCTACTCTCGCCCGCCGTTATCCTTCTTACATGCCCTGCGATTCTCCCGCGCCGCGCGTCTCCGATTCATGCGCGCCGAGGCCGAACGGGATGCCGATGATTGTTGCGTGCGGCGACGCGAATTGCCAGTGAATCAGCGCGACGGCGCGATAATAGTCCGATGTCCGAAAGGATTACATCATCATCCGGCGATGCAAGCGTCTCTTGCGCAATCGACCGCGACGTCGATCCGAGCTCGTGCAGTCCGGTCAACCACGGCATTTGAGTGCGAGAGACGATCATTTTTCCGCCGGCTCCGCGCACGCGATGACAATTCGAGCATTGGTATTCAATTTACATGGAGCTGATGTGAGCACCATGCCACCCCCCCCATCCAGGAGCTTCTCATGTCACGCACCATCAAGATTTCAAAAGCCGGAGGGCCGGAAGTCCTCGAATTCATCGACGCTGAGGTCCGGGCCCCCGGACCACGAGAGGTCCGCATCAAGGTCAAGGCAATCGGCATCAATCGTGCCGAGTCTATGTGGCGCAATGACGCGTACATCGAACCGGTCAAGTTTCCGGCCGGTCTCGGGTATGAGGCAGCGGGCATCGTCGATACCGTGGGTAAGGAAGTCAAGGGCTTCGCAGCGGGCGACGCCGTCAACCTAATCCCATCCTTCTCGATGAATGACTATTTTACGTACGGCGAAGTCATCATCGCGCCGGACTACGCCGTCGTGAAGCATCCGAAATCGCTCTCGTTCGCCGAGGCGGCGTCCATCTGGATGATGTTCGTGACGGCGTACGGCGCGCTCATCGAAAGTGCCAAAGTGACCAAGGACGATTTCGTCATCGTACCGGCGGCCTCCAGCAGCGTTGGACTGGCGGCAATTCAGATTGCGAACTACGCCGGCGCGACTTCCATCGCGTTGACGCGCGCCTCAGAGAAGCGGCGGCAGCTGCTCGACGCCGGGGCGGCGCACGTCATCGCGACAGAAGAGCAGGATCTCGTAGTCGAAGTAATGCGCATCACCGACGGTAAAGGTGCACGCGTCGCTTTCGATCCGGTCGGGGGCCCGAACTTTCCCAAGCTGATTGCGGCGCTAGCCTTCCAGGGAACCGTGTACATCTACGGCGCGCTCAGTGAGGGTGTCACTCCGTTGCCGGTGCTCGAGATGATCGCCAAGATGCCGACCATCAAGGGGCACAATATTTGGCTGACCAGCGGTGATCCGGCGCGCCAAAAGGCCGCTGTGGAATTCATCCTCAAAGGCATCGACGTCGGCGCCCTCAAGCCGGTGATCGATCGCACGTTCAAGTTCGACGACATGATAGAAGTTCACCGTTATCTCGAGAACAACGGCCAGTTCGGCAAGGTTGTGGTAACGGTCTAGTCGACTAGCGGGCGTGGGCGCGGACAATGCTTGAACGTCAACCGCCAGCATCAGCAGCCAAAACGAGCACGGCTGTTAAATCCGAAATCTCTGATTAGCCTTAACTTTGATCCAGGTCGCATGTCGTGCGGCGCCTTCAGCAACATCGGAGAAGTCAATGTCAAAGAAACTCGACGGCAAGATCGCCCTCATCACCGGCGGCAGCACGGGCATCGGCCTTGCCACAGCGAAGCAATTCGTGGACCAGGGTGCGTATGTGTATATCACCGGACGTCGCCAGCCCGAGCTTGACGCCGCGGTCGACACCATCGGATCAAGCGTCACTGCTATCCAAGGCGACGTCACCAAGATGGCTGATCTCGACCGTATCTACGCGCAGATTCGCAAAGAGAAGGAGCACATCGATATTGTCTTTGCCAATGCGGGAGGCGGTCCACTCGTAAGCTTTGGCTCGATCACCGAAGAGCACTTCGATGCCGTGTTTAACTTGAACGTCAAGGCTCTCGTATTTACGGCGCAGAAGGCGCTTCCACTATTGCGCAACGGCGGGACGATCATCCTGACCGGCTCCATCGTCGATATCAAGGGGTTCCCTGCCTTCAGCATCTACTCCGCAACCAAGGCGGCGGTACGCTCCTTCGCCCGTACGTGGACGACGGACCTCAAGGAACGCGGTATTCGAGTCAACGTCGTCAGTCCGGGACCGATCGACACCCCACTGCTCAACGAGGCCTTCGCCAATCCTAATGACATGAAGGCTCTCGCCTCGACCGTCACGATGGGGCGTCTCGGTCGCCCGGAGGAGATCGCCAAAGCCGTCGCGTTCCTCGCGTCCTCGGACGCCAGCTTCATCACGGGTGCCGAGCTGTATGTGGATGGCGGCGCGGCGCAGGTCTGACCTGACAGCGGGCCGAGCGCCTATCGGGCGAAGTGCCGTGATGGCCGATCATCTCAGGCAGGCCCGGGTTCCCGGACCGGGCAGCATCTAGGGAGTAGCATGTTTTCATCCAGACAGCACAGAGACACCGCAGGAGCCGCCGAATGAGTCGCCCGATCGAAGAGGCCAACAGGCTGTTAGTACTCAAGGCATTTGATACCTTGTTCAATAAACGCGACTACGAAGCAGCTGAAAAATATTGGTCGCCGCACTATATTCAACACAGCGCTCATATAGCGCCTGGGCGCGATGGTCTCTTTGATCTCATCAGGAGCGTGCCGGTGACGCTGCGATACGAGCCCGGGTTGGTTCTGTCAAATCATGAATTTGTAATTATTCACGGTCGATTCTCGGGGACCGGAAGGCCCCGAAACTGGATCGCGGCCGACATCGTACGCATCACGAATGGGGTGCTGGCCGAGCACTGGGATGTGTTGCAAGATGAGGCAACGCGCGAAGAATCGCGAAGCGGTCGCCCGATGTTCGGTGACGACTTCGCGCCATGATCGCGGTGGGATATCTTAAGGATCGTGGCCGGACCGAGCCCGCTCATAAATCGATAAAGCCGCGCTTGAGCGCGATCATTACCGCATGCGTACGGTCCGCGGCGCGGAGTTTCGAGAGGATGCTCTTGACGTGGTTTTTAACGGTGTGCTCGGAAATGCTCAGTTCAGAGGCGATTCCGCCGTTGGAATTACCCCGAGCCACCCCGCGAAGAACATCGATTTCCCTCGTCGTAAGAGCGTCATCCATAGAATGTTCGGCCAGCTCCTTGGCGATTTCTGGCGGAATACGTCTTTTTCCTGCGTGAACAAGGCGTATGGTGTCGATCAAGTCTTTGCGAAGCATATTCTTCAACAGATAACCGGCTGCTCCGGCTTTGAAAGCTCGAAGCGCTTGGACGTCGCCGCCGACCGTTGTCAGTATGACGATTCGGGCGGTAGGGAATTCTCTCATGATCGCCGAAACTGCATCGAGTCCATTGACGTTCGGCATGCGGATGTCCATGAGCGTAACGTCTGGGCGATGCTCCCTAAAACGAGCGATCCCTTCACTGCCGTCGGTGGCTTCCGCAACGACCCGCATGTCGGGCTGCGCATTTATTTCGCCCGCGATGCCCGCCATCATGAGTGGATGATCGTCAACGGTAAGGACTCGTATCACAGGCGCCTCATTCATAGGCATCCTCGCTATCCGTCGTTACTGCGCGTAGCCAGCCAAGTCTACTGCGTTTCGCTTTCGGGACATAGGCGGCGGCGGCCGGGACGCGAACCTCGATTTCGGTTCCAGCGCCAGGCCGACTCCAGATATCGACATGACCGCCGATTTTCGCCGCCCGTTCGCGCATGCCGGGAAGGCCGAAATGACCAGCTCGAGATCCCCGGCTCAGGACCTCGGCGTCGATTCCAATGCCGTCATCGCGAATGCAAACCCGGAATTGATTGCGCTCATAGTTTAGCTCTGCTTCTATGTTCTTTGCGCGTGCGTGCCGAAAAGCGTTAGAAAGTGCCTCTCGCCCCAACCGATGTATCTCGTCGAAGACAATGGGGTGCAGAGGCAAAGGGCCGCCGGTGACCGCAACCCGGAAGTCACCTGGATAGGCCTTTTTGAGATCGTTACCCGCAAGGGCCAAAGCGTCCGCGAGCTCCGTTGTGTTGATAGACCCTGCACGCAAGTCGAGCATGAGTTCCCGTCCTTCCAACATCACGCGATCCGATTGTTCCAAAGCTTCTTCAAAAATAGGTCGGGCCGGCTCGTCCCTCTTTAGGAGTGCGGTGCCCGTGTTGAACCGTAACAATAGTCCCTGAATGCCTTGGAAAAACGTATCGTGAAGATCACGAGCAAGTCGCGCGCGCTCCTCGAGACGCTCATACAGTCGGCGACGCACTTGGGTCGTGATCTGACGCAATCTGATACGGTAAACCAGCCATAGCAAAGCCAAGGCGACCGCGGCGCAGAGTGTCTTGAACCCCAGGCTTTGAACAAAGGACGGTGGGATCGTGAAACTAACCGCGCCGCCGTTGTCGTTCCAAATGCCGTCGTTGTTGCTTGCGGCCACGTGGAAGACAAAGTGTCCGGGCGGCAATCTCGAGAATACGGCCACGCGTGCTCCATTGTCCGGTTGCCATGCGTCGTCGATTCCCTCGAGCCGGTAGCGAAATCGAACTCTTTGAGGTATCAGCAGGCTTGAGGCCGTATAGCGAATAGTCACCTTATCGGTATTCGGAAGCAAGACAGCGTCGACTGGGTCGAGATACTCCTTGGTGCCTCCCGATAACGATAGAATTTCGACCGCGGGCTTCAACAAATTCCGCAGCGGATGAGAGGTATCCATGAACAACACGCTCGTACGCATCGCAAAAAAAAGGTAACCGTCTCCCCCATCGACAATAGTGGGGCGCGGTCGTATGGGGGCAGACAGGTCATCCACGCCGTCGAGGTAGTCGAACAAAGTGAAACGCATTTGAATGTTCGGGTCCGCCTCCGCCTTCCTGATCTCCTGCGCGCCGATACGAAGAATGCCAGAGCCTTGATTGACCCAGACATCTCCGTTTCGCTGCTGCAACACACCCGACACGAGGCTGACCGACGCGTCGTTGAGCAACCTCAACTGACGAAACGTGCTTCCCTCTAGAATTTCGAGTCCAGTCTCGCCGCCGATCACAATTCGCCCATCGATTTCTGTGACTGTCATCGTGTAGCCGAGGTTCAGTCCGTCGCTATCCTGGAAAGTGTTGAGCCTTTCTCCGTCCAAAACTTGTATCCGATTGGATTTCGCATACGCAAACCAGATGCGTCCCCGTGAGTCGACCGTAATCGCCGTGGTCAAATTGTCCGGCGCGGCCAGCTGGTTCGTGACGTGAGACCAGCTTTGTCGAAACAGTCGATAAAGGCCGTTGCGCACGAATGACACCCAAAGGCCGCCGGCACGGTCCATGGCCATGGCTTGGATTGGATGCTCAACACTTAGACCGTCCGGCAAAGGAATTCGGGTAAACTGGCCGTCGACATAGGTCCACAGACCGTCTCTGCCACCGACCCACAGCGTACCGGTCGAATCTCGATAGGTCGCCGTGATGTGTTGCACGGATACGGGTGGGGGAACCATGATGCGGCCGCTCGGTACTTCGACGGTTGCGGCGCCAACGAGTAGTCTGGTCCGGTCCACCACAGCCACTGAAGGTTCCGCGACGTCCGCCGGTAGATTGAGCGCGGTCAGCGCCGCGGGTCGAAATTGATCGAGCCCTTTCGTCGTGGCGACCCAGGTGCTGCCCTCCCGATCCTCCACCACCATAAAGCTGAAGTTACCGGTCAGTCCGTCTTGCTTTGTGAAGTGCTGCGTGCTGTCGGCGAGGTCGTCCGCTTTTTCAGGCGATTCGATACGAAAAATCCCCTGCGTCTCCGTCATGATCCAGAGACCGCCATCGCGACCGGCGCCGATCGCTCTGGCTCGAATTCCGATCGGCGGGATGTCCTGCCGCAGTGTGGCGGAGGACGGATCGAGTGCGCGAACGAGACCGGTTGACGAGCGGATCCATAGAGTTCCATTGGGGGCTTGCACGATATTCTGAATCGGCTCGGCCAGGTCGGCGACCGGCCGAAATACATGTTCTCCTTTTCGCAAATACAACATCCCTGCCGCAGTACCGATCCATAGTGTTCCCTTCTCGTCGACGAAGCTCGCTGCCGAACTTGCATTTGACGGGAAATGCCATTCCTTCGCGACGGTTTTCCAGGAGGATCCTTCTAGTCGCTTGAGCCCTGAGTTCAGCACTGCCCAAACTGTGTTGTCGGCGTCTATCGCTAAGCTCAGGACCGTCCCTCGCTCCAGGCCCTCGCGCTGTCCGTAGTTGATATTTCGGCCCTGCTTCAGGAAGCTCGCCCCAACTCGAAAGTATCCGATCCATAGCCCACCATCGGGGGTCGGCAATAAAGCGTTCACTTGGGTCCCGGGAAGCGGGTCTCCGGACGTGGGCTGATAGCGAACGAACGACTGCCCATCGAATCTGAAAAGGCCGTTATCCGTCGATAACCACAGGAAACCATCCGTCGTTTGCGCGATTTCGTTGATGGTGCGCGGTGCGCCCTCGCGCACCGTCCAGCCCGTGTGATACATCTGCGAGAGGGTGGGCGAGGAAAGCGCTGATTGTGGACAGCCGAGTGCGCCGATCAAGGCAATGGTGAGTAATTGGAGCGCGCTTCGAACCCTACCGAATAACTCGAGCGCGATCGGTTTGCCGGTCAACGCTGACATTCGAGCCCACTGCAGTCCGCCTATAATCATGGGGCATTCTAGCGGTTGACATCTACATTCCTCAATGACGGAAAGTATTCTCCAGAGCCGAGCAACGTTTGAAACGGTACACCTAACCCGGGACAGCCACCCCCCTCGAAAGAGCCCCTTCGAAAGCTCTCTTTCGAGCCTATGTCTCGTGAGTCGGCCACCTTATGCTGGCGACGTGCAGAGATTATTCTCAATGTTCCCCGGTGGCGCGGCAGGGTTCTCCCTGATCATTCTGAGAGTGTGCGCGACCATTTCGTTGTTGATGACCACCTTCAATCAGGAACAGTTAATGTCGCCGAGTTGGACTTTCGTCGGTGTGGGCTTGCTTTCGCTATTGATGGTCATCGGAGCACTCACGCCTATCGCAGGCACTGTCAGCGCGTTGATCGAGGTTGTCAATCTCGTGCATAGCCATGGAGCGGATCTGGGCTACACGCTCGTCGCTATCTTCGTTACCGTGGTTCTCGCTGTGTTGGGTCCCGGAGCGTTCTCCGTCGATGCGAAGCTCTTCGGCCGGCGTCTGATTATCCCTGATGACAACGACTGATCCTGTCTCGCGGTACCGGAGCTAGATCCTTCGTACGCTCCGATTTGCCCCCCTCTAAAGAGCCGGATCAATTCAGGTAGATCGGGTCTCTCGCGCAGACGCACGTCGCGTTACCTTATTAATGCAATCAGCCTCTCGGACCTTGGTGCACCAGGGCGCACATTCGTGAGATTGCAGGAGGGTTCATGTCATTGATGATTGTCTTGAATTCGCGGGAGCAAGACCGAACATATTGTTGCCCAGGTGCCGGCGACGAGCATGGGTTCTGCCACGCGCGCGAGAACGTCATAACAGACCACGCCACGTCCGCAATCAAGACGCCCCTCGCCATAGCGGCTCTCATCGAATGTGCCGCGGCCTCTTTTGAGGTCGATCGCAACGCATCGCGCGAATACCTGTTTCGCGCGTACGCTTTGCTACGCGCTCAGAGCCAGCCGACCTCTGGCAGGACCGCACAGACACGCGGTCGACTCGCGATGTGGCAAACGAATCGCGTCATTGACTACATAGAGACAAACCTAGGGACGGATATTCAGTCCAAGGACTTGGCGAACCTCGTCAACCTGAGCACGAGTCACTTCTTCCGCGCTTTCAAGGTGAGCGTTGGAATACCGCCGTTTGAATTCATAACCCGCAGACGCGTCGAGCTTGCGCGCGAGATGATGCGCACCACGGATGAAGCGCTCGCACAGATCGCGGTCGCGTGTGGCTTAAGCGATCAGTCGCATTTCTGCAGAGTATTTCGCCGGATCGTGGGCCAGAGCCCTAACGAGTGGCGCCGTGCAAACGCGAAAGTCCTCACTGGCGCTGCTGGACCGCAAAGTCATCTCGGGAATCGTCAGATCCGACGTCCGGTCACAATGGCTCGGTAGCGCACTCAGTGCACATAGGCGCTATCTACTGGCAAGCGAGCACCGCAAGTTCTCACTACAGTCAGAGCCAGTTGATCGACGAACGAGACCTGGATGCGATCTTGGCTGCTAATGGCGGGAAGAACGCCGGCCGAGGACTCATGTTTCGTAACCGCAGCATTTAAAGGAGTTTGAGTTCATGAGTACCTATACGCACCAAAGCGCCCCGACCCAGTATGTCGAAGCCAAAGGAATCCGCTTCGCCTATCGCCGATTCGGCAAGGCCGGTGGCGTGCCGTTGGTCTTCAATCAGCATTTCACCGGCACGATGGACCACTGGGACCCGGCCGTCACCGATGGGTTGGCGCAGGGCCGCGAGGTCATACTGTTCGACAATACGGGTGTCTCGAGCACATCGGGGCGCGTACCAACCACAATGGAGGACATGGGCGCCGACGCCGTGGCATTCATCAAGGGGCTGCAACTCAAGACAGTCGATGTGCTGGGCTTTTCGATCGGTGGCCTCGTCGCGCAGGAAATCACGCTTCAGGCGCCGGACCTCGTGCGCAACCTCGTTCTGGTGGGCACCGGCCCGCGTGGTGGCGAAGGCATGGCTACGCTCACTCCCGAGGCACAGGAAATCTTTGGCCGCAAATACGATGTGCCCGAGGAGCTTTGGCTCAAAGTACACTTTACGCCATCTGCGGCGAGCCAGGCGGCCGGCCGCCGCTTCCTCGAGCGCTTCCGGGCGCGTGTTAAGGGCCGTGATCCTGATGTGAACGAGACGGTCGCGCCAGCGCAGATCGAAGCGATCGGCAAGTGGGGCGTGCAGCGCAAAGGTTCCTACGAGTATCTGAAGCGCATCACGCAGCCGACGCTCGTGGTGAACGGCCATCACGACGTCATCATCTACACGATCAACTCATTCATCCTGCAACAGAATATCCCGAATGCACAGTTGATCCTGTACCCCGACGCGAGTCATGGCTCGCAGTATCAGTATCCGGAGCGGTTCGTCCGCCACGTCTCGATGTTCTTGTCCGAGTGAAACCGATGCACATGAATTCAATCGCCTCCAACCCGGCATTTCCGAAGGAGATCTAATCATGAACAGTCTTGCTGGTAAAACCGCCTTGGTCACCGGTGCATCGCGCGGCATCGGGCGCGCCAGCGCCCTCGCGCTCGGCAAGGCAGGTGCGCAGGTCCTCGTTCACTACTCGCGCGCAGAGAAAGAAGCCGATGCCGTGGTGGCGGAAATTCGCCGTGCAGGCGGCCGTGCCGAAAAGGTAAGGGCCGATTTGGCATCGAAGGATGGGCCCCATCAATTGGCGAAGCAGGTTCGGGGCATGGTCGCAGAGCGCCTGGATATTCTAGTCGCGAATGCTGGAATTTCGAGCGCGGCTCCGATCGAGCAAACGACGGTCGAGGATTTCGACAAGCTGTACGCGGTCAACGTGCGTGCGCCTTACTTTTTGGTGCAACAGCTGCTGCCCATCATGTCCGAGGCCGGCAGCATCACGCTGGTCTCATCTCTTGCGGCGCACGCGGCGGTGGGGCATCTCTCGGCATACGCAGCGACCAAGGGTGCCGTCGCCACTTTGGTTAAATATTTTGCGGTCGCGCTCGGCCCCAAAGGCATTCGCGTCAACGCCGTTGCTCCCGGCGTGGTCGAGACAGACATGTCGAATTTCACGAAGACAGAGACGGGCCGCCAGACTACGCTCAATATGCAAGCGCTGAAGCGAATCGCGAAGCCGGACGATATCGGTGGCGTCGTCGCGTTTCTCGCCTCGGAGGAGGCGAGATGGATTACGGGCGACACGGTCCATGTCGATGGCGGCTCGAAGCTCTGACGTCGGTCACGAACGCCGCTTTGCTGTCATTCGCTCAAATCTTAAGAGGCTACACCATGTCATCCAATACGTTGAGGCTCTACCACTCCACCGGTTCGCCCAATTCCCGACGCGTGCGCATCTTTCTCGCCGAAAAAGGGATGACGGTACAGCTGGTCACGGTGGACCTCGGCAAGGGCGAACAGCACTCCGAAGCCTACCGCGCCATCAATCCACGCCGCGTGGTGCCGACCTTGGTATTGGAGGACGGTACCGCCATAGGCGAAGTCCCGGCGATCATGCGATACCTCGACGAAACGTATCCGAGAAAGCCACTGCTCGGCACGACACCCAAGGAAAAGGGCCTGATCGCGATGTGGGAGCGGCGCGCCGAACTGGAAGGCTTCGCGGCCGTGATGGAAGGCATCCGCAACAAAGTCGCGGCGCTGAAGGGCCGTGCCATCGCCGGGCCGCATGACTATGAGCAGATTCCGGCTCTGGTCGACCGCAGCGTGCTCCGTGTGAAGAATTTCTTCGCCGATATGAACGAGCGGCTGGGTCAGGTTCCTTTCGTCGTCGGTGAACTCTACTCTGCTGCGGATATCACTGCTCTCGTGACGGTGGACTTCGCCGCCAATGCGCTCGAGCTATCCGTGCCGCCGGAGCGGGTGGCGCTGAAGCGCTGGTACGACACCGTGTCCAGCCGCCCCAGCGCCGGTGCATAGCCTTAAGCCTCAGAAGAACCTTCATGCCGCTTGCCGGCGCCGAGGCTTGAGAGCCGGTGGTGTACATCGATACCTCGGCTCCCAGGTGATCTCTCTGCAACGGCAAGCGAATCGTCCGGCGCTTCGCCAAGTGATGGTGGATGTTAAACAATGCTAGGCTTGGATCTTGGCGGAGCCTGCGCCGCAAGCTCCAGTCGCGCACATTCATCCCTGGTCTGCTGATGTTCGGCGCACTTCTTGGCGGCTGCGTTGGGTTGCCGCGTCGAGCGGCGGTGCCGATCGACGCTACTCAGTCGGCATTTCCCTCGAAGTGCTCGGAATTTCGATTCTGGCCCAATCTGGACTTAGCGCAATTGTATCGCGATGCGGCTGCGTCCGATGAACGCGAACGCGAGACACTCATCGCCCAGGGGAAGAACCCCGCGAAATTGCCGCCCGCCGCTTTTCTTGCAATTTCCGGCGGCGGCGACGCAGGGGCATTCGGCGCGGGCATCCTCGTCGGTTGGACCGCTACCGGCACGCGACCGCAATTCAAAGTGGTGACGGGTGTCAGTGCCGGAGCGTTAATCGCGCCGTTTGCGTTCCTCGGAGATCAATACAATGACGTGCTTCAGAGTGTCGCGGTTTCGATAGGACCTCGCGATGTATTTAAGATTCGCACTCTAATTCGTGCGATGACCAGCGACGCTTTCGCCGACGACACAGCGCTCGCATCGCTGATCGGAAAATATGTCACGAAGGACATACTCGCCGCCGTTGCCAGGGAGTACGCGCGTGGGCGCGTCCTATTGATCGGAACTACCGACCTGGACGCTGGGCAGCCGGTAGTGTGGAACATGGGGGCGATTGCTTCGTGCGGTGATCCCGCGGCTCTGCCACTGTTTCGAAAGATAATGTTGGCGTCCGCTTCGATACCCGGTGTCTTTCCTCCTGTCATGCTCGATGTCACCGTCAACGGGCGGCAATATCAGGAGATGCACGTCGATGGCGGTGTGCTGAGCCAAGTGTTTCTGTTTCCACCGTCTTTCCTGCGAGTGGTGACGAATAATTATTCGGTGAATGCGCGTGAACGATCCGTTTACGCGATTCGTAATGGACGAATCGAGTCTTCGTGGACTTCCGTGCCGCGCCGAACCACTTTCGTGGCGCGTCGGGCGTTGTCCGCGTTGATCGATACACAAGGAATCAACGATTTATACCGCCTTGAAGTGGTCTCCAACCAAGAGCATGAGGGCTTTAACGTGGCGTATATCGGCGGCGAATTCAATTATCCGCACAATGGCATGTTCGCCACTGATTACATGCGGCACCTGTTCGAATACGCCTACGAACTTGCCAAGTCCGGCAAATCATGGCACATGATGCTTCCCGGCGATCAGCCGAGCCCCGTTTCCGTGGAAAGCAGCGCCTTGTCGAGTCCGCAAGCGATGCATTAGGAATTTGCCGTTTCTGCTTTTTCTCTTTGCCTCGAACCGCACTTCCATTCCTTCGCCATGATCTCGCGGCGTTCGACTCCGACTGCATGGAATGCCAAAGGAGGGGCTGGTGAGTCAATACCGACGCGCGTCTTTTTCGTAGGCTGATGTTGAGCTTGATCGCTGACTAAGAAGTTGACCGAAAAGAAATCGGGAGCGTATTTTTACGGAGCCTCGTGTGAGCCACGACATAAAAGAGCCTCAGGAAACCATCGGCGGTGATACCACACGTCGGGCTTTTATCATCGGCGCGGGCGCGACCACGCTCGTTGCGCTCGCGCCATTTGGGCTTTCAGCCGGTGCGCTTTCGCAGAGCACCGAGGAATCCAATCAAACCCCACTCGAGGAGAATGCCGACATGCCGCTTGTTCGTTTTGACGCCTTAGAAGGCCGTAGCGACGCAGAAATCAAGACTTTGCTGGACTCAGCCCATCGGGCGATTGTCAAAGCATTCCACATCAACGAGCGGGATCGCTATCAGATTTACACGGCCCGCCCGAAGGCGAGATTCATCATGCAGGACACGGGTCTTGGGATTCAGCGAAGCGACAAAATGCTGATCATTACGGTGTTTAGTAAGGCGCGGCCGGAGATCCTGAAGAAGCGGCTGTATCAAGAGATGACTGACCAGCTGGCCCGCTCCGCTTCGGTGCCGAAGACCGACGTAATGATCTGCATAGTCGAAAACTCCGCCGCAGATTGGACCTTCGGCAATGGCGAAGCTCAGTTTTTGACCGGCGATCTGCCCTGACGCCGGCACCCACACAATATTAAGACCCAAGGAGACACCATGGCATATCGAAGCATTAATCCCTATACAGGCGCGGTCTTAAAGACTTATCCCGACGATAGTGACGCGACCCTGGAGACTGCGGTGGCTCGCGCAGAGCAGGTCTTCCAGCGTGCTTGGCGAAACGAACCAATGGCTCGCCGGGCTGACGTTCTGCGGCGCGCGGCGAACATCATGCGGTCGAAGTCGGAGGAATTGGCGCGGTACATCACGCTCGAGATGGGAAAGCTGATCAACGAGTCGGTTGCTGAGGTGGCCCTAAGCGCCGATATCCTCGAGTACTACGCCGATAACGGGCCAAAAATGCTGGCGGCTCAAAAACTAATCGTGGAAGAGGGCGAAGCTTTCGTTGAGAGCGAACCGTTAGGTGTGCTGTTCTGCGTAGAGCCGTGGAACTTTCCCTACTACCAGCTCGCGCGAGTGGCCGGACCCAGTCTCATACTGGGCAATGTCATGCTGGTGAAGCACGCCTCCAATGTTCCCCAGTGCGCGGAGGCGTTCGAACGCGTTCTGTTAGAGGCAGGGGCGCCTCAGGGGGTCTACAAAAATCTATTTGTCAACAAGGAGCAGATCGGCCGCCTGATCGCCGATCCCAGAATCAAAGCAGTGGCGCTGACCGGGAGCGAGGCGGCCGGCTCAATCGTTGCCGCGCAGGCTGGTAAGTCCTTGAAGAAGAGTACGATGGAACTTGGCGGCGCGGACCCATTTATCGTGTTAGAGGACGCCGATATTGATCGCGCGGTATCGTGGGCTGTGTGGGGCCGGCTGAATAATACCGGTCAATGCTGTATTGCCGCTAAACGGTTCATCGTTGTGGAGGCTGTCGCGGACGAGTTTCTGCGGCGGTTCAAGTCCTCCCTAGAGCTTCTCAAGGCGGGCGATCCCTTAGACCCGGCGACGACCCTCGGACCCTTGAGTTCCGAAGGTGCGCTCCAGGAATTGCTGCAGCAAGTGCAGACGGCCGTGAGCCATGGCGCCCGCGTCGTCGTGGGAGGGCAGCGGCTCGCGCGGGCGGGAGCCTTTATTGAGGCCAGTATCCTCGACGGCATCGAGGCGAGCAATCCCGCTTACTACCAAGAGTTCTTTGGCCCCGTGGCCATGTTCTTTCGCGTCAAGGATGAGGCAAGTGCCATTGCACTCGCAAACGACTCGCCGTTTGGCCTCGGTGGATCCGTGTTCACTTCCGACATCGAGCGAGGAAAACGGGTGGCGCGCCAGATTTCGACCGGTATGGTTTTCATAAACCAGGCAACTTGGACGGCTCCAGACCTGCCCTTTGGGGGCATCAAGAACTCTGGGTACGGACGAGAGCTCGCTGAGCTCGGCATGCAGGAATTCGTCAACAAAAAGTTGATTCGGGTCAGCGCTTCTTACCCACCCGAGGAGTTTCCGGTTGCTGCCGCGTAGCTGCGACCGGGTTTCAGAGTTCGATATTCGATAACTGAGGAAAATGAGACATGGCACGACTGACAAAGAAGGTGGCTCTGGTAACCGGAGCGTCGCGCGGTATCGGTGCAGCGATCGCAAAGCGGCTGGCGGCCGAAGGTGCGACAGTGGCAATCACGTACGTCAAAGGTGCGGACGCCGCAAACGCCGTGGTAAAGGAAATCGAGAAGAACGGCGGTAAGGCTTTGGCGATTCATGCCGACGCGGAGGATGTGGAAGCTGTGGCTCGCGCCGTGGACCAAACGGCCGCCAAATTCGGGACGATTGACGTGCTTGTGAACAATGCGGGTACCGCGATCCCCAAGCCGTTCGAGGAAACGACGGCGGCGGAAATCGATCGCGTGATCGGCATAAACCTACGGGGCACCATGGCCGCGACGCAAGCTGCTCTGAAGCATATGAAGACCGGCGGCCGGATCATCATGATTGGCTCCTGCGTGGGCGAGCGCGTATTGACGCCAGGGCTAGTGGCCTATTCGGCAACGAAGGGCGCGGTGCGTCTATTTGCCCAGAGTCTCTCGAGAGAAGTGGGCAAGCGCGGCATTACGGTGAACTGTGTTCAGCCAGGACCGATTGATACGGACCTGAACCCCGCTGCCGGCGACTGGGCTGTACCGCAGAAGGCGGTGACTGGCTTGGATCGGTACGGCACCGTCGATGAGGTGGCGTCCCTCGTTGCCTTTGTCGCAAGTCCAGAGTCTTCCTACATCACTGGATCGAGTCTGACCGTGGACGGCGGTACGAACGCGTAATCCGGGTCATCAGGGCCGGACGGCCGGCCCCGAATCTGACGCGCGCGAACCACCGGACGTCAGAATATCTCGGTCGAGTCCACTCGCTCTGCGTCATTCCCGGTTGTGGGAATGTTTGCGTCGTCATCCTTGATTTCCGGCTCGTAGCATGCGGCAAGCCGCGAAGGGCAGCTTACCTGCGATCAATTCAATACGTCCGCCGCCCGTTTTTGGCCGCAAGTAGCCGGTCAACCCGGAAGGCGAAGCTCGCGGTTCGTCGATTTACTCTCGAGGTCGCGCATCGCGCGCGGCGCGGATCACCGGCTCGAGGTCCCGCCGGCGGATAGCAAAGCGCCGGCCGACGCGAGCGACGATCGAGAGCACTCCAAATTTCGGCTGGAAGACACACGGCGGCACAGCAGCGAGGACTCCCCTCTAGGCTGCCGCGGCCTCTTTCTCTGCTTCCCAACCCTTGCAAGCCAAGAGTACGGTGCGTGGAACGGGCCGCTCACCGCTTGCGTAATAGGCCACTTGGCGCCTTGATAGGCCGAGTGCCTCGGCTGCATCGCTCAGACTTAGTCCATAGCGCCAACGCCAGCGGATGAATTCCAAGGCATCCAAATGCCCATTCTGCTCGAGTGTCATTTCCCACAGTCGATCGGCGCCCATGTCAATCTCACCGGGCCATACCACGCTGTGTCCACCTTCTCCCTTCGTGGCACGCGCGAAAATCTCTTGGTCCCTGAGCGGGCGCAAACCCTTTAATCGATGCACGGGCTCGCGCAGATCGACGGACATCGTCTTTCCATTCACCCAGCGCAGACGCAATTTGTATTCGCCTGCGTATTTCACGCGTGCTACGCGGACAGCCTTGGTTTCGCTCATGGTTTCTCCTTCGGAGCTTTCTGCTTCGCCGGTGCCGCTTTCGCAGGCTCTTCCTCGGAATACTCTTGCCAGCGCGCGCGCAGATCCACGGCGTTCTCGCGCGCCCAGGCAAAAGCTTCGGCGGTATCACGCGAATCAGCCTCGCCCGCCTGAATCGCCAGGGTGTCGATCACTACGGATACCCGCTCGTTCTTGCGGGTGATCACGTGAAAGTGCGGCGGCGGATGATCATCGAAATACATCTCGATACGGCAACGGTTGAAGCGTTTCAACGTGGGCACAGGTTATTCTAGTGCACGGTGTGCACTAGCGCAAATCGGCGTTGTACGAGGCGCGTCTGGATCGATACCGGCAGGCCCTTCGGTGCGGCCATCAGGCGGCAAGCGCTATTTATAAACGTCAACGATATGCCACACCGCTTCACGCCGGCCGCTTGATCCCGACGACCCTGGCGCCGGCGCGAAGCCCGTCTAGGTAGTCAGCCCAGGCCTGCATCATCTTGCGACGTTCCGGGAGGCGCTGAGCTTTGTTGTAGGCCGCCCGGACTTTGTTGCGCTCGGCGTGCGCCAGCTGCAACTCGATCACGTCCGGGGAAAATCCCTGCTCATTGAGAAGTGTGCTCGCCATGCTGCGGAATCCATGCCCCGTCTGTTCTTCTTTGGAGTACCCCAAGCGCCGCAGCGCCGCGTTGATGGTGTTATCCGACATCGGACGGTCCCGGGTGCGAAGCGACGGGAACAGGTAGCGCCCTCCCCTCGCCAAGGGCTCGAGCTCATCGAGGATGGCCAAAGCCTGGCGCGCGAGCGGAACGATGTGCAGCTCGCCCATCTTCATGCGCGCGCCCGGAATGCGCCACTCGGCATTCGGCACGTGGAACTCCGACCATTCTGCGGCACGCAACTCGCCCGGTCGGACGAATACCAAGGGCGCAAGCTTCAGCGCGAGTGCCGTCACCGGCTGTCCGGTGTAGCCATCGATCGCGCGCAGGAGCTCGCCCACGCGCGCAGGATCCGTCACGGACGCGAAGTTCTTGGACTTCACGGGCGCCAACGCGTCCTTGAGATCCGCGGCCACATCGTGCTGGGCCCGCCCGGTCGCCACGGCGTATCGCAGCACCCGTCCTGCGAGGGCTCGTACCCGATGCGCAGTCTCGTGGCGGCCGCGGGCCTCGATGCGTCGCAGCGTCGCGAGCACCTCTTGGGCGCTGATCGCCCCCACCGGGCGTTTACCGATATACGGATAGAGAAAGCTCTTGAGCCGCGCGCCGAGCATGGCCACCGTGTCGGGCGCGAGGGCTTTGCTCTGCAGCGTCAGCCATTCGGTGGCGACGGCTTCGAAGGTATCGGCCGGTGCCTCGCGCAGCGCCTTGCGCCGGGCGTTCGGATCGATGCCGTCGGCGAGGAGCTTGCGGGCTTCATCGCGCTTCTCCCGCGCGCGCTTCAGCGGCACGTCCGGATACGCGCCCAAGGTCAGCAGCCGCTCTCGTCCCTCGAGCCAATAACGCAGACGCCACAGGCGGCCTCCTTGCGGAGTCACCAGCATATGCAGCCCGCGCTCGTCGAACAGCTTGTAGGGCTTGTCGCTCGCTTTGGCGACGCGAATTCGGGACTCGGTCAGGTGCGGCATAGAACTGGGGTATGTGAGATCCCGTCGGCAACATACCCCAGCGGTCTACCCCAGGTCCAACCGATGCTGGCCCCGGGCAGCGCTGAACACTGAGGGACGCATTTGGACTGATAGATATCTAAATATCAATCAGTTGCGAGATACCGTCCGCCAGGAGCAGACCGCGAGGTACAGGGAGGGACGGGTCTTATGGAGGCTAAGGTCGGAATCGAACCGGCGTACACGGCTTTGCAGGCCGCTGCATGACCACTCTGCCACTTAGCCTTAAGGCAAACGACCGACGGAGGCGCCGGATCGCAACCGATACTGGAGCGGGAAACGAGGCTCGAACTCGCGACTTCAACCTTGGCAAGGTTCGGCCGGGATCGCCCCTAACCCATTGGTTTATCAACCAATTTTCTATTCTAACAGGTCATTCCACATCACACAAGGCGGGGTAGCGTAACGGTGCAAGCTCCGCACCAACAACCGGGCGGGCCGACCTATCGCGTCGGAGCGCTTTCGGCAGGATCCGACGGCAGGACGATCCGAAAGATCGCACCGACGGAATCACCGGGCGATGCCCAGATCCGGCCTCCATGCGCGGCAATGATCGAACGTGATATCGACAAGCCCATGCCCATTCCGCCTTCTTTGGTGGTGAACATCGAATCAAAAATGCGCTCGGCGGCACCCGCATCGAAGCCTGTTCCGGTGTCCTCTACCGTGATGAGCACACCATCATCCGGGGCGCGCCTCTGGCAACGAATGCTCAGGTCGCGCGGGCGATCACGCACCCCCGACATCGACTGAATCGCGTTTATGATCAAATTGAGCAAAACCTGCTGCAACTGCATCCGGTCGCCGAGAACCGCCGGCAAACCGGTATCCATTTCAGTCCGCACGGCGATGCTATGCTGCGCCAACTCGCCTCTCGCAAGCACCAGGACTTCTTCGATAACCGTGTCGACGTCCAGTCGAACCACGCGCGGCTCGGCTCTTTGCACCAGAGAGCGAATGCTTCGGAACACATCGGCGGCCCGGTTTCCGTTCTCCACCGTTTGCCGGGCGGCTCGGCGCGCCTCCGCCAGATTGGGAGGCTCGTTGTCCAGCCAGTTCAAGCACGCATTGCCGCTGAAGACCATCGCGCCGATCGGTTGCGCGATTTCGTGCGTGATCGATGCCGCCAGCATGCCAATGGTCGTGAGCCGTTCGGCACGGGCAGGCTCCACCCGGGCGACCTGCAGGTCGCGGGTGCGCTCCATGACACGCTGCTCGAGCTCTTCGTTCAGCTTTCGGATTTCCTCCTTCGCATGTTTGAGCGCAGCCGTCTCGATGACTTCCCAATTGCCGCCGCGCTTCGCGATGGCGGATTGATGGGTATGCGTCACGTCGAGGATGTCGCAACCGCCGCTTCCGCCAAGAGGATAGGTGCACAAAACCGTCATCCGCTGATCGCCGATGGACTCGTTGAGAGTGGCCTCATATTTCCAGAAATCCCGCCATTCCCGTGTTTGCAGCCACCCCGTGCTGCCCGTCACCCTGATTCCGTCGTAGCCGGCCGAGAGTGCGCCGTTGAGGCGCGCACCCCACTCGCTGGTCACCCGATCCAGATTGAACACCCCATCGCTCAGATAGCATTCCTCCGACGGCATGAATTCCATGTGCCGATCGATCAGGTGTCGATCCGAAGCAGGAATCACCTGCTTCAGCGCGTGCCTCGCATCGTCTTCGCTGAGCGGGTCCGCGAGCACCCAAAAGCAATATTCGTTGTTGGCGAGTCCGGTCTTGAAAAAAGGCACCAGAATTTCGAGAAGATCGCTCTTCGTATCGAAGAACAGACAAAAATGAGAGCCCCAGGGGCGATCCCCGAGGACATCGAGACCGGTGCTGCGCAACGGCTTGGTGGAAGGCTGCATATTCATTGGATTTCTCCGCTGATCAGGTTTGAAGACCTGCCGCGCGCAGGAAGCCTTGCCAGGCATCGGCAGCCGCAGCCGCTATGTGGCCGCAAGAACCCGGGCCGGCCGAGAAAGATCCCAGCATCCGGCTCCCGGTCTCCACG
>Ga0187890_10000969_pt1 | contig 20866 bp, 16 predicted proteins | sample June2016WEW_21_1_FD_133005 | JGI IMG/M metagenome (GOLD analysis project Ga0187890, IMG submission 133005) | Peatland microbial communities from SPRUCE experiment site at the Marcell Experimental Forest, Minnesota, USA - June2016WEW_21_10 | ecosystem: Environmental > Terrestrial > Soil >... | reverse complement strand
CCGCAGCCATTGCAGGACCTGCAGGACGGTCCGGAGATAGCCGTAGTGCGGGGTCTGGTCGTGTGAGAGGTAATAGTCACGCCAACGGGGACAGCGTGATACCCACTCCGGGGTATAGCTCGAGAAATCCGGCAGTTCGAGTTCGAGCTCCTCATGCACGTGATCCGGGTGCATGGGATGCATGGCGGGAAGGTGCGGGAGGGTCATCCGCATCCCTTCCCATGCCTGCTGGCAGCGCTGCCAGCGCGGATCGACACCATCGGCACCGATCGACTCTCGGGGGTCGGGCACGGGCTCGTAGCTCTCCCACAGCGGCATCGACCGCAGCCGTTGGTCAGCGGCGATGAGATTCACCAGATGGGTCGTGCCCGAGCGCGGAAGCCCCACGACGACGATGGGACGATCGATCCGTATCTCGAGAATCTCGGGATGGCGCTCGAGCACGTCCCTGATGCGCAAGCGGTTGGAGGCATAGCGCACACAGTCGTTGAAGAACCCCAATCTGCCCAGCCCTGTCCGGTCACCGTCGCCATCCATCTCCGAGAGCCAGAGTTCCAGCCTCCCCGTGAAGTCCGAGGGCCCGAAGTCGTCGAGGCCGGTCCGAGCCATCGCCGCGTCCACGACGGCGTCCACCGCCAGGTCGACGTGGTGGCGCTCGCCGTACTCGAGGGCGGCACGCTGGACGTCGGTGTAGCGGGGCTTCGCCAGATCGTCGATGCGGATGGGGTCCGCCACGCCGGTCAACCCTGGACCGAAAAGCCGCCGTCCACCGGCAAGGTCTGGCCGGTGACATAGCGGGCCGCAGGGCTGGCCAGGAAGAGTACGACCGGTGCCACGTCGTCGGGAGTGCCGAATCGCCGCATGGGCGTGCGCTCCCGCAACGGAGCGGTGAGCTCGTCGAATCCAAGCATGGGGGCGGTCATATTCGACTCGATGATCCCCGGCGCCACGGCGTTCACCCGCACGCCATCCTTGGCCCATGCCACCGCCAGCCCCTTGGTCAGCTGCACCACGGCGGCCTTGGCGGCACCATAGGCAGGGACGACCTCGAGACCGAAGAAGCTTGTCATCGAGCCTACGTTGATCACACTGCCACCGCCGTCGATGGCGCTGGCGACAAGGAACTGCTTGCAAGCAGTGGTCAGGCGGAAGGCACCGAAGAGGTTGGTGGCGACCACCTCCTCGAACACGACCGGCTCCCACTCGCTGCGACCTCCGGGAAGGTTCTGACCGGCATTGTTGACCAGCACGTCGAGCCGATCCAGACCTTGGGCGAGACGAGCGATCGCCGACGCGTCCGACATCGCCAGCGGCCGGTACTCGAAGGACGAGAGATCGTGGTCGTAGTCCTCGGCTGACGGTCGGGTGCCGGTGATCGTCACCGAGGCCCCGGCGGTGTTGAAGGCGCGCGCCACGCCGAGGCCGATGCCGTTGGAACCCCCGGTGACAAGTACCCGCGCCCCCGAGAAGTCAAAGGTCGCCGTTACCACACCGATTCCCATCGCCCTGTTTGTGCCGATCGGTACATGGCAAGTGCAGCCCGGAGCTCTCCGAGGGCGTACTCGGCGGAGGCCGCTGGGGTGACCCCGTCGAGAACGGCTGCTTCGAAATCGGCGATCTGGGCCTCATAGCTCTTGAAGTAGTTGCCCCCACCGATCACCATTCCCCGAACTTCGCTTCCGTCATGAAGAACCACTCGCCCGTGTTCGACCACGATCTCGCCTCGAGTGCCCGTGAGCTGAAAGGGAGCTACAGGAGCCGTCGGACCAGGGGAAAGGATGGCGTCGAAGCTGGCCACCACTCCGGTGTCGAACCGACACAGTGCCCGGCACAGAGACTCCCCTTCCATCGCGTCCACCGGTCGAGCCGTCGCCGCCACCACGTCTTTGATCTCGCCCAGCCACATGCGTAGCGGCCGCAGCCAGTGCGATCCGGCGTCGATGGCGATGCCACCCCCGGTCGCCACCGCCGAGAGACGCCAAGGATCCTCACCCTGGTAGAACTCCTCCATTGGCGCAGCGCAGTGCCAAGAGCGGGCGGTGATCACGTCACCGATGGCGCCTTCCTCGACAAGTCTCTTGGCCGTTAGGACCTCGGGCCAGTACTGGGCGTTCTCCGCCACCATGAAGACGGTCCCGGCCTTGTGGGCTGCCGCCAGGATCCGACCGCATGCCTCGAGCGTGGGCGCCATGGGCTTCTCCAGGAGGAGGTGCCGACCGGCGGTCAGGACCGCGACCGCGGCGGCCTCGTGACGATCGTGGGGGACCATGACCAATGCGGCATCGAAGGCATCGGCGTCGAGGGCGTCCTCGATATCGGTGTAGGGCTCCGCGCCTGTCGCCGATGCCAGGGCATGAGCCCTTTCAGGGAGCACGTCGACGACGGCAGTGACGTCGGTGCGAACCGCAGCTCGGCCGATCGCCTCGAGGTGCCACCTGGCGATGGCACCGCATCCGACCATCCCCAGTCGAACCCGCTCCCCCGCCGCCACAACGGCCGACGGTAACCCACGGGTCCCAGGGCGCTCAACCACGATCTGTACCGACCGTAGAGGGGACAGCCTTCGTCGGGGGAGGTCAGCTCAACCGAGGGATCTGACGGGGTCGCTGCCGTCCCAGTCTTTCGCAGCATCCCGAACCAACTTCGCCATCCACTTGGTGGTCTGGTTGAGCTCCATGACCTCGATGACGGTGCTCGTGAACCCGTCGGCATCGAGATAGGCGAACTTGGCGATCCCTCCCCCGCTCCCGTGGTGCACCACGGGCCAACCAGCCCCTCGCGCTCCGGCGATGGTGGCATCGAAGTCCTCGCTCCAGAAAGCGACATGGTGGAACCCGACCCTGCCGGCATCGGTGAACTCCTTGTAGATGCTCGGCGACTCGTCCTCCTGCTGGATCAACTCGATCTGCAGCTCGCCCGAATTGGCAAACGCGATGGAAACAACGGGAGCCGTCTTCTGACCCCTGTACTCGCTGTCTGTCTGGGCGAACGACGGGAGCACGATCCAAGGACCGATCCCCAGGCCCAACCACTGACCGATGGCGACCTCAAGGTCGCGGACCAGATACGCGTTTTGACGGATCGGCCCCGGGAACACGGGACTGGTGGTGCTCATAGGACCCTCACCCTCTTCCGGTGTCGACTGTCGGCGCGTCCCGATTCGGCAGGTTGATTGTGGCATGTTCCACTCAGACGGGCCTGCCCAGTGCCCGTCGTCCCGATCGTCGGCCGGGCCTTCCTGGTGACCGCTTCTCGCTCTGCCACACCGACCGCTGTAACCCTGCGTTCATAGGCACGTTACGCGGCGGTGACGGACGAGCCGTAGAACAGGATGGGCCCGGACAACCCGGCCGAAGCTCATGGGAGCGCCATGGTCGAAGCGAACGGCAAGATCAAGTCGACGTTCCAGCTGATGGAGCGGTCCGAGGGGATCCAGTACCGATTCTTCACGATTCACGGCCACCGGCGGGCGTTCCTGTCCGCGGGCCAAGGTCCCCCGCTCCTGCTGATCCACGGTATCGGCGACTCCTCGAGCACCTGGCTTCCGGTGGTGGAGTCCTTCGCCACCGACCACACCGTCATCGCTCCTGATCTGCTCGGGCACGGGCTCTCCGATAAGCCTCGCGCCGACTACTCCGTTGCCGCGTACGCCAATGGCATGAGAGACCTGCTGTCAGTGCTCGACGTCGATCGAGTCTCTGTTGTCGGTCACTCCCTCGGGGGTGGCGTTGCCGCTCAGTTCGCCTACACCTTTCCTGAACGCTGCGAACGCCTGGTCCTGGTGGGGACAGGTGGGATCGCACGAAGCGTGAGCCTGCTGTTGCGCCTGGCCGCCGCCCCCAATGCCGACCTGCTGATGCCCACGTTCGGCTCGCCGGTGTTCAAGGCCGGTGCCCGAGTGGCTGCCCACCTTCTTCGTCTCCTGGGCACAGACCTCGGGCGCGATACCGAGGAGATCCTGAAGGTCTTCGACGCGCTGCCGGACTCTGCAGCGCGCCGGGCCATTCTCCGCACGCTCCGCTCGGGTGTCGACTGGCGGGGACAGGTCATCACGATGCTCGATCGTGCCTACCTGACCGAGGGGATGCCCACCCTGCTCCTGTGGGGAGCCCACGATGCCATCATCCCGGTCGAACAGGCCTACCTTGCCGCTGCCGCCATGCCCGGGAGCCGGCTGGAGATCTTCGATGAGGCCGGACACTTCCCTCATCACTCCGACCCGCAGCGCTTCACTTCCGTGGTCCGCGCCTTTTTGGCCGATACGGCACCGTCGCATTTTGAGCCCGAACTGTGGCGCGAACGCCTGAGGCGGGGGCAGCCGGTGCAAGCCGTCCAACGGACCGGGAACGCCGACGGGGTCCTGTCGGGCAGCGTCCGGAGTGGGACCTGAGCACAGCGTGCTCCGCATGCCGGATCGACGCCTTGGCGACCCGATGGGCGCTGAGGGTGATCGCGGGGTGCTGACGCCCGTCCTCGACGGTCCCGGACCGAAGGCGTGACCCTCTCGGCGTCGTGGCACTGTCCCCTCCGTGCCAACGCGAGTTTCGCTTATCACTGGTGCGTGATCACGGCGCGAGCAACGGCCCGACGCATACCGATGCCCCGGCAGGGAGATGGTTGAGACCGGAAGCGCCATTCCTATAGCTTTTGTGCCCTCGGGTAACCGGAGGGGGGAGGGGCCGAGCAGTGCGGAAACTGCCTATGGCGCCGATGGCGGCTGTGCTGATCCTGACAGCCCTCGGTGCCGCGGCGTGTGGGAGCTCCAAGACGCCCATAGCCACCACCGCCCAGGCCAGAATGACGGCGTTCTGCGCAGCCGACAAGAGCCTGGACAGGGCCAGCGCCAACGTCTCCTCCAAGTCGGGGTTTCTCCGCGTTCTGAAAGCACACCCATCAGCACTCAGAACCATCGCCAACGATGCCCCTGCCGGCAAGCTGGGTCACCAGGCCCGGTCTCTGGCCAAGGCTGCAGAAGCCGCCGTGGCCTCCAACAGCGCCACACGTCTGAACGACCCCTCACTGGATTCCGCCGGCGCTGACGTGGACACCTACTGCCGCATCGACGGGACCGGGAACCCCCTCCCCCGTGACTTTGCCAAAGGCAGAGGGACCGCCTTCTGCGCCGTTTCGAGCTCCATCAACGCCGGCACGCAAGCGGCCACGAACGAGGCCGGCGTACTGGCCTTTCTCGCGGGCAATCAAACCCTCATCAACCAGTACGACTTCTACGTCCCCCATCTGCCCAGTCCGGTCCGGACCGATGCGCAGACGCTCGTGACGACGGCCCGGGCGGCGATCGCGGCCAACAGCCCCGCAGCGTTGGAGACACGAGCGGTCTCCCGTGCCAGCACGGCGGTACGGCTCTTCTGCGGACAGAATCAGTAGTCGGGGCAATTCTCGAGCACACCCCGTGATGCGCGCGTCGTGGAGTGGGGCGCCGTGCGGGTCAGGCGCACCGAGCACCACGTTGCCCGGAGGGCTCGACATTGCGGTCCTCGGCACGGGCTTGTCGCCGGCCCTCCTTGCTCTCGAGCCCGACGGAGGGAGTCGTGATCCACCCGACCGCCAGGGAAAGCGCTGAATCTCGGGGTCTATAGTCACGCCCAGTGAAACCAGACTCGACAACGGCGCCCGTGGTGGAGCTTCATCGACCCGGCGCACGCCCGGATGCGGCCTCGGTTCCCTCCGTCGTTGCTACGACGCCCACAGGTCGATTCCATTTCGATATTGCACAAGCGCGCCTCCAGCTCAGATCCTCTGCCGGAAGGCGGGCTCTGGCCAAGTCAGTGGTGGTCCAGGTGGCGCTGGCCTTGCGCGCCAGGCTCGTGACCTTTCTCCCACCGCGCACGCAACTCGAACTCGTCACCAACGTCGGAAACCTGCTGACGCGCCAAGCTGTGCGTGTCGTGGCTTCCCTCGACATTCCCGATCTGATCGCGGCGGGGATCACCGAGGTGGACGACCTCGCTGCGCAGGTGGGCGCCGACCGCGACGCCTTGCGCAGGTTGTCACGCCATCTCGTGCGGCGCGGCATCTTCACGCAACCCACGCCTTCCTCTTTGGGATTGACGGCCGTGGGCGAGCTGCTTCTCTCCAGTGCACCAGGGGGCCGACACCAGTATTTCCAGCTGAGTGGGGTCCTGCCCCGATTCGAATCGGCTTTGGCTGGGATGATGCACAGCGTCCTCACCGGAGAACCTGCCTATGCCTACATCCACGGTGCAGGGCTGTGGGAGCAGATGGGTGGCGATCCACTTCTCACAGCGTCTTTCGATGCGGAGATGAACAGCCATGCTCGACAGATCGGGGCCGCCCTTGCCGCGCATTACGACTGGAGGGGTGTGTCGCGTATCGGCGACGTGGGGGGTGGGAGTGGAGCGCTGCTGCGAATCCTGTTGGACCATCTTCACGACGCGAGCGGGACGATCATCGAGTTCGCCGATGCCGCCCAGCGAGCCAGGGACGCGGTGAACGACACAGGCTTCGCCGATCGGTGCCAGGTTGTGGAGGCCGATTTCTTCGACCATGTCCCGGCTGTCGCCGATGCATACCTGCTCAGCTGGATCCTGCACGATTGGGACGACGACGACGCAGTGACGATACTTCGGCACTGTCGCAGGGCTGCCAGCCCTCAGGGACGTGTGTTGGTGATCGAGAAACCCTATGACCTCGCCGCCGACTCCGATCTCGACATTCGCATGCTGGTCTTCTTCGGAGCTCGCGAACGGACACGCCGCGAGTACGAGATGCTTGCCGTGCGCAGCGGGCTCCGCGTCGAGTCTTGGACGCCGCTCGTCTCGGGCTTCTCGGTCATGGACTGCCGGCCGGTTGATTGACAAGGACATCGCCGCTTCCTCCGGACGGGCCTGACAATCCTGGTCCTGGTGGCATTCCAAGAGCTCGGACTCGCAGCGGCATTGGGACCGACCTCCGCCGTTCCCGCGTGTCATCCCACCCGGTGGCCACACGCGCCTCACGCCTCACAGCTGATTGCCACAGGGGCGGCGTTCTGACAAGATCCGCAACCTCGAGGTGGTGACTCCTCCCGAAGTCGCCCGGCGCAGTGACCTTGTGGCTTCCGGGTCGATCGACCTGAGGCGCTTACACAGGGGGGAAGGACAGGCGATGAGTACGACTGACGCAAGGGTCGATCTTCAGAAGCGTTCGTTTCTTCAGCTTCCCGTCGAGGTGGACGTTGATCGCCTCCTGGAGGACTACCACTCCATACCCTCAGAGGCCTGGGCGAGCACCCACTGGGACCAGCACTGCAGTTCGAACATGGTGCTTCTGAGGGGTGGGAGTCAAGGGACCGAGGAGGACTTCGTCAGCTCTGACAGCGTCGACCATGACGTTCTGAATGGGCTCCCCTACATCAAATGGCTAATCGGTGATTCGGGCCCATTCGGCGGGACGAACCACGCCTTCATATTCCGCATGAAGCCACTCGGCGTCGCCCGACCCCATATCGACGAGAGTCCGGAGTGGTTCGAACCATTCCGAATCCATATCCCGATCGTGACGAACGACGGGGCGTTCCTGCTTTCTGAAGGCCGGTCGAAGCATCTCCCTGTCGGTGAGGTTTGGACCTTCAACAACCAGGTGAAGCACGCCGTCCTTAATGGGGAAGCCGTTCGCACGCATCTGATCTTCGATGTGCCGCGCCGACCCCAACTCGTCGACCTGATCGAACGCTCTCGATTCGATCCAGGCTCGGACGATCCGGCCAGATGGCACACCGCAGGACTTCCCGACAAGGTCCCGAGCATCACCTATGCAATATCGAGCCCGATCTCCTTTGCAGAGAAGGAGGCGCTGGGTCTCGATCCCAACTCGTTCGCGTCCCGTATAGACGAGGTCCGATCGATCGCCCGTCTGACCAGAGCCGATCTGAGAGTCGGGGACATCGTCTGTGCAGTGAACGGCGTTTCTGAATGCGTCGTGGCCCGTACCGCAACCGACTACATCCAAGTCCGTCACCGGCCTTGGGAAGTAGTCAGCCTCCGCGTCGTCCGTGGCGGAGCCGAGATGACGACACGCCTACGGCTTTATCCCCGCCGAATCGATATGCCCCAGAAGTTGAAGGAGCGCATCCACTCCAAGGGGTGAGGCCAGCTGGCGACGTCACCCTTCGGTGATCGTCCCGCCGGCGAGCACCGCCAGTTCGGCATTCTGCAGGTGAGGCCCGTGGTCGGCATCAGCTTTGGCTGCCGTGGCCGTGGGGATGAAGACGGCGGCAACGATCGCCACCACGGTCATTGCCGCCAAGAACGCAAATCCCTTCGTGTAGCCCGACGCCGCCGGTAGCCCGTTGGCGAGGAGCCGCTCCGTGACGATGCTGGCCGTGACCGCGGCGCCGATGGCGCCGCCGATGGTTCGGATGTTGGCGTTCATCCCACTGGCGACACCGGTCTGAGCCGGCGGCACTGCTTGCACGATGAGGTTGGACATGGCCGAGAAGGCGAGACCGAGGCCCACCCCGAGCAAGGTGCTCGCCACATAGATCTCCCATGCCTGGGTGTGGGCGAAGGCCAAGATGAGATATGCACCCGACGAGACCGTGGATCCGATGATGACGGCCGATTTCGATCCAATGGCGGCGGCAATCCTGCCGGACAACAGCCCGAAGAAGAACATCGTGACGGTGAGGGGGAGGAGGAAGAGACCCGACTGGATGATGCTGGCCCCGAATCCGTAGCCGGAGGACCTCGACGTCTGCAGGAACTCGGGGAGGAACGCCATGACCGAGTACATGCCCATGCCGAAGAGGAATGCGACGAGATTGTTCGTCCACACCGCGGGAACGCGCATCATCTTCATGTCGATGAGCGGCTGTCGCGACCTCGATTCCACGATCACCCACGCCACACCGATGGCGACGGCCAACACCATCAGGCCGATCACCTTGTTCGAGCCCCAACCCCAGCGGGGTGCCTCGCTGACGCCGAGAAGGAGGGCAACCAGCCATCCAGACAGCAGGATCGCTGCCGACCAACTGATCCGCCCCGGGGTCCGAACCGGTGACTCGGGAACGAACAGGTGGGCACTCACAGCGGCGATCACGGTGATCATCAACGGGATCCAAAAAAGCCAGTGATAGTCGAGATGTTTGACGATCGGTCCGGCCAGAACGATCCCGGCGCCACCCCCGACCGCGGCCATGGCAGCCACGATGCCAACCCCGGTGGCAACTTTGGCGGGCGGGAACTCGTCCCGGATGATCCCGAACGACAGCGGGAGTACCGCCCCCCCGATTCCCTGGACCACCCGGGCGACAATCATCAAGCCGATCGATTGCGAGAGGCCTGCCATCGCCGAACCGAGGGCCAGGGCACAGAGAGTGACGACCAGCATCCGCTCCTTCCCCACCATGTCTCCCACCCGCCCGAGGATGGGGGTGAAGATCGAGGCGGAGAGCAGATAGGCGGTCAACAGCCACGTCACGGTGCCCTGCGACGTGTGGAGGTCGTGTTGGATCGTCGAGAGGACGGGGAGAACAAGCGACTGGAGCAGGGCATAGGCCGACACGCCGAGGAGGAGGACGGTGAAGGTCGCCTTCTCGCTCGCTCGACCGAGCGATCTGGTCATCTCGTCCCTTCATCTCGTCGATATGGGTCGATAGGCGTCGACCGCCCTACCGGAGTCCCGCCTTCTCTGCACTATAAACGGAACAGACGCTCCGCATTCAGACGGGCGGGGGCGTTCGCAGCAGTCCGTGTGGCGACCTTGCCGCCGGGGTCACCTGGATCGAGGACGGTGGGCGGCGGCGGGCGAACCATTCCTTGGTGACGCGTGTCGTCGCCGAGGCCTGTGGCGGCTGTCCGCCGAGCGCTCGCATACGAATGCACGCGTCGATGGTCAGGTCACCGATGGCGCCGAGTCGGGACGAGTTCCGCACGGCCGCGTTATCGAGAGAGGTCGCCCCTACGACAGGGCGCTTCGCCACGTGGTTGGCACGTACCCTGAGCACCTGAGGTGCAATCACCTGAGGTGCAATCACCTGCGCCGAGAGGGATGGCGCCGCCGACGGCCTCTGTCAGGTCCCAACAGCGCGTCCCTCGGAGCAGAGCCGCCGCCGATCGCTCGCAGGATCCTCACAGAAACGAGAGCGGTTCGCATCACCAGCATCACACTCGGGAGATTCATCAATTTTGGTGATGGGTTCAAGGCTTTCTAGCAGGTAGGCAAGGGGGAGAAGTCTTCGATCTTCTGGTTGCATTTTGCCGGGGGGCAGATCAATGAGCGAAAGAGAGCCAGTAGTGACGGCAACGAGTTCACGGCTAACAAGCCGCCCGCGATTGATCCCGATGATCATGGCTGTCGCCGCGTTGTTGTTGGGGACCGGTGGAACGCTCGTCGCCTTGAGCATGGCTTCGGTCGCATCTGCCGCATCGACCACCACACTCTCTCTGAGCTCGACGGCCGCCGGCGTGACATGTAACGACGCCAGCCCCACGGCACCTGTGTGCAGCAACGTCGCCGGCGGCGATGTGATCAACGTCACGGGGACGGGATTCGCCTCCGGAGCCGAGGCCTCGGTCGTCGAGTGCAACGACGACATCACGCAACCGCAGATCTTCTTCCTGGGCAACGACATCCCGGTGAGTTGCTCTCCCTTGTTCATCGTGACCGTCGGCTCCAAGGGAGCCGCCAAGGGCGTCCTCACCAGTTCCCACACCCTCACCCAGGGCACTGTCGGGCCGCCGGAGCCGAACTTGACCGACACCTGCAGCGAGACGACCCCGAGCACGACGACGATCACCGGGTGCACCACCAGCACCGAGACCGCCGACGCCGCCAGGTTCCCCTGCCCGCCCACCGCGGCACAGCAGGCCGCGGGTGACACCTGTGTGATCGCCATCGGCGACATCAACGGCGACCGGGCCATCGGGACCCTCCTCTTCACCGGCGAGTCGCCGCCCTCGTCCACCACGACGACCGGGGCGGGTGGAACGACGACGACCACCGAGGCGCCCACCACCACGACCACGGGCGCGGGTGGAACGACGACGACCACCGAGGCTCCCACCACCACCACGACCGAGGCTCCCACCACCACCACGACCGAGGCGCCCACCACCACGACCACGGGCGCTGGCGGAACGACGACGACCACAACGGGTTCGTCCCCGGGACTCACGGGGGCCTATGAGCTCTACTGCCCGGGTACCCCGGTCGGAGACATCGTGCTCAACGACGTCACGACTTCGGCGAGCCTCTCGCCGTCCGATCCAAGCTCGGGGCAGTCCTTTAGCGTCGACGGCTACCAGACGACGGTGAGTCTGCCCGCCTCGCTTGCCAGTGCCGCCGCGGCCGTTTCACCGGACCTCTCGGGCTCGGCCACGGCGCAGATCGACGCCAGTGGAGCCACTCCGGCGACGACACCTCAGGGCCCACTCACCTTCGACGTGACGATCCCGAGCCCCGTCCCCGATGACGGGGTGGCCTTGTCGCTGCCTTCCACGCCGGCGACCGTGAGCGGGTTCACAGCGACCGGTGGCCCTATCGCGATCTCCGAGGACGCCAGCGCCAGCCTCAGCCTCACCGTGGCGGGCAGCCCCCTGGCGCTCACCTGCACGGCGTATCCCAATGACTCGGTGACACCGTCGGGCATCACCTCGACGGCTCCCACGGCCAGCTCGATCTCGCCGATCATCGCGTTGTCCGGCGGGGGTGGAGGCGGCACCACGACCACCACCACGGGCTCGAGCCAGGCACCGACGACTTTGACCGCCTCGCTGTCGGGCGGGGGGCAGAACGGCCCCACCATCACCGTGCCCAACGACACCACGGTGACGGACCAAGCCACGTTGAGCGGCGCCAACAGTTCGAGCGCGGGGGGAACGGTCACCTACCGGGTCTTCTCCCTGTCCTTCAGCTCGTTCCAGTTCTCCCACTTCAGCTCCTCGTGGCTGGGGTGGTGGTGGAACCCCATGTCCTCCAACGTCGGCAAGGTGGACGTCACGAACGGCTCGGTGCCCCCATCGAACCCCGTGACCCTCGGACCCGGCGTCTACTTCTGGAGGGTCTCGTACTCCGGCGACCCGAACAACAGCCCCTCTCGGACTGAGTTGGGCTCACAGACCGAAGTCGTGCTTCCCCCGGCTAACTGTGGCTTCGGCTGGGAGTCGATGCGGTGCTTCATGTACTCGCACCCAGGGGGCTACGGCAACCACGGCTCGCCCGGGAACGGCGGCTTCGGATTCGGCAGCTTTGGCGGTAGTGGCGGCCAGGGCAACGGCTACGGGAACGGGAACGGGAACGGGAACGGGAACGGGAACGGGAACAGTGGCCAGGGCAACGGCTACGGGAACGGGAAGAGCGGCCAGGGCTACGGGAACGGGAACGGCGGAGGCCAAGACAACAACCATTCGCACTAACCGACGGGCGGGCGAGACCAGAGCACCGAGAGGGGCCTTGGTCTCGCCGTAGCTCGAACCGGGAAGTCCTTCGCGGGCCACCTTTGCCCGAAGGTCACGCTGAGAACGCCGTACCGAGCCGGACGGGGTCGAACATCCGCGCTCCGGTCGGGGCCCGCCCAGCCGGGCCATCGGCGGGACCCATTCCAGTCGCCGGAAAGCCGCGTCGGTAATATCTCGGGCGATGCTGGGGGCTGCGTGGCAACGGCGCGGGGAAACGCGGGGTTTCGTGCCCTTACAACCCCCCGGTCATTGCCCTAGGTAGCTCTTGGTGAGTGGAGCTCCCCGGCACCCCGAGAATGCGGGAAAGACACTCGTCGTCGACGAATTGAGTGTGGGATTCGGGGGTGTCATCGCCCTCGACCAGGTGTCGATGTCGGCGGGCCAAGGGGAGATCGTGGGTGTCATCGGACCCAACGGCGCCGGGAAGACGACCCTGTTCAACGTCATCTCCGGGTTCGTTCGTCCCCACTCGGGAAGCCTCACCTATGACGGGACCCGGCTCCTCGAGCACCACCATCCCCACGATCTGACCAAGCTCGGGATCGCCCGGACTCTGCAAGGTGTCGGGCTCTGTGCGGGGCTGACCGTCCTCGAGAACGTCATGATCGGCGCCCAGAACGGGCTCCACAGCGACCTCGGGTCTGCCTTTTTGGGTCTTTGGCGGTCGAGTCGAGAGGAGCAACGACTCAAGGTGCGCGCCGGCGAATTGCTTGAGGAGCTGGGCGTGGCCACTTACGCCCGACGCCTCCCGTCGACGCTTCCTTATCCCATCCAGAAGCGGACCGCGCTCGCTCGCGCCCTGATCGCAGAACCCAGCCTCCTCCTGCTCGACGAGCCGGCCAGCGGGCTCTCGAACGACGAGATGGCCGAGCTCGGGGCGATGATCCGGAGTCTCATGCCCCGAATGGGCGTGCTCCTTGTCGAGCACCACATGGACTTGGTCATGTCCGTCTGCGACCGACTGGTCGTGCTGAACTTCGGCCAGGTGATCGCCGATGGATCACCTGAGTCCGTCCGGTCGAACCCGGAGGTCGCCACCGCCTATCTGGGGGATGAGGTCCATGCTTCGTGGACCTCGGCGGAGAAACCCAACAATGCTTGAGGTGAAAGACCTCTCGGTCTCCTACGGACCCGTGGATGCACTCAAGTCGGTGACCTTTTCGGCACGACCCGGTGCGATCACGGCGGTCCTGGGCGCCAATGGCGCCGGGAAGACCACCCTTCTGCGCACCATCAGCGGCATGGTGAAACCGCGCACCGGAACCGTCTGTTTCGATGGAGAAGAGCTGTTGGGAAGGGCCATCGAGGACATCGCCCGACGGGCCGTCGCCCACGTACCAGAGGGCCGAGGCGTCATCGCCGAACTGACGGTGGAAGAGAATCTTCGACTTGCCACGCTCTGGTGCATGGGCCGCCGAGATCGGCAAGAGGCCATCGAGGCGACGTTCGAGCTCTTCCCCCGTCTTCGTGGCTTCCGGCGGCGTCACGCGTCGATGCTCTCGGGCGGTGAGCGCCAGATGTTGGTCATCGGCCGGGCGCTGATCTCGCGCCCGAGATTGCTCCTGCTCGACGAACCGTCATTGGGGCTGGCTCCCCTCGTCACCGCCCAGCTCATGGCCCTGCTCCGGGACCACACCGAGGGAACGGATCTGACCGTCGTCTTGGTGGAGCAAAACGCCCGGAGCGCTCTCTCGGTCTCGCACCGGGCGGTGGTGCTCAACCTCGGCGAGGTCGTGGTCTCTGACGATGCGGCCGTGATCGCCGGCGACAGCGATCTCCGGCATCACTATCTCGGGTTTTAGGCGGTCGGAATGGAACTTTTCATCAATGTCACACTCGACGGCGTTGCCAACGGAATGATCTTCGCGGCACTGGCCCTGGCGCTGGTCCTGATCTTCCGCGCCACGCGCATCGTCAACTTCGCCCAAGGGGCGATGGGCATGATCACGACATTCATCGCCTCGAGCCTCCTCGGTCAGGGTGTCGGGTACTGGTGGGCCTTTCTCGCCGTGTTGGCCATCGGATTCGTGCTCGGGGCACTCGTCGAGCGCGTCCTCATTCGTCCCCTGCAGGGGAAGTCTGAGCTCAATCCGGTGATCGTGACCATTGGCCTGCTCGTGGTCCTGGAAGGCCTGGCCGGGACCATCTACGGCAATTCCAGCCGCGGCTTCCCCGCTGCGTATTCCCAGAGCGGGCTCACCGTCGGCCATACCAAGATCGCCTTCTCCCATTTCGACGTCTTCATCCTGGTGGCGGTTCTGGTCCTGATGACGGGCACCCTGGTGCTCTTCCGGGCCACCACCCTCGGTCTCCGGATGAGGGCTTCAGCCTTCGCCGGCGAGATCTCGAGACTCCTCGGCGTGCGCGTGGGCTTGCTGCTGACCCTGGGCTGGGCCTTGGCCGGGGTGACGGGGTCCCTGGCCGGACTGCTGGTGGCGCCGACCAGCTCCTTCGGTCCGTACTTCATGGACCTGGTCCTGGTGTACGCCTTCACCGCCGCGGTCATCGGAGGCCTCGAGAGTCCCCTGGGCGCCTTGATCGGCGGACTCATCACCGGGCTCTGCATCTCCTATGTCGGGGGGTACCTGGGCTCGGGACTCCAGCCCCTGGGCGCATTGGTCCTGCTGATGGTGGCGCTCATGGCCCGGCCCGAGGGAATCTTCGCCAGACCGGCGGCCAGGAGGGTGTGATGACCCCCCGGCACTCGCTTCTCCGAGGCGTCCGCTTGCCCAGTCAGCCCCTGGCTCGTCATCTGATCCTCGCGCTGGGCGGCGCCGCCATCCTCTATCTCATCACCTCGTCACTCAGCCCCTACAACGACTTCGAGGTCGGCGAGATCGCCTTGTATGTCATCGCCCTAGCCGGCCTCAGTCTCTTGACGGGTGTCAATGGGCAGATCTCTCTCGGTCATGGGGCATTCATGGCCGTGGGGGCCTACACCGTCGCCCTGCTCATGACCCACACCCATCTCAACTTCATCATCGAGCTGCTGGCGTCCATCGGCTCAGCCGCGCTCTTGGGTCTCGTGATCGGGATCCCCGCCACCCGACTGAAGGGGCCGTACCTAGCCGGGATGACCTTGCTGCTCGCACTGGCTCTCCCCCCCGTCGCAGACAAGTGGAGCACGACCTTCGGCGGTGATCAGGGTCTCTCCACGACGGTGCCCACCGCACCGGGGACCGTCAATCCCGAAGAGTGGCTGGCATGGATCCAGATCATCGGGGCCTTGCTCACCTTCGTATTGCTGGCCAATCTTCTTCAGAGCCGCTACGGACGCGCCTTCCGAGCGGTCCGAGACGACGAGGTGGCGGCATCGCTGGCCGGAATACACGTGGCTCGCACGAAGGTCACGGCATTCGTGATCAGCGCAGCGTGTGCCGGGTTGGCCGGCGCCTTCCTCGGCCTATCCACCGGTGTGGTGAATACGGGCGAGTTTCCCCTCACCCTCTCCATTCAGCTTCTGGCAGCCATGGTGCTCGGGGGGACGGGCACGCTGGTGGGCATGTGGTGGGGGGCGGTCCTGCTCGTGTACCTCCCGCAGTGGTCGACGTCGCTCTCGGGGAATTTCAACCTCGGGAGCGGTGCCAGCGCCTACCTCGCCACCATCATCTTCGGCGTCGTCTTGATCGTGGTGATGATCGCAGCACCCACTGGCCTCCAAGGGGGCCTACGGTGGGCGTGGCGCCACGTCCCGAGGTTCGGCTCGGGCTCGAGCGCCGGTTCCCTCCGGGTGTGAGGGCGTGGAGACATTCGTGCAGGCAATAGAGAGCGGAGGGCAGATCCCCTCATCAGGCGAGAGACAGTGGTGATCAGTGACATACGCGATGAGAAAGGGAGAAACGATGAGACATAAGGGTCCCACCCTTGTCGGCAGGTATACGCGGGTCCTCGCGACCGGAGTCCTGGGAATCGCGCTGGGGGCGACGTTGCTGTCGGCCTGTAGTTCGTCTCCGAAGACGACCCCGACCGCGGCGTCGGCGCCGGGAGTCACTTCCAACAGCATCACCCTTGGAGCCACCGTGCCCCTCACGGGACCGGCCGCCCCGGGATACGACGAAATCGCCCCGGCCATGGACGCCGTGTTCGACTGGGTCAACGCCCACGGCGGCGTCCACGGCCGCAAGATCCACTACACCTACCTCGATGACGGGTACAACCCTGCGAACACCGCGACACTGACCCGCAAGCTCGTCCTCCAGGACAACGTCTTCGCCGATGTCGGGTCACTCGGAACCCCCACCCAATCCGCGGTGCAGAGCTTCTTGAACACCCAGAAGGTGCCGCAACTGTTCATCGAGTCGGGGTGCAATTGCTGGAGCGATCCCACCTTTCCCGAGAGCTCGGGATGGCAGCCCCCGTACACTGTCGAAGGGAAGATCCTCGGCACCTACATCAAGGCCAACTTCGCGGGAAAGAAGATCGGCTACCTGTACCAGGGTGACGAGTTCGGCCAGGACTTCGTGAAGGGGCTCGACATGGAGATCCCCTCGGCGTCGGTGGTGTCGCGCCAGACCTATGACGCCGCCACACTGGCGGGACCGCTGTCCAACCAAATTGCGGCGCTGAAGGCCGCGGGAGCGCAGGTCGTGGTCATGGCCACGATCCCTGCGGCGACCGCCCTGGCCATGCTCCCCGGAGCCGCCATCGGCTATCTGCCCCAGTACGTCCTCTCCAATGTCGGCGCTGACCCCCCCACCGTGGGCCCCCTGCTGTCGTCGTTCACCCAGAAAGGTGGCGGAAGCGCGGCAGAAGCCAAGGCCGCCACAGGCCTCTTGAACGGAGTGATCACCGACGCCTACTTCGCGCCGGAGTCCGACGTGTCGAATCCGTGGGTGCAGGTCGAGAAGAAACTGCTGCAGGACTACGCACCCAGCCTCTATGCCAAGTCGGGGCTAGACGGAAACACCCAGTACGGCGTGGCTTTGGCGTACACGGTCGTCCAGGCTCTGCAGGCCGCCGGGAAGAACCTGACCCGGGCGGGGTTGCTGGCGGCCGTGGCCAAGTCCGGGAAGACCTTCGTCACCCCCGGGTTCGTGCCCCTGTCGTATTCGAGCACCGTCCACTACGGCTTCCAAGGAGCCGAGGTCATCAAGCTGAGCAGCACCGCCCCACCCGCCGTCACTCCCTCGGGTACCTGGATCGGTGCCACCCCGGTCGGTCCGGTGGAGGTGACCAATGTGGGATCGGGTCCCGTCACGAAGTACACGGGCCCGACCTCGACCCCACCCAAGAGCTTGGTGTCGACTTCCTAGCCATTGCCGGCGAGGCTCACCGATGCACCGACGGCGGAGAATCCCTCCGCCGTCGGTGCATCGGCGGCACTGCGCACGGCCGTCATGAACTACCGAGGAACAACCACCCGTGGTGGGGAATTCGCCAATTCGGCGGCGTCGCCTTCAAGCTGCGCCGGTGGCCCCGCTGAGCGGCGACTCAACAAGGCCAGCATCAGGCTGCCGATGGCAGCGACCAGCCAGCACGTGATGGCTCGGTAGACGATCGTGGCCAGCAGGGCGCCGCTGAATCCCGCGCCGGCGAGGGCGAAGGCGCCGATCATGCCACCTTCGACGAACCCCACTCCCCCGGGTACCGGCGCCAGGCTGCCCGCCACCTGGGCGGTGGCATAGGCGAAGAGCACCGCCCGCCAGGGAACCGGGAGCCCGAGCAGGCCGAACGCCCCTATGAGCACAAAGACGTCCATGGCCCAATTGGCCACGCTGAAACCGAGCACGAAGACCCCGCCGGGAACCGTCGTCCGGAACTGCACGACGCCGGCCGTCTTCTCGGCCACCTTCCGCACGAACCGCAGGCCCCGGCGTGCCTGGTGCCGCTCCAGCCACCGGGTGAGGGCGGACAGGTTGTGGACCGCCGCCACGACGCCTACGGCCCCTCCGATGAGCGCGCCCGCACAGCCCACGAACTCCCCCGGGTCCAAGAACCCCGCCACTTCGGCGCCCACCAGCAGAAGCAGCAGGATCGAGACGGTGGCCGCGAAGCCGCCCGCCAGCACGGCCCACAGCGCCAGCGGCATGGGGATCTCGCGCCGCCGATACTGCTTGACCAGCCACCCGCTGGCCGGCGCCGTGCCTCCGGGCACGAGATTGGTCAATCCCGTTGCCGCCACGGCCAGGGCCACCATGGTGCGCCGTGTCAGGCGGGCACCCCCCGCCAGCAGCAAGAAGCGCTGGACCATGGCGTAGCAGACGAAGGAGACCGCCTCGGCTCCGAGGGCCAACAAGAGCCAGGGAAAGCGACCCCAGCTGAAGCGTCTGTAGGCGGTGACCAGGTCGTGCTCGGTCGAGTGCAGCCGGGTGACAAGGACCACCAGGGCGGTGACGACAAGCACCGCCAGGAACACCGGGCTGCGGATGAAGGCCAGTCGACGGTGCTGAACCTTGGGGTGCGAGTCTTCGCTCACCGTGAGCCCCCCGCCGCCAGAGACGTCGGGAGGCGGTGAGATGGGTTCGGTATGAGACATCGACGTGCCGCGCTCCACTCTCTCCCCCAGGAGAGATGTACCCGATGCCCCACAGAACTAAGCCCCCGATCCTACCAGCCAATCTCGAACCTACTGGGAGCTGCGCGGAACGTCCTCCGGCGACGCCCAGGCAAAGGACGGACGCCTAGGACAATTCCAGCCGTTCTTTTAAGAAATCGAGCACCTGGTCGAGTGCGGCCCGAGTCGGTGTCCCCTCCCGATCGTCGAGGTGTTCGGTTAGCACCGAGTGGGCGCTCTTGGGATGTCCGTGGGGGTTGCCTTCCGAGGAATCGAGCTCCACCGCGACGAAGCCGGCTCCCAGCTCCCGACGCAGCGTGTCGAATCGTTCGGCGAAGCAGAACGGATCCTTGGTGAACCGCAGTCCCAGGACGCAGGCACCTTGGGCGACCCGGGCCTTCACCTTGGCGAGATCGGAGTCGGAAATTCCGATATCCGCCCTATGTTTCTTCGTGATGGGGAACGGCAAGGAGGGTTGGCTGAGCACGGGTGCCACCATCGTGTCGTCGACCATCATGGCCAGGGCGAACCCGCCGGTGAAGCACATACCGACTGCACCGACGCCCGGCCCTCCGCACCGCTCGTGCTCGTGAGCCGCCAGCGCCCGCAGCCACACCGTGACCGGACTGGTCTTCTTCAAGGCCCACACGGAGAACTCCCGTGAGACACAGGCCGGGCCTATGGACTTGAGAATCGTGGAGACCGACGCGGTGGCGCCGGGCTCCCCGAAGAGGTGGGGGAGCACGGCGGTGCAGCCGATGGCGGCAACCTTGCGGCTGAAGGCGGCGACGTTGGGGGTGATACCCGGCATCTCGGCGATCACGATCACCGCCGGCCCCGAGCCCAGGCGGTAGATGTCGCGCGTCTCTCCCTGGGCGCTGAACTGCTCCTTGGTGAAGTCGCCGAGCACGTCACTCATGGGAGTCCCCCCGTTCCGATGGCGTCGGGTCGGATCCGATCCGCTGCGGTGGTGGAGCTTAACGGCGATGCGGCCTCGTCACCGGGTGGCGACCGCGATGCGCGCCCGCTCCCCCGCCGTCGACACAACCGGCCGTCCTCGGGCACCGAGGTCACGGGCGCGAGCTCGATGTGCTCCTGTCCTGGGCCATCCACGTGATCACGTGGTTTCCCGCACCGAGACCGGAGATCACGATGCGACCCACCGCCGGGTCCCAACGGGTAGTAGCGCTCGGTGCGCTTCGCCTCCACGTCTCGTGGCCGTCGACGAGGACGACCCCGCGGTCGGGGACGGGCAACGCCACGGTCCCCGTCGTCGCCTCCGGGGCAGACAGGGCCAAGGTGTAGCTGCCCCGCGCTCCTGTCGGACCCTCCCACCGCCACCAGGCCGACAATGGGCCTTCCGGGGTGGGCACTCGTCCTTGGGCCCAGTCCAGGGTGGCACCGTGCGGCTCGATGCGCCACGTCTTGAACCCCGCCGTGGAGGGCTGGACACCGAGGACGTACTGCTGGAGCAAGGCCCCCACACCCGACGCCCAGCGATGGATGACCGTGTCGTGTTGGGAGCCGAGCTCGTAGGCCGGCGTCCCGTCATATCGAGACATCTCGTAGAACGTCGAGGGTCCGAGGGCCAGCATCGTCCCCCAAGCCCGTTCGATCAGGTTGATGCCGGCCACATCCTCGTCGGCGGCGAAGTCGGCCTGCACCTCGAAGGCCTCCGCCCAGGGCACCAGGCTGTAGTTGTAGTTGTACTGCTTGGTGAAGTCGTCGGGATCAGAGCCCATGCCCCACGCCCAGCCCCACTGGGTGTACGGAGAGCTCCAGTCCGCCACATCGAGATCCGAGTCCCCGGGGAGGAAGGGGCGATCGAAGTCTGTCGAGCCGGCGGAGTTCGTGGCGCCCCAGGTCGCGGCTGTCGCCCAGCTGTAGACCCTGTCGTTGTGGCTGTGCAGGAAGGCCAGGATGCGCGAGGCCTGGGTGGTGGTGGCCAGGCCGT
>Ga0187890_10000968_pt1 | contig 20888 bp, 23 predicted proteins | sample June2016WEW_21_1_FD_133005 | JGI IMG/M metagenome (GOLD analysis project Ga0187890, IMG submission 133005) | Peatland microbial communities from SPRUCE experiment site at the Marcell Experimental Forest, Minnesota, USA - June2016WEW_21_10 | ecosystem: Environmental > Terrestrial > Soil >... | reverse complement strand
GTGGGCCTCAAATAACAGGCCCCAGGCAAGTTATAGTCGGCCGGCGACTGAGTTCAGCAGACAGGTTTTCGATCGTCAGCCCGCCAGGACCCCCGAGTACGGCTCACAATCTCGTCCCTATTCGGCGTACCGGTCGGATGAGGTTCCCACCCGCGGATACCTCCCACAGCAGAGTTACCGAGGCGGCCTCACGCCCCAACCCTACAATCACATGCAGGCCTCGACTCCCATGACCGCCAGGCAACAGGCTGAAGGCCGAACCGGTTACGGCTCGAGCTTCTATGGCGATTCTGCACGCATTTACCCCAACCGTCCTGCCACGCCCTATGCCAGTCCTCAACAGAACTGGCGCGCGCCGGGATCGCAGCGCGGCGACTTTGACCCACGTTCCTACTCCAATGAGCGTTCAGCCTCGGCCCCGGCAGGCCGCAGCTTCGAGGAATCTTCCGCCAAATCGTCAGGCGGTTTCCATCTTTTTGGCGGCGGACACAATTCCGAGAAATCCTACGCTTATGGCGGGGGGCACGTCCCGAAGAACTACGGCGGCTTCAAGAGCCACGGCGGCGGCGCGAAGAGCTTCGGCAAAGGGCACTCGGGCGGAGGCGGTCATTCCGGCGGCCACCATGGCGGCGGACATCACCACTAAAAGTCTATCCGTAAATTGTTAGCGCCAACGAATGGATCGCACCATCGAATTGGCAGCGCTGACGAATCAGTAGCGCAGTCTCCAGGTCGGCTGTCCTGTGGGTCTTTGAGACCCCCAGTCGATAACAAGCCGTGTCGACGCCGTTACTACAGCCAGACTGAAGACCGGCGCTACATTCCCGTCACGTTCCACGCAGAGATAACATCTCCCGATGACCGACAAGCTCACCACCGAGCGACTCCTTCTCCGCCGCTGGCGCGATACCGACCGGCTGCCCTTTCAGCAGCTCAATGCCGATCCGCGCGTGATGGAGTTCATGCCCAACCCGCTCTCGCCCGAGGCCTCGGATGAATTGATCGCCCGAATCGAGATGCACTTCGAGCGGCATGGCTTCGGTCCCTTCGCCGCCGAGTTGCGTGAAGATGGAAGCCTCCTCGGCTTCATCGGCCTTCATGTTCCAGCCTTTGAGGCGAGTTTCATGCCGGCGATCGAGATCGGCTGGCGGCTGAGTGCAAACTACTGGAACCGTGGTTTGGCCACCGAAGGAGCGCGCGCAGTGATTCATCAGGCATTCTCGGAACTGGGGCTCAAGAGCCTCGTCTCATTTACCGTGCCTGAGAATCTGCGCTCCCGCCGCGTGATGGAGAAACTCGGCATGACCCACGATTCGGCTGAGGATTTCGACCACCCCCACCTTCCAGAAGGCCATCCCTTGCAGCGCCACGTGCTCTATCGCCTCGTTCGTCAGCAATAACGCAGACTCAAGCCGTCGGCGACTCTGCCTTTTCGCCTCCAAAGATCTCCCCAGACAGAACCAGCAGAATCCCGCCGATCCACAGGAAGTGACCCACCAGCGGAACCAGCGGATACAGGGCGAAAAGGATCCACGTCCCGAGCATGAAGACCAGGATGAGTCCAGCCGCGATACGGCGCGGCCAACGAAAGATGGGAAAAAGCAGAAAAATCAGATAGAGCACAAGCAGCGGATTGATCCATCCGCTGAAGACGGCCAGAAAATCCTTCGAGTGCCACATCTCCGGATTGAGCGTGTTGACCAGCGTGACCCATGCGCAGCGCGAGCCGCGAAGCATCTCGGGGGCATCGTTGCCGGGCGTGGTAACCTCACGAACCGCCGGCAGAAAAAAGGCCCAGACATACAGCCCAAGCCCCACCAGCCGTGCGATCAAAATCGAACGAGTGACCATGGCACCGCGCGTACTCTCTGACATCGAAATCTCCTTGCGATTCGTCTCACAATGCAGTAGCGTGGCTGGGACCCTACCATCTCTCAGGCAGCGTACTCTGGTTCCAATCCAGAACAAACCATCATAGCCCATCGGGCTCATCTGCGATGAAGGGTGCCCCGCCAGCCAGCACCGCATCCGCAATCAGCGCCGCCTCCAAAGCCGGGCGCACGGCATGAACGCGTACGATGGATGCCCCATGCAGGATCGACGCCACCAGTGCTGCCACGGTTGCCGTCTCCCGATTCTCAATCGGAGCGCTTTTACCCCGATGAAGCGAAGATAAAGCTACTCCCAGGAACGACTTCCGGCTGATTCCTGCAAGCAGCGGCCGTCCCAGATCCATGAACTCCGCCTGCCGGGCCAGCAGCACGAAGTTCTCCATATATCGCTTTCCAAAACCATAACCGGGGTCGATAACGATTGCCTCCGGCGCAATTCCTGCCGCGGCCGCCATCTTCAGGCTCTCGGCCAGACCCTCCCGAACCGTCTTCAGCACCTCATCGGGCTCCATCCGCGGCTGCACGTTCCACTGCTCGGGCACCCCCCGTGTGTGCATCAGAACCACGCCGCAACCTGCCTCCGCACAGACCGCAGCCATCTCTCGATCCCATAGGAACCCACTCACATCGTTCACAATCTCCGCACCGGCTTTGAGCGCCGCCCGCGCCGTCGCCGATTTGTAAGTGTCCACCGAGACCAATGCGTCGGGCCGAGCCTTTAGAATCCCTTCAAGTACCGGCAGCAGCCGTGCTTGTTCTTCGTCGGCACTCACAGCCGGTGTTTTCCGCGACGGGTCCTTGGGAGGGTTGCTTGATCCGGGCTCGCCGCCGCAAGCACTGCCCGCCCGTGAACCGGGCCGCGTGCTCTCCGCGCCCAGGTCAAGCAGGTCAGCCCCTTCGCGGAGCAAAGCGAGTGCATGCGCCACGGCCGCGTCAGGATCAAGAAAGCTCCCGCCGTCGCTGAACGAGTCGGGTGTGATGTTCACCACGCCCATCAACAGCGTCCGCTTGCCCAGCTCGATCGTCCGCGTACGGAGTCGCCATGAAGTTTCGCGGCTGCTGTAATCGATCATTTTCCTTGCTCCGTCCACACTTGGATGCTACGCCGCATTCTACTGTCCCTGCTAAACTCCCTGCATGATGCGCTTTCGTCGATTCCCCGCGATCGTTCTGCCTTGCATTTTGTCCATCGCCACCGCGCTTGCTGCCCAGGGCGGGCCGCACCCAGCGCACACCACACTGGCTCACGCTGCGCCAACCAGGGGCCCGCTCGCCGAACGCATCCAGACCATTCTCTCCGACCCAGCGCTCAACCACGATCAGTTCGGCGTCAGCGTGGTCACACTTGACGGCCGGCCCATCTATGGATTGAATGAGGATCGGCTCTTGATCCCGGCATCGACCGCCAAGCTTGTGACCACCGCTGCCGCCTTTGCCCTGCTACCGGTCGAAACCCTCACCTGGACCACAAATGTCGTCGCCGGTGGCGAAGTCGACCAGCAGGGACTGCTGCATGGCGACCTGATCCTGCTCGGCTCCGGTGATCCCACCCTGAGTGCTCGCGTCTACCCCTACCGCCCCCCTCAGGCGACTCCAAGCCCCTCAACACCCAATCCAGCAGCCCAGTCCACCGTCGCCGACCAGCCCGCGCCGCCAAAAGCCATGGATGTGCTCAATCTGCTGGCCCAGCAAGTCGAGGAGTCCGGCATTCGCACTATCGAGGGCAGCGTCGTGGGAGACGATAGCTTCTATCTCGACGAGCCCTATGGCACCTCCTGGGCCTGGAATGACCTGCAATGGAGCTACGGCGCTCCCATCTCCGCGCTCACCTTCAATGAAAATACAATCGAATTGGCGATCACTGCCCCACCAGTCGCGGAGACAGGGGCCGCAACTGCCGCGGCCGCGCCCGCTCCCCCCGCTGGCCAGTGGACTCCGGAGTTGGACTACTACACCCTCGACAACTCCATGACCTCCGCCCCCAAGGGCGAGACCGCTCATCCCGGTCTCGAACGCCGGCCCGGCAGCTTGGCGGTGCGCGCCTGGGGCACCGTGGCCCCTGAAGGTTTCCATGCCAGCCTGGCCGTCGAAGACCCAGCGGAGTTCACTGCCGCAGCATTCAAGGAGGCGCTGCGCAGCCGTGGTGTCACCGTCAATGGCAGTCCCGTCTCGCGCCACAAGCTCTCCAATGGAACCGTCGATTTTGTCGAGGAGCGCGCCCAGCCCCTCAAGCTGACCCGCTCAGATCTTCCTACCGTCGTCGCTCCGCTTGAAGATCGAAAGGTGCTGGCCACCCGCGTCTCTGTCCCCGTGGCTCAGGTCATCACCGTCATCAACAAGACAAGCCAGAATCTGCACACTGAACTGCTGCTGCGCCTGCTCGGCAAAGTGCACGGCTCAGACGGCAGCTTTGCCCAGGGCGCACGCGTGGTGCGGCAGTTCCTCGTCAATGCCGGCATTGACGATGCGGAGTTTTTCTTTTACGACGGCTCGGGCATGAGCAATGACGACCGCATGGCCCCGCGCGCCTTTACTCAACTGCTAGCCTACGCATCGCACCAATCCTGGGGCGTTCCATGGCGGGACACTCTGCCTGTCGCCGGAGTCGATGGCACATTGATCAACCGCTTCAAGAACTCTCCGCTCAAAGGCCATCTATGGGCCAAGACCGGCACTCACACTGAAGCCAACTCCCTCTCCGGCTACCTCACAACGGCCAGCGGCAAGACACTCGCTTTCTCCATTTTGGTGAACGGTCACCGTCCCGGCAGCGATGTCGAAGTTCAGGCCATCGACCGCATCGCCGAAGCCATCGCCGCCGCCAACTAGAGCCCCACGAACCATGGGAGCCGGTGTGTCTCATCCTCCAATGGCAGCTCGGGTCCATGGCAGCTCGGGTGCCCCATCCTCGCCGCGTCTTTGTTTTTGCGGCTAGGGTGGGGTGGTGGGGTACAGCTAACGATCTCGCAAAAACGGCGATCACACTCTAACCCTGTATCATCAGAGCCAGATGCAATCTCGTTCCATAGTCTCCCCACGGTCCGTTTCGCTTGTCGCCCTGACGCCCGCTTTGACCCTGGTTGGGATAGTGGCCGCGGCCTTGGCCGGTTGCCGTTCGCTGCCCCCCTCAAAACCCGAGGCGCTCTGGACCATTGAGGAGGCGCGCGGCGCGCAGGTCTTCCATCAGGCCTGCGCCAAGTGCCACTATCCCACCACCACCAGGGGACTGAAAGGCCCCGGCTTGCAGGCCATCACCAAGGTCAAGGCCATGCCTTCCGGCGCGCCCCCCACAGACGAGCGGCTCACTTCTACCATCCTGCGCGGCCGGGGAATGATGCCCGCTACCCAACTGACCGACAACCAACTCAGCGATCTACTCGCCTACCTTCACTCGCTATGACCGACCAAAACATCGACGACGCCAAGCCCGACGAAGCCGCGAAAGCGTCAATTGCGCCGCCCCAGGGAAACATGCGGACCCTCCTCCAGTTGCCGGGCCTGATTGCCGTAAGCCTCTACATGATGGTGCTCGCCGTTATCAATATTCTGGGTGTGGTCGGAGGACAGACACCTCCAGCACTCCTCATCTTCTCCGCACTTTTTATCGCGGCAGGCCTGGGATTGCTGAAGCTGCTGCGCTGGGCCTGGGCCCTCACTCTGGCAGCCATGGTCTTGCTGGTAGCGCTTTTCCTCTGGAAGTTTGCCGCCAGCCACGACTTTCCTTTTATGATTCAGGGCCTGCTCAACCTGGTTTTCTTCCTCTACCTCGTCCGTACCGAGGTGCGCGAAAAGCTACGGTAGCCGGGCTGCTCATGCTCAGGAGCTTCTCCCATCGGGCCGTGAAGTTGCACCCTGATTGACGAATTTCATGAAACCGGACTCCGCCAGGCGGGACGGATGTAGCTCGGCGCCAAGCCCAAAGAAGCGACAGAAGCTCATAATGAGCGGACGCCAGAGTTGCGGATTGATGTGCCGACGTATTCCTTCACCATCCAGAAGCGCTTCGTCAACGTGCAGCTTGACGATATGCACCTCGAATGCATTGGCACTTACGTTCTTTCCGAAAGGGCGGAATTCCTGCACGACGCCCTCCATTTGCACCGGACACTCCAGAACGCGTGGTGGTGCAACGGACTGCGATGCCACAGCGGTGAAGCCCGCGACGCCGAATTTGTCCGGTTCAAACTGATAGCCCCAGGCAAGCTTCTTTTCCGGCACCGGATTCTTGCCCGTAGTCAGCGCGAGGTGGTCTACCTGCGAGACCTGCTCCTGAGAAGGCAGGTTGATGACGCATTCGCGCGTGCGGATCAGGTTGTCGGAGGTCTGGCCCATCTGGCCCAGTCCCAGCATGCAGCTCCAACCCAGCCACCACGCGGACGACATCGGCGCAAGGTTTGGCGAGCCATCCAGATTCAAAGTGCTGATCAGCGCTACGGGGGTTCCGAAGTAGAGGATTGTCGGTTCAATCGTTTTGTGCATAAGCAAACAATAGAATGACGGCGCCGCGAAAGCATCCCGGATCTTGCGGGCAATTCCAGGTGTTCAGGGTGAGTCAAGAAATCCAATTCCTGACCACAATGAAGGGAGAGCTGCGGTAGGAGCCAGAGGTCTCAACTCGCGGCAATCACTCTATCTCGAAGAATAAGAAACGGACGTTCCACGCAAAGATAGAGCGCTCCCGCAACAATCAAGCAAAAGATCGCATAGACAGCAAGCCACATAGAAAGGCCGGCCTCAGCGACGCTGGGGAAACAGCGGTTTACGAGATGGATCAATTCTTTGTGGGTCAGGTAGAGGCTGTAGGCGAGAGTGGCCACCAGCTTGGCTCCTGGAATCTTCGTCCTGCTCAAAAGACCATTGGCGCTGAGCGCGGACGCTACGAGAAGTCCCAGACCAAGTGCCAGCACAGGGAATCCAATCACGGTCCCAAACGCCGAAGCGCCCGTAACTGAAACCCATCGATCTTTGAAAAGCCAGATTGCAAGGCCGACCACGCAAAGCCCCGAACAAAGCAATGTGTGTCCCCTCTTGGCCAAAACTCCCCACCAGATTGGGCGAAAGGTTTTGATCAGAGCAAGTGCGATGCCCGCAAGCAATCCATCGAGGCGGCTGTAAGTCGGGTAGTAGATTCGCTCCAGGTACTCAAGGCCAAAGGACTGGCCCGCGGAGGCCAACGGACGAAGCGTATGAAAGAGGATGAACGCTCGAATACAAATTCCAAACAACACCAGGCCGCCCAGCACGGCCACAGTCTTTCGCATCGATGGTTTGCGCATCGCAAGGAGCACAACGAGTGGCAGAAATAGATAAAAGTGCTCTTCGATGCAAAGCGACCAAACGTGCGAGAATGCCTGGCTGACTCCATAATCGACGAAGAGATTCTGAGTAAAGGTGAGTAACTCCCAAACTGGCGGTAAGCTGGGGCGTTCGCGCCAGACTGGGAGGATATAGTAAGTCGCCAGCACCACAAGATAGGCCGGCAAGACGCGATAGAGCCTGTTTCGATAAAAGGCACACAGCCGCGGCTGTTCATCGCGCAAATACGGACGCAATAGCTGTGAGCCAATCAGATAGCCGCTGAGGACAAAGAAAAGATCGACGCCCATCCAGCCCATCTGCGCCGCAAACTCCACCATCCGCGGCCGGCTTCCAACGCCATGAAAGGAGTAGACGTGAAACCCAATGACGGAGAGAATCGCCAGGCTGCGCAGCGTGTCGAGCCCATCGGATCGCGGGGCGGATTGAGTCAAAGAAGGTGAGCCTCGGTGATTGTGACCATCTTAGCACTACAGTTGTGGATCGGAGGTCCGGAGGGAGCAGGGCGCTTCAGCGCCCTGAAAAGCAGCCAATTGACTCGGCCTTCCAGGCCCGGATCGCTGCGAGTTTCCTTGCTCTTGACGAATCTATAACTGTAGCAGGAGAGGATTCCCGCTCAATATTCATGCGCGTTCACCTGCAAATGTTTTGTAACTTCTCCATTGGCTTAGGCAAAAACAGCGGATAAGGCAAGTGCCGCGAATCCATGAACTGATCGGGAAGAGTGCCGCCGTACTTGAGCGCGGCATCGGGGTCTTCGCTATAGACCCTGTTTTTTTCGGCCTTGGGCAACGTCACAAAACGGAAGCCCTGCTGTCGCAGTAAGTCCAATAAGTCGGGAAGCATCCGTGTAGTGAATGCCGTAGCGTGCAGCAACAATACATTTGGAATCTCATGGCCAAATGCGATCTGCTCTTCCTCTCGGCCCAGCCGAATATACTCCGCTGCATTCTCCAGGTAACTCTCTTTGAGCCAGGTAATAGCCGCGGCATCCGGCGTGGCTGAGCATCTTTGATAGGCATCGTTCCATGCATAGTCTTCGAAATCGAGCGTAACTTGCGCGACCCTGTAACCGTGTTCGTGAAGATAACTTCGCACGGCATGACGCTTCTCCAGCGTGTCGCCTTCCCATAGATACGGGTAGCGGAACCAATGCCAATCCCGCTGGCCTGCATACTGCGCCAGGGCCGGTTCATCAAGGGCGATCTCATGCTCGAACTCTGCGGCGTTGTTGCGAGTCAGCGACATATGCGACCACGTGTGATTCCCGATATTCATGCCCGCGTCCACCCAGATGCGCAAGGCTTGCTGAGCGTCGGGATCGTTTTCGAGTTTGATTGCGTTCACGAATCCGTAAGTGCCCTCAAGATGGTTGGTCTTGAGTTCAGCGGCAAGTGCGGTTGCGATCTTGCTGCGATTCTCTCCCGGCGGCAAACTGCCCGCGGCAGGCAAGTCATCAAAAGTCAGAGCAACGGTGGGATGCTTATCAAGCTTGCCCGTGAAAGGATGGCTGATTGCCGGTGTGGCTGGCTGATAGGAAGACTGACAATCCGCGCGAGGCCCCGTCGCAAAAAAAGCCGGCACAATTGCACACAGTACAAACCAACGTCTCATTCGACACTCCCCCATCAGCCTTCCTGATGGATTCTATCAACCACCGTGCTGGGTAGCACCACGCTCTGACGCGGCAGTGAGCGGCTGCAATCTCGTCTTAGGTCGCGGCCCCGTCCTTCGCACCGAATGCTATATTGGCTCTCATGAATCCATCTGGAGTTGTAGTCTCACTTTGTCTGCTCTCTGCGGTCTCCCTTGCGCAAGAGGCGCATTCATCGTTTCGCGGCGGCCCGTCGCATCTTGCAGTCTATGACTCTCCCGCGCCAAATTCTCTTACATTGAAATGGACATTTTCGACCAGCGGCGCCATCGTCTCCTCGCCTGCGGTGTCGGGTGGTGTGGTCTATGTCGGAAGCGCGGACGGAGGCCTTTATGCCGTCGAAGCCACCACTGGAAAGCTTCGCTGGAGATTCGACGCCCACGGCGATGTCAACTCCTCTCCCGCGATCAGCGGAGACCATGTCTTTGTCGTGAGCCTGGACGGCAATCTCTATGCTGTCGATACAGTCACCGGCAAGCAACTCTGGTCCTTCGCAACCGAGGGCGAACGTCGCTTCACCGCAGCAGGGATTCTCGGCGCGCAGCCTTCTGCTGAAGTGATGCCTGACCCATGGGACTTCTATCTCTCCTCTCCAACCGTTGTGGACGGAGCCGTTTACTTTGGCAGTGGAGACGGCCATATCTACGCCGTCGATGCCGTGACGGGCAAATTGCGCTGGAGTTATAAGACAGGAGATGTGGTTCATAGCTCTCCGGCTGTCTCTGACGGCGTCGTCTATGCAGGAAGCTCGGATACCTACTTTTACGCGTTGAACGCAGCGACGGGCGAGCTGAAGTGGAAGTTCAAGACCGGCGAAGACCCAAAGACTCATGTCATGACAGGAATCCCCGGTTCAGCAGCGGTCGCCAACGGGACCGTCTACTTCGGATGCCGGGATGCAAACTTCTATTCGCTCGATGCCGCCACCGGTGCCCTGAAATGGAAGGTTCCAAACGACGGTTCATGGGTCATCGCTTCTCCCTCCGTTGCCGATGGAGTGGTTTACTACACCACCTCAGACAGCCATCGTTTCCAGGCGCTCGATGCGATCTCCGGCAAAGTTCTCTATTGGCTTCCGACTGCAATCTATTCCTTTTCCTCGCCGGCGATCGCCGGCCATCATGCTTACTTCGGCACCTTCGATGGCCAGTTGCACGCCGTCGATCTTGAAAAGCATGCATATGCCGGCGTGTTTTCTACACCGGGCTTCTCCGCCAATGGACCGCGTTTCCTCGGCCCCGACGGCGGCTTGAAAGAGGACAAGGTCTGGACCGGCGACACGCTGGACGACATGATCGTCAACATACGCACTAAGGTATTCTCGATGGGCTCCATTCTGTCATCCCCGGCGGTCGAAGATGGCGTCCTCTACTTCGGCAGCGTCGACGGCAAGCTCTATGCTCTTGGCAATTGATCGCGCAGTCCACGCACCCAAGATCCCGGTTCCCGTTACAATAAAGCCGTGATGGAACTGGTGCAGATCGCTCCGACTCTCAAAGCTCCGGCCCCCAAGCCCGAGTGGCTCAAAGCCCGTGCCCCGGTGGGTGAAAACTACCACTCGCTCAAGCAACTGGCCCGTTCGCTTCAACTCAATACCGTCTGCGAGAGTGCGCACTGCCCTAACATCGGCGAGTGCTGGCACCACAAGACAGCGACCTTTATGATGCTGGGCAACCTCTGCACGCGCCGGTGCGGCTTCTGCGCCGTTCCCAAAGGTCGCCCCGAGCCAATTGACTTCGACGAGCCCAGAAGGGTCGCGGAGGCAGTCGCTCGACTAGGGCTGCTCCACGCAGTAGTCACCAGCGTCAATCGCGACGACGATTTGCTGGGCGGCGCGCGCGCCTTCGCCCTCGTTATTTCGGAGATTCGCCGTCAGGCTCCCGGCTGCCGCACCGAGGTTCTCGTTCCCGACTTTCAATGCAATCGCGAAGCCATTCGCCTGGTCGTTGATGCCCGGCCCGACGTTCTCAATCACAACACCGAGTCGGTCCCACGCCTCTATCGCGTAGTCCGCCCCGGTGCGCGTCTCCAGCGCTCTCTTGAACTGCTCCGCTATGCGAAAGAGCTCAACCCTGCCGGACTCACAAAATCCGGAGTCATGGTAGGCCTCGGCGAAGAGACAGCCGAACTCCTCGCGGTCTTCCGCGATCTTGCCGCCGTCCATTGCGACATCCTCACCATCGGCCAATATCTACGCCCCTCGCGCGACCATCTGCCCATGGCGCGCCTCTATACCCCGCGCGAGTTTGCGGAACTCAAGATCGAAGCTCTTAAGATGGGCTTCCGCCACGTTGAGTCAGGCCCGCTCGTCCGGTCCAGTTATCATGCCCACGAGCAAGCCGCCTCAACCGGGCTGAATGCGATGGCGTAACATTTGCCGGCTCCCCCCAAACCACTTTGCTTTAGTAAAATAGCCGTTGGCAATCTGTAACGTGAGGACGAACCGATGGCAGCTTCATTTATGGCCGGTATTCCGGCGCTCAAAGATCTAAGCACTGACCTGCGGCACCGCATGGACGGCGCAGTCGCCACCTTCCAGGCCAACCTGGCCTCTACGCGCACCGGCCGAGCCAGTGTTCACATGCTCGACCAGATCAGGGTGGACTACTACGGCACGCAAACCCCCATCAGCCAACTGGCGCAGGTTTCCTCGCCCGAGGCGCAACTGATCCTGATCGCGCCCTGGGACCCGACGATATTAAAGGAAATTGACAAGGCCGTACGCGCCTCCGACCTTGGTTTTAATCCCATCTCCGACGGCAAGGTTCTGCGCATTCCCGTCCCTCCCATGACCGAGGAGCGCCGCCGCGATGTCTGCAAGCACCTCAACAAGGTTCTCGAAGAGCACCGGACCGCAGTTCGCAACGTTCGCCGCGATGGCAACGACGCCCTCAAGAAGCTAGCCAAAGATAAAAAAATCAGCGAAGACGAAGAGAAGCGCGCGTTGGAAGAGATCCAGAAAATGACCGACGAAGAGATCCGCCGCATGGAAGAGCTCTCCCACAAAAAAGAAGCCGAAGTCATGCAGGTCTGAGAAAAGAGGCCTTCGCATTATAGCGCGGAGGTCGGGTCTCTTTATCGGCAATGCGAGGAGTCAACGAAGACACTCGAATTGTGCTCTGAACCAGGAAATTAAAGATGAACTATGTCGACGCCGCCCCAACGATCACGGAGGTACTCAGCAACAAGTCGGCGATGGCAATGATCCGGCCTTTCTTCGCTACATAACAGACATGAATTTGATATAACCCCGTGCTCGATTGTATTCTCAACATTTCTCTCCGCAATTAGGGAAGAAAACCTAGCCGCATAGGGTTCCCAGTCGTGGCTCACTTTCTTGTATTCATCGAGAAGCGCCTGTGTGGGCGCAAGGTCAGGGAGATGCAAGTACTCGATGTTGCAGATTACCCGCAGGAAGTAGCGCAAATCATCCTTCTTGGAGAACCCTGCAAGTTGAGAGATGTTGTTCAGTCGAACATCTATTAGGCGCTGAACCCCAGCCATTGAAAGCTTGGCAAAGAACACCTCGGCTGTCTTTTTTGTAAATCCGATTGTGAAAACCTTCATTGATCGTTTCCTTTATCCCCACAGTCCGTATTGCACGACCTCTACTGCATCCTTGCGAAATGCGATTCGCTCTCCCTGAACTTCGTAAGCCATGGTGAGTTTATCCTTGCTCATCTCCGGTCTCCATGCGTCGGAAATTCGGAGAAGCTGCATTAGACGAAGAATACTTGAGTCGTGGTCCTCAACAACGCCATCGTCCAAGATGTGGCGAATCGGAACGCCCCTAGCCCTAAGGTGTCTTCCGACCAATATGCATCGATGGCAATTGAGCGGTTCTTTTTCCGCGCACATCAATGCGATACTGTGGTTGGTTCGACCCTTTTCAACTCGATCTAGCCCGGCCTGAAACGAAGGCGAGGATGCAATCAGATCGTATTGCACCTTGCCAGCAACGTAGCACCGCTTGTCTGTGCTTCGAGCACCTAGTTCTTCGCCTAAGAATACGTAAGAGATTCCGAATTGTCTGAGGGTCTCCCTCAAGGGAGCCGATGTGAATTCCGGGTTGGACTTGCTGAATGGCTGCGACCTAACATCGGCAACGGCAGTAACGGAATTCTCACGCAGCAACGACATGAATTGCTCAATAGAGCGACTACCGTAGCCGACAGTGTAGACATCCGTTCCCAAGATTCATTCCCCTTTATTCCAATACCCCAGCGATTAGTTTGTAGCACGCATTCTGCTTTTCAAAGACCTCACTCACGCTTAAGCAGAGCATAGGGCTTGCGATTGTTCTCTCGGTCCCCTCTGGGGCGTCCTTGAACTCCCTCTCAATAAAAGAATCCGTTACAGCGAATACGTAGTCAACCCCAGCAAGGGAAAAGCGCCCTCTCACCTTCTTACGTGCTTTGCCAAAGGAGGCTCCTTCTATTTGGACCCACATCGTCAATTCGTTGGGTTGAACGAGTTTTAGGGAAGACCTCAATTTGGCCGCAGCCTCTAAAGGTATTTTGTCATTTTCTCCGTTCGATGTGGAACCGCCATCAAACCACAGGCAACCCCTCACCTGCTCTATTGCGGATTTGAGATGTTTGCGCCCAAACGAACCCTTCAGGAGCCATTTTCGAGCACCATTCACGAAATGATCTTCACAATGACCCGCAGCCGTCCGAGGTCGTAGGAACTCAATCTCAATGATGTCGAGAAGTTCTGGCTCCTTCCAGTTTGGATAGAATCTCTCGGCGCTGAGTTCGCCTTTTTCGGAGGAACTGACGGGACGTATCCAACTCCCGAGAGTTGTCTCACTCAATTCAAGACCAGCGACGCAGCGGCCCTGAAGTTTTCGAGAATTTGCAAGGCAGACGATCGTGCGTTTGTATGCCAATTTCTTCAACCTCTTCCTAACTTCTCTTTCATAAAGGAAGCGACCTGAACCAACTATACGACTAGTTGGAGATGAAAGAATGGAGGAGTCGCTCTCGGGGGGATGAATCCGGACCGAGTGCCGGTTGCCCCGTCTTTCCGCATTCTTTGCGGATGAGTGGGCGACGACAAATCCCCACCCGCTCATGAACCCTCATAATCCCCGTGCCGAAAGCGGTCGCCCCGCCGCAGGTGGTTGCAGATAATTACGATCTTTGGGCGCACGATCGAAGCAGTCAGGAGAGCGTGATAAAGTTGTCCACTGTCCAATCGGTCAGGGATGTGCCCGGTCCGTACCCGAAGAGGCCCCCCTACAATATTTATTTTTGGCCCTGAAAATTCGGAGGTATTTTTAATCTTTTTAGAATCAATGACTACCGCCCGAATGTCATGTAGATTGCACTTTTAGACTCTTGCAGATTTTAGGATCGAAAGCACGCTGGCCTTCTTAGCCAGTCGCGGAGCGTTCCTCGATTTGAGTGCGCGCCGAAAACCTAACTGCGAATTACTTTAAAACAGCTCCGGTCGGCTGAGCCGTGTACCTGCTTGCTGCCGCGGCCTTCCCCGCTTCAGGTGGCGTCTTCACAATGGGCATCTCGGCTGGCTTGACCGGCAACGGCGCCACAGTGGCCGGATGCGCCACGACGGACGGTTCCACAATCGGCCCATTCAACGTCTGCGGTGTGCGCATGGCTCCTGCGCTTGAAAACCCGCCCTGTGTCGAGAGGTGCAGCGGAACCGTGACCGCCCTTGTAGGCTGGATCGATTGCACGCGCGAATAAACGCCAAAACTGCCGCCAATCACCACGGCAACAATCACCGCCGCCGCAGCCAGACGCAGCCAGACCGCGTCTGCATGAAGCGCCATAGGCCACGAAAGAACCCGCGACCCACCCGAAGCCGGCGCCGCATGCAAACCGGCCTGTATCCGCTCTTCCAGCCCCTCGGGCGAAGAAAGCCGGGCGATCAATCGCAATGTCTCTTCAAAATCATCGGAACCGGAACTCCCGGCAATCGAATTCTGTCTGGAGCTATTCATGGCAAACTCCTTGTCGCAATCAACAACCATGCGGCTGATTCCTGATATCTGCTCCCCGAGCTTTGTAGGCTGTTCATCTCAAACTCCGCGAGTGGTCCAGCAGACCGGCCATTAAATTGCGCGCTCTAAAGAGCCGCGACCGCACGCTGGACTCGGTAATTCCCAGCACAGAAGCGATCTCGACGCTGGTCAATTCCTCAAAGGCCGAGAGCATCAGCACTTCGCGCTCCTTGATGGGCAACTGCTCCACGCAGGCCAAAACGTGCGCATGGTGCTCGGCTGCGGAGGTCCGCTCCTCGGCGCTGAGCCCTTCAGCGGGCAACACGCGCGTCAGTTCGGCTACGTCATCGGTCTCGGGCCGGGTCTTTGCTCTGCGCTTCCGGTCCAGCACGACATTCCACACGATGCGGATCAGCCACACCCGTTGGTCGCGTACCTCACCAAGACTATCTCGATGGCGCAGCACGCGCAGAAAAGCCTCCTGCACAGCGTCTTCGGCATCGGCGGCATTGCGCATTACCGAGTAAGCCACCCGGTACAGCGTTCCGGAGTACTGGCTCACCAGCCCCGCAAGCGCTGCCTCTTCCTCGAGCTGGCGAGCCTGGTCGTCCACAGCTTTGTCTGCGATCTCCATCCAACCTGAGAATACTGCCTGGGCGGCGCTCATAGTCACCAGACGCGCCGAACTGGGAAAATGCTCAAAACCTGTCCCATGCGGTAGCCGTGCGCCAAAAAAAGAAAGACTCGCGAAGCCAAAGGCCCCGCGAGTCGGTTTCCTGGATTCGCCGGCCCTACTGCTTGGCGCTCAGCTTCTGCGCTGCAATCCCGCCCGCAGCCCCGTCCTTGTCGGCGTCCTTGACCTTGGCCCAGAGTGCCTTGGCCTGATCTTGCTTGCCGGTACCGGCATAAAGATCCGCCAGGTCAAGTTGCGCCACCGCCGCAGGCACCGTCTCAGAGGGCTTGGCGGCGATCGCACTGTAAAGATCGATTGCTTCCGAATCGCGATTCGTCTGGTGATAGAGTCCCGCAAGGGCCAGCTTGGCCAAATTCGAGAGGTTCCGATTCCAACTGTCGGCTGCGGCCTTCAACTCCGTCTCGGCGGGGCCGTTCTGCCCAAGTTCCTCATACGTGACTCCGGCGAAGTAGTGGGCCTTGGAGCCCTCCGAGAGCCAGCCGTACTGCTGCGCGACTGCCGTAAACTGCTGATTCGCAGCCTTCGAACGATCCGTTGCCGTGCTGTAGCTTCCCTTTTCGGCTGGAGCTCCCGGCTGAGCAAGTGGCGCAGTGTAGACGTCCATAGCCGCGTCCAATGCGGCGTCGGCGGCTGTTGTGCGGGAACTCCAATAGAACAGCGAGCCCACAACCGCGATTAAGACCACAACTCCTACGATGACCCAGCGCAGAACGCCGGAACGATGACCACTCAGCCAACTCACGCTGCTTGCAGTGGCTTCAGCAAATTTGTCCTTCTTTAAAGCATGACGGGCTTTTGTGTCCACGGTTTTTATTGTCCTTCGCTTCTAGACTTGCCGGCAGTTTCGACGCCGGTGAGGTCGTCTCGACTGCAACCCAACTAGTCTATCAGCGCGCCAACCGGAGCGTCCAACCCGGAGGTCCCGGCGTAGGTGGAACAGGCTCCCGGCGCAGGTGGGGCGGGCATCTACTGGTTGACGCCGCTGGCCAGGAAACCGCCATCCACAACCAGAGTCTCTCCAGTTACGAACGAAGCACCATCTGAGGCTAGAAAGATCGCGGCGCCCACCACTTCCTCGGTCTTGCCGAAGCGCCCCATCGGCGTGCGCATCAGCAGTTCGTGCCCGCGCGGAGAGCCATCCAGCAGGTTGGCATTCAGTGCCGTGCGGAAGACCCCTGGAGCGATGGCGTTCACCGTCACCCCCAACTTCGACCACTCAACGGCCAGCGAGCGCGTCAGAGATACGACGCCCGCCTTACTCGCCGCGTAGGCAGCCACCTCGTTGAGCGCAACAAAACTATTCAAAGAAGCGATGTTGACGATGCGCCCATATCCGCGTTCTATCATCGGCCTTCCAAAGACCTGGCAGGCGCGCAGCGTTCCGGTCAGATTGGTATTCAGAATATCGGCCCACTCTTCTTCCGCCACCGTCAGCGTGGGTGTGCGCTTGATCTTTCCCGCGCAGTTGATCAGAATATCGACTCTCCCGAATCGAGCAAGCACGTCAGACGACAGCTCTTCCAGAGAGGCCCGGTCGCACACATCCGAGGTCCGCCGCAAGGTCTGCCGTCCGCGCGCCTCGATCTCGCTGGCAGTTTCGTCCACCTGAAGCTGACGCCGCGCAGTAGCGATGACATCTGCGCCGGCATCGGCAAGGCCAAGGCTAAGAGCCCGTCCTATCCCCGAGGTTCCTCCAGTGACAACTGCTATCTTGCCTTCAAGACTTAAAAGCTGAGTCATTCTGAGTTTCTCCATTCCAGTCGTAAATTGAAAACAGTCGGAGTCAGAGCCTGCTGCGGTGCGCCCAAAGCCCTAATCCTGGGTTGGCAATGAAGAAGATTGCTTCCCCGTCAACCTGATTGTGGCCATGATTGAGTTTCTTTGGATCGTAACGAGTTATCATCGTCTTCAAATCGCCATAACTGAAGCCGGCGCCTTCAACCTCATCCCTGCTAAGTTGACCGGGGCACCAAGTTATCTTGAACCTGCCTTCCGACGAGCCGTGAATAAGATGAGCGGCGGCACTTAGATCGTTGGCTAAATCCAGATGAGTCTCGACCGATGCGAGCGTTGCAGGCGTGCCGTGGTAGCCGTATTTGCGGATCAAGGTGTCTATCTTCGTGTCTTCTCCAAACTCCTTGACTCCCGGCCCCAGGATGACTAACTCAGCATCATCGGCCAACGCCATACGCGTACGATAGATGGCTTTATTGCCCAGCCATGTGCTGTGAAACTCACGAGGGTCGAGATAGACGACGGCTTTCTGAATCGGCTCGTCGAGCATTTCAAAGTTAACCTTGAGACTTAGCTCGGCGGCTAGATTGAAGCACTCGATGTCATCGCCAATGAACAGACCGCGCACTGCAAGCCCGCCCTCCGTGCGGCTTCCAACCACCGTGAGCACATAAACGATGGGAAGGTGCCGCAGGAAATGATCGGATGCGTAATTGAGTACATTGCGCACTGGGTTTTGCGCCCGGCCCATGATGCGCTCCATGCCGTAGACCGCTCCCAGGTAGTGACTGCGATTGATCCCTTCGCGGCCACCTGTGCCAACCAGAATATTTTTGTTGTAATTGGCCATTCCAATCACTTCGTGGGGCACAACCTGGCCGATGGATAGAATCAGATCGAAATCGCCCTGCGCGATGAGCTTATTCACCTGCGCCGGCCACGTGTAACTCAGCTTACCTTCCGAATGTTCACGGATAAACTCTGCCGGAACCTCGCCGAGAGTTTCAATATCGCTTCTCCAGTTATGAACGCGAAATAGTTCCAGCGGCACTTCACCGAACATGTTTTCTATCTGATCCGGCCGCATGGCACTATGTGTGCCGAGGGCGGGTAAGATCGCTTTGAGCCGGTCGCCATAGTACTTCCACGCATAACTCGTCAATTCGCCTGCCCGAGAATGTTGGCGCGTTTGATCGGGCGGCACAGCAAGCACGCGACTCCGTTTTCCTAACTTCGTGAGGCTCTCAGTTAGCAGTTCCTCCAGTTGTTGCGAAGACAGGTCTGTGTCAACACTTCCTATTGCGCACAACAAGCTCATGCGGCAAACTCCACTCTCTTCAAACCTGGCGCAAGCAGAACCATGATCAACAAGGCCAGCAGATAGGCGCTTGCGGCAATCACGAAGAGAATCGAATAATCCCCGTGTGTCAGTTGCAAAATGTGGCCAATATATTTTGAAAACAAATAGCCGCCGACCGCGCCGGCCATGGTGCCAATGCCGCCAATCGAGCCGACGGCGCTGTGAGGAAACATGTCTGACGGCGTGGTCAGCAGATTGGCCGACCATCCCTGGTGTGCGGCTGCCGCGAGACTAAGCAGTCCGATTGCGGCCCATTCCGAGTGCAGGTAGTTGATCAGAAAAACCGGAACGACAATGCATGCGCAAAGAAGCATGGCCCCCATCCGCGCTTTCGCCGCTGAGAATCCCAGGAGCCGGAACGGTGCCGGCATCCAGCCACCACCGACGCTGCCAATTGCTGAGGCGCTGTAAACGATAAAGATCGGCAACCCCAGTCCGATAAGGTTCAGATGAAATCTGTCGCTGAAGTAACCCGGCAGCCAATAGAGATAGAACCACCAGATGGGATCGGTGAGAAACTTCGGAATCGAAAACGCCCATGTTTGACGGAAGCCCAGCAGATGAACCCACGCTGTGGATGGGCCGGCTCTTTCAAGCATTCCCTGGTTGATGTGCGCCAGTTCGGCGGCCGCAAGCGTAGGATGTTGGGCGGGCTCGTGGTATTTGAAAAACCACAACAGAATCCACGACGCGCTGAAAACTCCGGTAACTAGAAAGGCCGCATGCCAGCCAAAGCGATAAGTCACCAATGGCACAAGGATCGAAGCAAGAACCACACCAACATTGGCGCCGCAGTTGAAAATGCCGGTGGCCAACGAACGTTCGCGTTGCGGGAACCACTCCGCCACTGTCTTCAGAGCGGCGGGAAAGTTGCCCGATTCCCCGATCCCCAGACAAAAACGAGCAATGCCGAGTTGAAATACCGAGTTCACGAGCGCGTGGCCCATGGCGGACAGGCTCCAGATCGCCATGATCGCCATGTAGCCAATTCGCGTTCCGACCTTGTCAACGAAGCGCCCTGCAAACAGCAATCCGATCGCATACGCGACAACAAACGCGCCCACGACGTTAGCAAAGCCGACTTCCGTCAGCCCAATTCCATGATCGGCAACGCTCTTCATCAAGGTGGGCTTGAGAAGTCCCAGCACTTGCCGATCCATATAATTGATCGTCGTAGCAGCGAAGAGCATGGCGCAGATCGTCCAGCGCACGCGCCCAATACGAGATCCAGCCAAGGATCCTTCTAACTGAGCGTCCGCCGCCGCGTTTCCGATCATAATCTCTCCTCACAGCCAATACGCCTTCCCTGCCTGCCCGCGATACACCAAGGCTAAAAAGCATTCGAAAGACATACCGATCCGACTGTATGAAGTTGCGCAGATACATCGGGGTCAGCGCGACTTGCCCAGTGATTATAAACCGCCGCCTGCAGACCGTGCGTGGCCCCAAGGTGCGGGCTGCGGCGAGCAAAGATCTCGCAATCGCTGAACTTGGCCGATGCGCACAAAGCGCACAAACGGCGCGCAGCCATGGCCGTCCGCAGCCGCGACTGCCGCAGGGAACGTCGCATTCTTGCCGCCGGCGTATTGCGGCCGTGACGTGTTTTTGTCGATTCGTCTAGTGCTTGGGGGTGACGATCTCCGTGCGCAAGGCGCGAATGCGCTCGATGGCATTGCTCACCATTGGGCGGCCGGTCGCCTTGTCCATTCCCTTATCGATGAGCATGTCTACAAATTCTTCGACGGGCATGTTGCGATCCTGCGCTGCGCGAATTACCGCCTCCGGCACCGTAACGGAAATAATCATGATGGCTGGCTTCCCCTGACCGGTTCATCGGCGAGGTGAGGATCAAGTCGAGCTAGATCCGGAGGAAAAGACCGGAAAAATGGGACGGTGGACAACTGCCATGGATTCGGAATGGATTTGCGGCATTCGCATCCGTTTCCAGTTCCGGTCTTTGCCGGCCACGCTCTGTTGTATACTGGTTGAAGCCTCAAGAAGGCAGGGGAAGCTCTGTCTCACGGGCAATGCGTAGTGGTTCTAAATAGAAATCACTCCGTCCGACAAAGAGAAGAAAATGCCCAAGTTGAAGACCCATACGGGCGCGAAGAAGCGCTTCAGCAAAACTGGCACCGGAAAAATCAAGCGGGGCCAGACGAAGACGCGCCACATCCTTACTTCGAAGCCGCCAAAAGTGAAACGCAAGCTGGGCCGTACCCTGCTGGTTTCAGACGGCGACTACAAGAAGGTAGCGCGCATGATTCCTTACG
>Ga0187890_10000956_pt1 | contig 21007 bp, 17 predicted proteins | sample June2016WEW_21_1_FD_133005 | JGI IMG/M metagenome (GOLD analysis project Ga0187890, IMG submission 133005) | Peatland microbial communities from SPRUCE experiment site at the Marcell Experimental Forest, Minnesota, USA - June2016WEW_21_10 | ecosystem: Environmental > Terrestrial > Soil >... | reverse complement strand
GGTTGAATCGACGATTGGTTTCTTCCGATGGGCTCATAACTGACTCCTAAGTTTCAACTGGTAAGGCGGGGAGCGGGTCCAGGGGAGCCGCGCAGGCCGGGGGCTTGCGCCGCATTGCGGCAAGATGCAAACGGAAGGCTGATTGACAATCGGCCTGCAGTTTGGCAACCTGCCCCACAACTGGTGGACCTGGTCACGGCTACGAAGTCTTCCTGTTCTGGTGGCAACCAGACTGGGTAGTTTGCACTTTGCCGCAGGTGAGTGCGGAGGTTTCGAAGACCCGTTCGTAGCGCACGGCGGGCTTTTGATAGGGCTTGCGCGAGCCCGGATCCCGGTTCGTCTGTTTCGTATGGCTCATCTATGCTCCTGGTTTGTCATACAGTGTTTACACGGCTGAGGTAGAGGGCGACCGGTATTGTCGTAGCGTGACATGGAATACAAGTTCCCATTATTATAAGACGGAGATTTTGTGAAGGCTAGAACTTTATGAGGTTTATTGCGTCAGAGGTTAAAAAAGCACTTAGTAAGATGAGGTATTCGGTTGTCTGCAATTGTATGACGCGAGTTGGGAGGTGTAAACATTGACAGCGCGTGTCATACAGTTAAGAGAGTTTGTGCTGGGCCGATTGACAATCGGCCTGCAGGTTGCCAACCTGCCCCACAATCCGGACGATTACGGTCATGGGCGGGGATGAGCACCGGGTAAAGTGACGTTACGCACGCCGGCGGGGCCGTGTGCGGTGACGGTGGTGCGACCGGACTGGATGCGAATCTCGGCTGCGCCACCGGCGATGGCGATGCCGGCGGACTGGCAGGGCGCGGGTCCGAAAGCGGTGAGGATGGTGGTGGCGCCTTGGGTGTAGCTATAGCAATCGGGATCAAGGGCGGCGGTTGCGCCGTTCCAGGAAATGGTTGTGCGTGCGCCGTCGTGATGGACGGAGGCGTCGCGCGGGCGGTCCTTTCGCCAGGGCAGCAGAAGCACGGTGGATGCGCCGGTGGTGCGGAGGCGGAGGATGGATTGACGCTCTGCGAAAGGGCGGCCGTTGACTTTGGCGAATTCGCTTTGCTCACGGTCGGGGTGCCAGTGGTGCGACCAGGTGCGGATGACGCTTTGGGCGGGGGCGTTGGCGGCGGTGAAGGCGTAGAGGTCCCAATTGATGAGCCATTGGCCGGTGAAGGAGAGGTGAGGGGGCGAGGGGGCGAGGGGGGAGCGGGCGATTCGGGTTCGGCCGTCAGGTTGAGGGTGAGGATGTGGGGGGCGCCGGGACCTTCGAAGTTGTCTTGGATGGCTATGATGGGATTGTTTTCGTCGGGATGGATGGAGTAGACGGTTCGCGTCCATCGGGTAGGCGTTGCGCCTTTGGATTCGTAGGTGGCGCGGACGTAAGCGCTCGCGGGGAAAGACTCGAAGGCTTGTTGGGTGGCGCTGCGCCAGCGGAATCCGATCTGTTCCAGTGGGGTAGCGGTGGTGTCCCAGGCGAAGGGCAGCGCGGCCTCGGGCAGGGCGAGCGAATGCACGAAAGCTCCGGGAGATTGGGGCGAGTACATGCTGCCCCAATCGAGGGAGAGCGGCGCGCCGAGGGCGTAGATCACGACGGTGCCGTTGTCCTCGTGGGCGTGGTCGCGGTAGAAATCGCCATCGACGAGCCAGACGGCGGTTTCGTTGCGAGTGCCCCAGGCGTTGCGCAGGACGGTGAACCAGCCGGGGAAAGTGGCATCGCCCAGGTGCGCGTTGGCGACGGGCAGGTTCTCGTCGATTTTCAGGATGGTGGAACCGTGGAGGCCGGAGTGCATTGCGCCGGACTGCCACCAGGCGGACATGAGGCGGGCGGAGAGTGCGGGGTTGGACGCGGCAAAGCCGGTGGCAAGCTGGCCGTAGAGTTCGGAAGACTCGGTGGATCCGTCGCCGATGGAGACCAGCTTGCGGTATCCGCCGAAGCGGGGCTCGGGGGGCGTGAGCAGGTTCAGGTAGAACTCGGCGAAACGGGCCAGGCGGGGCTCATCGCGGAAGGCATCGGCGAGGCCGGCGGTTTGCAATTGCTGGAGGGTGGTGAGGAGCGGGCCCATGGAGGCGCCGATGTAATGCGTGGATCCCATGGCGGCGCCGGAATCGTCGACGGTTTGGGAGAGGTTGGCAAGGGCGCGGAGCGCGACCAGGGGGTCGCGCGCGGACGAGGGCGTCCGCCCCACTTGCAGGAGCGCGTAGAGGTCACGGTATTGGTTCTGCTGCACGGGCATGTTGGCGGTGCCGAGGTTCAGACCGTGACCGTCGAACAGGGGGACGAAGTCGGAATCCCACAGGACGGAGGCAAATAGCGCGGCGGCGGCTTTCACGCGGGCGCGGTCGGCGGCGGTGGCGCGATCACTTGTGAGGATGGCATTGATCCAGACGGCCTGACGGGTCATTTCGAGGCCGCCGTGCCAGTAGTGGAAGCGGAAGTCGTAGATGCCGTCGCCATTGACCAGGGCGTCGAGGAGGCCGTGGGCGGTGGCGGTGGTGTTGGCGACGAGTTCTTCGAGCTTGCGGCCGGAGGGGTCGCGCCACATGTCCAGCAGGGGCCGGGCGGTGGACTCGTCGCGGTAGAGGCGATGGTAATACTCGGGATCGGAACGCACGCGGGCGCTGACAGCGTCGACGGCGGCGCGGCGCATGAAGAGCGGCTGGTAACCGGCGGGTGGATCGGGGAAATCGGTCTCGCAGTGATACACCTTGTTGAGATTGATGCCGCCGTGGAGGTTCATTTGGCGGGCGATGCTCTGGACCTGGTAGGGGTCGCCGAGAGCGGCGCCCTTAGTGCCGATGAAGATTCCCCAGGCGATGCGCACGCGGGGGAAGACGCGGGCGTCGGGTGAGCGGCGATGGGTTTCGAAGGCGATGCCGGCGGCGGGGCCGGGGGCGGTGAAGATGCCTGCGCCATTGTGGGCCGCGCCGATGGCTTGAGATGCGGGTCCGGCGAAGATGCCGAGGAGATTGGCACTGGGCCCAGCTTTGACGTTGTACAACTGCCAATACCATCCGCTGTCATAAACCCACGGGTCCCAAACGGCCATGCGCCGGATGTTGGGAGGATCGCTGTTGTAATTGGACGGGGCGGGGGTGCGGTATTGGAGGTCGCGGATGGCGTCCATGGCGGGGCGCTCGTGCCACATCCGGTACTGGCGGCCGTCGGGTTCTCGGCCGTTTTCGACCGAGGTGGAGTGATGACCGCGGTAGCGCGCCTGATCGGGTTCGAGGCCGAGGTAGATGTCGAGGGTGTAGCGGAGATCCGTGTCGGTGTCGTCTTCGATGAGGATGGATGGCTGGCCCGCCTGAATTTCGATGGTGGAGCGGTAGAAGCCCTGGCCGGCGGGGATGAGGAGATTGTCGCCATAGTCAAGGCGGGGGCGGTCGATGATGTAGGCAACCTCGACGACGACTTTCAGCGAGCCGCGTTCCACGAAACGGACGGTCATGTTGGTGGGACGGCCGGCGAGTTCCAGGGCGTTGGGGCCAACGGCAGTCCAGGTTCCATCGCGGTAGAGGATGCCTTGGATAGGCGCCCAGCCGGGGTGGGCGGCGCGGGCGATGCGGACGCCGGTGAGGCCGTTGACGATCTCGTACCAGGCGGGGGTTTCGGCGATGCGCACGGCGTTTGGAAAGCCATGGGGCGGGCGGGGCGCATCGGCGGCGTAGAGCTTCCATTCGGCGCGGGCGTGGGCGGCTAGAGCGGCCTCGACGGCGATTTTGCCATCGTGGAGAAGCTGGAACGGAACTTCGACGCCTTGGGGTCCGATCATGCAGGTGCGATCCGGATCGAGGCTCTTGCCGAAGTCGAAGTCGATAATCTGGGGCGGGTGGGTCACTCCGAATTCTTCGTGGATGAGAAAAGTTTGGATGGGTGCGCGGGCGGTCAGCAAATTGGGACCAAGCATCGCTAGCAGGACGGCAGAAAGCAACGCCAGCGCAGACCTAGCGTCTGCCCCGCACAGCGGCGCGCGACAAACGGAAGGCCGATTCACAATCGGCTTGCAGGTTGACAGCCTGCCCCACCGCGTTGCGAAGATTCTGAGCTATTGTAATTGGAGATAAATGTGGTCAATGCGGTTGCACGAAGAAGCGGCGGTAAGAACTGGGACCGGCTCCAACGTGGATGCTCACGGAGCGGTGGCTGTTGGTTCCAGCGATTTGTTAGGCGACGTGAACCACGACGGTCCCGGCAATGAAATCGTGCAAGGCCCGTCTCTTCCGATTCGTAAGCAAGACGATAAGCTCACCCCAAAACCAAATGGTCTGGGCTACCTGCACTGGCTTATACCATGATGGAGCAAGCTCAGTTATATGTTTGGAAAACTCCATAAAAGACAGCGATTGATATTCGGCATCACTCATGTGCAGTAACGGGAATGTGAAGGCGATGTTCGACAACAAAGCAAGGATAAACTCCGGCAAGTATCTGAGAAATGCTTCCCGGTAACCAACGGGATCGCCGTCAAGCTTGCGAATACGAATACCCACGACCAGTTTGCCAGGAGTGCCGCCAAAGCGTCGGACCAAATAAACGCTATAAAACAGTCCGAAAAGAGTGCCGGGAATCATGTAATACACCTGGAACAAACGGTAATGCCTACTCGCCCAAAACACCAAGGCAGACAGGGGTAGGACGAAGATCAGATCCAGCAGCAGTGAACCCAACCGAGGCCAGAATCCAGCATAATGCAAAGAATCGCCAGTCATGGTCTAACTCTTGTTAAGGCTGATCGAGATGAAACCGGCAGAACAGAGGATACCACAAAGGAGCTGTTTCCGATTCTGGGCAACCGTTCTGTTGCAATCCTAAAATCAATCTCCGACGGCCTGGCTGCCGACTGCGGCGGCCGCGGCCTGCTCCGGCAGGGCTTCGACGAGGTCGGCGAAGCGCGGCACGAGCTGGTCCTGATGGAAACTGCGGCCGCGCTCCACCATGCGCCGATCGGGCACGCCGATGTTGGGGCTGGTTTGGGCATTCGCGAGGATGCGGCGCACGACCTGGCCGACGTCGCCATGACTGGCGGAGGTCAGCGGAATTCCGTTGCCGGCGGCGATGTCCATGACATGGCTCTTGGGCGGGCCGATGTACAGGACTGGCGTGCCGATACACATGATGTTGTAGATTTTGCAGGTGTGGACGATACCCACCAGCGGGTCTCCCATGACGACCACGTGCAGGTCCGCGGAAGAGAGCGAAGCCGAAAGGTCGGCGAGCGGCTGGTAGGGCAGGCAGCGGATGTTCGACAGCTTGTGCTCGGCTGCAAAACTGGCGACGGTGGGGAATTCGCTGCCGCCGCCGACAAAACAGAACACGATATCGGGACGATCGGCCAGGCGCCGGGCGGCTTGGAGCACGGTGGTCAAAGGATGGCAGGGGCTGTGATTACCGGAATACATCACGACGTACTTGCCGGCGAATCCATGGCGGTCGCGGAAGGCCAGGCGGCCATCCGGATCGTAGCGCACGACCTCGCTATGGGCCCAGGGCGGGATGGTACTGATCTTCTCCGGGGGCACTCCTTTTTTCATTACGCGGGTGCGCATGAAGCGATCGAGGACGACGACTTCGTCGGCGGTGTGGAGGCTGAAGTTGAGGAGTCGGGCCAGGGCGCGGGCGGTGGCGGAACGCTCGTTGAGCCATCCCGCGGCGATGGCCTCGTCGGGATTCAGATCCATGACCCAGAAAATGAAACGGCCGCCCTTGAGCTTGACGTAGAGCGCGCCGAGCAGGGAGATGAGCGGCGGTGAAGTGAGGGCCATGACGACGTCGAAGCGCGGGAGGAAGACGAGGCGGAGGAGGCAACTGAGGAAGAAACTGGCGAAGTTGGCCACGCGCCGCCACTTCGTGGTTTTGCCGAGCGCCAGACAGGGGACGCGCAGGATGCGGCTGCCACGCCAGTGGTCTTCGATCGGAAACTTTACATGCGGGTTGTCATAGGCCCGCGTGCTGGCCACTACGGTCACCTCATGGCCGCGTTGGGCGAGTGCCGCGACGAGATCGCTGGCGTGCTGCGCGGTAGATACCACGTCGGGATAGAAGCACTGATTGAGGAGCAGTATCTTCATGGTCGATCCTCGAATGGGGCAAAGAGCGGGGCTAAAGCCCCGCGCGGACTAAAGTCCGCCCTCCAAGAGCCTGGTGCAGATTCTCGGATCTCAGGAGCATATAGGGGCCAATGGCCAGCACGTCCATGCGGGTGCGCAGGAAGCAGTCGAGCGCTTGCGCGGGGGTCTCGACGATGGGTTCGTTCTCGTTGAACGAGGTATTCAGCAAGACGGGGACGCCGGTGATGTCGCCGAAGCGGCGAATGAGTTTCCAGTAGAGCGGGTTGGATTCCCGGTCGACGGTCTGGAGGCGGCCGGTGCCGTCGGCGTGGGTGACGGCTGGGATATCCCGCAGGCGCTCGCTCTTGATGCGATAGGCAGTCACCATGAAGGGAGACGGATAACCGGTTTCGAAGTAATCCGAAGCGGCTTCGGCCAGGACAGAGGGGCAGAAGGGCCGGAAGTGTTCGCGATGCTTGATGCGGCTGTTGAGCAGATCCTTCATGCCGGCGCGGCGGGGGTCGGCCAAAATGCTGCGATTGCCGAGGGCGCGCGGTCCAAATTCCATGCGGCCCTGGAACCAGCCGACCACTTTGCCGGCGGCGATCTCGGAGGCGGTTGCGTCGACCAACTCGGCTTCGCTCAAGCGGCGATAGGCAACGCCGGCGGTTTCCAACTCCGCGTGAATTTCGCGGTCGCTGTATTGCGGGCCATAGTAAGCATGGCGCATGACGAAGGAGCGGGGCTGATTCAGGCGCTCGTGCCAGACCGACAGCGCGGCGCCGATGGAAGTGCCGGCGTCACTGGCGGCCGGCTGGATATAGATATCGCGGAAGGGCGTCTGCTCGAAAATCTTGCCGTTGGCCGCGCAGTTGAGCGCCACTCCGCCCGCCAGGCACAACGCCTTTTGCCCGGTGCGATGGTAGACATGATTCAGCAACGCGAAGTAATTCTCTTCGAGGACGGCTTGCACGGAGGCCGCCAGATCGGAATGCCGATCGGTGATTTCGGCGCGGGGGGTGCGCGACTCGCCGAACACTTCGAGCATCTTCCGCGAGAAGACGTTACCGGACATTGGCTCGCAGCCATCCCAAGTCATCTCGACGCCCTGGCTATGGTGCGTGAAGTAATCGAGGTCGAGGCGGCAATTGCCGGATTCCGTCTTGACGATCTGGCGGACTTGCGGCGCGAAGCGCGGCTCGCCGTAAGCCGCCAGACCCATCATTTTGTACTCGTCGCCGTACTTGGGAAAACCCAGAAACTGGGTGAAGGCGGTGTAGAGAATGCCGAGCGAGTGCGGGAACAGCACGGAGCCGAGCAGGTCGATGCGATTGCCGCGGCCGAGGCCCCACTGGACGCTGCTGTAATCGCCGAAGCCATCCACGGAGACCACGGCGGCCTGGTCGAAGGGGGAGGCGAAGAAGGCGCTGGCGAGGTGCGCTCGATGGTGCTCGACCTTGTGGATGCGGGCGCGCTTCAACTCGGAGAGAATGGTGCCTGGGCGCTCCGGACTGAGGCGGGCGACCTGAACGATGTTGGCGACGCGCGACACGGATCGCTGCCAGGAGGCAGGGCGGACGGCCGTGTGCAGCACTTTCCGCGCGATATGGGCGAACGGATCGCGGGAGATGGCCACGTGTTCGATGTCGTTTCGATCCGATCCGTTGAGGCAGGCGGCGGCGGCGAGATTGGGAAATCCGGCCCAATGCTTGATGCGGTTCAGCCGCTCCTCTTCGATGGCCGACACGAGTTGGCCGTCGGAAAGAAGAGCCGCCGAAGCGTCGCCGTGGAAGGCGTTGAGTCCGAGAATGTTCACGCGCGTGCCCCTTGTGGTTGAAAACACTCCCTTACGGGGGTGGCTCAGTTCTCAATTGTTATGCTTTGTGCTGCTCGTAGATCATGGCGTCTACCAGGAAACGAAACCAAAAGCCTTGCAGGAAATGGAAGATGAGTCCTTCTTTGCCGTCGAGGAAACCCAGACGGAAGAGATAGCGGTAGGACCAATACGCGAACGCCCGGCCGAAGAGCGGACCGCGGGAATAGGCCTTGCGGAACCAGCGCCGCCTTTCGATGGGATTGCCGAGGAGATCGGGATGCACCTGGCGGCGGCAATCGTCCTGCGCCAGCATTTCGTTGGCTTCCAGTTCCGCCCATCGCTTGTGGCGCAGAGTCCAGGTGCCGAGGTTGGCGGCTACGATGTCCAGATAATCGCTGTCTAGAGGTTTGACCTTACCGGGGACTACAAAGTGTTGATCGTATAGCCGGTCTTCGCAGCGGCCTTTGTGCCAGCGGAAGAGGCGGAGGTGATAAGAAGGATAGTGTCCGCCATGGCGAATCCAACGCCCCATGAAGATGGTCCGCTTGCGCAGGAGGAAGCCATCGATGGAGTCATCCGCGGCGGGCAGGGTCCGGTTGATCTCGATGGCAAGTTCGGGAGTGAGCCGCTCATCGGCGTCTAAGTGCAGAATCCAATCGGCCGCTATGGGGAGATTGTCCTGAGCCCAGTTACGCTGGACGGCATAGTTCTCGAAGGGGTGGGATAGCCACGCGGCTTGGTAGCGTTCGGCGACCTGGCGAGTTTTGTCTGTGCTTCCCGAATCGACGACGATCACGGAGCAGTCCAACCCGTGCAGGCTGTCGAGGCAACGCGGCAGGTTGACTTCCTCGTTGTAAGTCAGGACGACGACGGCCAGGGTGGGAGATGTCATGGGGCGATGGCCGCGTAAGCCGAAGCCAGTTGACGGCTGACAGCTTCGAGCGAGAACTGCTGGCGGGCCAGGCGCACGCCGTTTTCGCTCATGCGGCGGCGGAGGGCGGCGTCGGTCAGAACGTTGAGGATGGCGGTGGCCAGTTCCTCGACCCGGCACGGGGTGACCAGCCCGGCTTCGGCGCGGCGGATCTCGCGGTGAATGCCGACCTGATCGGAAAGCACCACGGGGCAACCGCAAGCGAGAGCTTCGACGAGCGCGATGCCGAAGTTTTCCGAGTAAGATGGGAGCACGAAAACGTCCGCGCCGCTCAATGCCGCCCACTTGTTTTCTCCGGTGAGGAAGCCAGCCCAAATCACCCCGGAGGCAATTCCCAGACGTTCGGCGTTCTCTTTGAGACGGGCCACCCATTGCGGGTCGCCCGTTCCTGCAAGCACCAGGACCGCGTCGGGACACTGCCGGCGCACGCGCGCGAAGGCTTCGAGGAGAAGATCGAGACCCTTTTTCCGATCGAAACGGGAGAGGAAGAGAATGACTTTACGTTCTGCGACGGGCCGGACAGGGGAGCAGGCATGTCCCACCGGGAGTTCCACTGCATTCGGAATGATCAGCGGGTTTGCGGATACGCCCAATTCACCGGCCTCCAGGAGTTCCTGTTCGCTGGTGTAGTGAATGCCCGCAGCGCTGGCCAGGATGCGGCTTTCCAAAACGTGGAAGGAGAGCCGCTTCAGCCAGGGGCGCCGATTCCGGATACCCCAGCGATTGAGCGTGCCGAGCGGCCTGACGATGTAGGGGACTCCCGCGCGGTGGGCCAGCAGTGCGGCGGGAAGCGCGGCATAGGAGAAGAGCGCGTGGATGTGGACCAGGTCGAACTCGCGCACGTGCCGGGCCAGCCAGCGGGTGAGCGGCCACGAGAAGGTGTAGAAGCGCGTCTGGCGCGGGAAATACCAGAACGTAGCCCCATCTTCCTGTTGCGGAAGGCCGTGCGGAACGCGCAGCCGGCCGGGGCCGTTGTCGTCGGTGGTGGCGACATGGACTTCGATGCCCGCTTGCGAGAGTGCGCGCGCGAGGGTGTGCATCAACACGCTGGGTCCGCCGCGCTGGGGGCCGACCGAGGGGATCACGTGGAGGATTCTATGCACGGGCACGATGGGCCGCCTGAAAGGCGGCTGCAGGCAAGAGTGCCTGCCCCACAATTTGCCAAACGTCGTCTACGGAAATGCCGGTCATGCAGGGATGGCCGGCGACCGGGCACTCGGTACACAAGCAGCCGGCGCAAGGCACGGACTGGCGCAGAACCGTGTGGGACTCGCCGAGCGGATCCCAATGTCCCGCGTGGCTATTGGCGCTCTGAATCACAACGCAGGGGACACCGACGGCGGCGGCCAAGTGAGTGGTGCCGGTGTCCAGACCGACTAGGAACTGGCACTGGCTCAGCAACGCCGCCGATCCCGAAACCGAGAACTCGCCGGCGGCATTCAGGGCTTCGCCGCTCAACGCCGTCATCAGGCGTTGGGCCGCGGCCCGATCGGTAGGTCCGCCGAGTATCACAATCTCGGCGCTGCCGGTGGATAAAATACGACGGCCCAATTCGATAAAGCGCTCCAGGGGCCAGGAGTTGGCCGGTTTCTTGCATCCGGGGCAGAGGGCGATCAGGGCGCGTTGGGGATGATGGCGGCTGGCGGCGAGCCATGCGGCGGCAGCGGCTCGATCGCCGCGGCCGGGTTGCAGCAGAGGGATTCTGAGATGACCATTGGCCTCGGCGGGGATGCCACTATCGCGCAACCGCTGCAACAGGATTAGGGCTTCGTTCTGGACCGGCATCGCCCGCCCATCCTGGCGGGGGCGCACGACGGAATCGGGAACGGTCTCGAATCCAATCACGCGTGGGATTCCGCAGGTGCGGAAGAACCAGGCGTCGCGGCGCAAAGCGGCGGGCGGGCGCTCACTGGGCAAGAGACTCACGACGGCATCGAAGCGCCGCGCGCGCAGTTGCCGCCACAGCGAGCAGGCTGTGCGCAGCCTGCGAGCGACCGGCTCTTCGAACTGGTAAGGGATGAACTCATCGGCGAGTGGCGTGCATTGGAGGACTTCCTTCGTGGTGACTACCCCGGCGCGGTCCACGTTGTGAAGCACGGCAAGGTGCGCGCCGCGTCCGAAGTGCTTGCGAATCGCCCGCAGCGAGGGAATCAGGACGATGGTGTCGCCGAGCGAACCGATCTGGTAGACGAGGACCTTCATTGGGCGGGGGCGGGGCTGGCAGGGGAAACCGTCTGGCCCACCTGGGACGAGCGCCAGCGGTCCAGGAACCGGTTCACCAACAACGCGACTACCAGGCTGGCGCCGGCGCTGGCGGTGATCTCGACGAGCTGGCCGCCAACCTGCAAGAATGCGATGCCCGGCAGAAACCAGAGGACGAAACCATGCAGATCGTTGCGCGCCAGCCGCTCGGCCGCCTGCCAATCGAGAGCGGTGACAAACACGCCCATGATGATGAAGCCGATGACTACGCCGGGGGTTCCGAAGTTTGCGTAGAACTCCATCACTTGGCCGACGCCCACGCTGGTCCCGGAGGAGAAATCGATGCCAGTATAGCGGGTGACCAGGTTGCCGCTGCCGGCCGTAATGGGTTTCTCCGGCCATATGGCGCGGGGGATGAGGGCCAGCAGCGCGTCCCACAGCGTGTCACCGCGGGCGAAGTTCTGGGTCTGACCCAACTGATAGACCGCCGCGCCGACCAGGAAGTTCTGGTTCAGGCGGGCGTCAATGCGCTGGAGGTGTTCGAAATTGTTGGGATCGAACCATTCGTAGGTCGCGACGGTTCTCGAAATACGATCGAGACGATCCGAGAAAGACTGCTCACCCCAGACGGTAGCCCGGATTTCGACCCGGTCGCGCATGTAGCTGACATACACGGACAGGCCCAGATAGACCACTAGCGCGCCTACCAGGATCACCTTCACAGGGGAGCGGAGAAAAGTGGAGACGAAGATCAATATGGTTAAGACCGCGACCGCGCCATAGCCGAGCATGCCTGCGGTGATGAGTGTAGCGAAGGGCAACACCAGGGATATGGCGAGCCAGGCTAGCAGCCTGCGAACGCTCTGCTCCCGCCAGGCTCTCCAGCAGCAAAGCCCCAGGCCGACCACGACAAGCTGCTGGCCCGTGGATATGATGGCCGTGGCGGTCGGCAGGCGTCCAAGAAATGTGGACAACAGCAGATAGAAGAGCACGCCGCAAGCGATGTAAGCTTTGGGCAGCCTGGGGTCCGGCTGGTGGGTTCCCTTGGCCCGCGGCAAAATGCCTTTGCGCACCAGAATCGGGGTGATGATGAGACCGCCAACCGCGAATGCCACGACGCCGTAGAGACTCTGCTCGAACCCCATTTCGGTCAGGTGTGGATCGTGATCCTGAAAAGCGGGAAGGACGTAAATGGCTGCGCCCACCCAATGGATGAGCGACAGGTTGAGCAGGTAGGCAAAGGTCAAGCCCGTGCCCGGTATGTTCCAACGGGCGCGGACAAAGACGAGCAGGGCCATCACGCCTATCCAGATGAGCAGATATTCAGATATTTTGCTGGGGTCCATTATGGGTGCCGGGTTTGAACCACTCCCTGACGGTCGTGGCTCGGTACGGAACTGTCGTGGCTCGGGGCGACATGCTCTGCGCAGATCGCTTCGAAATCGGCGGCCACATCAGCCCAGGTGCGCGGCTGGAATTGATGGTAAATGCGACGCACTATTTCAGCCAGTTCTTCCCGGTGCGAATCGCACCAGTGCAGCCTTTCGATGAATGCCTGCGGGCTGCGAATGGGGAGCACCCACCCTGTCTGGCCTTCGCGGATTAAGTCCGGACCGCAGCAGTTGGTGGTGGTCAGAATGGGGAGGGCGGCGGCAGCAGCTTGCGTGAGCACGACTGCGAATCCATCCTGGATGGTCGGGAAGGCGAACAGATCGCCCCATGCGTAGCTGGCCGGCAGGTCGTGTTGCGGCTGCTTCGGGACGAATTCGGCCATGGGATGCAGACTTGCGACGAGCGACCTGGTTTCCCGGGAAACCGGTCCGACGAATCGAAAGCGAAACCGCCGGTTTCCCGGGGTGCGCAGGAGGGAGGCCATGTCGAGCAGGCCCTTCTGAAAAGAGAGAGCGCCCACAAACAGAACGCGAAGAGGTTCGCCCGAGAGTATCCGTGCGCAGCGGGCCTCCACGGTTTCGAGGGGAGGGCGAAAATGATCCAACAGGGCGCCCAACGGGAGAAGGGAGAGCCGTTCGGGGCTGACCCCTTCGGCGACGAAGCTATCCCAGGCGAACCGCGAGAGCACCAGGATGCGATCCGCCAGCGCATACTCGCGCTCTTCCCGGGCGAGGATCCAGCGGCTGGGGCGATCCATGCGGGTTCGCGTGCGCAGCTCTTCCTCTTCCAGAAGGCGCGCCTGGGTGCGGATGTGCGCCGAGCCGCGCACCATCATTCGCAGGGCGGTGTGACCGCTATTCGCGCGCAAGATCTCTTCGGAAACGCCGCTAAAGCAGTGCACCACGTCCCAGGGTTCGCGGCCGATGCGGGCGGCCGCCCAGCGGCCGAAGAGCCGGTGCAAGAAAGCTTCGGGATACGGGACTGACAAGTTCTCGTGGAGCCACCAGGCCACCCGCGAGGCGACGCCGTGCGCCCAGAAGCTTCGCACCTGGGCGGGCGAGAGGCCGAAACGCGCGGCGGCCCACTTCGGGTAATTGGTGAAGACAGTCACGTTATGCCGCCGCGACAGGTCGCGCGCCAGGTCAAACGCATGAAAGCGGCCGTGGACGGCGATAGCGATCTTCATGGTCCTTGGTGTGGAGGCCGAGCATGGCGGCCAGCCGATCTTGATATGTGTGGCAGCCGGCGGCGATGCGCGCGTGAGCGGCGGCAGCCAGCCTTTGGCGCTCGGCCGGACGGTCGAGCAGCCAGCGGGCTTTCTCGATCATCTCCGGAATGGAGCGGAAGGAAACGACCGATTCCCCTTCGGTTGAGAAGATTTCGCGGTGCTCTTGGGTGTCTTCAACGAGCATGCATGCGCCGATGGCAGGGATTTCAAAGCTGCGCATGACGTGGCCATCGCGGTTGGAGCGGCGCACGAGGCAGAGGGCGATTTTGGCGGCAGCGGTGGCTTTGCGGAGCGTTTGGGGATCGGCGTAGCCCAAGTGATGGGGCATGGTTTCGGGGTACCGGTTCCAGCCGGCTCCGTACAACGCGATGGAGAGGCCCGCAGATGCCAGCGCCGCGATGAATGGAACGCGGTTGCGGTCCGCACCGCCCACAAACAAGATATCGGCCGAGAGGCGGCCGGCTTCCGCGGCATCGGCCGGCTGCGGGTAGCACAGGTTCGGATCGAAACCGAAGGGCATGTAGCGGACGGCCCGGCATCCGAGGTTTTCTAGGTCGGCGATGTTGGCGCGGCGCGCGGAAAAAACCGTGTCATAGGTTGGCAGAGATTCAAAAAACCAGCGTGCGCGGAAGGCCGGATTCCATGGATCGTCTGTCAGATAGTTCAGGCGGGTGATGCCCATTTGCCCGATCGCCTGGAGGGCTTTCCGGTTTATTGGGGCTAGGCCGGTGGCCAGCAGGGCGGAGGGATTCAGTTGCCCGCAGAGGCGGACGAGGTCCGCGCTGAAGCCTGCCAGGCGTGGGGGCCGGTGGCCGAGCAAGCGCCAGGCGACGCGACGTTGCCAGGCTGGCGCTCTGGATGCCTGGAGCGCGTCGGCGAAGTGGGCGGCGATGCCGAGGCCGGCAGATGCGTGCCAGAGGCTCCATCCTACGTTTGTGCCGCCTTGGTTACCGACTAGCAGGAGGTTGCAGGCAGGGCTGGTCATGGTCATGGAAGGGACTTTGCCTTTGACAGGCTGAAGCCTGTCCCGCCAGATTTTGCGAGGGAGTACAGGTTAGCCTGCATGGCCTGAAATGCCTTGATGGGGACGAGGAGGCCGGCGAAGCTGACTGCGCCGTACAGGAAACTGAGGCGCAGCTTGCCGGCCCAGGAGATGGGCACGTTCTCCAACAAGTTGCGTGGCCGCATTCCCAGGCAGACGCCGACCGCGTAGCGCCACGACTGTACGCGCCGGTATTCCACGATCCAGAAGGGATACGTGAACAGCAGCAGTTGCATGACGACTTTTTCGAGAAGCCGGCCGGGTGCCTGATAGGGCGCGATGGCGTCGATCACCAGCCGGCCGATTTGGACCATCGGCAGGCGGCGCTCCGTCACCGGACAGCGGGCGATGCGAGGCTTCAGGGCGTAGCTATCCACGCGCTCATCGGGGATCTGAATATCCTTGCGCACCGTCACGCGGCGGATGTTCAGCAGGGGACCACCTTCGGCAACGATCCGGCATCCGACGTACATTTGATACATTTCGCTGCCGTCCCAGCGCGAGGTGGCGTGCGCGAGGGCTCTTTCCCGATCCAGGACGATACCGCTGACAAAACTGAAATTGCGGAACGATGCGGCGGCAATGGCAGGCCCCGCGCCCACGATCTCCGTGCGCCGGACGCGCTCGGCGGGCGCGCCGGTGGCGAAGTCTTCGAAATTGGTCATGATCACGGCAGCCGGACCGAGCCGCTCTATATCGGCGGCAAGTTCTTCGAGAACGGTGGGCGATGCGAGGCGGTCGTCGTTGCCGAGCAGAAAGCAGTACTTGCCGGATGCCAAGGAGAGACTGGCGCGGAGATTGGCATCGTACCTGCCGTTGGTCTCCCGCTTTTGATAGGTGAAGCTCAGCGGCGACTGTTGCAGGAATGTAAGCAGTTCCGCCTCGCGGCCATCCGTTGAACGGTCGTCTGAAATGCAAACCTCGAAGTCTCGAAACGTCTGCTCCGCCAGGGACCGGCAGGCTTCCAAAAGGAAAGATGTCCGGTTGTACTGCGGGATGCAGATGGAGAAGTAGGGGTTTGCCGACGTGCAGCGCTTCATGCTAGTTGGAGAGCCGTCTTAACCACCCATGCGGGAAGAAAGTCAGCAGATGCCGTTGACAGCTCAAATCGATTTCGAAGGTGCGGTTGCGGGCGAGGAATTCGTGCACTGCCTCCCAAGGACCGGGACCGTGATCGGGTGACGCGGGATGCCCGTTCACGTTGGTGTCTTCCACTATCAAGTACGAGCCCGGCGTTACATGCGGACTGTAGATTTCCAGTTCACGAGCCACGTTTTCCTGAGTATGGTCGGAATCAAGGGTGACCATGACCGGCCCAGGCTTTCGGCTCAGCTTCTCTCGAAGGATAGACGACACCGCGGCGGCCACACGCGTGTCGGTCGAATAACCGACTACTGGAAAGACGCCGTAGTCTTCGGGCCTGTAGGCCAGTTTGGGATTGATGTCGACTGTGATTACGGAGCAGGGCTGGCCGAGCAGGGTGGCCATCTCGGCAAAGTACAGGGCGGATCCGCCGCAGTGCGTTCCTGTCTCGATGAGGACCGACGGGCGAACCTTACCGATAAGTTCAAGCATCATCCATAGGTCGCAGGGATTCTTCAGTATCTCAATGCCGCGCCACTGGAGGTTTCCGGCGGTGCCACTCTCGTAATAGAGTTTATTAAACTGATCCACGGCATCAACTGCGGAGTTGTTGTCTAGAATCTGCTCCACCGACAGCGATATCTTCGACGGCCGCGGCCGAAAGAACCGGACGACTCTGGCAAGCCTCATGCGCATTACGTGATTCATAAGGCGATGGTCAATTGGCGCGAGCCTGGATATGACGCAGGACCGGTTGGAAACAGGCTTCGTAATTCCAATCCCGCAGGATTCGCTGACGGCCTTTCTCGCCCATGTTGCGGGCCTCCTCCGCGTGGTCGCAGAGCCACCGAACAGACCGGGCGATGCTATCCGGGTCTTGCGGATCGCAGGCGAGAGCGTAGCCGGGCTCGACATAGGCCGCGCGCCAGTCGGGAAGATCCGAAACCACCAGCGGCATGCCGGAGGCCATATAGTCGAACACTTTGTTGGAGGCGCCGGTCATGCTGTGCTGGTTGGCGTCGGCGGCGCGTTTGGGCATGAGAGCCAGGCCGGCATCGCAGCGCCGGCACCATTCCATAAGCTCGAAGCGCGGCAGCGCCGCGACGACCTCCAGGCGCCGGTCGAGGCCGAGCTGTCGCGCGCGGTCCTGGAGTTGCCGGACGTAGCCGGCGCTGCCGGCGGTCTCATAGCCGATCACGCGTAGCTTGACGCGTTCGGGTAAGTGGGCCAAGGCGTTTACGGCCATGAGGGGCAGTCTGTCTGGGACGATCGAGCCATGGTATAGAAGCCAGAAACTGCCGTTGACCGGCGCGCGCTGTGGAGCTACCTCTGGACTCGATGGGCAATTCCACACGCAGAATAACTCCTGGCGCGTGCCTGTATCGGCTTTGAAGCGCTCCAGCCGCGCCTCGTTTGGGAGGACGCAGCACTCGGCGCAACGGGCAAGCTGCCGGCGGGTCCAGATCAGCAGCCGTTGAAAGGCGCCTGCGGTGGGGCCGTCTGGCGAATCGTGCTCGTGGTACAGAATGTGCAGCCAGGGCACGGTGGACAGCGCCAAGGCCACCGGGCAGGCGAGCGGATCGGAAGCGTATATCCAGCTCGGCCGCCAGATCGTGACCCAGCCGAGAACCCAGGCGCAGAAGATGAGATAGTGCAGTTTCTGCCGCAGGCCGGCAGGACAAAAGTCGAGGCGCCGGACGCCGATATTGGGGTGCGGGGGGAAACGCAGCGCGTCGGCACCCAGGGCAGCAGTACCCAGGAACAATACCTGCCAACCGGCGTCGGCCAGGATGCGGGAACTGTGCTCAAGGGGCGGATACCCGGCCGGGTTGGTGTATTGGATGTAGAGGATGCGCTTCATTCCGCAATCGGGCCGGATTGGCCACCTCTACTGGGCATGTTCTCCGCAACGAGCATCTCGAACCCTTGCAGCATCTCCCCGTCCAGCGGCCGCGCGCCGCGCCGGCCAAAGTCCCGCAGTCGCCACAGAACGTAGCCGTACTCGCGAAGCAGTCGCTGGGCGTCACCCACGTTCACGCCGGGTGCGCGGGCTTCGGCCCAGTCGCAGAACTCGAAAACGACGATTGGGGGACGCGGGCCGCTCAACAGGCGAGCGGCGCCTCTGAAAACGGCGGCTTCGCAACCCTCTACGTCGACCTTCAGGACGCTCACCTCGGCGATGTTTTCGGCGGCGAGGATGCGGTCCAGCGTTTGGGCGGGCACCAGCGTGGGCGCGGCAAGAAACTGCGGGCCGACAGATCCCATACCAAACTTATCGGCGGGGGCTTCATAGAACGGCAGCTGTGCGCCGGTGTCCGAGGCGGCGCAACACTTCAACCCAACATTGGAGAGCCCGTTGATCTCCACGTTGTGCGCCAAGTATGCGAAAACGCGCGGCGAAGCCTCGATCGCGACGACTCTACCCGTTGGCCCAATCCTGCGCGCCGCCGGAATCGTGAATGCGCCGATGTTTGCACCGACGTCCACGAAAGTCGAGCCGGGGCTGAGCCTGCTCAGCAGAAGGCCGAGCGTCTCAGGTTCGTAGACCCCGTCAAAAAGAAGGTGGTAGGCGAGAGGTTCGCGGAGACTGGGAACCAGGTACTTGCACCCTGCACGGTCGTGAACGGTGGCGTCCCCTGTCTGTAGCAAGGGACCCAGCACCAGCTTCGCAGATCTGGTCTTCCCCGGAGTGCCTGCCGGAAGCAAACGAAAGAGCTTGGACGCGAGCCGCAAGGCGCCGGCGTCCCGGTGTTCCGCAGTATTTGGCGTCGGCGCCGTCATTGGTTCGGCCTCGTTGCTACCTTTGGCATGCGCCTTCCAAAAGTCGCTCTCTGGTTTCCGATTTGTCGCCCGACGCGGTTAGCCCGGCGATTTCCAGGATATCCTTGACGCGGCGCGCCCAGCTCCAGCTGTCCGAAAGCCTCGCGTGTCGTTGGCGGGCGGCTTCGAGGTGAGCGTCTCGCGCCTCGATCAGCAGGGGCCAAAACCGGAGTAAGTCATCGTCTCTGCGCCCCGGGTCCAGGGGTACCACGAAGTCTTCGCCGAACATCTCCGAGAAGCCGGGGTCTTTCGGCGCTTGACCCACCACCACAGCTCCGCTGGCTGCCGCCTCAAACCAGCGGCATGTGATGGGGCTGAAACTTCGAACTCTGCCTGGACTGGTCAACTCTACAGGCCAGCAGAAGTTAAAAACACTGTGCCCCAAGCGCCAGGCATAGTGGGCGTACTGCTCTTGGGGGTCGATTCCAGGCATCAGTTTGGTCGTTGTCGTGTAGTCATAGTAACGGCCGGTCTCAGCGCAGAAGTTTTTCACGCTTTCATGGACTTTTCTTGCCCTCCGCCCGTAGGCGCTGAAGTCGATAAGCCGGTTGTGTGTGGCGGCAGGGAGGAAGCGATCCAATTTCACCCCTTGGGGGACGGCGAACCACCGCCGCTGCGTGTGTTCCTCGAGAAATGGCACGGCACCCTGAAATGACGTGATCGTCAAGTCCCACTTTGCCGACCGGAGAACAGCCCTGATGCTCGAAAGCTGGCGTTCCATCGTGTCGAAGAGGTATAGAATTTTGAATCCGGCACGGCGGTCCCATCGCTTGAAGACGTCGAGGGGCGCGAAGTCTTCCGGCCCCATGAGCACGGCCCAGCACACGTCGGCAACCGGATGAAAGCCACCTTGAGACATAAATCGACGCAGCCAGGAATATCGTGTGCCAAGCCCGAAACGCGTTGGAAGTGTGCCGCCCATCGGCGCTGGAATAATCGTCGCCCCGGTCAGTCTCGCGATCTCGTCCTGAAAATCTTGGAGCATCCCGTACTCGAAGCCGGACAACCCAGGATTCAACAAGATCGCGTGGCGGTCTGACATGGGACTAACTTACAGGTCACATCGGTGTTGGCGCGCCTATGGACACGGCGCGTCGCTGGCTATCCATGCGGGCCTCTAGCGTTCCTGGGCGCTCATTGTCTGGGGCTTCCCAAAGGCCCCACCACGTGTTTTCCAGATGCCGGATATCGTGGCCCTCGCGGCGGAGTAACATGCACGCCACGTAGCTACCGGCCAGGTGACGCTTCATGCTTGGATGTGTGTCGTGGAACAGGACGAGCCCGCCTGGCCTCATGTGGGGCCTTAGTTTCTGGAAATCGCCGACGACGTAGTCCGTGTCGTGGCATGCGTCGATGACCGCGAGGTCCACGAGCGATCCCTGGAGGATGGATGCGGGGGCAAGGTCACGAGTGTTTGCTAATATCTGAACGACGCGATTGGAGTATCCGTTCGCGCGGTAGACTCTGCCGATCTCTTCCGCTCCCAGCGAGTGGGTTGTAATTCCGCCGGTTTGTTGCTCGGGCAACGCGTTGACGGTGTAAACCTTCGCCTTGGGACACTGGCGACAGAAATTGGCTGTCAAGTTGCCGTATGAGGTACCGAGTTCAACGATGATTCGAGGTTGCCGTGATCTGGCAATCGTGAGGACTGGCAGCAGATCATCATGGTTGCTGGATCCCGCATAGGGCGGTACGCCCGCGTCTTCGAGGATGGCGCGCGCCAAGTCGACTCCGTCTGGATCGACCAGATCTCCGAGGTCGGTTGCCGGCAGATCCCAGGACAAGCGCATCAACCGCGCTCTGGCCCCAGAAATAATGCTCGCCTGCTCGCGCCGGAGGCGTCGGGTGATCCTGCGGAGAAGCGGCATAGTTACCTACCTGACTTCAAGCACCGTCGGGACATTGAGAATCCCTATCCAAGCGTCGTTCGGATGGGTTAGGGGTTGCGTGCCGACCACCAGGCTGGGAGTGCAGAACCATTCGTCGGTCAGATGGTTACTGTGCCAGATGGTGACGTGCCAGTTATACACACCGGGCCGGATCGGCAAGGTAGGGATCGAGTAGACAAACTCGCGAAGGCCGGGCTCCAGTTCGCGAAAGTCGGTGGCGGTGGACCAGATGAGTTGGTTCTCGTTGGAGAAGAGGGCGATGCCGTGGTGAATGTCCCGCATCGGTTTGTTCACCTGAACGAGGAAGCGCACCTTGGCGGGTCCCGCAGTGGTGAGCACATGCGGGTCGATGCCGCGCGGCTCCGCTATCTCCCACTTGATGAATCGCGCATCGATGTGAGCGCCTTTGGCTGGGTCGCCCGCAGTGAGGAAGCCAGAAGTCAAGGCAGCCTCATAGGCACCGACAGCTTGCACGGTGGGCGCGAACATCTTGACCTCGCCGCCATGCAGCCAAAGACACTTCCCGCAGAGCCTGCGAATCTGGTTCATCTG
>Ga0187890_10000951_pt1 | contig 21067 bp, 17 predicted proteins | sample June2016WEW_21_1_FD_133005 | JGI IMG/M metagenome (GOLD analysis project Ga0187890, IMG submission 133005) | Peatland microbial communities from SPRUCE experiment site at the Marcell Experimental Forest, Minnesota, USA - June2016WEW_21_10 | ecosystem: Environmental > Terrestrial > Soil >... | reverse complement strand
GTGAATATACCGGCCCGCCTCCAGATCGAGAGAAGTGGCCGGCGTGGAGAATCCGGGGTCCCCGGCGATGCCCAGAGGGCCCCCACCTTGTCGCTGGGGTGGAAGTTCATCGGCAAAGCCGCGCTGATGCACGTTGATGCCGATGCCCACCACGGCAAAGGCAACCTTGCCGGCCACGGTCTTCGATTCGACCAAGATGCCGCCCGCCTTGCGCGAGCCGAGCCGGGGCTCCCACGTCCGCCGCGGCGGATCCGTCCGTGGGGTGGAGATCAGCAGATCGTTGGGCCAGCGCAGGTCGATCTTGAGCCCGGAAGCGGTGCGAATGGCATCGGCCGCGGCGAGTCCGGCGGCCAGCGGAAGCAGCGGCAGGCGGCGGGCCGGCATGGGCGGGCGCAGCAGCACGCTGACGTAGAGTCCATCGCCGGCGGGCGAGCGCCATTCATGATCGCCGCGCCCGCGTCCGGCCAGTTGCTCATCGGCCAGGTAGACCGAGCCGTGGGCAGCACCGCCGCGCGCGGCTTCAAGCGCATCGGTGTTGGTGGAATCGGTGACCGGAGAAAGATGCAGCTTGCCGGCAAAGACGGTTCCCGCCAGAGCGGCTTCGAGCGCAGCCAGATCGAACACGGCGCTCACTCCGCGGCGATCTTCATGGAGATATCGGCTGCCTTGGCCGAGTGGGTAAGAGCGCCCACGCTGATGAAGTCCACGCCGGTTTCAGCATAGGAGCGAATGTTCTCAAGCACGATGCCGCCGGAGGCCTCGGTGGGAATCCAGCGCGCCTGCTGCTCGCTGGCGGGCTGACCCTGCGGCGGATGTCCCGGCGCCACTTCTTTGATGCGCTCGACGCATCGCTTCACCTCCGAGGGCGTCATGTTGTCCAGCAGGATGGCCTCCGCGCCGAATTTGAGCGCCTCTTCAAGCTCCTCGAAGGTGCGCACCTCCACCTGCACGCGCTGGCCCTTTCTGCGCCTTTCAAGAGCCAGCGTCAGCACCGCGGGCAAACCGCCGCCCAGCGAGATGTGGTTGTTCTTGATGAGGATGCCGCTGGCCAGGTCGATGCGGTGATTCGTTCCCCCGCCGCACTGCACAGCGTATTTTTCCAGAAGCCTGAGGCCGGGCACGGTCTTGCGCGTGTCCAGCACGTGGGCCGGGGTTCCGTGAATGGCGTCCACGTATTTCCGCGTCAGCGTGGCTACGCCGCTCAGGTGCTGCATGAGGTTGAGCATCACGCGCTCGCAACTGAGCAGCACGCGGGCGTTGTGGCGGATGACGGCCAGCACCGCGCCATCGCGAACGCGCACGCCGTCGAAGATCTCCGGATTGCTGACGACCTCGAAGCGGGTCTGCGACTGCGGACGCCGGTCGAGCCGGGTAAAGATCTCAAGGATGCGCGGCACCGCGCCCAGCCCGGCCACCACCAGCTCCTGCCGGGCAACGATCGAGGCCGTGGCGCGCAGGTCGGGGTCGATGGTCAGGTTGGTCGTCGCGTCGCTGGCGGCCTTGTCTTCAAGCAAGGCCTGCTCCAGCATGGTGTCGATGCGGCTGCTCTTCCAATCCATGGTTCCCCCTTCGCACTCTCAGGGATGCGATTGATTCTTCTTGAGCTGAAGAAAGTCATGAATAGCCGTCTTGACGCTGTCCTCCACCTGACCGGCAAGCGAGTAAAAAAGCGCTCCATTGTTCCGGAGGATCTGAAGCACGCACTTAGGCTGGCTGCCGGAGATACCTCCGACAAGGCTTTGCCACATACCATGCTTGCTTTGCTCTTGCCTGCGAATCAGGTTGATCTCTCCCAGATCCTTGTACCAAAGCAGCGAGACGATGTTTTGCGCATCCCGCACCATGATTCCAAGATCGGCGAGGAGAAAGAACTGTGCATAGCTGCGGGTTTGCGATCGGGAGCCGGTAAGATCGACGATCGCAATTGCCGAGCCGAGCTTCTTCGCGTAGCGAGCGATAACTTCTTCCGCTTCCGGGGTGAAATTCGGAGCAACAAGACAACCGGGCGCGTCGCCAAACGAGATGGGCGGCGTATCCACGGGCTTTTCAGGAACGATTTCCCCTTGGGCGATCTCCGCCGGAGATTCCATCGCAATCGAGTTATGCTCCTTCAGTTCCCTGTACGCAACTTGAATCAGCTTGAATCGTTCTTCCGCATCGGCTCGCAAGCTGGCGAAATTCTCATATAGATCGGGATGCCATTGCTTGATTGCCTCCCGATAAGCATCTTGAATCTCGGATTCCGTGGGGATTCCGTAGCCGATTCCAAGGGTTCTGTAGTGCTCCCGGCATTGACCACAATCGCAGGACATAATTACCCTTCTTCGTTCAGATTCTCCAGCGCGGCGCGGGCTTTTTCGAGCAGCAACCGCGTCTCGGCGGCTTGCTTCTTCCGCCCTTCGACCACCTGAGCCGGGGCCTTCTCCAAGAAGTTCGGGTCAGCCAACTGTCGCTCATCGGCTGCTAGACCTTTCTCAAGCCTGGCAATCTCCTTTGTCAAGCGCTCGCGCTCGGCGGCAACGTCAATGGGCTTCTCATAAATGACCGCGACTACAAAGTCAGTTCCAAGACGCCATTTGAACTCCGGATGGCTTGTACCAGCACTTTGGTCATACTTAATCTCGCTTACTTTGGCTAACCGAACGAACCAGGAGCGATTCTTTTCGATTATCTCTCGGAGAAATGGAGTACAACCTAAAACGATGGGGACAGATACTTTCTCTTCAACCCCCATCTCCTTGCGCAGCGAGAGCAACTCGGTCTTAAGGGTTAACAGGCGATCCATTTGAAGGATTGGATCGTGCGTTCCTCGATTCGCACGCTCTAGCCAGTCTATTTCGATGACCGGATACTGAGTAAGTGCGATCGACCGTTTCGGCGGATTACCTTCAAAAAGTTGATGCCAGATCTCCTCCGCTATGAATGGCATAAACGGGGAGAGCAGACGCAGCGAAGCCTCAAAAATGCCGACCAGTACCGAGAGTGCTGCCTTAATCTGGGCCTCGCTGTGTTCATCGGAGAAGTCGAGACGTAGCTTTACGATCTCGATGTACGCATCGCAGAAGCTACCCCAGAAGAACTGGTAGATATAGCTCGCGGCTTCATCGTAGCGGTAGTCTTTCAGCGAATCATTTACTCGTGCCGCAACGCCTTGGAATGCATCTACGATCCATCGGTCTTCGAGCGGCGCATCGTCCGCTACGGTTGGCATTCCGCCCAGGGCGGAAGAATCAACAAAAATACCCACTTCCGCCGCGCGGTCTACGTTCATAAACAGGAATCGCGCGGCGTTCCATATCTTGTTGGCGAAGGCGCGGTAGCCCTCGGTGCGGGCTACGTTGAAGGCGATGTCGGTTCCGGGCGAGGCCATGGAGGCCAGCGTGAACCGCACCGCGTCAGTTCCATAGGTCTTGACGATCTCGATGGGGTCTAGGACGTTGCCCTTGGTTTTGGACATCTTCTCGCGGTTGGCGTCGCGGACCAGGGCGTGAATGTAGACCTCGCGGAACGGAACAGAATCCTTCAACTCGCGCTTTGAACCGTCGGGCATCGGCACGTCGCCAGCGAACCAGCAGCCGAACATAATCATGCGCGCGACCCAGAAGAAGAGAATGTCGAACCCGGTGACCAGCAGGCTGGTGGGATAGAAGGCGTCGAAGTCGCCGCGATTCTCACTGCCTTCCCAGGTCCCCAAATGCGAGGGACCTGGGGCACCCAGAATCCCGGGCCAGCCGAAGACGGAAACCGGGAGCAGGCCCGACGAGAACCAGGTATCGAGCACGTCGGTCTCCTGCGTGATCTGCGCCGATCCGCAATGGGCGCAAGCGCCAGGATCGACGCGCGCTACGGTGATCTTGCGGCAGCTTGCGCAGTGCCACGCGGGGATGCGATGGCCCCACCATAGCTGGCGCGAGATGCACCAGTCGTGGATGTTACTCATCCATTCGAGATAGACCTTCTCGTATTGCTCAGGGACGATGCGGATGGCCTTGTTCCCGTTTTCATCGGGCTTCACGGCGGCGATGGCGCGGTCGGCGAGCGGCTGAATCTTGACGAACCATTGCGTGGAGAGCCGCGGCTCGACCACCGTCTTGCAGCGGTCGCAGTGGCCCACGTTGTTGGTGTAGTCCTTGATGGCCCCCAGGAGGCCCTGGGCTTCGAGGTCGGCCACGATCCGCTTGCGGGCGGCGTAGCGGTCGAGGCCGGCGTAGGCGCCGCCCTCGGAGTTGATGTGTCCGGTGGGGTCCATCACGTCGATCGACGGCAGATTGTGGCGCTGCCCGATGGCGAAGTCGTTGGGATCGTGCGCCGGAGTTACCTTCACCGCGCCGGTGCCGAAGTCGCGGCTGACCCACTCATCCAGCACGATGGGAATCTCGCGGTCCATCAGAGGCAGGCGGAGCTTCTTGCCGTGCAGATGCAGGTAGCGCTCGTCTTCAGGGTGGATGGCGACCGCCGTGTCGCCGAGCATAGTTTCGGGGCGGGTGGTGGCCACCGTCACGTACGCGCCAATTTCGGCCCCGTCCGAACCGAGTACGGGGTACCGAATCTCCCACAGATGGCCCTTGTGCTCGTCGTAGACCACTTCCAGGTCGCTGATGGCTGTCTGGCAGCGCGGGCACCAGTTCACGATGTAAGCGCCGCGATAGATGAGTCCCTGCTCGTGCAGGCGGACGAAGGCCTCGCGCACCGCGACGGAAAGCCTTGCGTCCATGGTGAAGTACTCGCGCTGCCAGTCGACCGATGCGCCCAGGCGCTTCATCTGGCCGAGGATGGCGCCGCCGTAGTGGCGCCGCCACTCCCATACGCGCGCGACGAAGGCTTCGCGGCCAAGCTGCTGGCGGCTGGAGCCCTCGCTTGTAATCTGGCGTTCCACCAGCATCTGGGTCGCGATGCCGGCATGATCGGTGCCCGGCACCCACAGAACCCGGTCGCCGCACATGCGCCGCCAGCGCATGAGGATGTCGCTCTCCGTATGCTCGAACATGTGGCCCATGTGCAGGTTGCCCGTGACGTTGGGCGGAGGGAGCAGGATGGTAAAGGCCGACCGGGCGTCGGGGACGGAGGGCGCTCCGCGCCTTTGGGCGGTCCCGGTTGCCGGCGAAGGCGTGGGCTGGGCGAAGAGCTTCTCGCGCACCCAGTACTCGGCCCAATGATCTTCAATGGCGGTGGGGTCGTAGGCTTTTGGCAGGTCGCGAGGCATGGGGGTTCAAATCCGAGCCCCCGAAAGCTGCGCCAACCCTCTTCCAGAGAAGGTTTCAAGCGAGGGGACCACCCCTCACTTTAACAGATGGAAGGCTGAGGACCGCATCGGGATTCCTTCTTCACTGCGCGGCGCATGAAGCCGGGAATCCTCGTGAGGTATTCTCGACTGGAATGGTTGAGCGCGGCGCAAGGGAGCGGGAATGAAGGCGAATCGAACGGAGAATCGAACGGCGGGCAGCTTCCGCGCCGTTGCCGGGCCGTGCATCTTGCTGGCCGGGTTGCTTTGGCCGTGCAGCGGGGTACTCGCGCAGGGCAGCCAGCCCGCGGAGACGAGTCGAGAACAACCGAGTGCGCAGACCGCCCTGCCTGCCGCCCTAGCAGAGGAGGAGACGATTCCGGCCCTCTTCCTGAGCGACATTCATTTCGATCCGTTCTGGGATCCGGCCAAGGTTCCGCAACTGGCCGCTTCCCCCGCAAGCGAGTGGAAGGCGATTCTGGCTGCGCCGCCGTCGGCGGATCGCGCGCAGCGTTTTGCCGCGCTCCAACAGACCTGCCATACCCGCGGCGAAGACACGTCTTACCCGTTGCTGGAGTCCAGCATGCAAGCCGTGCGCGATCATGCCGCCGGAGCCAGCTTCGCCACCGTCAGCGGCGATCTGATTGCGCATGCTTTCGACTGTAAGTACAGCGCGGTGTTTCCCCATTCCTCGCCGCAAGACTACCGGGCCTTTGTGGAGAAGACGATTTCCTACGTCCTGCAGGAGCTGGGCGGCGCGCTTCCCGGCGTGCCGGTCTATGTGGCGCTGGGAAACAACGACTCCGATTGCGGCGACTACCGGCTTGACGCTCACAGCGAGTTTCTCTCCGTGATTGGCGGCGAGGTTACCGGGGCGGCTTATCCTTCTTCCGAGCGCATGAGTTCGGTGAAGGGATTTTCTGAGGGCGGCTATTACAGCGTGAATCTTCCGGCCCCGGTGCACAACGCGCGCCTTTTAGTTCTGAACGATCTGTTCATGTCGAGCAAGTACGCCACCTGCTCGGGCAAGGCCGATGCAACCGCGGCGGCCGAGCAGCTTGCGTGGCTCGAGCGGCAACTCGCCAGCGCCCGCGCCAACAAGGAGAAGGTCTGGGTGATGGGCCACATTCCGCCTGGGATCGACGTGCATGCAACCGTCGCCAAAATGCGCGACCTTTGCGGCGGCGCAAGGCCGGAGATGTTTCTTTCATCCGAGAAGTTGGCGGACGAACTGGTCGAGTTCAGCGACGTGGTCGAATTGGCCATCTTCGCGCACACCCACATGGACGAGGTGCGCATTTTGAGGGCGGAGGATGGGGTACGGCGGACAGCGCCCGCGAAGAATGTTGTGGTCAAGATGGTGCCTTCGATCTCGCCGATCGATGGGAATGCCCCGTCGTTCACGGTGGCCCGTGTCGATCGTTCGTCGGCGGCGCTGGTGGACTATCGAGTCTTTGTGGCGTCGAACCAGACCGGCGTGGATGCAACCTGGAGGGAAGAGTACGACTATGGGCAGACTTACCACGAGGACGAATTCTCAACTGCTTCGGTGAGCCGGCTGATTGCCGGGTTCCAGGCCGATCCCGGCGCCAAGACGGAAACCAGCCGAGACTACATTCGCAACTTCATGGCGGGCAACGCTTCGTCCCTGCTCGAATTGGTCTGGCCGCAATATGTTTGCGGCTTGTCGAATCACTCCGCGGAGGGGTTCAGATCGTGCGTGTGTCCCGCTGCGCGGTAGACGCCGCCGGCCCGAACTTCCTTGCTTCGCACCTGCCGGCGGTCAGGCCCCGGCATGACTATCCCTCCAGGTTCAACATACGTTGGACAAGAGTGCCGGTTGACACCAGGTTCGCGCATTTGCGAGACTCAGAGTTGGTGCCGGTTCAGCGGAGAGCGCTGGATCTGTGTACCGTGCCGAAGTGGCGGAATTGGCAGACGCGCGTGGTTCAGGTCCACGTACTCGCAAGGGTGTGGGGGTTCGAGTCCCTTCTTCGGCACCAACTGTTTCTTTTATAGTCAATGGCTGCTGACCTGCCGCAATCGGCTCAACAGAGCGATTGAACCCCGAACTTCCTCGTTCCTCGACTCAACCAGGACCTATCCTTCCTTCAGACCCCGATGCCGGACCTCCTGCAGTGCAGCTACATCCACCGCGGGCTGTTGGCTCATTTTGGTTTGTCGAATTGCATCATCATGCCAAAGGAGCAAGTCTTCGTGTTGGCAACTTGAAGGATGGCCCCCACGTTCTTGTATAGAGTTCCTGAGCAGTGGGAGAGCTTTCACCTATCCATTAAAGCTAGCAGCGCCTGGAGCGCCCGCCCGCGATGACTCAGCGAAAGCTTGGTTTTAAGGTCGAGTTCGGCCATCGTGCGGTCGAGCGCGGGCAGATAGAAGAGCGGGTCGTAGCCAAAGCCGCCGGTGCCGCGCGGAGCTTCCAGGATGAGTCCCTCGACCGCGCCCTCGGCGGTATGGAGAATAAGGCCGTCGCGGGCGACAACGAGCACGCAGCGGTAGCGGGCGGTGCGGCTGGCGGGCGGAACTCCGGCCAGGCGCTGCAAAAGCACGATGTTATTCCACACGTCGGAGTTGTCGTTGGCGTCGGGCGAGTCGACCAGACCGGAGTCGGCGGCAAAGCGGGCCGAGCGCACACCGGGAGCACCGTCAAGGGCATCGACCTCCAAGCCGGAGTCGTCGGCCAGAACCAGTTCGCCGGGAGCAAGCTGGGAGTAATAGACGGCTTTGAGGGCGGCGTTGGCGGCGAAGGTGGCGCCGTTCTCTTCGGGAGCGGGGATGGCGGCCGCGGCGGGGAGGAAATCGATGGCGATGGAGTGGGCCTGGGCGGCGGCGCGAAAGTCGCGCAGCTTGCCCTGGCTGGAGGTGGCGGCGAAGAGGCGGAGGGCCATGGGGTGAGTTTAGCCTGCGGCGAGTCGGCAAGCCAGCAAGTCAGCAAGCCGGCGGGGCGGAGGTGGCGCGCGCCGGACTGGCGAACCTTTGACAATGGAACTCCGGATTGGATTAGGTTCTTCCGCCTGGAAAGTTATTTCATTTGAGAAAGTCTTGCCTGTAGATCTTGCCTGCGGCGCGGAAGCTTTCCAATATGCGCCAGCGAGCCGCACAATAATCTCTGTTGTTCCTGAGAGGCGCGCAGAGGTATGAAGATGGCAATGATGCGGTTGGTGGCGTTGGGAGCGATTCTGGGAGCGGCGGCGGCGCCGTTGGCGGCGACGCGGGCTCCGGCATTCACCGGGCCGGTCGAGTTGCGCGTGGACAACTTGAAGACACCGCTGGGCATCGACGATCCGGCGCCGCGGTTTTCATGGCAGTTGCAGGACCCGGCGCGGGGCGCGAAGCAGACCGCCTATGAAGTGCTGGTTGCCACGCGGGCTGAGCTCTTCAGCCAGGGCAAGGCGGACGTTTGGGATAGCGGGCGAGTCGAGTCGGATGCCTCGTTGAATGTGTGCTATGCGGGACCGGCGGTTCAGGCCAGCACTCGTTACTTTTGGCTGGTGAAGGCATGGGATGCGGCGGGCAAGCCGTATGCGCAGAGCGAGACGAGCTGGTGGGAGACGGGCCTGCTGAAGCAGGACGCCTGGCGCGGCCAATGGATTGGCTACGAGACGGCCGAGGAGGCCGCGGTGCGCTACGCCCCGGCTATTTGGATCGTGAGCCCGGACGGGATAGCTCGGACGTTGTTGGGAAAATCACTGGAACAGGATTTCGCCTATCGCGCGACGGTGACTATAGCCAAGCCGGTGCTGCGGGCTGCGCTCTACGCCACCGGGCAGGATACGGTTTCTGCGTGGATCAACGGCGCGCAGGTGATGACGGCCGAAAAGTTTCCGCCGTGGAAGCAGATGCCGTGGAAGAAGTTTGTGCGCGCGGACGTTACGGGCAGGTTGAGCGCAGGCGCCAACACGATCGCCATCGAGACGGTGCGTTACTTTGACAATCACAGCGGAAGGGTCGCGGTCGATGCGCCGCCCATGATTGCCACGCTGGTAGTGGAGTATGCGGACGGTACGACGGCGGCCATTGCCAGCGGAACGGATTGGAAGACGGCGGTTCCTGCCGCTCCGGGTTGGGAGCGGAAGGGCTTCGACGACTCGGGCTGGAAGAGCGCGGTCGAGTGGACGCAGACGCAGAGGCCGGGAAGCCAGCCGCTGGGTCATCCCTGGATTCCCGACTCGGTGAAGACGTTGCGGCACACGTTTGAGGTGAGCAAGCCGGTAAAGTCGGCGCGGCTCTATGCCACGGCGCTAGGAGCCTATTATCCGAGCGTGAATGGGATCCTGAACGGGGGCCAGGTGAGCGACCAGGTGCTCGCGCCGGGATGGACAGACTATCGTCAGCGGGTCGTCTACCAGACCTACGATGTGACGAATCTGCTTGTGGTGGGCAAGAATGCGATCTCCTTTTGGCTGGCGCCGGGCTGGTACTCCACGTCGCTGGAGTGGCGTCAGCAGCCCAACAACTATGGAGATACGCCACCCGCTCTACTAGCGCAGTTTCGCATCGAGCACACAGATGGAACCGTGGAGTGGGTGACAACCGATGCGAGCTGGCAGGCTGCGCGAAACGGTATTCGCTCAGAGCTGTATGACGGGGAATCAATCAACTTCGACGAGGGCTTTGTTGGCGAATCGGACCCGGGTTTTCCCGACATCATCAAGGACAATGCGGCGATCATTTACCCCGCGCCCGTGCAGATCGTAGCCCAGGATTTTCAGCCAATTCGGATCGAACGCGAGGTACCTGCGGTTTCAATGACGGAGCCCAAGCCTGGAGTCTACGTGTACGACTTCGGGCAGAACCTTACTGGCTTAGAAAAAGTGGAGTTGCGAGGACTCCACGATGGTTATCGACTCCGTGTTCGCTTTGCGGAGATTCTCAATCCAGACGGCACAATCTATACCGACAATCTTCGTACCGCAAAGGCTACAGACAATTTTGTGTCTACGTTCACCGAACGTTTTCACAGCAGGACTGGGTTCGGGTTCCAATATCAGACAGGCTTCAGTTTCCACGGCTTTCGATATGCCGAAGTGACGGGCCTGCCAGCGGCGCCGGACAAGGACGCGGTGAAGGCAGAAGTCATCCACACCGATGCTCCCTTCACGGCCAAGCTCGAAACCGGCAGCGCCATGATCAATCAGTTGTGGAGCAACATTTTGTGGGGGCAGCGTTCGAACTTTGTGGGCGTGCCCACGGACTGCCCGCAGCGCGACGAGCGTCTTGGCTGGATGGGAGACGCGGAGGTCTTCTGGCGCGCGGCCAGCTACAACATGGACCTGGCGGCCTTCTCGCGGAAGTTTGCCGCGGATATGCGCGGGACGCAGGCCGGGACGCCGTACTACGGCATTTATGCGCCGGGCACCGAGCAGCCCCATTCCGGTTCCGCGGCCGGCTGGAGCGATGCCGGCGTAATCATTCCCTGGACTTCATGGCTGCAAACCGGCGACACCAGCGTGATCGAAGAGAACTGGGCCGCGATGGAGAAGTATCTCAATGCCATCGAGGCCGCCAACCCGGACGGGCTGTGGACGCACGAGGCCGGGACTCCGTTTGGAGACTGGCTTTCGCCCGAGGGAAGAACGGACTACGCGCTCATCGCCACGGCATATTGGGCCTATGATGCGACGCTGATGGAGCAGATGGCTCATGCAACGGGGCGGACGCACGACGAGGTGAAGTACGCGCTGCTCCTGGATAAGATTCGCGCCGCGTTCCAGAAGCAGTTTGTTCATCCCGATGGCTTTGTGGCCGGCGCTGACAATAGCCCATCGCCCTTTGGCGGAATCAACAACCCGAATGCGATGAGCAAGGGCGGCGACACGCAGACCGGCTATGTGCTGGCGCTGCACATGAACCTGGTGCCTGAGAATCTGCGTGCTGCCGCCGCGCAAAAGCTGGTAGACAAGATCGAGGCTAATCACGGTTTTCTGGGCACGGGTTTTCTGGGCACGCCGTACCTGCTGGAAGAGCTGACCAAGGCCGGCTACGCCAAGCTGGCGTACCAGTTGCTGCTCAATACCGGGTACCCGTCGTGGGGCTACCTGGTGGAGCACGGCGCAACCACCATGTGGGAGCGGTGGAACGGCGATCAAATGAAAGACGATCCCAGCATGAACTCCTATAACCACTATGCCTATGGCGCGGTGGCCGACTGGATCTATCGTTACGCGGCGGGCGTGGATGCGTCTCCGTACGACGCGGGCTTCCACAGGGTGGTGCTGCATCCGGTCTTCGATGCGCGGCTGGGCCACGTTGCCTTCGACTATGCTTCGGCCTATGGCCCGATTCACTCGGATTGGACGGTGAAGGGAACGACAGCCGAATGGCATGTAACCATTCCAGCCAATACCACCGGCTGGCTGAGTCTGAGCTTGGCTGAGGCAGCGAAGTACAAGCTGGAGGGCGCTCCTTTGACGAGCAAACTGCCCATTGCGACGGCGAGCGGCGGGGAGAGCGGCTTTGTACTGGCGGCGGGGAGTTACAACTTTGAGATAGCGTTCTAACAAGAGGCTTGGTCGCTGTACAAACTGGCGACTCAGCCGCTACGCTGGAAACCTGCCTACCGGCGGAATGAGGGATTTGCCGGCAGCAGGAAGGAAGGGAGAGAGAGTGACGTCAATCGTCGCGGGGATCGGCTGGCACATGGTTGGGGCGGCGTCGGCCGCATCGTTCTATGCGCCCATCGGGAAGGTGAAGAGATGGTGCTGGGAGACGACGTGGGCGGTTGCCGGCTTTTTCTCCTGGATACTGCTGCCCATCGGGGTGAGTCTGTTTCTGCTCCCGGATTTTTTCGGTTTCTACGGATCGATCAATGCGCATGTGCTCTTGAAAGTCGCCCTCTTCGGAGCAATGTGGGGCGTGGGCAATGTGAGTTATGGCCTCACCATGCGCCATCTGGGCATTTCACTGGGCGTCGGCGTGGCCATTGGCGTCACGCTCATGGTGGGCACTCTGATGCCTCCGCTGTTGCACGGGCAGGCAGCGATTTTGTTTACTACCAGAAGCGGCCTTTTCACCATGGCGGGTGTGCTGGTGGCGCTCACCGGCGTGGCCGTCGTCTCCTATGCCGGCCATCAGAAGGAGTTGCAACTTCGCGGCGAGCTTCAGGAATTCAATCTGAAGCTGGGGCTGCTGCTCGCCTGCCTGTGCGGCATCTTTTCCTCCGGCATGGCCTTTGCCATCGATGCGGCGGTGCCGATGAAAGCCGCGGCGATGAGTCTGGGCGTGAACCCGCTCTATGCGGCCCTGCCGAGTTATGTATTCATCATGGGCGGCGGCGCGCTGGTGAACATGAGTTACTGCTTCATCCGCCTGGCCGCGTTGGAGAGATTGTCTTTGCGAGCCGACCTGTCGCAGCCGGGAGGAACGCTGCTCAAGAATGGCGCCATGGCCGCGGCGGGCGGAATCATGTGGTATCTCCAGTTCTTCTTTTATGCCTGGGGCCAAGCCAACATTCCCGAACGGCTGTCGTATGTGAACTGGATGCTGCACATGAGCGGCTACGTTCTGTTTGCCGGGCTGGTGGGCCTGGCGCTGGGCGAGTGGGCCGGCGTTGGGAGCAAGCCGATTCGGCTGCTTTGGGCCGGTGTTATCCTCCTGATTGTGGCTACCAATCTGGTGGGCCTGGGGATGGCTTCGTAGGCGGCGCCGGCGAGTCTGCGCTATCGTAATGCAGGAGCCAAAGCCCAGGCGTTTCTCGGAGCTCGAATCTCATGATCCGCAGACTTCTTTTCGTTTTGCTGTTTGCCGCCCTTGTCACACCGGTGGTATTGGGACAATCCGCGCCGCCGAAGATCGTTGAGCGGGCTCAGCGGCCCGTGGCGCTGGACGATGGCCACGGCGCTTATGCAACCCACCATTACCGGAACCTGTTTGCCGAGGCCGGCCACTCGCAGGCGGAGATAGATGCCAAGATCGACGCCGCCTTTCAGCAACTCTTCCACGGCGACCCCGATACGCAGGCGATTTACTACGCGGCGGGCTCGAATGGCAATGGGCCGCTGGCTTATCTGAGCGACGTTTTCAACCACGACGTGCGCACCGAGGGCATGTCGTACGGCATGATGATCGCGGTCCAGCTCAACCACAAGGTGGAGTTCGATTCACTTTGGAACTGGGCCAGGACCTACATGTACATAAGCTCGCCGGCGCACCCGTCGCAAGGTTATTTCTCATGGTCGTGCAAGGTGAGTGGGGAGCCGAATGACGAGACGCCCGCGCCGGATGGCGAGGAGTACTTTGCGATGGCGCTGTACTTTGCCTCGAATCGCTGGGGAAATGGCGTGGGGATTTACGACTACAAGGCGCGGGCCGACGAGCTGCTGACCGCCATGCGCCATCGGGAGCGGCGCACCGGCGCAACCAAACTCGGCGAACGCACCGTAGGCGCGGAGGTGAACGAAGAAGCAAAGATGATCCGGTTTACGCCGGTCGAGAGCAAGGCCGATTTCACCGACCCCAGCTATCATCTGCCCGCGTTTTATGAGCTGTGGGCGCGCTGGGGACCGCTTGAGGACCGGGCCTTCTGGGCGCAGGCGGCCGAAGCGAGCCGGAATCTTTTCGAGCGGACGACGAACGCCAGGACCGGCCTGTGCCCCGAATATGCGAACTTCGACGGCACGCCGCATCCGGTCGCGTGGAATCCGCGGGCCGGCACTTTCTCGTTCGATTCCTGGAGGACGCAGAGTAACTGGTCGGTGGATTGGTCGTGGTGGGCGAAGGATCCTCGCGAGCGCGCTCTCAGCGATCGGACGCAGGCTTTCTTTTTCTCGCAGGGCATCGACAGTTATGCGAACCAGTTCACATTGGAGGGCCAGCCGCGTTCAAATGACCACTCGACCGGCCTGGTGGCGACCAGCGCAGTGGCCAGCCTGGCTGCGACCCGGCCGGTGAAGGACAAGTTCGTCGAGGAATTATGGAGGACGCCCGTCCCCAGCGGACCCTGGCGCTACTACGATGGTATGCTTTACCTCATGAGCCTGATGCACGTGTCGGGAAGCTATCGTATCTGGAGTCCGCGATAGGAAGCCGGCAAGCAGGAATATATGGTGTCCGGCTTTGGGGTTCATGTTATATTGGCGCATCGTCCAGTTCATTCTTTTATAGCTGCGGCATGGCCTTTTCATGCCAAATGCGTGGGAGAACCATTGCCTTTCGATCGAGTTAGCGAGTCTTCATTTGCCCTGGGACTGAGCAAGCGCGGCTTCGCCGGCAACCGTTGCCGCATCTTCCTTTCCATTCTGGCCGCGCTCTGCCTGCTCGCGCCGCAACTGGCGCGCTCCCAAGAGACGACGCCGGCCGCCAGGCAGCCGGTGGAGGCCGACATCACCATCGAGGGGTTGGCTTCTTACGGTCATTACAAGATCTTCGCCAGCGGGTCAGGCTGCCATCTCTACACGGGGGGAGTGGAGTATGACCGTCATTCCTGGGGCCGCTTACTGAAGGCGCGAATGGACTACGCGGCGGAGTTTCTGCCGGTGGTTCTTCTGGACGCGCCGGTCACACAAGATATATGGGGCACTCCGACAACCCCCGACCGGCACATCGTGCCTGGGGTTGGATTTTCGCCGATCGGGTTTCGGATGATGTGGCGGGACCACAAGGCGGTCAAGCCTTACCTTACTGCCAAGGGCGGGATGCTTCTCTTCCCGCAAAAGGTGCTCTCGCAGGAGTCGACCTATGTGAACTTCAGCTTGCAGTCCGCCACGGGCGTTGAAGCCAGGCTGACGCCGCGATTCGATCTGCGCCTGGGCCTATTCAGCGATTTTCACTTTTCGAATAGCTTCATTGTGCCCGTCAATCCCGGCTTGGACGTAATGAACGCCAACTTGGGGATAACTTACCATCTGGGCAAGTAGTGCTTTCAGGAGGAGGCAGCACCAGCAGTCCTCCTCAGGGAAGCGGGAGCACACTGTCCAATCCAGCGGCGATCAGATCGGCGCGCAGGCGCTCGACCGTCGAGAACTGAATGGCCTGGATGCCCAGCGCCGACGCAGCCTCGACGTTGATGAGCTTGTCGTCGAGGAAGAGTGCCTCTTCGGGCCGGACGCCGAGTTCATGAAGCGTGCGGAGATAAATGGCGCGGGCCGGCTTGGCCATGTGGAGTTGAAAGCTCCAGACCAGCGCGTCGAAGCGATGAATCCAGTCGAACTCCCGCTCCACGCTGGCCAGCACATTGTCGCCCATATTGGAGAGGATTGCGGTGAGCAGCCCGCGCCGCTTGAGCGCGAGTTGCCAGGCGAGCATGGCGGGGTTCTCGGTAGTCCACAAGCGGGCGTCCCACTGGCTCAGCTCTTCGACCTTGTCCGCGGGAAGCATGAGGCCGGCATCGCGGACGAGCTTCTGCCAGAAGGCGAAGCCGGTGAGCTTGCCTTCGTCATAGGCGGGGCGGTCGGCCCAGTAGAGACTGTCGAAGCGGGCAACCGGCAGGCCGGTGATGCGCAACAGGGCGGCGCGAGCTTCAGGGTCCGGCGGACCGGTCAATACCCTTCCATAGTCGAAGACAACCGCGCGCAGGCCCAATGTTCCTCCCGGTGGACGCCCGTGTATGGTTGGAAGGGACGCCTGTTCCTATTGTGCCTGACCGCCTGCGCGGGGCGGGCGACTCCAGTTTGTGGATGGAACGATAGAATGCGCTTTTCGCTGAGGACGGGCTGGAATACGGAGGAGAGCGAGCTGGCGCGGGCTCACCGGCTGCGCGCCCAGGCCGGGCTGCCGATTTCCGATCTGACGGCCTCGAATCCCACCCGCTGCGGCTTTCAGTACGCACCGGATCTGCTGGCGGCTCTTACCGATCCGCGGGCGCTGGACTACGATCCGCAGCCCAGGGGCAGCCTGCGCGCGCGCCAGGCGGTCTGCGGGTACTATGCGGACCACGGAGTCGCGGTCGAGCCGGAGCAGATTGTGCTCACGACCAGCACCAGCGAGGCCTACAGCTACCTCTTCCGGCTGCTCTGCGATCCGGGAAGCGAGATTCTCGCCGCTCAGCCGGGTTATCCGCTCTTCGACTTCCTGGCGGTGCTGGACGATGTGCGGCTGAAGCCCGCCCCGCTGGTTTACGACCAGGGCTGGCAGATCGATCCGGAGGGGTTTCGGAGGGCGATTGCGCCGGAGACGCGGGCCATCGTTGTGGTTCACCCCAACAATCCCACCGGCCACTTTACCAAGCCGTGGGAGGCCGCGGAGCTGGCGCGGATGTGCCGGGAGCGAGACCTGTCGCTGATTGTGGACGAGGTCTTTCTGGATTATGGTTTCGCTGCAGCGGGCAGGAGCTTTGCCGCCGGCCTCGAAGGAGTTCCCGTCTTTGTGGTGAGCGGGCTGAGCAAGGTAGCCGGCCTGCCGCAGATGAAAGCGGCGTGGATTGTGGCCGCCGGGCCGGAGGCTGACCGGGCGCTGGATCGCCTGGAGGTGATTGCCGATACGTTTCTCTCCATGAATGCGACGGTGCAGTGCGCGCTGCCCAAGTGGCTCGGCGGCCGGGCGGCGATCCAGAGCCAGATCAAGGAGCGCCTGGCGGCCAACCTGGCCGAGCTCGGCCGGCTATTGAGCGGGGTGCCGGCGGTTCACAGGCTGGAGGTCGAGGGCGGCTGGTATGCGGTGCTGCGGATTCCGGCGCTCGCGCCCGACGAGCAGACGGTGCTTGCGCTGCTGGAGCGCGGGGTCTGGGTTCATCCGGGGTACTTCTTCGGGATGGCCGGCTCCGGCTGGCTGGTGGTGAGCCTGCTGGGGCCGAAGCGGGAATTCAGTACCGGAGTAACCGGGCTTGTTAACTACTTGGAAACGGATCAAGGTAGTAACATTTCGGGGCTTCGAGCGTAAGCGTTGCTTGAAGCGTGATTTCCGCTCGATTGAAAATAAACAGGTTGAAAGATTGAAGCTTTGCGGTCACCGCGCACACAGGAAGGGGTTGCTCCTACGCTCCTGGCCAATGGTGGTTGCGGGGCCGTGGCCGGGCAGAACCCTGGTTTCGTCGGGCAGGGCCAGCAGGCGGGTCTCGATGGAGTCGATGATCTGTTGGGAGTTGCCGCCGGGCAGGTCGGTGCGGCCGATGCTGCCGGCAAAGAGCGTATCGCCGGCGATGACCATCTTGAGCGGGGCAAAGTGCAGGCAGACCGAGCCCTGGGTATGGCCGGGAGTGTGCAGCACCTGGGCGGGGTAGCGTTCCAGGCCCACGCGCTGGCCGTCGTCCAGCGAGGCGTCGGGCGGCGCCGTCTCGGGTGTTGCCACTCCCAGCCAGCCGGCTTGCATGGCCATCATCTTGAGCAGCGGCAGGTCGTTCTCGTTCAGCAGGATGGGCGCGCCGGTGAGCCGCTTAAGCCGCAGCGCGCCGCCCACGTGGTCGATGTGGGCGTGGGTGACGAGAATCTGCTTGAGCTTGAGGCCGAGCTGGGTGAGGCGGCGATGAATGCGCCCCACTTCGTCGCCGGGATCGATGACGATGGCCTCGCCGGCCTCCTCGTCGCCGAGGATGGTGCAGTTGCATTCGAGCGGGCCGACGGGGAAGGTCTCAAGAATCATGCTTCCATTCTATAGGCGCGCTGATGGGCCGGGCTTCCAGTTGGGAATCCGCAGTTGCCGTCAGGGCTGGCGCGGCTTCACTCTCAGGCTCTCCATCACTTCCAAGGCAAACCGCGCCGAGACCGTGGCCGGGCCGCCGCCCATCTCGATGCCGACCTCGATGGCCTCCAGCAGCTCCTCAAAGGTCGCCCCACCGGCTGCCGCCTGTTCGATGTGCCACTGCATGCAGGATTCACAGTCTTTCACCACGGAGATTCCCACGGCAATCAACTCTTCTTGTTTCTTGGGCAGAGCGCCGTCGCAGTATGCCGACTTTTCCATCGCCAGAAAGCCGTCGTAAACCTTCGACCTGGCTGCCAGCAACTGCGCATGAGCGCGCTTGCGCCGGGCGGCAATCTCTTCGAGCTTGTTCATATTATGCGGGAGCCCTTTCCTTGGCTTTGGATACTCCCGATTCTACTTTCCAGCGGCGGGTTTGCGGAAGGTGAGCGCGTACCAGTCGCCGTATCTCATCTGTTCGAGATGGATCTCTTGCATCTCGGGCGGAATCAGATCGACGGGCGCGCTGACCGGCGCCTTGCGGTTCTTGTACATGGGGCCAAGCCCCTTCTCATAGACCTCCTTCACATGCTTCTCGGTCTCATCGGCGATGAGCAGCAGGCTGCCCGGCTTGGCCACGCGGATCATCTCCCGAATGGCTTTGGCGCGGTCGTTGAAGAAGTTGATGCCGCCCACGTGGAAGACGACGTCGAAGCTGGACTCGGCGAAGGGCAGGCTCTCGGCATTGCCCAGGTAGAGGTCGGCTTCCATCCCCCAGCGGCGCAGGTTGGCCTTGCAGTTGGCCAGCATCTCAGGCGACAGGTCGAGGCCGGAGAGTTGAACGCCGCCAGGCAGATACTTGTAGTTGAGGCCGGTGCCGACTGAGGTCTCGAGCACGGAATCGCCGGGCTTGACTTCAAGCAGGCTCATATAGCTGCGGAAGTACGCGTCCCGGTCGAATCCCTTGAGCGCGCAGAAGACGCGCTGCGTGTCGTCGTAGAACCCGCCAATTACCTGATAGAGATGGTTGTATTTGCCGTTGTCGCCAGTGAGGTCTTCGGGCTTGAGGAAGGCCGGAATTCCATTGCGAATCGGGAACCGCTCGCCGGAGCTGCTGACCAGGGCTTCGCGGCCTTGTTCGGTGACCAGGTGCAGCGGGTTGCCGGTGAAGGGGCTTCGCAGGCGGGCAGCAGTCTCCGTCCGCTCTGCCCAGGGCCTAATCTTTCTGCGGTTGAAAAGCGCCCAGGCAGCAAGAACGACGACTCCGGCGGGGGGGATAAAAAGCGAGACAACGAGTGCGTCAAGATTCACGATACTAAAAAAATCGACGCCGCTGATCCGGAAGTAGATTCCGGCTAAGATCAGCACTCCGAACAGCGCTCCGAAGAACGTGGCGCCCTTGCGGATCTTCGCCGCGCGAAACTCCTGGTTCCACATCCAGACGACGATTGCCGCGAACCAGCAGCCGAGGAAAATGGCCGCATCCATGAGTGGGAGGACGATGCCGCCGCCTATTCCTTTCATCACGTGCAACAATGGCAGTTTAGCCGCACCGTCGTCGGCAAGAAACATAAAGGCATTCCTCGGCAGATACGGAAAAGACCAAAATTGAACTGCCGCTGACGCCAGTGGAAACGGCAGCGTCGAGAAGAATCCCGGCAGACGCGGACTGACAAGCCGGTGAAAAGTGAACGGAAGAACGGCGATCAAGGAGGCAAGAAGAATCAAGTCTACGTACTGAAGCGCATCCGCAAGAGGAGCGTGCAGGAAGAGGCGCCAGTCGGCAGCCAGGTGGGGGATGAAGCTGAAAGCCATCATCCACAGGAAGCCGCGACGGGGTTTTTGCGTTCCCGCGAACCAGACGCCGAGGATGGGGCCAGTCCATTCCCCCACGGGTGAATAGAAGAAGCCGAGAACAAACAGGCTGGCGACAATCCAGGCCACAATCTGCGACCAGCGGCTGGAACGAAGGTTCGTGGGCATTTGGGGTTCTCCTTTTCTTACTGTCGATCTGGAAAGACCCGGTTATTACGGCAAAAACAAGAGCAAGAACAAACGCAGGCCCCTTCGACTTCGTTCAGGGTCGCTCAAGATCACAGATTTGTGTTGGGTGCGGCTGTTTCCATCGAAGTCAACTGGGTCAGCGCCGATTCGCCCCAGTCCAGCGCGGCGCGGGTCATCGCGATTCCCTGGCTCAGCGTGAGCATCCAGTACGGCTGATGGGGGTTTTGTGATTGGTGCGCGTGAGCGAAGGTTTCGATCTCCAACAGGGTGGCGAGCATGCGCCGGTTTCTGTCCTGAAGCTCCCGAATGTGATCGATCGAGACGCCGGGCGCCGCCTCGCGGCCAAAAAAGAGCTTGAGCAGGAACTCATTGCGGGGAGGGTCGTTCTGGAAGGGCAGGGCCAGCCACTCGCGCAGGCAGGCGCGGCCGGCATCGGTCAGGGAGTACTCCTGGCGCCGCTGCCTGGGCTTGGAGCCGGAGCTGCTGGCGACGATCAGGCCCTCGGCAGCCAGCCGCTTCAGGGTCGGATAGATTTGGCCGTAGCTCTCGCCCCAGAAGTAGCCGACGCTGGATTCGATGGCCTTGCGCAGATCGTAACCGGACTGGTTGGGCTCGATGGAGAGCAAGCCGAGGAGGACGTAGGCGGTTCGATTCCGGGTCATATAGCTGCAAGATATATCTGAAAGATATATTTGTCAACAAGAATCTCTTGGGATCGAAGAAAATGCAGGAACAGATGCGGCCAGCGAAAAACGGCAGGCTGCGGAGCCTGCCGTCTTTCGAATCCAGTGGAGTGAAACCACGCCGTCTACTTGCCGGATTTGGCGGGCGCTGAGGCCGGGGCGGGCTTGGCGCCTTCGAGCACCGAGTGGCTGCCGGCGGTGCGCACGTAGAGGACGGTCAAGGTAATCGAGGTGAGCATGAAGAGGATCGCCGACCAGGTGGTAAGCCGGGTGAGGACGTTGGCAGCGGCGCGCGGGCCGAAGGCGGTCTGCGAACCCTGGCCGCCGAAGGCACCCGCCAGGTCGGCCGAGCGGCCCTGCTGCAGGAGGACCACGCCGATCAAAAAAAGGCACACAATTACGTGCAAGACGATGACGAAGTAAAGAGCGATCTGCATTTTCTAAGCTGCTTTCCGAATCTGTCCAATGGTTGCGGACAAGAGAATCTTTGGTGCGGAAGAGGGGACTTGAACCCCTATGCCTTTTGGGCGCCAGCACCTCAAGCTGGTGCGTCTGCCAATTTCGCCACCTCCGCACTGTGGTGAACTCT
>Ga0187890_10000949_pt1 | contig 21075 bp, 15 predicted proteins | sample June2016WEW_21_1_FD_133005 | JGI IMG/M metagenome (GOLD analysis project Ga0187890, IMG submission 133005) | Peatland microbial communities from SPRUCE experiment site at the Marcell Experimental Forest, Minnesota, USA - June2016WEW_21_10 | ecosystem: Environmental > Terrestrial > Soil >... | reverse complement strand
GGGCTTCGCGGGCCAGTCCGGCGGCAGCAGGGACGCCCAGGAGAGCGCGAACCGCACCAGGTCCGACGCGGTCGTCCAGAGGCCGCCGGCGGCCGGGAGGGTGCAGACCCTCGCCGGACCGGCTCGAACGAGCCGTCGCCGGCCAGGTGGTAGCCGGTGACGGCGCCCGTGGCCGGCCATCTCGCGGGGAACGACGAGCCGCTCATCCCGAGCGGTGCGAGCACCAGGCGGGCCGCGGCCTCCGGGTAGGTCTCCCCGGTCACGTCGGCGATCAGCTGCCCGAGCAGCCCGTATCCGCCGTTGCTGTAGCTGAACGCGCCCCGCGGTCCGCTCCCCTCCACGACCCGGCCGGTCACGGTGACGAGGTCGGGCACGTGCTCGGCGAAGAGCCTGGCGGGGCTGTCCACACCCGCGGTGTGGGTGAGCAGATCCCGGACGGTGACGCTGCCGTCGGCAAGCTGGACCGTGCGCAGGTGGGCGCCGGCCGGGTCGTCGAGGCCGACCCGGCCGTCGGCGGCGAGCCGCAGGACCACGGTGGAGGTGATCAGCTTGGTGACCGAGTACGCCGGGAACCGGTTGCCGGGGTTCAGCTTCTCCTCCTGGCTGGCCCCCTCCAGGCGGGCCCAGCCGCGTGCGGCCACCCACCCGGTCCTGTCCCCCGGCGGCGCCGGCAGGCGCGCCGGCCAGCACCAGGCCCGGCAGCCCCAGCTCGGTGAACGACTCCTCCGCGACCGCGGCGGCCGCCGCGGGCACGTCACCGGCGGTACGGGTCGAGGGTGCCGCAACCCGCGGATCTGTGACCCGCTCCCCCAGCGGGTAGAGGCGCAGCCCGGTCAGCCGGTGCGGCGGGCCGGCGGCCGCGGCCGCCTCGAGCTGCATGCCGCCGATCTGGGCGCGCAGGCGCAGCGGCGTCTCCAGTGTGACGACCAGTTCCTCGCGCAGCCGCGACACCCCTCCGGTGAGCGTCCTGACCAGCGTCTCCGGGGGGACCAGGCGCAGGAAGTGGTCGTCGAAGTGCTCGCGGAGCTCGTCGTCACCAGGCACGTGCCAGCCCGCGGCACCCGCTCCCCCGAACCGGGAGATCACCCACCGGGCCTGGGTCAGCACCGGGCTGCCGTGGTCGCTCCCGGCCCTGATGTATCCCTTGAGCGCGGGCCAGCTCGCCAGCCCGTGCTCCCGCGATAGCCAGCTGGGCCTCGTGCAGGGTCGCGAACTCCCCGACGGACAGGCGCCGTTTCGCCTCCACCTTCAGGAACCGCGAGCCATATTTCGGCGGCCGGCCGCAGACGTCCCGGTCAGCGGGCGGCACTCACTCCGGCATGGGCGAGCCGAACCGGATCAGGTTCCCGTCCGGGTCGATGTGGGCGCCCTCCCGGAGCTGGTATGGGGTCGGGCCGACCGGGCGGGTCCGGCCGCCGATACCCGGCCGGCTCCATTCGGCGTACAGAGCGTCCGCGTCGCGCACGTACAAGTACGCCGATGCATGGCTGTGGCCGGGATCGTGTCCCGGGTCGCCCGCCAGGTGCAGCCCGGTGCCGTCACGTTCGGCGAACCCGTAGTCGTCCCCGCCGGCGTAGGGGAACGCGTCGAAGCCGAGCGCGGCGTAGTGGGCCAGCGCGGCTGTCATGTCCCGCACCGGGAAGATGGGCCTGAACTGGCGCAACTGCGGGCGTGGCCGGCGCTTCCCGGCCCCGGTCGCCGCGGCAGCGGTCTTGATGCCGGCCAGGGCGAGGAGCGCGGAGCGCATGGCATCGACCTGCTCGGCCGGCACCCGCTCGAGGAGCCGGGCATCGACTGCCTCCGTGCCGCGCACCACGGCCTCGACCACGTCCTGCCCCCGTGCGGTCAGCCGGAGGGTGATCCGCCGCCGGTCGCCGGGATCGGGATTACGTTCCAGGTACCCGCGGCTGGCCAGGATGTCGATCACCTGGCTCACGGCCTGCTTGGTGACGCCGAGCCCGGCGGGCAGGTCCTGGCGGGGGGCGCCCGTGGCGGCGATCCCGGCCAGCAGGATGGCACCGTTGCGGGGCAGGTCATCGGCGCCGATGGCCTGCAGCTGGGCCCGGATGGACTGGGCGTACGCGCCGCGGGCGGCGCGCATGAGGGTGGGAGTGGCGAGCTCGCGCTCGTGCGGTCCGGCCATAGGGCGAGGCTAACGGATCGTAAAGCGATTTGACAGTCAATCTCCTTGACGGTTGCGGGGCGTCGCGCGAACAGCCGGCCGTCGCCCCTCGTGGTCCCGTCAGCCCTCGTGGTCCCGTCAGCCCTCGTCGCCGGGCCAGAGCCGGATACTGCGGGCCGCGGCATCGAGGATCAGCCGCGCGTCGAGCCCGGCCCGCGACTCGGGGATGCTGAACGCGGGCCATTCGCAGACGAACTCCACTGGCCCGGCGGGCGGCAGCGGCCACGCCCACCAGCGCCAGAAGGCGGAACGTGGGCCGCCGCCAGCGAGGAAAGCCCGCAGGATGGGGCCGGCCGGCTCGGCGTCGGGGTCCGGGTCCGGGTCCGGGTCCGGGTCCCCAGGCTGGCCCGGGCCCCCATGCTGGCCGATGACCTTGGTGCCGTCGGCGAGTTGCAGCCCGAGGCGGAAGGACCGCCGGGCGCCGCCGGGACCCCGCCCGGCGGGCATCCGGTCCCCTGGACCTGTGTCCGCGCCAGGGCGGACCCGGGCGGTGACGAAGATCTCGAACCCGGCCGAGTAGGCCAACAGCCCCGTGATCGCCACGGCGACCCGCTCGGCCCGCCCCAGGACCAGCGTGCTGTCCCGCACCACGCCGGGAAACTCCGCATCCGGCAGGTCCCACGGACGATGCGGCCGGGCCCGCCCCCCGCTCCGGCTCAGTGGATGCCTGGTCGCCAAAGAAGCTCATGCAGACCATCCTCACCCCCTGCCGGGCCGGCCCGCCATGGGGCCGCACCCCCATCCAGGGTGGGCCTGAGCCCACCAGCCCCAGCCCAGCCCGGCACACAGCGCGGCAGCGGAATGGCGCGCCGGAGTGGCGGCGGACGGTAAGAAAAGTGTCACCCCTACTCGCAGGCTACGTGTGTCTGCACGTGCATATGCGACGTGCAATGCTGGAAACCATTTTTGCCCCGAGATTCCCGGCCTGTGCCATTCATCCTGGCACGTGCCTGCCCACCTGCGCCGCGCCACCTTCCGGGTCAGCCCGAACGGAAGGGAGAACCACGATGTTTCCCGACGGCAGCCTGGCCACCCTGGCCGCAGCGGCCCGGCCGTGGCCGCGGCCATGACCACCGGCACCTGGCCGGGCCCGGAAAGGGCTGGCGTCATTACCGGCCCGGAAAGGGCTGGCGTCCTTATGGGATCTGGACTTGGCCCTGCTGCTCAAGGAGCATGCTGAGGCGGAGGCTGAATTGCGGGAGCGCGTAGCCGCGATTGGCACCGCCCGGCCCGCGAAATGCCACCGGCGGTGCGCCGGCTGACCAGGCTCCTGCACCCGTCGCGCGCTGGCCGGCCCATGTCCCCGGACGCGAAAAATGCATAGGGTCGTTCAGGAAAGGCCGGCCGCGGCCGGACACGGACCGGCCGCGCGTCCCCGTCGGCCTGCCACCCGGGGAGCCGCCCGGCCGCTGCCAGCGGCCCACCCAGCAGCGAGAATCCCCGCCGGGCTTTCCGCGGATTCGATTATATGTTTGAATACCCTCGTGAAGCAGGAGAGACGTTCAGGCGGGGGGAGATGACATGCTCACCGCCGTGATGGCTGACGCCGGCCATCCCGTGGTCGCCGGGCTGCTCGGGCTGGGGGCGGCGGGCCTCGCCGCGGCCGTGGTGGTGATGGCCTGGAGCGTGCACGTCCACCAGATCCGGCTGGCCGAGCACCTGGCCCGACGTCAGTTCCTCGTGACCCCCGAGACCGCCCCGGCCGCGCACGCCATGAACGGCAACGGGCACGGGAGTGGTCGCGGGGGCGGCGACGGGGGCGCGGAGGCTGGGGCCCCGGAGGCCGCCCGGCGGGCCACGCCGGGCCTGGCCCCGCCGGTGGTCATCGACGGGCCCGACACCGTCATAGCCGGCGAGCAGGCGCGCTACCGCGTCCAGCCCTCGGGTACCAGGAAGGTAATGTCCTGGGCCGCGGGCGGTGGCTCGCTGGCGCAGGCGCCCGACCCGGCCCATCCGGACGAACTGCTCCTGGTCGCGGACCAGCCGGGCACCCTGATGCTGACCGTGCGGGTCCGCGAGGGTATGACCGAGACCCGCGGCATGAAGACCATTACCGCGGTCCCGGACGTGACCGATCCCGTGCCGCCCTTCACGCTGCGCTTGTTCCTGCGCGGCTGGGGGCTGGTCGCCGTCGCGGTACTCATCGTCGGCTTCGCCGGGGCGCTCGACGCCCTGGGCAACCTGTCCTCCTCAGAGTTCGTCGCGCTGGTCGCCCCGCTCGCCGCACTGCTCGCGGTGGCCCTCATCACGCGGGGCACCGGCGATACCAGCGACCAGGCCAGCGGCAAGGATCCCGCCCGCCTTCGTCCCTGACCATCCTCCCTGCCGGTTCAGCTGACCCTGCTCCGACGGTGTCCTGCCCGGTGGGCCGGGTAGGTAGCCGGTCAGTGCTCCCCAGCAGGCGCCAAGGGTGCCGGGGGGCTCATGCCGGGATCAGGGGGCAGCGCGGGGTATCCGCCACGGATACCGCCGATGCTGGCGGTGCCCGCCGCAGAGATCCCGGAACCGGAGTCCGCGTGGGCCGCGGAGTTCAAGTGGGACGGCGTGCGGGCGGTGGCCTACGTGTCCGCCGGACGGCTGCGCCTGCTCTCCCGCGGCGACCGGGACATGACCCGGGCCTACCCTGAACTGGCCGGCCTGGGCCACCAGGCCGGGACCCGGGACATGGTCCTGGACGGGGAGATCGCCGCGTTCGTCGGCGGCCGCCCGAGCTTCGCGGCCCTGCAGCGTCGGATGCATGTCGGCGAGCCTGCGCCGCGGCTGGTGGCCACGGTCCCGGTGACCTACCTGGTCTTCGACATCATGTACTCCGGCGGGCAGTCGCTGATCGGCGAGCCCTATGCGCAGCGGCGGGCCATCCTCGAGGCGCAGCCCCTGGCCAGCCCGCATGTGCACGTCCCGCCGTCGTTTCCCGGTGGCGGGAAGGCCGTGCGCGCGGTCAGTGTCCGCGAGGGCCTGGAGGGCGTCGTGATCAAACGCCTCGACTCTCCCTACCAGCCGGGGCGCCGGTCCCCCGCCTGGCTGAAGATAAAGAACCGGCGGCTCCTGGACGTGGTCGTGGGCGGCATGAGCCCGGGCCGCGGGCACCGGGCCGGGCAGATCGGCTCGCTGCTCGTCGGGATCCCTGCCGGGGCGGGTCTCGTCTACGCCGGCCGGGTCGGGACCGGCTTCACCCAGCCGGAACTGCGGGCGCTAGAGGGGCTGCTGGCCCCGCTGCGGCGGGACAGCCCGCCGTTCAGCGGCCCGGTCCCCCGGGCCCAGGCCGCGAACGTGACGTGGGTCGAACCCAGGCTCGTCATCGAGGTCAGCTACGCCGAGCTGACCCCGGACGGGATTCTCCGCGCCGCCTCCTACCAGGGCCTCAAAGCCGCCCGGGACGAGCACGGAGCAGGGTCGTTAGGGCTCAGCGGCCCGGCGGGCGCAGTATGTCCGTGCCGCCTTCCTCGGGCCCGAGCTCGTCGCTGCCGCCTTCCTCGGGCCCGAGCTCGTCGCTGCCGCCTTCCTCGGGCCCGAGGACGTCGGTGCCGCCCTCTTCACGGCCGAGTTCGTCGGTGCCGCCGGGCTCGGAGCCGAGCAGGCCTGCGTCCGTCTCGGGCTCGTCCGCGGGCTTGGGATCGCGTGCCATGTCGACCTCCCTGGAGTTGTTGTCCAAGTCCTGCCCGCCCCGACGCGGGCGGACACGACCGGGTGCCAGCCGAATAACCGGAAAATCTCCCCAGCCACGCAGCCACAGCACCCTCCAGTCCCCTGCCCGGGACCCCGGGACCTTGATCATCCCAGGGTGTTGCAACAGATTCTGCAGATCAAGGCGGGAAAAGTTGGCACCGGCCATGATCAATATGGCTGGTGATACTGGTGGTGCGACCCACTCGGCACTGGGGGCCGGTGCCGGGGGGCCGATGCCGCTGGTGGATAGCGCGCGAGCGCATCCTGATTCCTGAGCCCGAGCCTGATTCCTGAGCCCGAGCCTGATTCCTGAGCCCGAGCCTGATTCCTGAGCCCGAGCCTGAGCCCTGATTCCTGAGCCCGAGCATGAGCCCGAGCCGGGGCCCGAGCCCAGCCGGCCGTTTTAGCCCGCCGCGATAGCCTGAAGATGCCGGCTGACGCCGGGCGCGGGCCGCGCCGGTACGACCGCTCCCCGGGCTTACCCGACCGGCCCCTGGCTTAAGTGTTCGCGCGCGAAGGGGTGAGTTCCTGATATGACCGACGACACCCAGGCTCTCAGCGGGATCGACCTCATCAGGGCTGGTGAGCTGGCCACACAGCTGCGCGTGGACTCGATCCTGTCCAGCACGAACGCAGGATCCGGCCACCCCACGTCGAGCATGTCCGCCGCGGACCTGCTCGCCGTGCTCGTCAGCCAGCACCTGCGCTACGACTGGGACCACCCCGGCGACGACCGCAACGATCACCTCATCTTCTCCAAGGGCCACGCCTCCCCGTTGCTGTACTCGGTCTTCAAGGCGGTGGGGGTGGTGTCCGACGAGGAGCTGATGACCAGGTACCGGCGGTTCGGATCCCGCCTGGAGGGCCACCCCACCCCGGTGCTGCCCTGGGTCGACGTGGCCACGGGGTCGCTGGGCCAGGGACTGCCGGACGGGGTCGGGGTGGCGCTGGCGGGCAGGTATCTCGACCGGCTCCCGTACCGGGTCTGGGTCCTGTGCGGGGACAGTGAGATGGCCGAGGGCTCCATCTGGGAAGCTCTCGACAAGGCCTCCTACTACCAGCTTTCCAACCTGATCGCGATCGTGGACGTCAACCGGCTCGGCCAGCGGGGGCCGACCGAGCTGCAGTGGGATCTCGACGCCTACGCCCGCCGGGCCTCGGCGTTCGGGGCGCGGGTACTGGAAATCAACGGTCACGATCTCGCCGAGATCGACGAGGCGTTCACCACCGCCGAGGACACAAGCAGCGGCCAGCCGACCGTGATCCTGGCGCGCACCATCAAGGGGCGCGGGTTCCCCGAGGTCGAGGACAAGGAAGGCTGGCACGGCCGCCCGTTCCCGCCCGATATGGCCGCGCGCGCCGTCGCCGGGCTGGGCGGCGAGCGTAGCCTGCTGGTCCGCGGCCCGCTGCCCGCCGTCACGGGGCCGGAAGCGGAGCGAGACGGGCTGCGCACCGGGCTGGAAGCTGAGCCAGCCATGCCGCCCGCGGCTGATCAGGCCCACGGCAATCCCGTGACCCCGGCGCCCGCGGCGCCGAAGTACTCCCTAGGTGAGAAGGTCGCCACCCGCAAGGCGTACGGCGACGCGCTCGTCGCACTCGGCGCGGACCGGCCCAGGGTGGTGGCCCTCGACGGTGAAGTCAGCAACTCCACCTACGCCATGGAGTTCGCCAAGGCCTACCCCGGCCGCTTCTTCGAGATGTTCATCGCCGAGCAGCAGATGGTCGCGGCGGCTGTGGGACTCAGCGCCCGGCACTACATCCCGTTCGCCTCCACATTCGCGGCCTTCTTCAGCCGCGCCTACGACTTCATCCGGATGGCCGCTATCTCGCAGGCGAACATCCGGCTGGCCGGCTCTCACGCGGGGGTCGAGATCGGCGCGGACGGCCCCTCCCAGATGGCCCTGGAAGACCTGGCCATGATGCGGGCCGTGCACGGTTCGACCGTCCTGTACCCGAGCGACGCCACGAGCACCGCGGCCCTGGTGAAGGCCATGGCGCACCGGACGGGAATCAGCTACCTGCGCACCACCCGCGGGGCCTACCCCGTTCTCTACGACAGCGCGGAAACGTTTCCCGTCGGGGGGTCCAAGATCCTGCGAGAGAGCCCGGACGACGCCGTGACGCTGATCGGCGCCGGGGTGACCCTGCACGCCTGCCTGGCCGCTGCGGAGCAACTTGCCCGTGACGGCTTCCAGGCCCGCGTCATCGACCTGTACTCGGTCAAGCCGATCGACACGGAAACCCTCGTGGCGGCCGCGGCCGCCACGAACGGCCGCCTGGTCGTGACCGAGGACCACTACCCCGCCGGCGGTCTCGGCTGCGCGGTGGCGGATGCGCTGCTCGAGGCCGGAGTGCAGGGCCTGCGGCTCACCCACCTCAGCGTCCGGGACCTGCCTGGCTCGGGTTCCAGCGAGGAACTGCTGGCGGCGGCCGGCATCGATGCCCCGCACATCGAGACAGCCGCCCGCGCGCTGCTCGACGGGTAAGCATCCGGCTGGCTCAGGCGTCCCGCCGGCGGAGCACCAGGGCGGCCTGGGCATCGAAGTAGGCTTCCCCCGCCCGCGGGGCGGCTGATCCCCCCGGGGATCTGGTTACTCGGTGCGGAGCACCACGGCGGGCTGGGTCCGTGCCGCGGTCCGCGCGGGGATCGCCGCAACCGCGTTGGCCAGCACCAGGACAGCGGGGACGGCGAGCAGCAGCCCCGCGGAGATGATGGGCACCGGCTCGATCGCGAACGCCTGGGCCAGCGCCGTCCAGGCCCAGCGCCCGGCGGCCGCGCCGAGTGGCAGGCCGACGATCAGGCCGGCTCCGGCGATGGCGGTCGCCTGCCAGGCCACGCTGGCCCGGACCTGCCGCCCCACGAAGCCGAGCGCCTTGAGGATGGCCAGGTCCCGGCGCCGGCGGCGGACCGACGTGACCAGCGTGTGCGCGATCGTGCCCACGGCCAGCAGCGTGAGCACGGAGGCCAGGGCGAGCGGCAGATCGTTGACCCCCCGGACTTCCCGGACCTCCGGCGGCGGCACCGCGGGGAGCACCACCCCGGGGAACTCCCGCTTGAGGCGGGCCATCGCGGCCAGGTCACCCGGGTGCCGCAGCGTGACCAGATAAACGTTGACCGGGAGAGGGACCCGGCTCAGGGTGGCCGCCCCGGCCAGCGTCATGACCCCGCCGGATCCGAGCGCCACCTGCTCGTTGGTGATCTCCGGGGACAGCACGACCTGCCCGGTGATGCGGAGCGCGACCACTCCCCGGGTGGTCCGGGCGCGGACCAGCCCGCCGACGGTCCGGTGCAGGGCACGGAGTTCCCCGCCGCTGAGGGCGATCTCCCGCGGCCCGCGGGGCAGTCGGCCGTCCAGGAGCGGAGGCACGACATGGCCGCGCAGCGTCCGGATGCCGACGACCGGCACGTCCTGGCCGCCTATCGCCCCGCCTCCCAGGGCCGTGGCGGTGAAGCCCGCCAGGCTGGCGTCCGCGCGCAGCCTCGGGATGGTCTGGGCGGAGGTGTCACCCGAGTGCGGGTTCCCCACGGCCACGTCCCAGTTCCAGCCGGCCAGCCGCGGATCGTCGATGACGTGGGCCAGGCTGGACCCGAACACCAAGGCGGCGATGACCGCGCCCAGCGCCAGCGCGGTGCCTAGGACCGCGGAGCGGACCGGGACCGCGGTGCGGTCGCTCCCCGGCTCGAACGCGAGGCGGATGCCGGTCACGGCGGGGGACGGGAACCCCTGGCGGGCCATCCAGCGCGCGATGCGTGAGCCCCGGCCCCGGCTTCGCGCCGTGGTATCAGCCTGCCTCCGGGCCACCCGCTGGGCGGCGAGCGCGGCCCGCGCGGTCAGCAAGAGTGTGAGCAGGATCGCCCCGCCCAGCAGGGTCCGGGCGTCGAACGAGAACCCAGGCGAGATCTCGGCCTGCCGGGCCAGGCCGACCGGCGTGAAAACGGACAGCGCGTAGGCGGCCGGGATAGCCAGGACCATCCCGGCCGCCGCGACCAGGGCCCCGGGCGCCAGCGCCACGGCGATCAGCTGTCCCCGGCTGGATCCGAGCGCCCGGAGCACGGGGAAGTCGTCCGAGGCGATGTAGGCCAGCCGGCCGACGCTCTGCCCCACGATGACCAGCAGCGCGAGGGCCACGATGATCCCGAACAGGAGCAGCGCCAGTGCCTGCAGTGACGTGCCGCGCTGGGCGGCCGCCGCGGCGGTCGCGGCGTCACTGCCCAGCTCGAACTGCGCCCGGTGCCCGGTCAGGCGGTTGGCCGCGGACTCGAAGGCGGGCAGGCCAGCCAGGCCGCGGTCGAGATGGAACCCGAGTCCGGGGATGTTGGCGACGGATCCGGCGAAGCGGTAGTAGAACGCGGCGGTCAGGAAGAGCGAGCCGGTGCCGGTGAAGATGACGTCGGAGGGCGCCCCGGAATCCCCCAGGTCCGTGGGCGTCCGGATGATCGCGGTCACGCGCACGTCGGGCAGGGTGACGGTCGGGTGCAGAACCTCGTTGTTGAGCACCGGCATCAGCTGGTCGGGCCGGAACCCCCGGAGCTGGATCATCGAGCCGACGTGCGCGCCCAGAATCCGCGCGGCCGTCTCGTTGATCATGATCTCGTCGGCCCGGGACGGGCTGGGCCGCCGGCCGGCCACGATGATCGCGCGGGACTGCGGCGGGTTGCGGATCAGCGCCCAGGTCGTGACCTGGCCAGGGCGGCCGACAGCCGGGTGGCCAGCCGGGGACGCGGTCATCAGCATGAACGCGCCCGGCTCGCTGTAGGCGACGCCCGGCAGCCGGCCGATCCGGTCCAGGGTCCGGAGCGGGACCCCCGCCACGTCGCCCTCGGTCGGGCCGGACCAGGCCAGGAACCGGGGCACGGCGGTGTCAGTCCGGCGCGCGCCAGCGAGCGACACCAGGACCAGGGACCCCATCAGGCCGGTGATGAGCGCGAGGACCAGCGGGCTGCGCCAGTCCTGCCGCAGCCCGACCCGAACGCGCAGCCACACCGCCCGCATCCCGCTCCCCGCCCTTGCGTGCGCCGGATATCACTGGCGATTGTCCCGGACGCACCCGGGCCGAGCACAGGGGGATAGCACGAGGGCGGGTCCGGAAGCCAGCCCCACCGCGCCGCCGCGGGCTCCCCTCGCAGCGCGGGCTCCTCTCGCAGCGCGGGCTCCTCTCGCAGCGCGGGCTCCCCTCGCAGCGCGGGCTCCTCTCGCAGCTCAGGCTCCCTCTCGCGGCTCAGGCTCCCTCTCGCGGTTCGGGCCGTTACCGCGGCGCGGAGCGTGCGAGCAGCTCGCGGGCGATGATCAGTTTCTGGATCTCACTGGTTCCCTCGTACAGCCGGTACAGCCGCGAATCGCGGTACAGCCGCTCCACCACGGTCGAGCTCATGTAGCCGAGTCCGCCATGGACCTGCACCCCGCGGTCGGCGACCCGGGAGACCATCTCGCTGCAGTACAGCTTGGCGGCCGACGGGCCAGCGGCCACATTGCGCCCGGCGTCGTAGTCGTCCGCGGTGGACAGCACCAGGGACCGGCCCGCCTCGATCTCGGCGTAGGAATCGGCCAGCATGGCCTGGACCAGCTGGTAGCTGCCGATGAGCTGGCCGCCCTGCTTGCTGGTCGCGGCGTGCGCGACCGACTCGTCGAGGATCCGCTGCGCGGTGCCGACGCACACCGCCGCGATGTGCAGCCGGCCGCGCGCCAGGACGGTCATCGCGCTGCGGTAGCCGCGGCCCTCCTCGCCGACCAGGCGGTCCGCCGGGACGCGGACGCCGGTGAAGATCACCTCGGCGGTCCAGGCGCCGCGCTGGCCCATCTTGTGATCCCGCGGCCCGACCGTCAGCCCCGGGCTCGCGGCGTCGGCCGCGAACACCGAGATCCCGCGGCCGGCCCCGGCGGCGGGGTCGGTCCGGGCGAACACGACGAACAGGTCGGCCAGCGGCGCGTTGGTGATGAACCGCTTGGTGCCGGACAGCACCCAGCCGTCGCCGTCGCGCCGGGCGGACGTCCGCAGGCCGGCCGGGCTGGATCCCGCCTCGGACTCGGTCAGCGCGAACGACGCGACCATCTCCCCGGCCGCCAGGGCGGGCAGGAACGCCTTCTTCTGCGCGTCCGACCCGAACTTGGCGATGACCTGCCCGGCGATGCCGTTGTTGGTGCCGAACATGGACCGGAACGCGGGGGTGGCGTAGCCGAACTCGAAGGCCAGCCGCACGTCCTGGGCCATGCTGACCCCCGACCCGCCGAATTCGGCGGGCAGTGCGTAGCCGAACAGGCCGAGTTCCGCGGCGGCCGCGCGGAGGTCGGGGGGGATGGCATCGGACTCCTCGATCTCGTCCTCGCGGGGCAGCACCTTCTCCCGCACGAACCGCCGCACCGCGTCGCGGACCTCATCGAACGTCGCCTCGTCCATGGCCACCTCTCCTTCGGCTTCGATGCTCGCACCTGCTTTTCCCTAACGGAACCGTCCGGACGGCTCCGGCGCCCCGGTCCGGGATTTGCGGGCGCGGGGCCCGGTGGTTCCCGGGGCGGGGGACCGGCGGGGACGGTCTTCGTTGCGGAAAAAAGGGCCGCAACGGGAAGCAGGCGGGATCCCTGGTCCGGGGGACCATGCTGGTCGCCCGCTGGGGGATCCCGCCTGCTGCGGGCGTGCGGGCCTGGGCCCGTGCCTGCGCAATGGCCGCTTAGGGCGTGACTGTCAGGCCTTGGCCTGCATGCTTGCGCGGGCCGGGTTAGCCTGCTCCGAGGCCTTGGGGTCGTTCTCGCCCGCCTTGGCGCGGACGCCCGACTCGATCTTGCCGCCGAGGTCCTTGTCCACGTTGCTCCAGTACTCGAAGGCGCGCTGCAGGACCGGCTCGCTCACCCCGTTGAGCAGGTGGCCGACGACGTTGCTGACCAGCCGCTCGCGGGCCGCGTCGTCCATGACCTCGCGGACCAGCGTGCCCGCCTGGCCCCAGTCGTCGTCCTGCTCGTGCGGGGTGTAGGCGCTCCGCACCATGTCGCCGTCGGCGTGCCAGCCGACCGGCCTGTAGTGCTCGCTGTCGGCCCGCGGGCCGCCCTTGGAGTTCGGCGCGTACACCGGGTCGTGCACGTTGACCACGCGCATCACCCCGTCCTTGCTGTAGCTGTGCACCGGCACCCTGGGCGCGTTCACCGGTATCTGCTTGTAGTTCACGCCGAGCCGCGCGCGGTGCGCGTCGGAGTAGGAGAACCCGCGGGCCAGGAGCATCTTGTCCGGGCTCAGCGTGACGCCGGGCACCAGGTTGTTCGGCTCGAACGCCGCCTGCTCGATCTCGGTGTGGTAGTCGGTCGGGTTCCGGTCGAGGGTCAGACGGCCGACCTCGTGCAGCGGGTAGTCGCTGTGCGGCCACACCTTGGTCAGGTCGAACGGGTTGAACCGGTAGTTCCTGGCCTCCTCGAACGGCATGATCTGGACCCTGAGCGTCCAGCTCGGGTAGTCCCCGCACTCGATCGCGTCGTACAGGTCACGCTGGTGGTAGTCGGTGTCTGCGGACGCCATCTGGTCGCCCTCGTCCTGGGTGAAGAACTCGATGCCCTGGTCAGTCTTGAAGTGGTACTTGACCCAGTGCCTCTCGCCCGCGGCGTTCACCCACATGTACGTGTGCGAACTGTAGCCGTTCATGTGCCGCCAACTCCGCGGGATCCCGCGGTCACCCATCAGCCAGGTCACCTGGTGCGCCGACTCCGGGGACAGGGTCCAGAAGTCCCACTGCATGTCATGATCGCGCAGGTTGTTGTCCGCGCGGCGCTTCTGCGAGCGGATGAAGTGCTGGAACTTCAGCGGGTCACGCAGGAAGAACACCGGGGTGTTGTTCCCGACCATGTCGTAGTTGCCCTCGGAGGTGTAGAACTTCAGCGAGAAGCCGCGCGGGTCACGCCAGGTGTCGGGGCTGCCCCGCTCCCCCGCCACGGTGGAGAACCGGATCAGCGTGTCCGTCCGGGCACCGGGCTGGAACACCGCGGCCTTGGTGTAGGCGCTGACGTCCTGCGTCACCTCGAAGTGGCCGAACGCGCCGCCGCCCTTGGCATGCGGCTGCCGCTCCGGGATCCGCTCGCGGTTGAAGTTCGCCATCTGCTCGATGAGGTAGTGATCCTGGAGCAGGATGGGGCCATCCGGTCCCACGGTCAGCGAATGCTCGTCGCTTTCGACCGGGGTACCGGCATCGCTGGTCGTGGGTACGAACCGATTCTCAGTCACTGCCATACCTCCTCGTCACGCTGCACTCCGTCAGCGGAGCTCTCAGCTGCCTTGCAGGCGGGGCGCACGCCCCAGAACACCACTTCTGCCTCGTCCACCGCGAAGCCCATGTCCTCGACCACGGCCAGGGTTCCGATTGCGCAATCGACATCCTGAGTGCGGCCGCAGCGGCGTCACACGAGGTTCCCTTCCCAGCCCCTGCCCGTGAACGCGAGCGTTATGCGCCCCCCGCCTGCGCTCCTGTACCTCCTCCGCCAGGGCGGGGGCGCCGCGGCCCCTGCCTGCGCCCCGCGCGCCGTTTGCCATCCGCCGGAACGCGACCTAAGGTAGCGATATATCGGGATCGTATCGCGAGTGGATCACTTGGAGGCCCGGATGACTGCGGCGTCGTGTGCGAGCGGAGACTTCAATCCTTGCCTCCGTGGCTTCGTGCGGGCCGCCGAGGCCCTGGTCGCCCAGGCCCGGGGCGCCATGCATGGCATGTCCGGCCCGGCCGGGGAGCGCCAGGAGCGGCCCGGAGGGCGGGGCGGACCGTGGGCCCAGCGGGGCGGCCCGTGGGAGCGGGGTTTCGGCTGGCCCGGTCCAGGCTGGGCGGCCGGGCCTGGGAGGCCGCCGGGCGGCTCCGGGGGCCCGCGGGGCTGGTGGCCCGGCCCGTCCGGACCGCAGCGCGGGCCGAAAGCCGGCCGCGGCGATGTGCGCGCCGCCATCCTGGCCCTGCTCCGGGAAGGCCCCCGCAACGGTTACCAGATCATGTCCGAGGTCGAGGAGCGCAGCGGCGGCGCCTGGCGGCCCAGCCCCGGCGCGGTCTACCCGGCCCTGCAACTGCTCGCCGACGAGGGGCTGATCGCGGCGGAGGAGTCCGGCGGACGGCGCACGTTCAGCCTGACCGAGGCTGGGCGCCGCCATATCGAGGAGGACCCGGAGGCGGCCCGGCCGGCGTGGGAGGCGATGGCGCAGGACGAGCCCGGCGAGATGCCCGGCCTGTTCGCGCAGGCCGCCCGGCTCGGCGGCAGCATCGTCCAGCTGGCCCACGCCGGCACGCCGGAGCAGATCCGCGAGGCCGAGCAGTTGCTGGAGCGGACCCGGCGGCAGATGTACCAGATCCTGGCCAGCGACGACCCCGACGAGGGCGATGAGGAATAGGCGACGGCCCGGCGACGGCCCGGCGATTCAGCAGGCAACAAGAAGACAAGGCAAGGGGACCATGCCATGGATGACCGCATCCGTGCTTCTGACGCCGACCGGGAACGGGTGACCGCCCGGCTGCGCGATCATTACGCCGAGGGCCGGCTCACGTCCGAGGAACTGGACGAGCGGACCTCGGCCGCACTTCACGCGAAGACCTTCGGCGACCTCCGGCACGTCATGGCGGACCTGCCGGACCCGGTCCTGATGCCGCAGGGCGCACCGGGCCTGCAGCCGGCCGGGGGTCCATGGCTCGCCCGCCGCCGCGGCCCGCGGTTCCTGCCGATCCTGCTACTCGTGCTGGTGTTCGCGCTGCTGGCCCCGGGGCCTGGCGGCTGGGTGCTGTTCGCGTTCTTCAAGCTGTTCCTGGTGTTCTGGCTGGTGACCGGCCTGGCGGCGTTCGTGTTCGCGCGCAGGTTCCGGCGCCGCATGTCCCAGGGCGGCCCAGGCGGCTACCCGCAGCACGATTATTCGCAGCACGGTCATTCCCAGCACGGTCATTCCCGGCACGGGCCCCGGCACCAGCACTGGGAGTAGGCGGGCGGAGTGGCCAGCTACCCCGGCGAGCCGGGCTCGCATCCGGGCGGCTCCCGCCTGGGGGGCTCGTCGGGGATGTAGAACATCCGCAGCTGCATCGGCCGCGCTCCGGGCGGGGCGTCTTGCGCCGTGTGACCGTACTTGTGCAGCAGCGCGACGTAGTCGTCGTGCAGCGCTTCCAGGTCCTCGGCGGTGTAGTACCCGTCGGCCCGGGAGGCCTTGGCCCATTTCCCGTGCTGGCGGGCGTCGCGGATGAAGCGGTTGACCAGTTCGATCTCGCCCGGGATCTGACCGGCGCGCCATTCATCCAGCGCCGCCCGTTCCTGGAGGCTGAGGCTGTCATAGTCAGGCTCGCGCAAGTCCACGGGGAACGTGCGCCACCAGCGCTCCCGGCCGTTCGCGCGCTCGGGGACCTCCTCGATGACCCCGGCGTCGGCGAGCACCCGCAGGTGATAGCTGGTGGTCCCGGTGTTCTCACCCAGGGCCTCCGCGATCGTGGTAGACGTTGCGGACCCGTGCTCGTCGAGATGCCGCAGCATCTCCTGGCGCAGCGGATGCGACATGGCCTTCCAGCGCTTGGCGTCGCCGACCACCCGCCGCGGAGTCATCGCCATAGGGACAGCGTACCACCTTTACAGAGAGAGTTCTGCAGAAGTTTATTTGCATAATTTTCTCTGCAACTCTACGGTGACGGTCATGGTGATACACACAGCGCTCCGCCGGAGCGACGAGGTCATGACGGCCACCGATCCGCCCCGGCCGGCCGGTCCCCTCCCGGCAGGTTCGCCCCGGCCGGCCGGTCCCCTCCCGGCAGGTCCCCTCCCGGCAGGTCCCCTCCCGGCAGGTCCCCTCCCGGCAGGTCCCAGCCGGAGGGCCGAGCCCTCCCCCGCCCTGCTCCGGCGGGCCCGGCGGGCCGGCCTGGCGGTAGGCGGATTCCTGGTGCCGTGGTGCGTGGTGCTCGCCGCGACGCTGCCCGGCACCACCCAGGCCCATAACTGGTCGCTGGCCTGGACCGGCCTGGACAGCGCGGAGGCGCTCGCGGCCCTGGCCACAGCTGCGCTGCTGGCCCGGAATGACGCCCGCGCCTGCCTGACCGCCGCGGCCGGCGGCGCGCTGCTGCTCACCGACGCGTGGTTCGACGTGTGCACCTCGGCGCCTGGCCTTGACCACACGCTGGCGGTCACCGAGGCAGTCGTCGTCGAGCTGCCCCTGGCCGCCGCCGCGGGCTGGCTGGCGGTCGCTCTGTTCCGGAGGACCCGGTGAGGAGGTTCCGGAGGACCCTGTGAAAGCCGTTAGCGCACAACCGGCGGGATGACGGTGCCGTACCCGGTGGCGGCCTCGAAGGCGTGCGCCACCTGGAGCAGCGGCCAGTCCGCCCGGCGGCGGCCGACCAGCTGAAGCCCTACCGGCAGGCCGTCCGGGGTGAAGCCGGCCGGCACGGAAATCGCCGGGAGCCCGGTGACCGAGATCAGGTAGGCCGACGCCATCCAGTCCAGGTACGTCCGCAGCGGCTCACCGTCGATGTCGTGCACCCAGTCCAGGGTGACATCGAACGGGACGACCTGGGTGACGGGACAGGCGAGCACCTCAACTGACTCGAAGAACGCGCTGACCCGGTCGGCCACGGCGGCGTGCAGGACGGTGGCCCGGCTCAAGTCGGCCACGCTCAGCTCCAGGCCGCGCTCGGTGTTCCAGGTCACGTTGGGGCCCAGCTGGCCGGGATGCTCGCGCAGCAGCGCCCCGAAGGAGGTCGCGAACTGGAACGCCCGGCGGGTCCGGAACACCTCGTCGGCGCCGGACAGATCCGGTGCCGTATCGATCACCTCGCAGCCCAGGCCGGCGAGCACCTGCCGGGCCGGGGCCAGCACGTCCCGCACCGCCCGCTCCACGGGCAGGCCAAGGTCGGCGCTCCAGGCGATCCGGACGCCCTGCAGGTCCCGGGCCAGCAGGCCCGCGACCTGATCAGGCTGGATACGCGGGGCGGCCGCGTCCAGGGCCAGCGGCACCCGCGGGTCGGGGCCGGACAGCACGGACAGCAGCAGCGCGACGTCCGCGACCGTGCGCCCCATCGGTCCCTCAACCCCGAGGACGTCTGCGACGTCGGTGACTGGCCAGCCAGGCACCCGGCCGGGCGAGGGCCGCAGCCCGACCACGTTGCAGAAGGCGGCCGGATTCCGCAACGAACCGCCCAGGTCGCCGCCGTCCGCCAGGCTGATCATCCGCGCGGCCAGGGCCGCCGCCGCGCCTCCGCTGCTCCCGCCTGCGCTGCGACTCAGGTCATACGGATTGCGGGTAGCGCCGAATACCGGGTTGACCGTGTGCGAGCCCGCCCCGAACTCCGGCGTATTGGTCTTGCCCAGGCTGATCGCCCCCGCGTGCGACATCCGCTGCACCACCAGCGCGTCACGGTCCGGGACATGATCGGCGAACAGGACCGAGCCGTAGGTGGTGCGCACACCCGCTGTGTCGTGGAGATCCTTATGGGCGACCGGCAGGCCGTGCAGCGGGCCCGGCTCGGCCCCGCGGGCGAGCGCCTGGTCCGCGCGGGCCGCCTGGTCCAGCGCCGCGTCGAAGGTCCGGGTCACCACGGCGTTGACCGCGCCGTCCGCCGCTTCGATCCGCTGCACGTGGGTGGCGGTGACCTCGCGGGCGGACACCTCCCGGCGGCGTATCATCCCCGCCAGCGTGACCGCGTCCGCCGCGCACAAGTCCGTCACAGGCTGCCCCCTGGGTTCCGGCGGTCGCTTCCGGCCCCCGCTTCCGGCCGCTTCCGGTGGCCGGCATCCTCCCCATTTTGACTGGTGGTTGACCGGCGGTTGGCCGGCATTTCGCTTCGGCCCGGGCGATTCGCCCGGCCCGGGCGATTACCCTAGCGGAGTTTCCGCCCCGCCTGGAAAAGGGTCCCGCCAATCGACGGAAGGTCTGGCCATGGCCATATATCAGCACATCCGGCACCCACGGATTGCCTCACGGCTCGCCGAGAGCCCGGTGAAGGTGGCCGATCTGCTGCCCCGGGGATCGGCGGTAAACAGGTTCAACACAAAAGTCGCGCTTCTGGTCACCACAATCGTAGGCAGCATGTGGTGCGCTTATGCCTTCGCATTGTTCGACCTGATCAGCCTGCCGGATGCGATCAAGGGCGGTCCCTCGACGATCGTCCAGTGGGTCGCACAGACCTTCCTGCAACTCGTGCTGCTGTCGGTCATCATGGTGGGCCAGAACGTGCAGGCGGCCGCGGCGGACAAGCGCGCCGAGGCGACTTTCCACGACGCAAGCGCGACCCTGCATGAGGTCGCGCACGTGCAAGGTCATCTCGCGGCCCAGGACGAGCTCCTCACACGGATCGCCGAGAAGATTGGCCTGAGCCCGGTGCCCATCATCGACGCCCCGGAGGGCGAGGAAACCTCGGCTCAAGCGCCGGACGAGGGAGCTTCGCCCCAGGCGGCGAGTGAGTGAGCGCCGGCTCAGGCGGCGGGCCTTCTCAGGCGGCGGGCCAGCGCGCGCCGACTCAGGAAGCGGGCGAGCGGCCAGCGCCCGGATCGCCGAGGCGCGTGCTCATGAGCTGCAGGGCGGTGGGCCAATGCCGCCCCCAGAAAGCGGAGTCGTGGCACCCGGGCATGATCCCGCCGGGACCGGACGCCGGGTGAGAGCCGCCAGCCGGGCCCGCACCAGGGTCGTTTCCGGTGCAAACGGGTCGTCCGTCCCGCACGCGACGTAGGCGGGGACGTGCCGCAACGCGTGCAGGCCGGAGAAGACATTGTTGCGGGCGAAGTTCGCGGGGCTGTCGAAGGCAGCGGTGTTGGCTGCGTGCGCGTCCTCGTAAGTGGAGAAGACCGCGGGCGACAGGGCCGCGACCATGGCGGCGGCCGGGGCTAGTCGGTCGGCGCTGGCGCGTGGGCTGGTGCTCGGGCTGGGATCGGGGCGGGGGCCGGCCAGGCGCTCGGCGATCAGCAGAGCGCCGAAGCCGCCCATCGATTCGCCGCCGACGCCGAACTGCGCGGTCCGCATCCCGGCCGCTGCGGCGCGGGGCAGCACCTCGTGCACGATCATGCCGATCGGATCGTCGCCGTCGGCGTGCTCGTGCCAGTAGGTCTCCCCGCCGTCCACGCACACGATCGCGAACGTCGTCACGCGCGCCCGGGTCATGGACGGCGCGATGTTGGCGGCCATGCTCGCCGCAGTGCCGCCCGCCCCGTGCAGCCCGATCATCACGCCGAGCCCGCGCGGCGAGGCCACGCCGGCCGGGATCAGCGTCACCATCTGCACGTGACGGCTCCGGTAGGCGGAGTAGAACGAGACCTCATTCCGGGAGGGAGGCGGCCCGGCCGGCCGCGGCGGGGCCGAGCCGCAGGCGCCGGTCATCCGGCCAGCGTGTACTTGCCGGGCAGCGTCCCGTCCCGCACCAGCTCGTAACCGCCCGCCACGCAGGCCACCGCGGCCAGCCCGACGCTGCCGGCCAGGAGGGCGCGCCGGGACAGCCGGGGCGCGGCGGCCGTCACGGCTTGCCCGCGACGCGGTCCAGCCTGGCGGCGGGGGTAACGGCCTGCGGCGCGGTTGGCACCCGCGGGGCCGGCCGGGCCGCGGGATCGGCCTGTGGCGGGGCCGGCGGATCGGCCTGTGGCGGGCCGCCGGATCGGCCTGTGGCGGGGCCGCCGGATCGGCCCGTGGTAATACTGGCGGGCCGGGCTGCGGGGCGGCCGCGCCTCTGCGGGCGTAGCTCTGGACGAACCGGCGCAGGAGCGCCTGCGGGTGGACGACGTTGCTGCAGCGAGCCTGGGCCTTGAGCTCGTCCGCCTGCGCGGGCGGGAAGTATCCGGCGTGCTTGTAGACGTCGATCCGGGTACTCAGGCCGGCCGCGTCCAGTTCGGGATGGAACTGGGTGGCGTAGACCCTGGAGCCAATCCGGAACGCCTGGACCGGGCAGCCGGGAGAGATGGCGAGCAGGACGGCGTGCCGTGGGAGGTGGCTGATCGCCTCCTTGTGCCCGGTGAACGCGTCGAACGTGGTGGGCAGTGCGCCCAGCAGCGGGTCCTGCTGGCCCTCCGCGGTGAGCGTGACCGAGACAGCCCCGACAGGTTCGGCGTACCGGCGATCGACCACGCCTCCCTGGTGGCTGCCGAGCGCCCCGATGCCGTAGCACGCGCCGAGGAACGGGAAGTCCTCACGGATCACCCGGTCGAGCAGCCCGCGCAGATCTGCCTCCACCCGCCTCTGGACCGCTGATTTCGAGGTCTCCGGGTCGCTGAAGTTGAACGGACCGCCGCCGAGCAAGATGCCCGACCAGTCCCGGAGGTCGATGCGGC
>Ga0187890_10000948_pt1 | contig 21090 bp, 23 predicted proteins | sample June2016WEW_21_1_FD_133005 | JGI IMG/M metagenome (GOLD analysis project Ga0187890, IMG submission 133005) | Peatland microbial communities from SPRUCE experiment site at the Marcell Experimental Forest, Minnesota, USA - June2016WEW_21_10 | ecosystem: Environmental > Terrestrial > Soil >... | reverse complement strand
GCGATATTCTAAACAACGGCAGCGCGTCATGAGTGCTCACTCCCTCCCGGTGACGGAGAAGCCCGGCACTCATGCGCAGGGCTTCTCACTCAGAAGCAATGCGATGTTTCGAACCGAGTTTTCCCAGTAGGTGTGAATAATCGGGTTTCGCCTTGAGGTAACCTAGATTAATGTCCAGCGGACATTACTCTGAGGACGTCAGCAATCGGGTCGAGCGGTACGCTTCCAACAAACATGGGGCCTTTGAAGCCAGTCTAACAGCGATTTCTGCTTTGCTTCAGCCCGCCGGGGCCACGCGCGAATCGTTCGGTCGTCACTTTCTAACCGCCGCGTTTAGGCGGCCTCAGCAATATAGTAGCCGTGATTCTTCGCTTGATAATGCACGACCGTTGGAGCGATGCCCATTTCTTCGGAAATTCTGTCCAAAGTAAAAGGCGAAACCTCAGTGCGTTCACCCAGCTTCTTTTTAAGAAACTTTGCCGGTGCTAAAAGTTCGGCAGCGAATGCCCGACTTGCTTGCTGGTCCCTCGTCCGCGCGGTCGTTACTAACCTAGATGATTTTTTCCCCTGGGACCACGTCAAGAAGGCAGCTCTTGCAGCAGCGAACTTACGGTGCGCGCGATTGCTGCCGGTAAGAGCGACTCGCATATTGTCGTCCTCACGTTCCACCGCACCCGAAATTAAAGAAAGCGCAGCAGCTTCCGAGCCCTTCCCTTCCTCCATTCCTGCACTAGGATCAAATTGGAAACGCTCGAAGAATGCCGCCGACCCGCGTGGATCATCGTGAGCAATTCCGAGCGCAGACCGCGCCACATCAGTCGCCTGATAACCCCACTCGTATGCTCGGGGGGTACTATCTACGGGCCTCTGCACCTTCAAAAGCTCTTTAACCTGAATTGTCTTTGCACTTCCCAGAGCAGCCGAGACGCCGTTCGCCACTCCGGCCGCCTGTTCGAAATTTCCCATATTGGTCGCGTCGCAAAGGTCCGTGAGCATTGATTCAGTGATCTTTCCGATGACCCTCTCGAAAACCCGATCAATTTCGGGATGGCTTACGTAGGGTGAAAGCCCTAGGGATCCGACCATCCGACAGTAAACCTCTTCTTCTTTCGTGGTCTTGCTAACACGATCCCAATGTTGATGCGCCGCAGAATCCTTCACACCATTTTCGGTTAGGTGTGCAAGAACTTGCTCGATAAATTTGGAAAACTCTGAGCGCACACTATCAGTCGTAACGGTAGCGGTGAGAGCCTCAATAAAGTTCAATTGTGCAAAGCGCAGGAATGCAGATCGAGCCACGATTTCAATTTTCTCTCCAGCCGGAGAAAACATCACATCAGGAAGTGCAAAGCCGTTTCTTGGCGTTCCCAACCAATGCCGGGACCGAAAATCCTGTTCAAAAACTTCCCGGTCATTTTTGCGCGGCTCGTACAAGAACGACCACCAGTTTTGCGCAAGCCACTCGACGAGGTAGTACGTTGGCACGTGAAGATATGAATGCTTGTCGCCCTTCTCAGTTTGGTATGCCGTGATGGACTTCCCCGCGACCATGATTTGGAAGCGAGCGAGAGACTCATCAAGGAGCGTATTACCGCCCTTCCCCGGATTTGCCGGCCACTGCAAATCCACGGCGAACGATTCTGCTATCGGAAGTTCTTCGGCCATTGCCATCGGTCTTCTAGCGGATAGCCATGATACTCGCCATTTCCGCTATTTGTAAGCCTTCCCTCATATAGAACATCACCGTCCAAGTGCCAAACGTGCCTTGGGAAGCCCTGTTCCCAGATCGTCGAGACTCGCCCTTCCGTGATGGCGATACGAAGCACCCGCGTGGCCTCTATATTCATCCAGCTTGGGGGGCATCGGCTTGCTAATCCTACCCGCTGCGCGACAGGCCCCTCTTTCGAAGAAGATCGATGATACGGGCTCCCGGTATACCGAGCCTTACCGCTAGCCTGACGCATTGCCTCCCTAAATTTGTCGGCTGTCTCCTTCGATAACGTTGTAAGGTCAAGCATTTCCTTGGCCTTGTAGGGCGCGACGGCCTTGCTTTGCTTGGGCCGCTTCAGCGCCATCTCGCCTGCTTCCCCCCTCATTAAACATAAAATATAGTCTAGCGCCGCAACTGATGCGCGCAACTCGGCAGAAGCACCCACTTCTGGCCCCTCGCTACAACCTGCGGCCTCCCATTCATTCTGACTTTGGGGATAACCGGCGAGAAGTGCATCTGCTGCCAACGAACCGATGGAGTTGATCGAGTTTTTTCAACTTCCGTGTACTTGGACTGGTTGCGTGCTGAAAGACCAAGCGAATCTACGTTAAGCTTATTCTGTTGAGACCCCCTTGTTCAGTATCATCGCGAGATGCCTCTACTATGTCGGCGAACCGGTAGATGTCCGAGCCGGATTGCTCAGCAAGAAATACGTTGAGGCGATAATCCTCCGCCACGATGCCGCGCCTAATATGTAATTGGCGGGATCCGCCGGGATAATCGGGTGGTACGATGGCGATTGGAAAGCAGCTCAAGGCGGCCATCCTCGCCAGGAGGGCGGCGAAGGGACCGCGCAAGAAACGCACGCGGCCGGAGCGTCGGCAGTATACCGTTGCCGACCTGGAGCGCGCACGAGACCGGCTAGCGGCGGCGGAGCGCCGAATCGACAACGATCCCAGAAGCAATCCCCGCAGGGGACGCGCGGGGTTGGGGCGGGCGCAGCGCGAACTGTCCGTCATTGAGTCGCAGCTACGCTTCCGCGGCCTCCTTGAGTGATGGCTCGATCGAGCTCTCCCGGCATCCCCGGTGAGCACTTGGAGGGACCGCCTAGTCGGCTACCGTATCGCAGCATATGCACGGCCACGCCGCGCCGTACAATGCGCCATGCCGAATCGGGCTGGAGACGTTTCTATGAAGGGGCGCGTCGTCGGCTCGCGGCCGTGATGGCGTGGGTCAAGCGCGTAAGCCAACGGATTGCAGCCAAATTCGCTAAGGGACCTTTCAGGACCGAACCAATGCTCGACATTTTGCGCCTACCGATGACCAAGGAAACGTTGGCGAAAATGACGCCCGAGGAACGTAGCTTGTTTTTGCTGCTCGGCTACGCCTCGAATCAAGTCAATGTCCTGTGGAAGTTGGTCATCATTGCGACGAACTACGCGCCGGACGATCCCACTGAGCAACGGGTGACCGGCGCGCAAACTCAAATCTTTGTTCGTCTGACGATAGGTGTTATGCGCGAGGCGTGGTCGTTGATCGAAAGGGGATTCCTGAAAAGCAAGATTGGCAAGGAATACGCGCCACTGCTTGATGAGGAAGCGCGGGCAGGATTGGACAACCTCAAAAAAGCGGTTTGGTGCGTCAAACCCGCTGGCGACGATCCGAAACAACTTTGCTTTCCATCACCCGACGATGGAGCAAATGGAAGCCGCGTTCCAGACGGCAACAACCAACAAAGATAGCGAGGAAGCCGATTGGAGTGTCTTTTTCAATCGGGCGCTTCTCAACACGTTTTTCTTTGTATCTGACTACGTGATGGTGCACGCTGTAACGCAGGCGCTCAATGAGACTGACGTGAACCTCGCCCATGAAAAACTGCTTGGTGAGTTAGCGCCAATTGCTAACAACTTGTCCGAATTCACGTTTGGTTTCGCCAAAGCGATTTTTCAGAAATACATCGGCAGCGAGGAATTGGTCATGACTGTGGTAGCGAAGTTCACCGATGCGCCGGACATCGACAATCTGCGCTTGCCGTTCTATGTCGAAACTCCCGGCTTGCGGAATGGCTGAATAAAGATCACTTCGCAAGATTGTCAGCGACGAGTTTCAGCAACTCCATGGCCGACCAGCGTTTGCCGTCAATGACGATGAACGCATCTTCAAGATTGATCGGACCGTTGAACGCTTTACGGTCAATTTCCTCCTGCGGAGTCGGCTTAGGCTGACCGGTTACTTGTCGTTGCATCACTCGGCTCCCTTAGGAGTGCACTTTCTTCAACGTGGCATCCTTCGTCTTGGTCCACGCCTCGTAGTGCCCATAGCCGGGCGCGGGGTGAATTGCGAAGTGAATCTCGTGAGCAAGCGCCATGGCTATCCTCGATCGAGTGCGGGCGGCGACGTTACACTTGGCGGCCCCAGCCGCTAGGAGTAGCGTTGGGGGTGAGTCGTGAACGCCCCCCGTTGGACCGGGCCAGCCGCGAATGTATGGGCGCTGGTCTGCGGCCTTTCCCTCGATCAGCTTGAGCGGCGCACTTTGGTGATTTGGCGGGCATATTTGGACGACAGCGGCAGGGCGGACCATTCGCCGGTGCTGGTCCTCGGCGGCTGGATCGCGCCGATCTCGACTTGGGCTGAGTTTGTCCCCCATTGGGATGCGATGTTGGAAATGCCGCCCCGCCTCGAATACTTCAAAATGAACGAAGCGGCGAAGCTGAGGGGGCAATTCGTTTCTTGGAGCGAGACGCGGCGCGATGAGCGCGTTGCGCTCGCCTACAAAACTATTGAGGAACATATCCCGCATCAGGTTTCGGTCATCCTTGAGCTTGAGCCGTACAGCCGAATTTTCACAACGGATTGGGTAGAGGATGCGGCGCGCAATCCGTATTATTTCGCTTTCGACGCCATCATTACTGGCGTCGCTCGCGAGCAAGAAAAATATGGCTTGAAAAACCCCGTCGATTTTGTTTTCGACGATCAAGCGATGGAAAAAGGCAAGATCATTCAAGCCTGGGACGCCTTGAAGGTACATGCGGATAGCCGCGATCTGATCGGCAGCGTTCCGGCTTTTCTCGACGATAAGACGTTCAAGCCCCTCCAAGCTGCCGATCTAGCCGCGTGGTGGATTCGCAAGCTGAGGACGGACGAGCCGGACGGCGTTGAGCGCGTAAAGATGCCGTGGCAATCGTCGAGGCGGATTCCGGGTTTCCAATTTCACTACGATGAGGCGCGCTTATTGGCGGTGCGGGAAGCCACTATTGCTTCTGTTCGGAAACGCGCCGGCGGTTCGGTGCAATCTTCTTGAACGCGCGCTCTAAGGCTTCATCGTCGGTATCCGCGCCGACTTCCTCAGCGGTTTCAATGAACCGCTTTGATTGCTTGGGATCGTCAGGCTTTGTCGGTTTGCGTGGCATTAGACTAATTTACCTCAGTTGCCCTTACATTTGTAGGCGTCAGCTAAAGCCATACCCATGACCAGACCGGCAGAATTGTGAGCCGCTTGAGGATGCGCCTTAAAATAGTTGTCGAATATCTGACGCGCTTTAGCAATGTCGATTGCGGCTTCTTTCGGCATACAAGGCGTCATCGAATGGCTGGCTAGGAGTTGCATCATAAACATGCCATCGGTCAGGCCGAGTATATAGGTTCCGCATTTTGTTTCTGCTGCCTCACGGTCCGACTTCGCTTCCGTCGTATCTGGTGAACACAATGAATAAAGGGCCTGTGCGGTAAATGGACTTTGAGCCGCCGCTGGCGTTACCACCAGCACTATCGCTATGGCTGAGTATTTCAGCAAACCGTGAGTCATATTGAGCGATCGAATTGGTTCTGCCGATTAGTCCGGCATTATGTAGCAGTCTCAGTGAAACAGCTACATAATTCCGGATTAGTCCTCAACGCGGGAGTTCGCAAGGCCCACTTTCGCGGTGTTCTTGATGGAACTTTTCGAAAATTTGTTGCTCTGCGACTTTCGTTGTTTAGGTTGCGTAATGAGGCTGGGTACAAAATAGGAAACGATGTCGTGTTTACAGAGCTTAAATCTGCGAAAGAACTTGCCGACTTGATGATCGCCGAAGCGCGAAGAAGTGGCAAGTGCCCTAACTTGAATGGCGGCACAGTACGGGAAGAGCTACGGCATCGGAGAACTTGAGGTGGTATCGCTACAGGACTTGCGCGAGAGGATCAAATCCAATGGCGGTCTACCAGGACGGCTCAAGGTAAGCGTGGTGGAAGGTGACGTGCGGCAAATGCATCAGTTGCCCGAGAATGCCGGCGCCTTGTTCCAGGTGGCATCCCAGTTCAACCTTCTGGAGATGAGCAGTTGGATGCGATTTGACAGCCATGCGCGCCTACAGCAATAGCGCCAGAGGCGGAAAATCAAAGGCAGGTTGGCTCTCTTGGAAGGACAGATTCGAGCGCGTCGACCCTATCCAAGACCTCTTCCGCAAGTGGTGGTACACCGACGGCAAGATGTTGCTCTGGTTACAACGATCGTACTTCTTCGAGACCTTCCCCCACTACGACCCCTCTTCGGGGAGGGATGATGACAAACCCTACGACCTCGACCACATCTGTGCTCGTAAGACGTGGCTGAACTCGATCTACAAAGGCAGGACCGGCGATGACGACGAAAGCCTGTGTAAGACAGCTTGGGACGGGCGACACATCCTTGGGGAGGGCATCGGGAACCTGTGGTGGATCGACAGCAGAGTGAACCGGGGACTAGGCGACGCCTCGATTGCATCGAAGCTCGCCGTCGGAGAGTTGAAAAGGGTGATCGCGAAAGCATTCGACGACGCGAGCCTCCCGCAGTGGCGCACTGCATCAGTGGAAGAAAATGAATGGAATGCGCTGGCGCGCAAGGAGTTCCAGGTCGCCGTCGAGGAACGCACTCTATGGCTTTACGAACGATTCTTTTACAAACTCGGGTTTGAAGCGTGGTTGGGGTCCTCACCCTCAAATCAAGCGACACATATGTCAGCGGCAGACGCACCGCTACTGGTACAAAGCGAATAGAGAAACGCCGAACGATGAGACCCGGCTTCACCGATTTTGAGTCGAGCGTTCAAAGGGGGGGGGGAAGGCTCAATGGCCAACGGTCGGCATTCTCCGGTGCCATTGCTGCCCAGTTGGGTCGAGGCGCCGACGCAGGCTGAGGGCTCTATCGATCCTCTCGGCTATTCGGCAAAAGCAGACGAGATCGCAGCGAAAATTCTTCCGGGCGTTACCGTCCAGACCACTCGCGCGCGTTACCTAAGTTTCCTCTGCTGGGCTGTGGGGAAATGCGGGAAAGAAGATCGCGAAATTGACCGCTGGGAAATTGCGCTCAGCGTCGGCGAGTACCTGCGGCATGGCAGGTCTACTGAATGTTCGTACTTCGGCCCCAACCTGCTCGACCGCGCCCAATACCGCGGCAGCGACGGGGTCCCGAAGCAATTGCACGTGCAGACGGCCCGCATTCTGTATTCCGGGCTTTTGCGCTCGTGCGGGCTTATTACTGACAATCGGGAACTTACCCCGCTTGGCGAGAAGCTCGCAGATTGTTTCGACAAATGCACGCCAAAAACACTTCCTGCGACGGTCGCGCACTGCCGAAAAATGCCCTGCCTTTCCCAGGCTGGGGCAATTGAGAGGCGGTATCTTCGCCAAGCACTCATTGGACAGGGAACGGATCGGCCGCCGGACAGCGAGACGAGACTGAAGACATTCAAATCCGTAGGAACATTGAAGTGGAAACGCGTTTGGAGCGGGTCGCACACGGACCTTATTAAGCTGTATCTCGAGGAATCAAAACCGAAGGACGACGTGACCGCCGATCTCGTAGAGGCAGCGACATTCGAACTGCATGCCCTCCCGCTCACGCGGCTGTTCCTCGCGCTTTACAACAACGAACAGATACCCGGCGTTATCCCGGCGCATCCACGTTTCCTCGCGTTCGAGATCCCGCGGGAGCAGCCAGCCATGCTAGCAGGCGTCGCCGCACACTTACGTGAGGCGGAGAAGCGCCGCTCGCTGCCTGTGGGATTGCAGACGCCAATTACGGTCGGGCGCCTGAAGGATTTTGTTCTCGAACGTCACCGCGAGGCGAAGGCAGACGACCCTTGGGTTGATGAAAATTGGCGGCAATTGCGGCGCAACCTGATGCCGGCCGCGCTTCCAGGCGTCCATGCCTATCGCCTTTCAGCGTTTGCATCGCTCCTTGTGGACATCGGCGAGATTCGTAGATGATGCGCGGAGTGGAGATCGGGGCCGAGGCGGAGGACTTCTTCCGCTCGCGGCGACTTGGAACCGGCCGCGCACGTTTAAGGCTGCTGGCGCTCACATACGAATTTAACCTTCGTGCGTTCGAGCGCGCCTTTGACAGCAGCCTGCACTGGCCAATCATGGTCGATATCGTAGTCGGCGCGCCCGAGAAGTCTCTGCGGATGACCCGGCAGGGAATAAATGCAGGATTGCGTATCTGGCGTGCGCGCTGGAAAGGCACCTTCCATCCGAAGCTTTTGCTCCTTCTCTCGAAGGATGAGGTCGTCGTCGGAATCGGATCAGCAAATCTGACGTCGGCCGGCCTAGGCGAGCGTCTCGAGACTTGGCGCTATTTCACGGCCGCCGATTCACCTAAACTGCTTGCGGGGATTCGCAGCTTCCTTTCGCTATTGATAGACCGGAATATCATTCCGCCAGAGGTCAACGGGCAAGAGTTTGTAGAGGCACTGCCACGTCTGACGCCGGCACGCATGCCGTTGTTCTCGACACTTCACGGAAGATTGTTGGATCAAGTCGTCGAGGCCGTCTCAGGCCGAGTGACACGGGTCGACATCATATCGCCGATCGAGGGAGATCCGACGCCGGTGATTGCGGAACTCAGATCTAGCCTCTCGGATACGGCCGAGTTCCATTTGTACTCCAACGAGCCCGTGCCAGTGATCCGGGGCATTTCCGCGTATCACAAGCTGGTTCGACCAAGGAGCAGTGCTCGAGGAGGCGCTGACAAATTACGCATCCTGTCAACTGTCCACGCGAAGATTTTTGCGTTCGAATCTTCAGCCCACGTCGACGTGTTCTGGGGCAGCGCCAACCTCAGCCAGCCGGCCTGGTTGGCTCAGGGTAGTGGCGCGAACATCGATCTGTTGGTACACAGTCGAGTAGCGCGCAACCAGTGGGAGAAGCTGCGCGACGGATTGCCTCCGGAGCACAAGTGGGCTCCGGTCAAGCCGGTACGTAATATTTTGGCACCGGAACCGCGTCCGCCTGGAGGATTGCAACTGCTACATGCGACTATCTCGAAAGCTACTGTGCATGTGGCGGCGACTGAAACTGGCAGCGTGATCGTTGGGCTTCGGACCGAGCATGGCAAAGTGCGATGCGAACTGACGTTTGCGGCCGACGGAGCTGAGGTGCGCGCAACCCTCTCTTCAGAAAGCGCCAATATTCTCGGGCTGCTGGCATCGTCGCCTCCGCTCTTTGTCGACGCCAAACTTCCGCGAGCGACCTGGGAAAAAATCCCGCTAAACGACCTCGATCATGTTCCCGGTGATTCCGAGGCTCGGAACTTGGAAGACCTACTGCTCTGGGAATATGCCGGCCGCACATTTAAGCGGAAGAAGGGCAGCAAGGGTCAGACTCATGGAGACGGAACGACCTCGCTCGATGAAGAGGAGTTGGCCAAGTTCCTCTATCAAGGAGTGCTCGACGAGTTCGTCTTGAATTGGAGAGTAATTGCGAAGCGCATTGCGCTCTCATCTGGCTCGAATATTGGCCTCGCGGAGGTGAGACGACGAGACATTCTCGACCGGATAGAGCGCGACGCACTGGCGAACCCAGAAAAATGGCCTCAGTACAAGCGCGAATTCGTTGAAGGTCTTTTGGAGCGCTCATGTCGCGCGTGAAGCAGATCCAATTTGAGAAGGAGCACCGCTATCAAGGGGCGATTTGCGCCCACGCGCGGAAGGAATTCATTCGGCGGCTCGCTCGCGATGAGCCGGCAGGAGGCGTAGTCCTTGCTGATGGGGTCGGGTTGGGAAAGACTTACGAGGCCCTAGGCACCGCGGTCTCGCTGCTGTCCCAGCTACAACACCGCAAGTCTCGCAAAAAGAGGAAAGCGTTTCGGATCATCGTCCTTGTGCCTCCTTCGCTTGTCTCGAAATGGTCTGACGAACTCATCCTGCCCGACAAGTTCCTAAGATACCTCGACAGTTGGACGTCGCCGACGACCAGGGCGGTCGCGGAGACTTTCCATGATGTGGTCGTATTGCGCCGAATGAGTGATCTGGTGAAAGCCGGAGGCGAGTTCAGGTATGGCCGCCGCGTGATGCCGGCTGGCCTGTATATTGTGAATTCAAACGTTCTCAGGAAAGCGGGCAAGCGGATCGAGCGGCTTCGCCACACCAGCTGGGACGTAGTCATCGTGGACGAAGCCCATCACATCGCCGATGAGCTGTCTGACCTACTCGGCTTCGAGAATTGGCACAGTCGTAAGACAGCGCTGTTGCTCCTTACCGCTACTCCATTCCAGATGTCACCACAGGAGATGAAGGGACTGCTGGCGGCGACGTTCTGCGGTGAACTCGACCCCACCGCATGTGCTCAGGATTTGTATGCTACGGAATGTTTCACAGCATACCGTAAGAATGTCACGAAGTACTTCAACGAGGGAGACGAGCGCGCGGCCAAAGAGGCTGTTCGACTCTCCACGAAGGTGCGGGCGTTGCTTCTGCCCCGAGTTGTGCGAAACCGAAAGGTGGACCGGCGTGCGTATCACTTAGTCGACGAAGCCGGAACCCATCATCGGCTTGCCAAGTCACCTTTCGGCTTGGCGGACGGCGACCTGAACACGCTGCTTCGGAATTCGGGGCTGGTGCAGATGACGCCGCCCGTCGCTCGAATCTACTTGAACGAGCGCGATCAAATTTCGCAAGCTGCGGCGAGAACTGAGGACAGGCCGTTTGTATCGGCCGCGCTCAGGCAGTTGCTGTCAAGTTGGCAGCAATACGCGAACTCACATTTCGGCAGAGATCCGAGGCGTGGGTATGAGTTCAGCGTTCCTTCAGTGTCACATCCCAAGGTGGAGGCCGTAAGCCTGCTAGTCCGGAATCTGCTAGAGCAGGAAGTGGCGAATGCGACCGCCCAGAGCGTGGGCAAGATTCTGATATTCACGACATACGTTGGGTCTGAAGGAGGGCAAGATCGTCGGTCGGAGGAGCTGGGCGGGCTGGGAACGGCTGCCGCTCTCAAGAAAAAGCTCACGAGGGTACTAAACGCGCATGGTGGGCGTGTTGATCTATTTCCGAAAGCGGACGTCAAGACGTCGGAACGCATCAAATTGGCATTACATAAGGTGGTCGCCAAGGTCACTCCCAAACGAAAAAATCCGACTGATGAGGAAGTCGGCTTAACCGAACAAGAGGCGCGCGAGCTTAAGAACGCATTGTCCCGATTTGCGGGATCGCCCGCTGCTCGCTTTGCCTTGGCCGATGATGTTGATCTTGATGGCGAGCGGCGGATGCTCAAGCACCTCCTCGAGGCAGTGAGTGCCGTCCGCTCGCCTGATTCAGCAGCGGACGAAGCCCAGCTTTCGGAAAGCAGACGCCGCCTTGCCGCACGCAGAAGAATGCTGTTCAAACAGGTGCTCGACCGTTACTCGACCCGAGATCTGGTTGCGCGATACGATGGTGCGAGTACCCCCGAAGAAAGAGATCGACACCTTCGCGGCTTTAATTCGCCGTTCGCCCCTTTCGTTCTGATTGCTAGCTCGGTCGGCCAAGAAGGTATCGACCTGCAGCAATATTGCCGCCATGTGGTGCACTACGACCTGGAATGGAACCCCGCTAAGCTTGAGCAGAGGGAGGGTCGAGTGGACCGAAAGGGCCGCAGGACTGAGGGACCGGTCAATGTCTATTTCCTACTATGCAGCGGGACGTACGACGAGCGCATCATGCACGTGATGACAAACCGATTTCGCTGGCATCAGGTTCTTCTCGGACATAAAAACGCACTCCAGCACGAGCCGGCGGAGGGACACGAGTCCGACTCGGACCCCGTATGGCTGAGAAAAATGGTGTTGGACCTCTCTCCACCGGGCGCGCCCCGCAGTGGCGTGGCCGCTTAAAAAGAAAACTTTTTCATGGGATTCTAATATTGCGCGTTTTGGCGATCAGACGGGGTGCCGCCGACCTTTGCAACACAATTCACCCAACACCGGACATATCGCTGCGTCGCACCGTGGCAGCCACGCTCACGCCAAATCTACTGCGAAACGTTTGAGGTCGGCGAGCGAGCAGTAAGTCAGTGCAGCCTCATGGGTAGCGCGCAAGACCACACGCGGCGGTTGGTTTGCTTCGAATGCTTCCTCGCCGAACACGTTGCGGGGTGCAAGCCGCCGATCACCTCCAGTATCCCCGTCTTCTCTCAGCATTTTCGTCCCCCAACAGGTTGGCGTCCGGTACGACGTCAGAACATTTGAAACCAATGGGAACACGGCGGTTACGTTGTCGGCCCGATTTTGGGCTGGGCTTCATCGGCTAGCCGCCAAGGATCACCACCGTCCTTGAGTTGAGCGACGACGTGATCCGCAACGGCATAGCGCTCGTCCTCTGTGAGCCCCTGTCGTAGCCCGCGAACGATTTTGGCCGCTCGGCTTAGGGCGAACGCTAGACGGTACCTGAGCACGTCTCCACGGGTCATGTGGTATGAGAACATATACAGAACAAGAGTCAAGCCGCTAGGACTAGTGGGGTACGAGTGACTGGGCCACCGGCCTTAGTGCCAGTCTTCTTCCTCAAGTCGACGCATCGCGGGCGCCGCAGGGTTTTTGATCTTCAGCCAGTGGTCGGAACGCCCTGGCCGATAGGGCGAGCCAAGGCGCTTCGACACAATGCCCTCGCAACCGAGCGCGCAGGCGTGTCGGTAAACGATCGTGCCCTCGAGGTCGCGAAGTGACGGTTGAAAGCGATCCCGTTATGCTCGCGCCGCAATAGCCCCTTGAGGGTGCTTTTGCGAACCTCAATAGGTTCCCGGCGAAGGTCCACGCCGTCCAGCTCGAGCAGGTCGAAAGCGCAGAGCGTCACGGCGTCGTCCTGACGGCGATACCTGAGCAGGTCGAAGACCGAGAGGCCGTTCGCATCGCAGGCGATGGCCTCGCCGTCGACAATGCACGAGCGTGCCGGCAACGCGGCGATCGCGGCGGCGGCCAGCGGGAACCGTGAGGCGAGATCGAAGCCCTTTCGGGTTATGAGCTTTACGCCGCCGGCGTCGAGCTCGGCCAGGATGCGGAAGCCATCATGCTTGATTTCGTGGATCCAGCCGGACCCGGCGGGCGGCTCTTTGGCGACGCGCGGCAGGCAAGGTTCGTAGCGCCCGACCCGGCGCTTCGACTCACGCGATACAGACATGGCTGTTAATTAGGGTCCGCGGTCGCCGGAGTCGAGTCGCGGCGGCGAAAGCTCACAAGTTCTAGGCTAGATATCGCAAGACACCTAGAGCGCGGGCTCAGGATGGGACTCTTCGCTACCTTCTCCGTAGGCGCCGACCACCCAAATGAAGCTCTGGATATCGATCCGGTCACGAGGCTTAAGGTCAGCAACCTCCGTAGTCGTCTTCGAGGCTAGATCGAGAAGACTATCGTACACACCAATGTCAAGCCGGGGCTGGTAATCGAATGCGAAGCGGTGTCCGACGCGCGAAGCGAAGTCCTTGGTGACCTCGGGTTTAAGGAACATGTGCTCCTCAGGTCTCCAGAGAAAAGGCAGGTAGGTCACAACCGTCCACTTCGCGTTGTCGGATGATTTCAGGGCCCTTTCCATCTGGGAGAGCCCAGACTTTCTGTCGCCCAAGGCGAAATTAGCTGCTGCACGAATAAAGACATCGGCCTCCGAGCCGCGAAGAACACTTTGAAGGCGAGATTTCTCGACGGGATAAAGGAGGTTTGTCGCCCGAAATACGGAGAGGATCGCTTCTCCAAAACCTGCCCCAGTTACCGCTTGCTCGACTGGAACCGTCGACTCAAGTTTCGCCTTTGCCGCGACTTTGTAGTTGCGCTCCCCGCGCTCGTAGCTGTTGGAGTGAAAGCCCTGCGGGAAGAATTGGAGAAAGCGTCCGCGGGCTCCGTCGTAGCCGAAGTATTTCGGATTAGCCTTGCCCGCCTCATCGTGTAGCCGCCGCCAGACGTCGTCTGCGTTATCACCTTCCGTCAGGACAGAGCCGTCGGCCATCCCGAAAAAATGCTGATCCCGCCTCGCGAGGCGGAGTTCAGTATTGCCAAGTTGCCCTCTCCTGACGGTTTCGATCTTGCTCATGTCGGTTCACCTTTACTTTCCATTCGTCCAACCTGGGCCTAGCCGTTGTCAAGGGGTCCGCAGGGGATCGGCGCGCGCGCAAATGTTGATGACCTGGTGTAGTGTTGGGGCGTGGGCGATGCGTTGATCGAAGCGTCGCCAATCGTCGGTAGGCAGACGTACCGATAGAGCGCTCGTAGTTCAGCGCAGCCGGCGTCTGATCCCAGCCTCCGTGTCTTCGCGGCTTGCCTCGCGGTCGTAGGTGTTGGCCAGTGCCATCAGGAGCTTCGAGGCGACGAACGGATGCGAGACCTGAAGCGCCTTACCCCATTGGCGATATTTTTCGGCCAGTTCACGCTCCTGCTCGCCGCCTTCACCGCGCCAGTGAACGCCGCGCGAGTTATAAACGCCTGTCTGGGCGCCTTGCATCAGGGGCTCAGACTGGATTTCCTCCATTACATCCCGCACCGACTCGCAAGGCCAGACACCGTCTTTGCCGACTGGTGCATACGATAGCACTCTGCCGATGCAACTGTCGGCCACGTCGGCGCGGCTCAATTCGGCGCACGATTGGCGAACGGCCGCAATCCACTTCGCAAGGCGATCGGTCTCCAGTTCGCCTAGTTCGTTATGGCCAGGGATGCGGTGAAAGGCTTCTAGCAGCTTATAGCCGCGTTCAGCCATGCTGTTGACGCGACCCGACGGGACCTGGAACTCGGCGGGGTCAGCTTCATCGTCCTTGCGCTTGTAGGTCCAAGCGATCGCCTGAACGAAAAGCTCGGGGTGCGCTTCGACGTACCGTGCAAGGTTCGGGATGCCGTAGTGAGGTTGGCTGCCCCAAGGCTGCGCCAGCACCTCAAGGTACGCGAACTCCAGACCGGCCTTTTGGTCGAGTGTAAGCGCCGGACTCTTATTCAAATGCTTGAACGCCTCCTCTACCCAATAGTGCTCAAGCATATACTGGCCAGGCTTATCCTTGCCGCCTTGCGCCATTGCAGACAGTACGCGGAAAAGAAGCTGCACATCGAGCTTATGTGCCTCAAACTGGATGCACAAGAACGCCGCGCGGGGGCGTTCGGCCTTCAACAGCCGTTCGACTCCCTCGATGGCCTCGGCCTCAGAATTGTAAACCCGCTCGGGCGTCACCTCGCTCCAGTATTTGGCCTGGGCCGCCTCATCTCGGGCATCGACTAGCTTCCAGATGCTTTTGCCAAATGGCGCGAGCACAAGCAGCTGCACCATATCCTCTTCGGACAAGCCTGCTGCGACCCCCTGAAGCACCGCTTCGCGTTCGTCGTCATTGGCGAGAGCATGCAACGCACCAGCGATGAGGTTCTTGGACGAGGCGACCTCTTCCTTGCCCGCAATGATCGGCACGAGGGCAAGCCGCAGCAATTCCTGCAGTTCTTGCTTGGAAAGTACGGTGAGGGCCGCGAGTACCCCGATCGCCCATGATGCGTTGCCGCGTTCGGATAACTCCAAGATCCCGCGGAGACCGCATCGCGCCATGATTTCGCGCAACGCCTCTGTCCTCCGTTTCTTGATGCTCTCTTCACGCTTGTGGAAGTCGAATTTTTCGATGTCCTCGATCTCGTCGGCAGACTCCTCGACCCACCCATCGCGGAACAACCAAGCGTGCTTGTTAAGAACATCGTTCGGTTCAAGCGCGGCGTAGGCCGCCTTGCCGGCGGCCACTAGTTCCGACGCCTTCGCTTTATTCCTTGCGCGCAGTGCCGCGCGCCGCGACAGCGTTGAGACGCGGATTTTCTCGCGCATAGCGGCCTTATCGGCGTCGCTGGCCTTGGCCTTCGCCCAGGCTTTGACCAACGCCCAGACGCGGGCTTGGTCGGCGTCCGTCAGATCGTGCAGGCGCTCCACTAGATCGCAGAGCATACCCAGCGAGTGATCCTTCCAAGTCAGAGCCATCTCGACCATCTCGCGCATGAACTCGATGATCGGCCCCAGCGTCGGAAAAGGTTCGCCGAATCCGTAGCCGTCGGGGCGCCAACGCGGCTTGTGGCTGTAGCCCCCGACTTGGTGGTGCGCGCCGAATTGCTGAACGCATATCTTCCACGCTACGTCAGGGAATTTCTCGGCTAATTTCCTCATTAGGTCGACCCGTTGCTGATGGTTTGCCGCGGTTTGCGGCATCCACGCTCGGAAGATAGACTCCAACGAGTGCGTTGGTTTGTTGACCCAATTGTCGTTGATCTCGACTTGCGCAAGGCGGGCAAGAATGAAGGCAGCACGCGGCAACGTCACCGGGCTCCATGAAAGGCCCTCCAAGGCCCAAAGCAATCCGGTGCGGCTGGGATGCCCAAATACACCTGTGGTTGCCGGACGCAGAAGGCCAAGGACCGCCGGGTCCTGGGACTTGAGGTCACGCTCGAGGATCGAAAGAAATTCATCGGGAGCCGCCTCCGCGTAGGTCGGAAGATCGCGGTCGTTGGCCTCAAGAATTCGCGTGGTCAACGGCGTCTGAAGCAAGTCGCGCACGACGCGCACCGCCTCAATCTCAGTATCAACGCCGAGACGACTTTTGAACAAATGCCCGCCGTGAACTGCTAGTAAGACTAGTGTTTCCGAAATGCCTTCCCGGAACGCGCTAGAAAACTCGCGCTTCTTACCGTGTATCGCGGCGGCCCAGCGCTGATCCTCAGGCAAATCGAGCGCGGGATCGTCTTCGCCGAGTACCACGCGCGCCATCTGGAAATAGCGGTTCAAGTCCTCCGCCGTCACCGCGCCGGCGATCGCGTACAGCAGGTCGATCTTTGAAACCACACCTCTGTAGGTGCCGATCGACCATATCGGCGAGTCGTTCAGTTGGGTGAGGTGTTGGCACGCCTTCTCAAGGTCATCATACGAATGATCTCCGGCCAGGAGTGAAAGTCCGAGCTTGTCTGTCTCGTTATGGCTGTCCCACGCGCCCACGAACAGGAACGGCACAAGGCTCGCCGCCGTCGGTCGATCCGCCGCCCATTCTGGCGTCCGCACCGCCGGGACCTCAGAAAGCTGACGGCGCAAAACGGTCAGCGATCGACCCGAGGCATTTGCCAGCCGCGAGGTCTCGTCGCGGTCCTTGCCCATTTCTTCGAGCGCCTTGTTGAAGGTCTCGTAATTCGCCGGTTCGAGAACGATGTCGGGCTTGTTGGTCGCCGCATTGCGGGGATAGACGACGATGGAGTGCATCGACTTCGCATACGGTCCGAGTTCGCGCTCGGCTTCTCGCGTGTAAACGACCGGAATGAAGGTCTGCGCGGCCGCCGCTAGGCGCGGCAAAACACCCGGCTTGTTGAACACCAGTACTCGATCGCGGTATGAGGCCAGTTCTTCACTGCCCCGCTCTCCAAGCAGTTGGGCGAGGAAGGCCAGCGCCTCTTCGGTCGAATCCGCAGCGATCAGGATCGGCCCCTCGGAAGGCTTGGAGAGGCGCGAGAGCATGGTGCGCTTGGTCGCCTCGATGGCCGAGTTGAACAGCGCACCCGTCAACGGTGGTGTCGCGACATTGGACCAGTCCGCCCAGCACTTGTCGAGCGAACGAACGTCCAGCGCGGGGATGTGCCTTTCGTTGGCGAACCAAGCCTGCGCGGGCAGCGACTGCTCAAGCCATTGTTCAAGGTCGCTCGCGTCATAAGCGCGAACGTCCTTCCAAAGTCCCTTTGCTTTCTTGGCGGCAACCCAGGCGGCTTTTCCAGCCCAACGGCGCGGAGTGACGAAAACAAACGTTGTCTCTGTCCGCTCCTTCTTGCCGACCGCCTTTGCGCTCTTCTCGAAATCGCCGTCGGCCTTTGCTTTGGGGTCTTCGTTGCTGCCGAACTCCCAACCGGAGCGCCCAGCAGGCACCCACGGCGTCCCTTCGCTTGCCTCAGCGAACCCGTCCCATCCGGGACGCTCGGCATCGTCGTTGCCGGGAAAGTCCACTTTCGTAAGCCCGCTGCCGGTCGAGTGCACCAACGTGCGCAAGAAAACCGCCAGACGGCTGCGCGCCGGAATGTTGTGCGAGACCCACCCTTCGATGTCGTTGGCCTTGATTGCCAAGAACGGCGGCACATATGCCTTCGTGTTGGAGGGCGCGTCTTTCTGCCTCGCTTGCGCCGCCTCGTAGCGGGCTTGCATCTCCATCAGGTCCTTGACCGTGTACTTCTTAAACGCCTTTTCCAGGCGCATTGCCATTTCTTCGGACAACGCGGCGTTGCCGTTGAGCAGGTTTGACAAGGCTGGGCGGCCTACGCCCGTGAGTTGGGCGGCCTTGGTGACCGACATCCCCGAAGGGATGACTTCGGCCTTGATACGAACTCCCGGATGCGGGACGTCGCTAATCGCAGACATTGAGTTCTCCGTAGTTTCCCCTACATTAAGAGCACCGCCACGCATGCCATCCCCTGGCCAAGGTTCCAGTCATGCGTGGCGGCTCACGCCTCCATACCGAGGAGGCTGCTTGCACCCGCCACACGCGCCATTGCCATGGTCACGTTGGCGGGGTCTTGCCCCCATACAAGCGGGGGTAGTCCGCGATGCGTGCCGCGGATTCCGTTTCCAGAGATCCGCGTACGCACTGGTCGATTGTAGTGTAGTGCGTAGCGCTACACAATACAAGTCCCGCATGGAGCCGCGCTGGGGACAGGGATATCCGTTAGGTCTGCGCGTCTAAGTTCGCCCGGAGAGCCCCCCGCTGGGGCAAAGATCATTCGGGCTATAAGGGCCTGAAGTTCGAATAGTGCGACAACCGTGCCAACGAGCTTCTGGCGGCGCGTCAGCTCGACGCCCAGGAAGGCCCGGGTAGGGTCATTAGCGCCGCTTCGTGCGCAGTTCGGACACTCCCGCTTTTCACCTGACTCCAGACTTTTCGCTCGCTGCGTCGCAACGAACCGACGCGCTGGGCCAAAATCCAGACATTTTGGCATTGCGGAAGAATTGCCGAAACTACTTCCCCCCTGGCCCGTTCTAGTGGCAGTCGCATGTCAATCTCTTGCGTGGGCGATCGTCTGAGCGGCCCGCGGTCGTTAGGAATTGCTCGATTTCCCGGATAAGGCGCTCCTGCAACGAGCCGCCTTTCCCCGCCGATGGATTTTTTCGGATGCGGGCCACCGAATATCGCCGCATGCGCAAAACAGGCTTGTGACCATTTACAAAAAGCACCCATAGCGCATCGTAAAGCGCGAGCAAGAACAGCAAGATTCGCTGCAGCTCTCGGACATTGGTTTTCGCAAAGAGCGTACTAACATCCGCCGGATTAGATACCTCCTTGTGGGCGAACAGCTTGTGCCTGAGGTCGCGGTACTTGGCCTCATAGGTGGCACGATGCTTGCGGACAAGGGATCGGAGATGTCGAAAGTCCTTTGGCGTTGGAACGTACGCATCCTTCAAATATGCGCCGAGCCAGGCGGCGGCGCCTGGATCGGCACGCTGCTTGCGCGCGCCCAACGCCGCCTTGCTGAAGATGGCGAGGTTGGTCTGACCGATCTTCAGGAGACGGTCCACATTGTGCCTGGAGGTTTGATCGAAAATGCGACCGAGCACGATGAAGGAACTGGTCTGGAGCGCGCCCAGATTTGTATTCCAAAACAGCGGGGCCCGGTTGAGAAGCCGATGCACTGCGGGACGGTCCCCCGCCACGGCATGTATGGTGAGATATGCGTAAAAAAACTGCACCGCGGTCTGCGTCTCGGTGCGAAAGATCTCCAGCTCGTTCTCAAACTTCTGCTCTGGTGTCACGCTAATAAGCTCTATTGTGCGCCAGCTCTCCCTGCTTCTTCTGGCGGCCAAGGATTGGGAAGTTTTAAAAGGGCCAGTCGCCGCTCTTACGGACAGTTTGCATTGAATTTCCCGGCGTCGCTAACCTGTTCCATAACGCCGCTTAGGCGAAGCGCGCGCCGCTGCAGCGATGACGGGGATTGCTGCGGCGCCTTTCGCCGTTCATTTCTTCGGCGCGCACGCCAGCGTTAATTCACCGCTTCAATGCTGGGGTTTAGATGGTGAACAGTGCCGGTTGCAAAATGTTGATTCGCTAGCGTTGACCCTTCGCTAACCATTGCACGCAGCGCATGCAACGGCTCAGCAAGGCCCCACGGGTAAGCGGCGCCGGTCCGACGCGCACGTCCGCTGCCCGACGGCTTATAACTCTCATCATGCCTTTAAGGTGCTCACCATCCCCGAGCCGCGACCCTGCCCCCGTCGAGAACTAGGCGGACCATCCTTGCAGCACCCGGCGAAACAATCCGGGCTTGTGCGGAGAAAGAGGTGGCACGTTTAGCCGCCTTAGAAGCCGCGGCTATACGTGCCGCAGGTGCTCTACCTGTCCCCTGTCAGGCGGGAAGACCCAAGGGAACCACAATTCTGTCGCAGGGCGATGTCGAGGTACTGGCAGGGCTGTATCAAGATACGACCGGGTCGAAAGCCGAGGCAGGCGATGGACCTTTTGCCTGATTTGTTTGGGGTTTTCTCGCCGCGCTAGGTCGCCGCAATATTCAATATGAGAGTGTGATTGATCTTATAAAAGATACGCGGACTTGGTCTCTGATGCGCGCTGCGGGCGACAAGTGGGGCCGTCACCGTTCGACGACTCGTTCGATAGTAGGCGGTAAAATTCCTCCCGTTCCCCATTAATTATTTCACCTACCTGGATGTCGATCGATGTGATCCTCTCAGCGCGTAACGGCGCCTAGGAGGCCACAATGTTCGGCTCAGCCGCGACAAACATTTTCTCGACGGCCAGCTTGCTATCGACGGCGACACGCTGGTCGGATTTCCAAGCCGTCACCAAGTAAGGGGTCCTCACCATGACCAAAGCAAGAACTAGAGTAATCTCAGACGACTACGTAGCCAAGCCTAGTGTCCCCTACGGCGATCTTGTCGGCGTCAGACCTCTTATCACGCCACCAAAGATCCGCCGCGAACGCACGCGGTTGATCGAACTGCTCGTAGACAAATTGCAGAATTATGATGCCTGCGTGCGAGCCCTCGCCAAAGGTGAGATTTCGCCGAGCACGCTCTGCGATGCCGACTACGATCTCGCCCTCACTCTCAATCATCTCTGCTACTTCGACTCGGAGGAAGGCGAGGTTCGCGGCGAGTATTACGACAGCCAGAGCATCATCTGGCACTACGAGAGGG
>Ga0187890_10000945_pt1 | contig 21104 bp, 18 predicted proteins | sample June2016WEW_21_1_FD_133005 | JGI IMG/M metagenome (GOLD analysis project Ga0187890, IMG submission 133005) | Peatland microbial communities from SPRUCE experiment site at the Marcell Experimental Forest, Minnesota, USA - June2016WEW_21_10 | ecosystem: Environmental > Terrestrial > Soil >... | reverse complement strand
AGGCCACCGCTTGGATTGATTTGCTGTTGATTCGCTTGGCTGTCTTTCCGTTGATCTATTAGTATGCGTTTTCACTTTCAAAAAAACGGGCGCGTGCATATGCGAAGGGATCTAGCCTGGCTCATTGAGGCGCGTGCTCCACTTTGGAAGGCGACGCTTCGAGCAGCGCCAGCAATCCCGCCTCGTCCAGCACAGGAACCTTGAGTTCATGGGCTTTGTCGAGCTTAGAGCCCGCCTCCTCGCCGGCCACCACGTAACTGGTTTTCTTGCTGACCGAGCCAGCGGTTTTTCCGCCCGCAGCTTCGATCTTCGCCTTGGCCTCGTCACGCGTGAGAGTGGGCAGCGTGCCGGTAAGCACAAAGGTTAGTCCCGCCAAATGCGCCGAGCGATGCCGCTTATGGGCCGTCATGTTGACTCCGGCATCCAAGAGGCGTTGGACGAGATCGCGGTTCTCTTGATCGGCGAAAAACTCAAGGATCGCTTGCGAGATGCGTGGGCCGACCTCTTCCACCTTTTCCAGATCCTCGGCGCTCGAGTTCATCAGGTCTTCGATAGTCCCGAATTCCTCCGCCAGCAGCACGGCGGTGCGTTCGCCCACAAAGCGGATGCCGAGACCCATCAGGACGCGCGCCAGCCCGGCCTGTCTCGAATGGTCAATCTCTTCAATAAGCGACGCGGCCGACTTATTTGCGAAGCGTTCGAGCGCGATCAGGTCTTCGATTTTCAACCGGTACAGGTCGGCTACGCTCCTTACGAGCTTCGTGTCGAGCAACTGCTGCACTACTGCTTCGCCCAGACCTTCGATATTCATCACATTGCGCGATGCGAAGTGGAGCAGGCTCTCGCGCAGCTTGGCCGGGCAGTCGGCGTTCACACAGCGGAAGTCAACTTCGCCTTGGGCGCGGACAACAGCGCTATGGCATTCGGGACATATATCGGGAAAGATGAAAGGCGACTCGCCGCGATGATGATCAGCATCTTCGATGACTTCGACGACTTTAGGAATCACGTCGCCGCCGCGCTCGACCTTGACCCAGTCGCCGAGCTTGAGGCCCAGCCGCTCAATGAAGTCGGCATTGTGCAGCGTAGCGCGGCTTACCGTGGTGCCGCCGATGAAGATCGGGGTCAGTTCAGCTACCGGAGTCAGCTTGCCTGTGCGTCCCACTTGAACGGTGATGGCGTTGACCTTCGTGATGCCGGAGCGTGCGGTGAATTTGTAGGCAATGGCCCAGCGTGGTGCGCGGCCCGTATAGCCTAACCTCTGTTGTGTTGCATGAGAATCGACCTTGAGAACCACACCGTCGATCTCATAGCCGAGCGTGGCGCGGGCGGCTTCGGCGGCATCGATGAATTGAATCATCTCATCAACCGATTCGACCGGCTTGCGCTGGCGATTGACGCGGAAGCCAAGCGAGGCCAGCGCATCGAGAGTTGCACGCTGTCCACGAGGCCAATACTCGCCTTCGACCAGCAGGAAGTAAGCGTAAAGGTCGAGCCGTCGTTTGGCGACGATCTTCGGCTCTAAGGTTCGCAGCGTTCCGGCGGCGGCATTGCGCGGATTGACGGCCGGGGCCAGTCCCTGTTGCTCGCGCTCTTCGTTGAGGTGCAGGAAAGCGGTTGCGGGCATGACCGCTTCGCCGCGCACCTCGAAGGCCTGCGGCAAATCCAACGCTTTCAGTTTTGCAGCGGAAACGCTGAGCGGCACGCTGCGAATGGTGCGGATATTCGAAGTGACATCTTCGCCGGTCTGTCCGTCACCGCGGGTCACTCCGGCGATCAGCCTTGAGCCTGCGCCATCCGCAGGACCATAACGCAGGGCCACGCTAAGCCCGTCCATCTTGTACTCGGCAACGTACTCGACCGGCAGCCTACCAGCCAACTCGCGCACGCGTGCGTCCCATGCGGCCAGTTCCTCGAATGAATACGCATTATCCAGGCTAAGCATGGGCCGCGAATGCGCGACCTTCTTGAATCCTTCGGCCGGCTTTCCGCCTACGCGCTGGGTGGGCGAATCGTGCGTCAGCAACTCGGGGTGCGCGGTCTCGATGGACTTCAGCTCGTTCATCAGCGCGTCGTACTCGGCGTCGCTGATCTCAGGTGCATCGAGAACGTAATACAAGTGCTCATGGCGGCGCAGTTCGGTGCGCAGTTGCTCGGCCCGCTGGGTCGCAGTTGAGTCAGGGTTGCTTCGTTCGCCCATGGGAAGAATTATAGGAGGCCGGAGGGCACGGTAGTATGGCTTGTAGAGCGCGATGGAACCCATCACACACTTTCTGACCGGAGCCTGCATTGGCCGCTCGGGGCTGAACCGCAAGACGGCCTACGCCACGCTGGTTGCCGTACTCGCTGCCGAGGCTGCCGATATCGACGTGCTGTGGGGGCTGGGCGGGCCTGTAGAAGAACTGAAACACCATCGCGGCATCACACACACGTTCATTACCGTGCCGGTGGTCGCCGCCGCGACAGTAGGGGCGGTTTGGCTTTATGACCGCTTGGTGACGGCGCGGCGAAGGCGCAAATCCAAAGCGGGTTCAGTTCCAGAAGGACCAGGGTCTGTCGAGGTTCGAGGTCTCCCACCCATTCCGCAGAAGAAAGCGGAATGGATGGGGCACGGAGCTTTCATTCAAAACGCAAAAGCGCCCCCGACAGCGCAACAGCCGGTGCGCTGGGGCTGGCTTTATTTGACGGCTTTGATTTCCGCGCTGAGCCATTTGCTGCTGGACTGGACGAATAATTACGGCCTGCGCCCCTTTTACCCCTTCAATCCGCGCTGGTATGAGGGCAGCCTGGTCTTTATTGTCGAGCCGGTGCTGTTGGCCCTGCTAGGATCGGCCCTCGTGATTCCAGCGCTGCTGGGTCTGGTGGGTGGCGAAATTGGAGCGCGGCGGCCGGCCTTTCGTGGCCGGGGATGGGCGATTTTTGGGTTGTCCGCGATGGTTCTGCTCTGGGGCTGGCGCGGGGCCGAGCAGGGGCGGGCGCGAATGCTTCTGCAAAACACGCAGGTGGCAACGACCCCGGTAAAGCGGGTAGCACTGGAGCCTTATCCAATCAATCCTTTCCGCTGGCACGCGATTCTGGAAACGAACGGTTATTACCAGACCGCCGAGGTCAACACATTCAGTGGGGAGATCGTGAGCGACCCGCTGCAAGACGTAATCTTCAAGCCGTCCGTCACTCCGGCAGTCGAGGCCGCCAAGCTCACTCCTCTCGGTCAGATCTATCTGGATTGGGGCAGTTGGGCCGTGGTGCGCGACATGGGTCCAGAGCCCATTCCCGGCAATGTGAGGGGCCTCGATCCTCCCCGGCTAACTCCCTACCGTCAGTGGACAACTGTCGAATTCACCGACTTGCGCTTTGAGACTTCCATTTTTGGACTGGGCCGCGGTGCGGGCGGCAACGTCCCGCCCTTGAGTGGCTGGGTCTACATCGTGGATGGCCGCGACGACGCGGGTGAGGCAATGAGCGGCCGTGTGCAACGATAGACAGCTGCATATTAATAAAGTGTTGATCGTGTGAAAGGAATTCAGTTGACCCCGCCGCCCGGGACCCGCAGAATGATAGTAGCGTAAGTGTGTTTCCTGACTGCATTCTTCCCAGCGGGAGTTGTCAGAATTCTGAGGTTTGAGGTGTCTATGCCTGCTTATCTGCTGATACTCGTTGCAATTCTGACACGTGTGATGCCGCACCCTGGGTGGTTGAATTTCACCGCAGTTGGGGGCGCCTTACTTTACTTTGGCGCGCGTCGGCCTTGGCGGGAGATGCTGGTTCCGCTGGCGGCGCTCATGGCGACTGACTGCTTTCTCACCATCTACAGCTACCATTACGCCTTCCGCTGGCAAGGCTACGTTGCCACCTGGGCTTGGTACGTTATGGCCATGGCGCTGGGTCAGATTTTGCTGCATTCCAAGACAACCGCAGTCCGTGTCGCGGCCGGAGCGCTGCTCGGTCCGACCTCATTTTTCCTGGTGTCAAATTATGCGGTCTGGGCGAGCGGTTGGATGTATCCGCGCACGCTGGCCGGGCTGGGCGCATGTTTTGCCGCTGCGGTGCCCTTCTATCGGAACGATCTGCTCTCGACGGCGGTCGTTGCCGGACTGGCTTTCGGGATTCCCGTGCTGGTGCGGCGCATGGGCACGCCCGAGGTGTGGACGGCTCCAGTCGGCAAGTAAACTCAGAATCACACCAGAATCCTTTTCTACATTTGCACCGAGCAACTAATCTTGCTGCGGGAAGCCCCCCTTCCGGCTTATTGAATTGCAATTGTCAGATCGTAACAACCCAGCCGCATCTCACTTCCCTTTGTCGAGAAGACCTGGGTAGATGCCGTTGAGGTCGCCGCCCAACTCGCGGAACTCTCGTCAATTTTTCCGACTCAACGGTCCGTTTCCCGCTCTCGAATTCGGCCTCAGAGAGCTTGTCCCGGCGCGCTTCCTCCGCAGCCACCACCAGCCGAAAGCCAGAAGTGCCACTCCACCTACGACAGCCAGGAGCGCTAGTCCGTGGTGCGCCACCAAATCGACAGCGCCCGGACCAAGTTTGAAAACCAACAACGAAAGCACCAGCCAGCGAACCATTCTTCCGCAAAAGACCGACAGCATGAAGGGCGCGACCCGCATCTCGAATACGCCCGCTGCAAAGACAAATACCTTCCAGGGTGTTGGCGGGGGCAACATGGAAGGAATCATCATGGCCAGGAACTCCTGGCGCTCGAAGCGGGCTCTCATGCGTTCGTAATGATCGCGGTTCACGCGTTTGAGCAGGAAGAGTTCGCCGCCGGCGCGGCCCAGCCCGTATGGGAGAAGTCCTCCTACCGCCGAACCCGCGGCAGCAAGCAGGCAGTAGAGCCAGAAGTGGCTTTTATCGTTCCAGACATAGACGGCCAACAATGCGTCCATGGGAATGGGAATGGTGGACGAATCAAGAAGGGCGGCCGCGCCTACGCCCCAAATGCCGAACTTGGCCAGAAACAGGGTGATAAGCGCCCATTTGGCCTTCAAGACAACAAAAAACCGCTTCAAACTGGGTCCCCTTCCGCCCGCTAATCCGTCTATGAGTCAGAAATCATTGTACGAGCCGGGGTGATGGGCAGGGGTTTACTGAGGATGAGAGAATAGACGAAGAAGAGAGAGTAGATGAAGAAGAGAGCGGCCAGCCGCATACGCGCCAAAGAGGCTCCGCAGGAACAAATGCCCACCATCCAAGCGCCAACCGAGGTGAACGAGCCCAAAGGGCCAGCAGAATCCGATCCGGGAGAACCGGTTTCGGGCGAGCCGGTTCACAATGAGATCCCGCGTGAGGCGGAGTCCGGCTCCCCGATGGTGCGTGCTTCGCGCTGGGTAGACTACGACACCCACGAGCTGCTGCAGATGATCAGCGAGCTCGAGGACGAGCGGCGCTGGGCAAGGCTGCGTGAGGGCGTCTGGCTCGCCATCCTTATCCATCTCGTGGTGCTTTCGGCAATCACTTGGATTCCAAGATATATTTTCAAGGTCCCATTAGTCGTCGACTCGACCCAGGCGATCAAGCAGAACAAAGACTTTACTTACCTCGATTCACCGTGGCAGCCGCCACAGAAACCTCAAATCAAGTCGCCTCCTATACAGCATCCATTGATTGACAAGCAGACAATGGATGCGATGAAACGGGTCGCGCCACCGGAGCCAAAGCCCGAGCCAGCGCCGCAAGTTGCAGCACCGGCGCCAACGCCCGCGCCAGCGCCTCCACCGCCTCCACAGCAGTCGCAGGTCGAATCACCCCGTCCCGCTGCTGTTCCTGCCCGGCCTAACTTCGCATTGGGCTCACAAAACCCGGCCGACCAACTGCGTGATGCTATGCGAGGCGCCTCGCGCAATCCAGGCATGGGAGCTGGCAATTTGCCCTCTAGCGGTGGTCTGACAATGCATCCCGGAGCCGGGACGGGCGGCATCGAGGTCCTCTCTGACACACAGGGCGTGGACTTCAACAGTTGGCTGCAACATTGGCACCGGGAGACGGAACGCACGTGGGATCCGCTAATCCCTGACGAGGTCAACCCTCCGATTCTCAAGTCGGGCATGGTGGCAATTCGCTTCAAGGTTCTGCCCAGTGGCCGTCTGATGGACGGCAGTCTCGTGCTGGAAGGCCGGTCAGGGGATGTAGCTCTCGACCGTGCGGCATGGGGTGCGCTCACCGGCTCGAACTATCCGCCTCTGCCGAGAGATTTTCACGGACCGTACCTCGAGCTGCGGGCATATTTTCTCTATAACATGGAACCGCAAAAGTAACTTGAGTTTCTATTCTCGATCCTTCCAGAGTTTGCCGTTGCTTTGAGTCAATTAGCTGAAGCGACAATCAAATGACATCCTTGTGACACTCCTTCTGTCCACAGACGCTATTGTCGTTCCGGCGGACTCCTTCTTCGTCCAGTGTTGAGGCGGGTCCCACGGGGGGATCACGAAAAAGGCGTCACTAATTTGGAAAGGAAAAAGACATGCACAACATTGAATTGTTAACTGAGTGTGAATCCAGTGCACCTATGCTTCGCCAGAGAAGCTTGCCAGGTTCGCGCAAAGTTTTCATTGCCGCAACGTTCTTAGCAGCTGCTCCTGGAATTTGCCTTGCGCAGGGGTTTGGCGACAGAGATGCTTTCCTGCCCAGTCCAGTCGTCACTGTCTCCACCGTTCCCGCGAATGGAGACGTGAATCCGTACGGCGTTGCCTTTGTTCCAAATGACTTCCAAATCGGATCAGGACCTTTGAAGCACGGAAATATTCTGGTTTCGAATTTCAACGCCAGTGCGAATATCCAGGGCACCGGAACGACGATTGTCAGCATTTCCCCAAGCGGCTCGCAAACTTTATTTTTCCAGGGCACCGCGCCGTTGGGACTATCGACCGCCCTGGGAACACTTCGGAAAGGCTTCGTGGTTGTCGGCAACTCTCCCGATATTCCAAGCACCCAGGCGGCCGGAGAACCAGGCTCCCTGTTGGTGATCAACAACCAGGGCAAGCTCATCCAGACCATCACCAGTCCGTGGATCCATGCGCCGTGGGATATGGCACTGGTGGACGAGGGTGACTGGGCGATTGCGTTTGTGGCCAACGCACTGAATGGAACAATTAGCCGGTTGGACTTCCAGGTAACTTCCTGGGGTCTCAAGCTGACCAGCGCCACGACGATTGCGTCTGGCTATGTCAACCGACCCGATCCTGTGACATTCTTCGTTGCGCCAACGGGACTGGTCTACGACGCTCAACGCGACCGCCTCTATGTCGCGTCAACCGGAGACAACGCCGTTTTTGCGGTCAACGATGCGGCCGATCGCAAGAAAGACGCCGGGATGGGATCGATCGTATACGCGGATAATGCACATCTCCATGGTGCACTGGCGATGGCGGCGGCGCCGAATGGCCACTTGCTTGTGACCAACAACGACGGCATCAATTCCGATCCTACTCAGCCAAGCGAGATCGTCGAGTTTACCAAACAAGGGGAATTTGTGAAGGAGATTTCAGTCGATCCAGCCCAAGGGGGTTCGTTCGGCCTGGCGGTGAGTTCGTCTCATGACAAGGCGATTCTCGCTGCGGTCGATGACAATACTGCAACCCTGATCATCTGGACGCTGAATTTGGAGTAATGCTCCGCCAGCCCACCAGGCCTTGCGCTCTACCGGCGAGGCAGGGTGGGCTGGGAATTTAAGTGACTCGATGATAGAAATCTTCGAGGCTTGCAATTCTCCGCCGCTTCACGGATAAATGCGATGCAGAGTGCGCGCGAAGGGAATCGTTTCGCGCACGTGATCCAACCCGCAGATCCATGCGACTGCGCGCTCGATGCCCATGCCAAATCCACTATGAGGAACGCTGCCGTAGCGGCGAAGATCGAGATACCACTGGAAGGCTTCTTTGGGTAGCTTGTGCTGCTCGATTCGCGCATTTAATAACTCATAACTTGAAACTCGCTGCGAGCCGCCAATGATCTCTCCGTACCCTTCAGGCGCGAGCACATCCACACAGAGGGCATAACGCGAATCGGCAGGGTCAGGCTCCATATAGAATGCCTTGACGTTGGCTGGATAGCGATGGACCATCACGGGACGGTCATATTGGCTGGAGAGCCAGGTCTCATCCGGTGAGCCGAAGTCATTGCCATATTCAAACGGCGCTTCGAGGTGCCCGTCTTTGTGTGCCTGGTTGAGCATTTCGGCAGCCTCGTCGTAACGAAGGCGCGGGAAGGGCGGGGTGATGGCTTGTAACTTGGCCGGGTCGCGACCGATAACTACTAACTCTGGAGCGCGATTTTTGACGACGGATTGAACGATGTGGGAGAGGAAATTCTCAGCTAACTCAAGCAAGCCGTCGAGGTCCATGAAAGCGACCTCTGGTTCGATCATCCAAAACTCAGTAAGATGGCGACGCGTCTTGGATTTTTCCGCGCGAAAGGTCGGGCCGAAGCTATAGACCTTGCCCAGCGCCAGGGCCGTTGACTCGATGTATAACTGGCCGGATTGAGTTAGATAGGCTGGGTCGCCGAAGTAATCGACGGGAAAGAGAGTGGACGTGCCTTCGCAGGCCGCGGGCGTCAAAATCGGCGGATCGGTCCGGATGAAGCCGTTCGAGTCAAAGTACTCGGCAGCAGCGCGCATGATCTCTGCTCGAATGCGAAGAATGGCGGACTGGCGGGGCGAGCGGACCCAGAGATGCCGGTGATCCATCAGAAAGTCGACGCCATGCTCCTTGAGTGTGATCGGATAAGGGTCGGACTCCGGGACGCGCTGAACTACCTCCAGGTCAAGCACGTCGAGCTCATACCCGCCCGGCGCTCGCTTGTCGGCCCGGACTTTGCCGGTCACGATGACGCTTGACTCCTGCGTTAGGCCCTTGAGCGCATCAAAGACATCAGGCGGAACGCTTTTGACGTGGGCTACGCCCTGGATCGTACCGGTACCATCGCGAAAGATGGGAAAAAGGAGCTTGCCGCTTTCGCGCAGGTTGTAGAGCCACCCGCGCAGGATGACGGATTGGCCTTCATGCCGGCCAAGAGTATCAATCGTGGCCACCTGCGGCGGAGCAGACGCCGCTTGAACGGGCAGAGTGTTCGAGTCTTCGGGCATAAACTTCCTCGGCGTCCGGTCGACCGGACACTCTAGGATAGCGCGGGGTGACCAATCGCCGTTTGTCGATGCTTCGACGATTGCGGCCATATTCCCAATTTAGTAGGATGAGAATTGTTTTTGATACGCACAAAATTCCAATTAATACGTTCGACTTGCAAGGTGGAGGGCGGATGAGCGAGTTGACCTTAGTACAGAACGAAGAGACGCAAAAATCGCAGGTGGACTCCGAAACTACGGAGCGCTTCATTGCCGAAAAGCATCTTGGCGAGCGCATCAGGCGATTGCGGCTGAAGAAATCAATGGGCCTGGTGGAGTTGGGCAAGCACACAGGGCTTTCGGCCAGTTTCTTGTCCCAGTTGGAAACCGGCCGCGTGGTGCCCACTTTGCGCAATCTGGCGCGTATCGCCATGGTCTTTTCCAAGGATCTATCTTATTTTTTTGAGAGCGAGCCGCAGGCAGTTTTTCGGATTCACCGGCGCAAGGAACGTGTGCGCCTACCACAAACCGGGGTGGAATCTCCTACCTACTTTTTTGAAAGCCTGGGTTACCTTGTTCCGGACCGAGACATGGACCCTTACTTTGCCGAGTTTCAACCCCTCACCGAAGAGACGGATCCCAAGGCCCACATGCATCCGGGCTTCGAATTCCTTTATTTACTGGAGGGAGATCTGGAACTTCATCACGGCGACCAGACCTCGTCGCTTGAGGCGGGCGATTCAGTGTACTTCGACGCCTCGACCCCGCACTCCTACAAGTGCGCGGGGCAGAAGCCGGCCGGGGCGATTATTGTTACCATGCACCAGCCGCCGACTGCGATGACGGCCCCGCCGCGCGCAGTGAACGCGACTGCGCCGGGCAAGCACGGGACCGAGGGCGCCAAAGCCAGCTAGCGCTGGGAGGGTTGCTGGGGAGTTCGCCCGCCCGAATCTCGCTAAGATAGATCAAGCGTAAAAAATCGATGCCCCTGCTTGACCCCATTCCGTCGCCGGTGCTTGACGCCGACTTTGCCGCTCTCGAGTGGGAGCCGCTGCTGGTATTGGTTGCGGGATTTGCAGCATCGCCAGTGGGCCGCGACGCGATCCTGGGCCTTCGGCCATCGATCGACGAAGAGTGGATCAGGCTCCAGCACCAGCTGACTAGCGAGGTCAGATTGCTGCTCGGTGAGCAGATCTCGATCCCTGTCGGTGGATTATTTGATCCAACACAGCACGCCTCGAAGGCGCAGATTCCCGGCGCGGCGTTGGAGGCGAATGAATTGCAGGCCGTGGCCAGGTTGGCCAATGACGTAGCCTCGTGGCAATCGCTGCTGCAAATGCCACCGGCACGTCTGGCAGGCAAGATGCCCGGCTTGTCTGCGCTCTCTGCGGCGCTGACCGGGAGCCTGCGCCCGCTGGCCGAATCCATCGAACGGACCATTCAACCCGACGGCTCGCTGGCTGACAACGCCTCGCCTGCCTTGGGCCGCATCCGCCGAGAACAGGAGCGCCAGCAGAGACTTATTGAGGAAAGTCTGCGCTCCGCCTTGCGCAAACTCTCGGCCGACGGAGCCACCCAGGAAGACCTCATCACTATTCGGGGCGAGCGTTTTGTGATTCCAGTTCGAGCCGAATTGAAGCGGCGTATCAGCGGCGTTGTTCACGGAGCCAGCTCCTCTGGCCAGACGGTTTACGTCGAGCCGCTCGAAACTATCGAGCAAAACAACGAACTGGTCCGGCTCATCGAGGAAGAACAAGCCGAGATTCACCGCATCTTTGTCGCGCTCACGCGCCAGGTCGGCGGTTACGCTCAGGCTCTTGTCGAAGGCGCTCGCGTTCTGGCGCTCGTCGATAGCCTCCAGGCGCGCGCCCGCTTTGCCCGCGACTACGATTGCGTTGCCCCAGCGATTACGGCCGACCTGCTGCGCCTTGAAGCCGCCCGGCATCCTCTTCTCGAACGCCACTTCCGCGCGACCGGCGGCCGCCCCAACACCTGCGTCGTTCCGCTAACGTTGGAGCTCACCGCGGCGAATCGCCAGCTCATCATCAGTGGTCCCAACACCGGCGGCAAGACTGTCACGCTGAAGACCACGGCTCTGCTGGCCATGATGGCCCAGGCAGGTCTGCCCGTTCCGGCGACAGCGGCGAGCTTTCCTGTTTTCACAGCGTTTCTGGCCGACATCGGCGATGCTCAATCGATCGAGGCTGCTCTTTCGACATTTTCCGCGCACATCACAAATCTTGACCGGCTTTCGCGGCTGGGCGGCGATCGATCTCTGGTGCTGCTGGACGAACTCGGCTCCGCGACCGATCCAGAAGAAGGGTCCGCGCTGGCCGTTGCCATTGCCCACTATTTCTTGACGGCAGGCGCGTGGTCGCTCATCTCCACACATCACACCTCGCTTAAGGTCTACGCGGCCAACACGCCCGGAGTGCTGAACGCTGCGGCCGGTGTTGACGAAGTGACGCTTGCACCCAATTATCAACTGCGCCTCGGCGTCCCTGGAGCGTCGGCGGGAATACAAACCGCTGAACGGCTGGGCCTGAACGCAGCCATCATTACCGCCGCGCGCGAGCGACTCAGCTCGCAACAGGTGGATATTGCCCGCTTCCTCGATCGCATGCACGCCGAACTCACCCAACTCGAAGAGGATCGCAAGGCCGCCCGGGCCGAGCAATACGCGCTCAATCAGGAACGCGCAAAGCTCGCACGGGAGGGCGATATTGAACTGCGCAACCGGACGCGTGAGCTCGAAACCAAGCTGGCCTCGCTGCTTAAGGACTTTGAGTTTCAGATGCGCGAAACTGTGCGCGCCATCGAAGATCGCGTGGGGCAGCAAAAGCTTTCGAAAGAGGCAGAGCGCCGCATCCTGCGCCTGCGCCGGGAGTTCCAGGAGAGCTTCAACCAGACTGTCGTGGCCCACCGCACCGGTGCGGATGTGAACGACGCCAACGCGCAGCCCCACATCTTGAAGCACATCGCGGTTGGCGACCAGGTGCGCCTCAAGTCGATGAACAAGATCGCAGTTGTGCAACGCGAGATCGAGAGAGACCTCTTCGAAGTCGCTCTTGGCACGATCAAGATGCGCGTCAAACGCGACGAGCTTTGCGAGCCCCAACCCATTGGTTCGGATCTGGATGGAAAGCGGCCCGATCCGCTAGCCGCAGCCCGCAAGCAGAAGAACGTCCACGTCACAGTGACCAACGCCAACACAGACGAGATGCGCATGGAGATCAACCTCATCGGGCGCACCGTGGACGAGGCGACCGGGGAACTGGAAACGTATCTTGACCATGCCTTCTTGGCCGGTCTGCCACGTGTCCGCATCATCCATGGGCATGGCGCGGGCATTCTTCGCCGTGGCGTCCGCGAATTCCTAAAAGGCCATCCCCACGTGGCCACGATAGCCGAAGCCCCGCAAAACGAAGGCGGCCAGGGAGCAACGCTAGTCGAATTGCGGCAGTAGTTGCAAAATAGCTACAATGTAGCTACGCTTACAGAAGCGGGCGAGGGAATGGGAACCCTCCATAGCCAACGACAAAACCGGGAGGAAAGCGATGGAGAGATGGAAGCATTTCAATTCGATTGGGACGAAGAGAACATCCGTCACCTACAAGTCGTCGTGAATCGACCCGTCGACCTTGGAACCGAGCTTCGCAATGACGAAGAGAGAACCGCCCAGGTTGGAGAAACGGACGCTGGGCGAATCCTGATCGGAGTCACGACCATGCAGAACAGGAAGATTCGCGTCATCACAGCATGGCCCGCAAAGGAAAGATTCCGACGTTACTTCCAGACGCAGAAGAGGAATGGCAATGTTGGAAGAGTTGAAAAACAAGACCTTCAAGAATGAAGCAGAAGAAGCCGCTTGGTGGGAGTCGCACGAAGACGCTCTGGCCGATGAGTTTGAAAAAGCAACAGCCGAAGGCCGGATCGGCATCGGCACAGTAGCAAAGCGGGCAGCATTGTCGTCAACCACCATCCGCCTCGACCCCGAAGATATCGCCATAGCCCGCGTGCAGGCTGCCGAGCGCGGTTTGCGCTACCAGACTTACTTAAAAATGATCATTCACGAGGCTCTGCGCAAAACGGCCTAACTTGCGCCTCCTGAGCCTCGTCTTGGCATGCCGTGCCAACGGAGCCGCGTGCCCGGACTCGTGAATCCCTGCGTCGAATCGAATTTTCCAGCGTCAAATAAACAGAAGCAGGAGCGGACGGAAGAGAATACGGCTCTCGGCCAGGTTGCGCGGTGGGCCAAAGGTTTTCGTCAAGGCCCGGATTTTTGATTGGAGAACGGGCTAAGTGGTGCTATTCTATTAGTCTCTGTGCGGATGCGCGCCCCTCTGCCCCAACTATGAGCCATGGCTCGCGGGCGAACCAGGTGAATCCTGAAGCGCTAGTCATCCTGTTCCGAGCAACCCTCTGAAACCGCTTTTTATGCGGGTGACCGCAGGTCCGTGTGCGTGAGCCGTTTTTCCGGATATTTGCCGGAGATGTCGTGGCGCGATGCAATGGATGCCGCACCGGCGCGCAAGACGGTGCTGAATCTGCCTTGCGCAGTAGAAAAGGAGCATTTTGGCAATCGACGAGAAGTTTGAAATTGAACACGAGCATGAGCCCGACATTGACACGTTGATCGAGGTCGGCAAAGAGAAGGGCTACCTGACATACGGCGACGTAAACGACATGTTGCCGGATGAAATGGCAACCTCGGCCGATGATCTGGATGACCTGATCACCACCATCGGCACACAGGGCATCGACCTGCTCGACGGACCCAAGTTCGGCGACAAGGACTTTGAGTTGGAAGAGGGCGAGGACGTCGAGCTTGACCTGACGCCCGGCACCCTGGAAAAAACCAATGACCCGGTCCGTATGTACCTGCGCGAGATGGGCACGGTGCCGCTGCTCACGCGCGAGGCGAAGTTGAGATCGCCAAGCGCATCGAACGCGGCCAGATGCGTGTGCTTAAAGCCATTTCGCGATCGCCCATCGTGATTCGCGAGATCATGGCGCTCGGCGAAGATCTCAAGCGCGGTGTGCGCAACGTAAAAGAAGTCGTAATTTTTGACGATGAAGAACTCACCGAAGAGGTGGTTCAGACGCGGGTCAAGGCAACTGTGGCCCGCATCGACGCGCTCCTGAAGCACCAGAAACGAATCGCGCAGCTTGAAGAAAGACTCGATGGGCCGGCGGCGGCCACCAAGGCCAAGGTCCGCGAACACCGCCACAATCGTTGGCTTATCGCGCGCGAAAAGGTGCTCATCTCGCGCATCGTGCGTGAACTGAAGTACACGGCTCTCGAACGCAAACGCCTGCTCGACAAGGTCAACAAGACGGTCGACACGATGCGCACCCTGGAGCGCCAGATTCGCTCATTGGAACAAAAGCACGAAGCCAGCCGGAGCGAGGAACTGAAAAAGGAATACCGGCGCCAGCAGAAAAACTGCAAGGCCGATCTGGAAAAGATCGAGGCCGAGGCAGGCGTTCTCATCGTCGAACTCAAGCGCACGCAACGCGAGATGATTCAAGGCGACATGGACGCCGAGCAGGCCAAGCGGGAGCTGATCGAAGCTAACCTGCGCCTGGTTGTCTCCATCGCCAAGAAGTACACCAACCGCGGCCTGCAATTCCTCGACCTGATTCAGGAGGGTAACATCGGCCTCATGAAGGCGGTCGACAAATTCGAATACCGGCGCGGCTACAAGTTCTCGACCTATGCCACGTGGTGGATTCGCCAAGCCATCACGCGTGCGATCGCGGATCAGGCCAGAACGATTCGTATTCCTGTTCACATGATCGAGACGATCAACAAGCTAATCCGCACAAGCCGCCAGTTAGTCCAGGAGTTAGGTCGCGAACCGAGCAGTGAAGAGATCGCCAAGCGCATGGACATTCCCGTGGCCAAGGTGCGCAAGGTGCTCAAGATCGCTCAGGAGCCGATCTCTCTCGAAACACCGATCGGCGAAGAGGAAGACTCGCACCTTGGCGACTTCATTGAAGACCGCCAGGCGGTGTCGCCCTCTGAAGCGGTCATCAGCGTCAACCTCAAGGAATACACATCACAGGTTCTGCGCACGCTCACACCGCGCGAAGAACGGGTGATCAAGATGCGCTTTGGCCTTGAAGACGGCTCCGAGCACACCCTGGAAGAGGTAGGCCAGAGTTTCCAGGTGACGCGTGAACGCATTCGCCAGATCGAAGCCAAAGCCCTGCGCAAGCTGCGCCATCCAAGCCGCTCGCGCAAGCTTAAAGCATTCGTAGAAGGCGCCAAAGAGATGTGACGCCTGCGGTGAATCAGCCGCTTCGCAGTTCCAATTTGAGCCGCAGCCCCTGCAATGGGCTGCGGCTCTTTTCACTTTGTCGCACAGTCGGGCGATGACTGGCAGGCGACCGCTGCGACATTGAAACCGCTGACCGGCACTCCGGGTGGTTTCCACCTTGCAGTTTTTTTACCGTGGAGGCGAGTTGTCTGCAGCCAGGTCATGGCTGCATGGCAGGGAATTCCATCACAGTCTCACAGTTTCACAGGAAATAGGGGGGGGTGGGGGGGTACCCCGGAGAACAGACCCGGCCCGAAAGATCGACCTGGTTTCAAGGTAGCAGGATGCTGGAAATATTCTGCAAAACAAGTTTGCCGCGGGAACCGGTGCTGAATGACGATCGCTTGAATTCCAATTGACTACTGTTTGAGCAGGTCGATCGACTCATACTCGTGGCGGGCGATGGCGGCACGAATCTCCGCCGGAGTCTTGCCTGCCTTGGTCTGCTGGTAAGCGAAGACGCCCTCTTTCGCGCAAGTGTCGCACTCGGTCGAGTGTGTGTTCTCATAACAACTGCGCAGGCTGGTGTGGCCCAGTGAACGGTCGCAACGGCAGTTGCAGGGAAGCTGATAGAGCACGTTGCTGACATGGGATGCCAACTGATAGACGTGCACCTGCCATGGGTATTGGAAATGTTCGCCCGTCAGCTTGCTTCCAGAAAGAATCGGCGGCAGGGCGCTCACCTTGAGAGGCGCCGAAGGATGATAAGCGGGAACGTCGTCGGCCGGGTTGGACCACTGCGCATAGCTGCCCGCAGTTGCGGCAAATATGGCCAGGCCGAGAACCCACCGCTGCTTCATCCATTTGAACGTCATGATTGACCCTCTAGTTATCTATTTTAGACTTGAGCGAGAGAAAACCGGAAGCCGGGGCGCCAATCAGGAACGTCCCTACGGCGATTCGGCAACAAAAAAAACGGCACGAACGGTTAAGCTGTTCGTGCCGGGAGGCCAGTGACGCAAACTACTTCCAGCCGGAGAAGAGGCATCGCTGCCAGTCTTCTCAACTGGAATATATACACCATAGCATAGATTATCTGAAATGCAAATACAAAAATCGAAATTTATAGCGCCCACTAATCAACGGGACAAACGTGATTCAGGGTGGGTTATACGACCGGGCAAGAAGAATCGCAAACGGCGAAACGATAAGTCGGGAAGAATATTAAAACTCATTATATCAATAGTTTATATAGATATTTCGCGGAGTATCGGCTGCCACCAGCCAAGCTATCTTAAGTCAATTCCCACTCAATAGCGATATTGGAGGACTTGAATCTCATTCCACAATGCGGGAAAAGTATTGGCCCGTGCCGGTCACTTTAGACCAGTTTTTCGATAGCTGCCGCGAGGTCAAAGTCCTTCATTGTGAGCCCTCCCGCGTCATGAGAGACCAGGCTCAGCCGGACTTCGTTGTATCGGATATCGATATCGGGGTGGTGGCCGGCGTCTTCGGCGATCCCGCCGACCCGGTTGACGAAAGAAAGCGCAGCGACGAAATCTTTAAAACTCAAGGTTCGGATCAACTTCCCATCTTCGATCTGCCAGTTTGGAAGGTCGCCTAGGTGAGAAGCTGCTTCTCCGAGGGAAAGTACGGACATGGCAACTCCTGGAATGCCGTCTAGGATTTCGACGCGGCTGGTGAATTGGCGATAGCAAAGTCTGAAAACAGTTTGCTCTGACCGGTGATCTCTGCGCGCAATTCATTCCAAAGATCATTTGGAAACTTGAGAAAGACCTCCACGATGCCGGGGTCAAACTGTGTTCCGGCGCAACGCATAACCTCTTCGCGAGCCGCGTCGATGGTGCGGGCCTTGCGATAGGGCCGATCACTGGTCATGGCGTCGAATGCGTCAGCGACGGCAAAGATGCGGGACCCGATGGGGATGTCGCTGCCCGCCAACCCGGCCGGGTAGCCGCTGCCATCGTGATGCTCATGGTGTGTAAAGACAATCTCTGAAGCGTCATGCAGAAACGAGATCTTGCGCAACATATGATAGCCGCGGGTGCAGTGGCCGCGCATGATCTCCAGTTCGTGAGCGGAGAGGGCACGAGGCTTGCGGAGAATGTTATCGGGAATCGCCATCTTGCCGATGTCGTGGAGAAAGGCGCCACGCGCGATCACCTTGATTTTTGCCGGGTCTATTTCCATTGCCCTGGCAAGCATAATCGTGTAGGCCGTAACACGCTTTGAGTGGCCTTCGGTCTCGGAGTCTCTGAGGTCGAGCGCATCGCCGAGCGCCTCGAGTGTTACGTCGTAAGAGTGCTCCAGCTCTTCCATTGCCTGGCGAAGCATGTCGGTTCTTCCCCGCACTGCTCGTTCCAGGTCTTGTTGATATCGGTGGTTCTCCTGCAAGGTCTTCCGATGCGCGAGGGCGCGTTGAACCGCGGTCAGCAGATGTTCGCGCTCGAAGGGTTTGAGCAGATAATCGTAGGCGCCGCGGTGCATGGAGTCGATGGCCACGCAAATGTCGTGAACGGCGGTCACCATGACGACGGGAAGCTGCGGCTGCTGCCGGCGTATATGCTCCATCAGGTCAATGCCATTCCAGTCTGAGAAATGAACTTCGGTCAGAACGAGATCGAAGTCATTCTCTTTAAGCATTGCGATGGCTTCGTTGCCGCCGGCGGCTTTACGAACCCCATACCCGTGGAGTTCAAGCGTGGCGACGATGGCGGAACGGATCTGCTCTTCGTCATCAATGACCAGGATCTGTGCCGGCCTGCGTGAGGCCCTGGGCTTCCTTGCCGCCGCACGTGGGCCTGCCTCTGCGGGACGATCCGGGTGTCCCTCGACACCGGAAAACAACAATCCCCATCCTGCGAGGTCAATTGCCAAGGCCCAAACCCCCGATGTTCTTTGCCAGCCAATCAGAGCATTGATATACGTCTTCGCATCAAGCGGCTAATATGGAGCGGACCTTCATACTACACCGCATATGTGAATACTTGCATAACTACATGATCGGCTAATTCCGCATTCTCTCCAATCCGGGCGAATAAATTACAAACTTTTTGTAATCGGAAAACACAGGCAAGCCTATTTTGCTCTCTGACTAGCGCGCCGTGCCGCTGCCCAGCCCTCCTTCACGATCTGTTGAACGCGAGCCACGGCAAGCGAGTCACCGGGCACGTCTTTGGTGATGCAGGAGCCGGCTCCAATATAGGCTCCATCGCCAACCGACACGGGCGCCACGAGCGTAGAATCGCTGCCGACGAAAGCGCTCTTGCCGATGCGCGTCGCGTGCTTGTGAACGCCGTCGTAATTGCAGGTAATGACTCCGGCGCCTATGTTGGTCTTGTCCCCCACTTCGGCATCGCCTAAGTAGGTAAGGTGATTGGCCTTGGCTCCCTTTCCCAGCTTCGTCTTTTTGGTCTCGACAAAGTTGCCGACGTGAGCACTCTCGCCGATTTCGCTGCCAGGACGAAGATGCGCGAAGGGGCCGATCCTGGCGCCATCGGCAACCGTGCTGTCGGTCAGGACACAGCTCTGACGAATCAAAACGTCACCACCCAGCGTGCAATCCTCGATCACGGAATAGGAGCGGATCGTGCATCCTGCGCCGATTCTAGTGTGGCCCCGCAACTGCACAAATGGCTCGATGACGGTATCGGCGCCTACCTCGACCTCGGCGTCGATGACGCAGGTCTCCGGCCGGAAGACGGTCACACCCTGAGTCATGAGGTGGTTCGCGGAAGTCATGCGGAGCGTTGCGTCAAGAGCCACCAGCTCGGCAATGGTGTTTGCCCCAAGCACTTCGTTGGCGTGGGGGGCCTGGGTGGCGACGACGCTTTGCCCGGCCGAGAAGAGGAGTCCAGCCACATCGGTCAGGATCAGCTCGTGGTTGGCGTTGTCTGCCGTAAGCTTGCCTAGCTGTTCGAGGAGCGCGGCGGTCTTGAATGCGTAGATGCCGGTGTTGATCTCGCGAATGTGTTCCTGTTTGGGCGTTAGCGCCTTTTGTTCGACGATGGCCTCAACCTCCGGTGGGATCATGTCGGGCCATAGTTCCGACTTGCGCACGATGCGCCCGTAGCCACTTGGATCTTCGACAACGGCAGTCAGAATGGTCATGGCCGCCTGCTTTTCCTGGTGGAAGTGCCAGAGCTGCTCGATCGTCTCCGGTCGAATGAGCGGAACATCGCCCGAAAGGACGAGGATATTTTGGTAGTCTTTGATGGCTTCGCGGGCGCACTGGATGGCATGCCCAGTGCCGAGCTGCTCGGTCTGCTCGATGAATCGAACATCCGTCGAGGCGACTGCGTCACGGACCTTAACCGCCTGGTGACCAATGACAACAAAGATGTCGCCTGGCGTCGCGGAGTGGCTGGCGGCTGCGATGACGTGGGCCAAAAGCGGCTTGCCGCCGATTTCGTGAAGCACCTTGGGACGCTGCGATTTGAGCCGCGTGCCCTTGCCCGCCGCCATGATGACCACCGCCAACTGCAGATTCTCTTCCAATTGAATACTCCTACGGAACCGAATCGCTAGCTAAGGCAACCACATTTGCCGGAGGCGTCAGGCCTCGATTTTTGAGACCGGGGAATCCGCAACTCTGCGGGCATTAGCGCCGGAAGCGGCCGCGATCCCCCGAGCTTCGTCCACGATCTCCAGAACCTCTACCGCGATCTCCAAAACCGCGTGGCTTGACGGGTGCGGCGACGGGCAGGTCGGTCTTGCCGGCGGGATAGACCGCGAGAAATCGCTCTTGACCTTCACCGTTGCTGGCCGTTTCCACGCCTTCAATTCCGCGAAAGGCCATGTGCAGCAGGCGGCGCTCGCGGCTGTTCATGGCCGGAAATGCATAGGGGACGCCGGAGCTGAGAACCTTCTCCGCAGCCGTCTCGGCGGTCATGCGCAGTTCCTGTGCGCGCAGAGCCTTGAAGTTGTCGGCGTCAAAACTGATGAGGCCGCCTTCGCGCTGATCCAGGCGCAGAATCTGCGCAGAGATCGTCTCCAGAGCCATCAGCAATTCGCCGTTGTGCTGGGTGACCAGGGCCACGTCGGGGCCGGCCAGCTCGACGCAGAGCGCGGGCTCTTGCTCTGCTGCTTCGGGTTCGGCTTCGGCTTCTGGCGCGGTGATGCGGTATTTGAGACGTAGTCCACCGAGCTTGTTGAGGGTGGCGAGGAATCCGGCGATCTTCTGGGCAGCTTGCTGCAGGTCATCGATGGGCATAACAAAACAGTATCGCAGAGCCGGGCGGACAATGGGAACGCAATCGCGAAAAGCTATCCGGGGCGGTTCTGAACCGCAATTCCGGAACCGGACGCACGATTCGTTCGTATCGGTTATTGTCCCGCAAAAGGTCTGCAACGGCCTCGCCGAGGAGCGACCTCCATGAACGCTGGAGTCCCCTATCAAGATAGCTTCCTCGGAGCCCCGTGGAACCGAATCCCTGTGGCTCCCTGGCTGTTCTCCCTTCTGGTCCTGGCGCTGCTCGGCGCGCTCCGGTACTACTCTGTCTTGGGCCCTCCGCGAGCGCGCGTTCTGTTTCTGGTTCACTGCCTGGCGATGTGGGCCTTGCCGTTCCTTGTCCTCACTGCGCAAGGACGGCGTGAAATAGGGCTCCGCAAGCGAGGCAACACTCCTTACGGCCTGGCGGCGAGCGCCATGGCCGGGGCATGCTGTGGGTTTGCGATCTACGCGGCCGGCATGGTCCTCTACGGACCCTCGCCTGACAACTGGTGCGTCAGCATCCGCGACAGCTTCCAGT